>ENA-OFCD01000174-OFCD01000174.1-metagenomes-genome-assembly--contig:-NODE-174-length-42432-cov-6.267102_pt1 | contig 42432 bp, 40 predicted proteins | sample MGYA00153392_OFCD01 | MGnify analysis MGYA00153392 | reverse complement strand
TACCAGGGTATCTAATCCTGTTTGCTCCCCACGCTTTCGTGCATGAGCGTCAGTATTAACCCAGAGACCTGCCTTCGCCATCGGTATTCCTCCTGATATCTACGCATTTCACTGCTACACCAGGAATTCTAGTCTCCTCTGCCATACTCTAGCTATGCAGTCCCAAATGCCATTCCCAGGTTGAGCCCGGGGATTTCACATCTGGCTTGCATAACCGCCTGCGCACGCTTTACGCCCAGTAATTCCGATTAACGCTCGCACCCTACGTATTACCGCGGCTGCTGGCACGTAGTTAGCCGGTGCTTATTCTTCCGGTACCGTCAGTAGTCACGGATATTACCCGTAACCGTTTCGTCCCGAACAAAAGAGCTTTACAACCCGAAGGCCTTCTTCACTCACGCGGAATGGCTGGATCAGGGTTGCCCCCATTGTCCAAAATTCCCCACTGCTGCCTCCCGTAGGAGTCTGGACCGTGTCTCAGTTCCAGTGTGGCTGATCATCCTCTCAGACCAGCTATCGATCGTAGCCTTGGTGAGCCTTTACCCCACCAACTAGCTAATCGAATATCGGCCGCTCCTTCAGCGTGAGGCCTTGCGGTCCCCCACTTTCCTCTCTCGAGCGTATGCGGTATTAGCCTGTCTTTCGACGGGTTGTCCCCCACTCAAGGATACGTTCCGATATGTTACTCACCCGTTCGCCGCTCGCCGCCAGGTTGCCCCGCGCTGCCGCTCGACTTGCATGTGTAAAGCATTCCGCCAGCGTTCAATCTGAGCCAGGATCAAACTCTTCAGTTTAAACCTGTTTGCAAGATTCATTTCGGCGCTCAACTAACAGAGCTATTACACCCCATCAGCGCTAAACCAAAATTATCTTCCCACTCTCAAAGTATCAACAGGTAAAAATTTTACCTATCAATGTTTACTTCTTAAGCGGGTACTTCATTATTTCGAGCTCAATCCTTGAATCCGCCAATGTGATCATCAGTCCCAGCTCGCGCCAAAACCTACTACCACCGCTTCATCAAGGCACCCTAGTAAACAGTACCCACCTTAATCGGTTGTCTTATTTTTAAAGAACGTTGCAAACTGGTTTGGTTGCGGGGGCAGGATTTGAACCTGCGACCTTCGGGTTATGAGCCCGACGAGCTGCCAGACTGCTCCACCCCGCGTCCGATAATACCTATACGCGCACCACCAATTTGCTTTTCGCTACCGCGTTTTGCGCTAATCGCGAAGAATGTCAATTATGTCAGGACTGACCAATCTCGTCAACACCCTTCCGACTTTTTTCTTCAAATACCATGAACAATTTTTCTCTGGGCGCGTTACGATTATGGTCAGCACACCTTTGTTAATTGGAGAACCCTCTTGGATCAACTTGCATCAATTGCCATTGCGGGCGGGTTAGCCTGGGCGAGCGGCCTTCGTTTATATATTGCGCTGTTCTTTATAGGGCTCGTCGGGCATTTCCACTGGTTCGGTTGGAGCTTGCCTTCATATCTGCACGTTCTCGCACACCCGTTGGTTATTGGTACATCTGGGATACTCGTATTGATTGAAACATTTGCCGACAAAATCCCGGGAATAGACTCAATCTGGGATGCGATCCACACATTCATCCGTATTCCAGCTGGTGCGTTACTGGCCGCTGGCGTCATCGGGACAGATGACGGTGCCGCATGGGCCATTGTGGCGGGCTTGCTGGGCGGAACAATTACCGCCGGGACACATTTTATGAAGGCAGGTGGAAGAGCGGCTATCAATACCTCGCCTGAACCGGTCAGTAACTGGGTGGCATCGCTTACCGAAGAGGCCGCGGTCGTCAGCGGGCTATGGCTTGCGTTTACTCACCCGGTAATTTTTATCGGACTGTTGCTGCTGTTCATTCTCTTCGCAATCTGGTTAATACCGAAGCTATGGCGCTTTATCAAATTCGCGATTGCCAAAATTGCCGGATTATTTTCGGGCGCAACGCCAAGAACTTCTAAACTCTAGCTTACGCTGCGCCGCTCAATCAGCGCCTGCGCCAGCGTACCGCTGTCCACGTATTCCAACTCACCACCCACTGGCAGGCCACGCGCAATGCGAGTCACTTTGATACCCTGCTCGCCCAGCATCTCCGAGACATAATGCGCAGTCGCTTCGCCCTCAACCGTAAAGTTGGTTGCCAAAATTACCTCCTGTACCATGCCATCCATCGCGCGGCGCAGCAATCGGTCAAGATGAATTTCTTTGGGCCCGATGCCGTCCAGCGGCGATAATCGGCCCATCAGGACGAAATAAAGGCCGCGATACGACTGTGTTTGCTCCATCATCAGCAAATCACCGGGCATTTCCACCACACACAGAGTCGCCTTATCGCGCTTGTTTGAAACGCAAATTTCGCAGATAGGCGCCTCGGTAAATGTATTGCACATCGCGCAGTGGCGAATGTGCTCGACGGCGCTACGCATGGCATCGGCCAACCGCGTGGCACCCTGCTGATCCCGCTGCAACAAATGATAAGCCATACGCTGAGCCGACTTTGGGCCCACGCCGGGCAAACATCGCAGCGCCTCAATCAGCGCATCGAGACTGGATGGTGGGCGCACTAGAACGAACTAAATCAGAACGGCAGCTTCATGCCCGGTGGCATTTGCATGCCCGCCGCAAATCCCGACATTTTTTCGGAGGACGTAGCTTGTGCCTTGCGCACTGCATCATTCATCGCGGCCGCAATCAAATCCTCCAACATCTCGCGATCATCCATCACGCTGGCGTCGATAGAAACGCGCTTCACATCGGTATGGCAAGTCATTGTGACCTTGACCATACCGCCGCCAGATTGCCCTTCAACCTCGACTTGCGCCAATTGATCCTGGGCTTTTTTCATGTTTTCTTGCATTTGCTGCGCTTGCTTCATCAGGGCACCGAGGCCGCCTTTTGGAATCATGTTTTGCTCCGAAATATTAAATTTTAAAATATGCTGCCCCGTGTTCATGCAGAGAAGGCATTGTGCAGGTCCAAGTTTTTTTGCCCATGTTTATGAAGGACGTATACCCGCGCGATTAATTTCAGCGCCGAAATCTTGCTGAAGGTTTTTAATAAACGGATCAGCATCAATTGCCGCCTCCGCAGCTGCCTGCTGCTGCGAGCGAACTCGGTCTTCGGTGGCCGCAAGGCTTACGCCTGCCAAGCCGCCGATTTTAATATTGAGTCGCACGTTTGCACCGAACTGCGGCGCAAGTGCAACTTTCAGTTTGTCCTGATATGGTTTTTCGGCCAAATGTTTGTGTTGATCCGGCAACGATAATTCCAGCAGGCCACCGTCGAACGATTTAAACGCACATTGGCGGGCCAGCATTCCCGCCATGCCCGACATATTTTGCGAGGCGACGTAGGCTGGCCAGTCACCTGCGAATGGCGTTGCGGCTGCGTTTACCACAGGTGCCGCCTCAAACGCCTTGCTGGACGCGTCTTTGCAAGGCGTAGACTCGGAAACACCCGCCGATATTGGCTTTCGGGCCGACACACTATCGAAATAATTTATAGCTGCTTTCCCGCCGCCGTCCATTTCCTTAAGCTTTTCCTTGGACTTTTCCTTCGGCTTTTCCATAAACGCCAGCATCCGCAACAGCGTCATCGTAAAACCCGATTGCTCATCGGGTGCCAGCGCCAAATCGCGTCGACCCAGAAGCGCAATTTGGTAAAAAAGTTGCACGTCATCGCTGCTTAATTGCGCCGCAATTTCGGCAATTCTGGCTGCATCCGCGCCTTCCACTGCATCGACCCCCGCGCTCTGCACCAATGCCACACGTGCCAACACACCCGCCAAATCTTTCAGCGTCAGTTCAAACGAAACGCTGCGCTCGCCAAGACCTTCGATCTCCTCCAGGAGCGCTTTTGCGTCGCCGTTCACCAAGTGCTGAAGCATGGAGAAAAGATAAGTTTGATCGAGCACGCCCAGCATGGTGGCAACCTGATCAGCCTTTACTTCACCCGCGCCATAAGCAATCGCCTGATCGAGTAACGATAACGCGTCGCGCGCACTGCCCTCGCCAGCGCGGCCGAGCAAATCGAGCGCGGCGGGTTCAAACGGAATTTTCTCCGTCTCAAGAATATGCGCCAGATGGGTCGCCAACAAAGCGGGTGCCAAATTTTTTAAATTAAATTGCAAGCAGCGCGACAGCACCGTGATCGGCAATTTTTGCGGGTCAGTCGTCGCCAAAATAAATTCAACATGGCCTGGCGGCTCTTCCAGCGTTTTCAACATCGCGTTAAAGGCCGATTTCGACAACATATGAACTTCGTCGATGATGTAAACCTTGTAGCGGCCCGACACGGGAGCATATTGCGCAGTCTCCAGCAGCTCGCGCATTTCATCTACCTTGGTGTTGGTCGCCGCATCGACTTCCAACAAATCAACAAAACGACCCGCATCAATATCTTTGCACGCGGAGCAAACGCCGCAGGGCGTTGATGTAATACCGCCATTTCCATCGGCACCCAGGCAGTTCAGCGCCTTGGCAAGAATGCGGGCCAGTGTGGTTTTACCCACACCACGAGTGCCGGTAAACAGATAAGCGTGGTGGATGCGGCCCGTGTTCAACGCATTGGCAAGGGCACGCACCACGTGCTCTTGCCCGACCACATCAACAAAATTGCGTGGCCGCCATTTGCGAGCAAGGACTTGATGGGACATGGGTAGCGCGAATCTGCTGACGGGTGGTTGGTTTTTTGTTTGTTTTAACACGGGCCTTGCCCGTGTTAAAGACTAACTAAGATCGGCAAAAGTAAGTTTTTACTTTTGCCGAAAACAATTTGTGGCGAGCCTGACCCTCGGCACTTCAACTACTTCGCTGTGGCTGCTTCGTTCCCGACCTGACCAGATTCACAAAGGCTGAATGCGAGGAGACCCGCCGAGGGTGATTTTATCCCAGTTCGCCACGCTCGAACAAACCCTGCACAACAATTTGGCTCAAGTAACTCAAGCTCACTTGGCGCAAGTACGAAAACCACAAAACATATCGCTGCGATCGGGTGTGTAAAAATTTCGATATTGCGGATATTTTATGCGTGGATGTGTCATGAACGAACCGCCTCTCAGCACTTGATGAGAGTGAAACCACGGCTCAGAATATTCCTGATACACCCCACGAACAAATCCGGGATACGGCGTAAATGCAGATGCCGTCCACTCCCAGACGTGACCGACAGAGGCCGCAAAATCATCGGAATGTGTTGCCGCAAACTCCCACTCAGCTTCACTCGGCAATCGTCGGTTTGCCCAATCACAATAGGCTTGTGCCTGCTCAAAATTGATATGCATAGCCGCATAATTTTCCTCGCCAATTCGATTGGCATGGCACTCGCCTAAAAAAACAGCAAATTCCGCCACCGAAACGGGTTGCGACGATATCTCAAACCGCGCCACAAAGACGCGCTGCGGCGGCAGCTCATTACAAAATCGGTAGCGGTTTGGATATTGCCGACCAAGTTCACCCAGCATAATATGTCCCGGCTCAAATGCGATATCAACCGCGTTCGCAGTGAGCGGTTCAGGGCGTGGAGCAATGGCTGGCAAGGGCAGATTGAGCGCGCGCAATGTCATCGCCAGCGCTTCTGCATGCATGTCTTCATGCGCCACGACCAGCTGAAAATAATGAATGTCGTCTGCACTGCATTTATCGAGCGCACTGAGCGTTGAGGCCAGCGAGTCACGCATAAACGCAAGACAAACATCCCGGGCGGGATAAATATTCGTCCAACGCGCTTGATGTAACACATGCGTCGAATCAAAAAGCGTATCGGCATCAACAAAACATGAAGAAGGCAATTGGCTCTGACGCAAAATCTCTGGCGTGCTCTTGGGCAGTCGCACCGCGAAATACTCCTGAAACCACGCGATATGCGCAAGCTCCCACAGCGGTGGGTTTATAGTCGTATCGTACGGCACATTGGCGGGCACCCAAAATGACTCGGGCAATTCAAGGTAAAGTGCGTGCGTGTATTCGCGTTGCGATATCAGCGCCTCTCGAATCTGGCTTTTAAGCGTCGACACATCATTTGTTTTTTTGATCCCCTGCATTCGCTCAACCTATTCGTAACCAACTCATTTGTAAACTTACTTCCGTCATGTCCGCCAAGTGAATTCTGCACCACTTATTCGCATCATTACACCCGCGCTGGCGGATGCCAACAATGGTAACTGGCGCACTGCACATCGGTGGCAGGCGTTGCTCACACAGCGTCCGCCAGGCGCAAATGCCGCGCCAAATTTTCAAGTTATTGTACAAGGCGAGTGGGAGGGTGAAAACTGCGATTTACTGATTGCACTGCATGCCCGCCGCAGTGCTGCCTCGATCGCAAGGTTTCGTGAAACTTTCGCGGCGAAGCCTTTGATTGTGGTCTTGACCGGCACCGACTTATATCGCGACCTTGCGACCTCGGAAGAAGCCCGCCGGTCCTTGCGTTTGGCAGATTCGCTAATTGTATTGCAAGAAGACGCCATCCACTTTGTACCGGTCGAGCACCGCAAAAAAACCCATGTTGTCTTTCAGTCGGCAAAACCGCTTGAGCCGTACGCCAAACCAAAATTTAAACTGAATTGCGTGGTGGTGGGACATCTGCGAGACGAAAAAGATCCTTCCACAATTTTTCGCGCGGCGGCGCAACTAAACAATAGCGACCACATCCACATCTTGCATATCGGTGCACCACTTGACGAATCGCTGGCCAAAATTGCCCGAACGCTTTCCGCTCGTAGCAAATATTATCACTGGTCGGGCGCGATGAGTCACGGACTGACGCGCGCCGCCATCAAGCGAGCGCATCTGCTTATTCATCCGTCAATCATGGAGGGCGGCGCAAATGTCATTGTTGAGGCGCTTACATCGGGCACCTCAGTGCTGGCCTCGCACATGTCTGGCAACATCGGCATGTTAGGGCCAAATTACGAAGGATATTTTGCCGTGGGCGATGATGCAGCGTTAATCACGCTATTAAAAAGGGTTTTGCGCGATGCCAACTTCAAATCCCGGTTAGGTAACGCGTGTCTGGCACGAGCCAGGTTATTTTTACCTGAAACCGAGCGAGCCTCGCTGTGCGCAATAGCCAACAGGCTGCTGGAACCAAAAGCGTAATGGCGCACACTGAGCGCGCATGACTAAAATCGAATCAAGATCCGACGCGTAAAGTATTTGTGAGCGAGCAGCCGCATCGAGACCCTGACCTACCCCTGCAACGCTGGCAGATCAACCAAATAAGTCAACGAGAGAACGAGAAGCGCTCATGAGTCCGATTGAAAAGCAGGTCGTGCGAAGCCCCGTTTACCAAGCACCGCAGCCGGAATTCTGCGCCGGATCCAAACCGCTGCAAGAACGTTTCATGTCTGTCCGCGACGCGACCGAGCGCTTGGTAGCGCCATTGAAAGCCGAAGATTGCAACCTGCAATCGATGCCGGATGCGAGTCCGGTTAAATGGCATCTTGCGCATTCGAGCTGGTTTTTTGAGACTTTTATTCTCGAAAAATTTGAACCGAATTTTGAACCATTCCATCCTGCCTTCAGGGTGCTGTTTAATTCCTACTATAACGGCGTTGGCGACAGACATCCTCGCCATGAACGCGGCCTTATTTCCCGCCCAGATTTGGCGACCGTATTCGACTATCGTCACGATATCACCAAGCGCATCGCCAACCTGATTGAGGCATTGGGCGACACCAACCTTAGCTTTGCCGAACTTATGTGGTTAGGCTGTAATCACGAGGAGCAGCATCAGGAATTAATTCTTACCGATCTGAAACATCTGCTCTCCAAAAACCCGCTAAAGCCCGCATATCAAACACGCTGGCCGCTCACCGCAATCGAAGGGCGCAAACCACGTTGGCATAAATATGATGGCGGCTTGGTTGAAATCGGCGCGACCCAGTCGCTTACGAATGTAAATTCAACAGAAAATTTCTTTTTTGATAATGAAACGCCGCGCCATTGCGTTTTTCTAGAACCCTTTGAGATTGCTTCGCATCCGGTTACCCATGGCGATTTTGCAGCGTTCATTGCAGATCGTGGCTATCAGCGTCCCGAGCTGTGGTTATCGCTGGGATGGGATTGGCTGAACGCGCAGAAAATTACGGCACCGTTGTATTGGGAACTGCGCGATGCTGGTAAACACGGTGGAAGCGATCGCGGTATCGACAGTGGCACGCCAAATAAATGGATGACATTTACGCTGCACGGCATGGTCGAGATTGACGTGCATACGCCGATTTGCCACATCAGTTTTTTTGAGGCTGACGCCTTCGCGCGCTGGAAAGGTGCACGCCTCCCAACCGAGGCCGAATGGGAACACGCTGCCGCTTTGGCCACACAACACGTTGCAATCAGCGGCAATTTTCTCGACAGTCATGCCCTGCACCCACTGGCAATGCGCGAACAAAGCTCATCGGCGCATCCGCAGCAATTATTTGGCGATGTATGGGAATGGACCGCCAGCGCGTATTTAGGCTATCCCGGCTATCAGGCAGCAGCAGGCGCCGTCGGCGAGTACAACGGCAAATTCATGTGCAACCAATTCGTATTGCGTGGCGGGTCCTGCGCCACGCCGGCACAGCACATCCGTGCAACCTATCGCAACTTTTTTCCGCCTGAAGCGCAGTGGCAATTTAGCGGTGTGCGGTTGGCGAGGAATACCATATGAAGGCCAACACATACAGGCATTTGCAGCGACTCGCTGCGAACCGCAATCTGGATTGCGGGTTTACATAACCGTCCCGTCAAAGCGGTCACTAACCGTATCGGGTCAAAGATTTCCTATCGTTAAGTAGATCACGTGTTTGGGCAGGTAGCGCTTTTCGACACCTTCGTTTGAACAGTTGATGGACTCGCTTAACGTGGAGGCAAAGACCAATCTAAACTTGCCGAGTGTCATGGCGGCACAATCCGCCTCATCGTTATTGAAGCTCAAGCAAGCAGCCTAGTGCTTCTCAACATCAAAAAGCAACATGCCTGAATGGTGCGCTGATGGTATCGGCGGCTTTTGCTGCTGCCAGGCGTACGAAATATACGGTGAATCTGCTTGTCCCTAAACAGGATTCAGCAGCAATAAACGCCGGCAACCTACAATATGCATTTGCAAAGAATCTAACTTTTGATCTATAAAATTGGGTGGAAAACCGATCCTTGTGCAGCGCACGGGATGACTGGACGGGGTTTTCCCATAAAGCAATAACGCGTCGTTTGCGGCGAATAACTGCGTACGTCAGATCGCGTTGTTGCCCACCCCGAATCAAACGCAACGAAATACAAACACCTTTGTCAGCCGGCTTTAGCGAGCACTTTTGCTCCAAAACAGCCGCCACTCCTGGTGTTTACCGCAAGCTCTAGCGCAATCTATAAGGCGCCGGATAGGTCACCACGCTCGAATTTCCGTCTTTGTCATAGGCTTCAACGCCGAAAATAACATTATCTTTCGACACGCCTTTTACGGTGGCGCGGGTGACGTTGCCGACGTCTTTGCTTTGCTGCCAAAACGCTGCCGTGGTATCGCGCCACACAATGCGATAGCCTGCGATGTCGCGCTCGGTATTGGCCTTCCAGCGCAGCGTGGAATCGTTTTCCAGCGTCAGGGTTTCCATCTGCACTTCGCGCGGTGCGGCGGGGCCGCTCGCGAGTGCGGCAAGCGCGACGGCATTTACGCGGGCGACTTTGGCGACGTAATCGAAATCAACAAATTCCGGCAAATCGCCGAGCTGCACACCGTTTTCGATTCTAGGCGTTTGATGTTGATGCCGGAAGTCTTCAATCGGCTCGGTCATGCGCACCGCCGCGTAGCCGGCATCTAAAAACGGGCTATGATCGCCGCCGCGCAAATAGCGGTCACGGCGGTAAATCATATTGACTTTCATATCGGTCAAATTGCGCTCGGCGTTGGCTTTGATAAACCTTGCCAACTGGCGCGTCGGGAAGTCATTTTCGCCGCCGCTGCGCAACAGAGTGATGGTTTCATCGGACATTTCTTTACTCGGCGTCACACCCTCGGCAAACAGCCGCACCTGATCGCGAATTACGGTGCCGTCTGAGCCCTTGGTGTTGCCAATAATGTCGTTGGTGATCATGCCCGCGACATTAAGCCCCTTCGCTTGCGCGGCTTTGGCCCAAAACGTTGCGCCCACCAAACCCTGCTCTTCGCCCGCAACAGTCATGAAAACAAGCGTCGCATCAAATTGATACTTCGACATCACACAAGCAAGCTCCATTACGGCGGCGGTACCGGACGCATCATCGTTAGCACCGGGCGCATCGGTTTCGCCATCAATCGGGCTCGACGGCATCGAATCATAGTGGCCTGAAACAACATAGAGGCGGTCACGGCTTTCGGCTTGAGTACCGGGCAGAGTGGCAACGATGTTCACGATCGGCGTGGGCTTGGCGATGCGAACTGCCTGTTGCGCAATGTTTTCGTCGAATTCCACTTTCATGCGTCCGCCGTTTGCTTTGGCGCAACTGTCCAGTTCAGATTTTATCCAGCGTCGTGCGGCACCTATTCCACGGGTATCGCTTTTGGTGTCGGACAATGAATTTCGGGTGCCAAACATGACCAATTTACGGACGGTGGCTTCGATGCGCTGGGCGGAAATCTCAGCTGCAATTTTTTGGAAAGTGGGATTAGGCTTAAGGTTGGCGATGGGTTCTTGTGCAGACACAACAGCAGCTGCATATGCAAACACCACAACGGTAAAACGCATTAATGAATTTTTCACGCAGGCTCCTTCTCGAGACTTTGAGCTTAGCTGAAAAATGGCGCGGTGTTTGATCGTGAAAGTCAATTACGGCTGTACAGGAATGGCGGCAATCGCTACGCACCCTGTATGCCTAGCAGAAGCTATAGCTGACCCCGCCGATTCAAATCGATCACCTTTACGCGCTCTTTACGTTCTTTTTTCTCACGCATCACCGTCAGCTCGGCGGTGTTGCCAACGCCGACCCGGTCAAGCTCGGCAACAAAGGTAGACAGCGTATCGGTGCTGCGACCATTGACAGCCGTAATCACATCACCCAGCTCGCCGGTGCGTCGCGAATAGGCTTGTAGACCCGCCTCAGCCGCAGGCGTGCCGCGCACGATCGAGTCCATCACCACGCCTTTGATGTTATTGCGTGCCACCAACCCAGGATCAACATAGCGCGCGCCAATGCCCGGAATCGAGGCCACGCCGCGCGCAATCAGCTGGGGCACCACACGATTCACCAAATCCGCAGGAATCGCAAAGCCAACGCCTGCCGACGAGCCGCTGGACGAGCGGATCGCGGTGTTGACACCAATCAAGCGGCCCGCGCTATCGAGCAGCGGTCCGCCAGAATTACCGGGGTTGATCGCGGCATCGGTTTGAATCGCGCCTGAAATTTCGACGTAATCCTGGGTCGGCAAATAGCGGTCAAGCGCAGAAATAATACCGGTGGTCAAGGTGCGCGTCAGCCCAAACGGATTACCAATTGCGATCACGCTCTGCCCCACTTTTAAATCGCGCGACGCGCCGAGTGGAATGGGTTTCAAATTTTGTGGCACCTGAAGCAATTGCACTACGGCCAGATCGTATTGCGGTGCGCGACCCACCACGCGTGCGGCAATCGGCTCTTTGCCTGAATCAAGCTGTACCAGCACTTTTTGCGCATTCTCCACCACATGATTATTGGTCACCACATGGCCTTTTGCGTCCCACACGAAACCCGAACCCGCACCCTGCGAAACGCCGACATCCTCACCAAAAAATCCCTGCCGAACCAGACTTTCGGTGGTGATGTAGGCCACTGACGGTGCGGTCTGGTCGAATAGACTGACCATTGCGCGTTCGTGGTCTAGCAGCGCGCCACGCGGCGTGAGTTGGCGCGGCTCAACCGGCTTGTCGGCTCGGGTTTCAGCGCTGCGCTGGGACCAGAGGGCGCCCGCAGCGGTGATCAGGAACACGGCTAAAAAGAGTTTGCTAATTTTCTTCATGATGGTGGAACAATCTGATGATGACGAAACAGTTTTAGTGTTGATTAAATGTTAGAACTCTTCTGTAGACCCGAAAACGCCGAAAAGATTCTCTTTGAGTAAACATCTACCCAAATTAATATTGAAACGCATCTACGCTCATCCGCGCATCCAGCAACTTCATCACTCTCACTTCAACGCCTTGACCAACACTAGCATCGCGGCGTTTCCGCCGCCCGGTACCACTTCAACTTCGCGCGCGACCTCGCGCCAACCTTCGCGAGCGTAAAACTGCCTTGCCTGTTTGTTGTCCTCAAAGACCCGCAAATACAGTTGATGCTCGCCGTGCTTTAGCGCCCATTTACTGGCCGCCGCCACCAGTAATTTTCCAACGCCGTGACCGCGCAAATGCGGCAGCATATGCAGGTTGTCGACATACGCTCCCCGTTCCCGCTCCGGGCCGATTTCTATACACAGAAAACCCGCGGGAACACCCGCTATCGTGGCTAAAAATATCTCGCCAACGCCGCGGATGAGATCCGGGACTCGCGCCTGCCAGTGGCGCAGACGCTCCTCATTCACCTCATTATTCAGATACGCATCGTCAAAAATCCCTCGATAAGCCACCCGCCAGCTGGCCGCATGCAGCGGCGCGATCAGCGGTGGAATCTGCTCGATGTTCAGCTTCGTAAAGTCCACGTTTTTAGACTTGGCGCGCGCCATTTTTGGCTTCCTTAAATTTTAGAATCAATGTGAACATATGCCCTCATTTTTCAATTTCCGCTTACGTTTCAATTCCCCGCTATTATGCAAATTCTCGTCAACCGGGAAAACAACGGAGAAAACCTATGCGCGTGCAAGACTGTAACTGGATGATGATTGAAGAATATCTGAAGACCGATGATCGCGCCGTGATGCCGATCGGCTGCACCGAACAGCATGCGTATTTAAGCCTGAGTGTCGATTCCATCGCCGCAGAAAATGTCGCGGTTGACGCCGCCGAGCCACTGGGCGTGCCGGTGTTTCCAGTGATCCCATTTGGCCATACGCCTACTTTCATGGCCTATCCCGGCACGGTCAGTTTGCGGCTTGATACGCTGATCGCGGTGGCACGAGATACACTCGACAGCTTGGCGACGCATGGCTTTAAAAGAATTCTGATCGTCAACGGCCACGGCGGCAATTCGCCAATCGCGAATTTTTTGGGTGAATGGATGGCGGACCATCCGGGCGTTAAAGTGAAATTTCACAACTGGTGGAATTCGCCCAAAACGTGGGCAAAGGTGATGGAAATTGATCCGATTGCCTCGCACGCATCGTGGATGGAAAACTTTCCCTCGACGCGGATCGCAGGTATTAAGCAGCCAACCCATCAACGCGAAACTGTGGACTACACGAAATTAAAACTGCTCAACCCAAAAGCGACCCGCGAGTATTTAGGCGATGGCAATTTCGCAGGGGTTTACGAGAAGCCGGATGCGGTCATGGCCGAGCTTTGGCAAGTCGCGGTGGAAGAAACGCGGGGCTTGATTGAGGGACCGTGGGGGTGATGGGGCTCTGCCATTGCAGACTCACAATATTAAACGCTAGCACTGGTGCGGTGTTTGGAGATATTTTGCTTCAGACACCTCACCAATAATCGTGTTTTCTATTTTTTATTCAGGATTTCTCGTCATTTTAGGCCGCCAAACTTTCGCCGTGCAATTTCACCAACGCCAATATTCAAAATGCTCTTCAAAGGTTTTTATGCCAGATATATGCCGCCGTTCTCGATCTATGTCGCAGGATTTTTGCCGTAAATGCAGCCGCGTGGCGACCTGCAACATTTGAGGTTCAGCCACTTGGAAATCGATGACGAACCAGCGATTGAAAAGCGCATTCACTGAGTCGCGCTAGACGGCATAGCAGGCCGTGACGCTCTGCCAGCAGCATTTTGGCGCCTCTTTTGGCGCCTCTTATCGCACACCACATCGCCGCCACACTGATGAATCTTTTAATGTGGTGGATGGATCATCATCAATCCTATACAGCGATGGAGATGGAAGCCTATTTTCATCGTCTGATTTTGACTGCATGACGCCTTGCGCATACGATGAAAAAACGGGAATTCAAACCATCCCCGCCAGCAGGTTCTACTGAGAGACTATGTTCGGACTGCGCCAATTTTGTGTCATTTCAAGCACCAAAGAAGGTGGACTTGGCGCATCAAATCAGCGCCCGAACAAGCCCTTCAAAATATCCACTGGGGTAATTTTTTCTTCCTTCTTCGGTGCTTGTCGGCCCTGACCGCGCTCACCGTCTTCACCCATGCCACCGAGCATCGACATAAACGTTGATTTAACGCGCACCTTGGTTTGCCATTGCGGCTCCCATGTTGCGCGAACATCGGCCGGGCGCGGCGGGTAGGCGAAGAAGGCTTCGGAACCATAAGCCGTGGCTCGCAACATGCCGCCACCGGCAGTATTGCCGCTCTCATCGGTAAAAATCCCTTTGGGCACAGCGCATTTGGTGGCGGACGCGGGCATCACGGCTTTTTCTTTAATCCATTTATCAATCGCGGCATTGGTTTGGTAATCGTTAAGCGCAAAGCCTAATTCAGGCACATCACTCGAGGTCCAGATCACCATTTCGGCATCTCCTTTACCGCTTTCAGATTTGGCCCCTGACTTGGCCCCGATGACCGACAGAAAATAGCCGCGTGCATTTGTCACGCCGGGCCAATCGAGGCGAATCACGCCGTTGTCGTTTCGTTGTGAAATCGCATACGATGGCATGAAATCTTGCGCTTCACCTAGGTTCACTTTGAAACTATCGGGAATGCCTTGACCGACGAATTGATGCTCGCCGATAAGTGATGCATTTTCAGGCACTTTGCGGTCATCGGGCTTACCGGGCCACGCCGGGTTGCCCGGTGCGGAGCGGGCACCACGGGTGGTACTGTTGCGCATGCCACTAAAGAATTTTTGTACGTCATTAATATTGGCAGTGGCCATATCAAATACTTTGGGCTGACCGGCACGAATCGCGTCGCTACATCCCCAATACAGCAACATTTTGCCTTTTGGTTTTTCATACTTGGGCTCGACCGGTTCATCGTCGCGTGGCACCGGGGGATCAAATTTATCCGGCGGCGGTACGGTCAGCTTCAGCGCGGGATTCATGCTCATGCCCGCCGGGATATTCTGCGTGGCGTCGGCTAAATTTGGCTCGTTACGCGTCACCACCGATACGTCCAACCATTTTCCCGGTGCCATCGCCAATCGCGTGTTACCAAATATATTGCCGCCACCACCACTTTTGCCGCTCAAGCCACCAAACAATCCGGACAAGCCGCCACTGATACCGCCGGTTGCAAACCCGGCCATCGCGCCCATGCCGGGGATGTCGCTGTAGTGCGTTGCCACATCAATGAAGGCCTGCGCAATCGGCGGTTTGCTGGGTGGCGCGGCTTTTGATGATTGTGCGACGGATAGCGGAGGGGTGAAAAAAGCAGCGGCAGATAATGCTGTACCAATAGCTTTTGCAAGCCTTGTTTGTCGAGGGAAGTTGCGCATGAGAGTCCAATCACACAAGGAGTTTTCCAAGTCCACATAATATCAATTTGGACTTTTCAATTGTGTTGATTTGATGCGTTGGGCATACCGTGTTTAGGGTATCCGCGTAGGCCAGTTATCACGCAGCAATGACTTAGCCCTCGCGCGGACGGGTTGAATTTGTGGCGCGCCATCAAGCTGGCAACCCAAAAATTGTTATCCGGATCGGGGTATCCAAGGAATCGGCTGTATGGTGGTCACGTGATGATGCTTTGGCAGTGCCGATGTGTTTTTTAATAAGCGGACCTAACGGATTACCGCACCCCCGCCAGCACCATCGCCACCGCCGCCGTTAATTTCTTCGCATAACCAATATGCAGAAATTCATTCGGGCCGTGCGCGTTTGATTTCGGGCCGAGCACGCCGGTGACGAGCATTTGGGCATCAGGAAATTTCACGCCCAACATGCCCATAAATGGAATCGTACCGCCCTCGCCCATATACGCGGCAGGCTTGCCGTAATAGGTCTCCGAGGCGACGTCGAGTAGCGAGGTTAGCCACGGCACCGAGGCCGGTGCATTCCAGCCCGTGGCGGCAGCATCATATTCATATTTCACGTTTGCGGAGTACGGTGGATCGTTTTCGAGGGTTGCTTGCAGCGCCTTCGCCGCGGTTTCGGCATCCACCAGCGGCGGCAAACGCAATGATAATTTCAATGCGGTGCGAGGCCGCTGTACATTCCCGGCCGATTCAATCGACGGCAAGCCATCGGCACCGGTCACGGCCAGTGCCGCGCGCCAGGTACGATTCAGAATTAATTCCACCGGGTCTTTGGTGATGGGTTGCACAAAAACAAACTTGCCGCCGTCATCGCAGCAGCTATCCCACGGAAACCGCTTCCACATTGATTCACCCAAAATATCGGCGGCCTGTTTTGCCTGCGCGACGCGCTCGGCGGGAATTGTTGAATTAAACACGGTCGGTTTCACCACACCGGTGCGCGAATCATCGATGCGATCGAGCAATTGCCGCGCCACCCGAAATGACGACGGCACCACGCCACCCGCATCGCCGGAATGCACGCCCTCGGTCAACACATCGACGGTCAACGTGCCGTTCACCAGCCCGCGAAGTGAGGTCGTCACCCACATCTGATCGTAATTACCTGCGCCCGAATCCAGCGCGATCACGAGCTGCACATCGCCCATTCTGGGTGCCAGGGCTTCGAGGTAAACCGGCAAATCATAGCTGCCACTTTCTTCGCAGGTTTCAATCAAGCCGATGCAGCGCGGACGCGCCACACCCTGCTTATCCAGCGCCATGATCGCCGCCACTGCCGCAAACACCGCATAGCCATCATCGGCGCTGCCACGGCCATATAATTTTTGTTCGTCGCCTGCGCCCTCAAGCACTGGAATCCACGGCCCCAGACCCGCGCGCCAGCCGGTCATCTCGGGCTGCTTATCGAGGTGACCATAGAGCAAGACAGTTCTGTTGTGGTCAACTGCGGGATCCTCAACGTGGCTAACCCCGCCGACCGCCGGAATATCAAAAAACAAAACTGGCGTGCGATCTTTATCGCGAATCACTTCCACCGTGAGCCCGGCCACGCCCTGCGCCACAATCCAGGCGCGCGCCTGCTCGATGGCCTGATCGAGATAACCATGCGCCGCCCAATCACGATCAAAACCCGGCGACTTCGCCGGGATCTTCACGTACTCGACTAATTGTTGCGTGATGTCGGCGTCCCATTGCTGGGACACATCGCGCAGAAGTTGGTCGGTATTTAAGGCGGTAAGTTCAGGGATGGCGTCGCGAGCAGTCATAGTTTTGTCCTCAGGGTTGTTCGCTGAATTGTAGCCTTGTACCAATTAATCTGCACTGAACGCGCAAGATATTTCAGAAATAAAACACCAGCAGCCAAGCGCCGTTACGAGCATAAATGCTTTGAAACGCACGTGGATCTTAGCGTTCATTACTTGAGACCGCCGCGGCGACGCACTCATCGGAAAGTCGGGCATTGGCGCGTTTTGGGCAATTCTTCGTCAGCATGGAAAGGCTTCTTGGCTGCACACACCGCGAAATGAACCGGCAAAAGCATGAGCTGCGTCGTTCAGGCTGCGCGACTGGAGTCCTGAATTGTGCGATATCCTCTCGCTCATGTTTGCTGGAATGAATGTCGTACCTTCGTCGTACTCTCGTCCCATTGACGTCCACTCCTCCGCATCAACAAAAATGGCCCGCATCTTCCGCCGGCCTTTCTACAACACTTATCAACGAATTTCTGTTCAAACTATTCAGCTGAAGTTACGCAAGCGCTGGTGGAAATCTTCTGCGCCTTGTTACCGTATTCCATCGCGCGCTTGGAACAGTGCTAGGCATCACAGACTTTACGCGTGTTGTGATGGTCGGCTGCTTTGCGATGGTGCTTGGCGGCGTCTAAATGTGCTCGAACAGCGACCAGCTCGGCTCAAGTAAATTCTATATATCGGGTAACACTTCAATGTGGTGATGTCGTGTGATGCTCGCGCGCGGCGCTCGAAAAACTGTCGATGAAAAGCCGGCTGCCGCCTGCCCACAGTACCACCGGTATCAAGCTTGGGAAGATCAGAGCGCCGAGTTGATAGCCGAGCGTAATAAGCTCGGCGCGCCAGCCGGACAATCCCGCCTGCGCAGCAACTTCGGGGCCGAGACGAACCCCGATTTGCGCCAGAACATCGAAGGCAACACCCCAACTCTGGAAGAAAACGAGAATGGCCGCGCCCGCAAGGATCTTCCACACTTTTGCCTGCTCGGCGAGCATGAGCGCAAGGAAGAATGCGAGGCCGTAAGTATAGATAAGCGGATTGACTTCGGGTAACAACAACGCCGGTCGTTCCGGCACGGGGTAAACCACGAGGCTGGTCACAAAAACCAGGTCGACTCCGGATTGCTCAAGCGCCGTGACCTTGCCCGAAGTCAGCAGGTTCACCATCGGTAGCGCGATGTGGCCGATGATGGCGGCATGGTATGGGGCACTAAAATACCAGACGGCCAGGCAAGGCGGCAACCACAGAAAGGTACGCCGTACAAACCGCCCAAGCGAGGGAATATTTGCCATTTTTACGCTGCTGGCTTAAGTGCATCAAGCTTCGCTGACGGCGGAGCACCCCCAATAGACTGTGAAGACTTCGGTAACATACGGATCCATATCAGCCAGACAATCAGCACATCGAGCATGATGAGCGCCTGCCACAAATAAAGATGGGCCCACTCGAAGGCCGTTGGGTCCCATTGGCCGAGGTAGAACAGGCTGATCACCCGCACGACATTCAGCGCCTGAACGGCAAACAGGCCAGCAAGGATGCCAATCAAACGGTGTTTCCATGGCGCCGGAAAGGCGAGCATGGCGGCGATGAGAATGATGGCAGCCTCGATGCCGTTGCAACCGGCCTCGATAGAAATAGCGAAGCCATTCCTAGTGCTCTGCATAACTTTGCCAAAAACGGCAACATGACTGTCGACAGAGGACACCAGCACCGCACAGACGCGCGTCAGCGCCGCAGTCCACGGCAAGACTAACGCGTCTTGCACGGGTGTCGTCAACTCGGCCGCGAACAGTGCAACCAGGATAACGATGAAAAGAATGAAGAAACGCGTCATGGTTGTGCGAGTTTGATTGCCAGGTTTAAAAAGTACAAACCTGGAGCGCTTTTGCGCCCTAGGTTTGTATCTACCTCAATCATACTTTTGGCAACAGTCTCAGGCACGAGACCCCTCAGCTTCACCAAATGCTATTTACTTTTGCTGCCTTCGCAACGCAGTGAAGCCAACAAACGCCAGCATTGCCGAGAGCAAGATCATGGACCACTCCGAAAGTGTGGGACCGGCCGAGCCGAGCCCGCCACCACCCGCAGCCGCAACCACGTTTACAAACTCGTTGGGGGCGTTACAGGTATTTGCCGTTGGGTTATTGTTGGCGTCGCCGCCGTAATTAGCGATCCAGCGATAAGTACCGAGCGCCAATGGCGTAAACGGGGCGGAAGAATAGACACCGTTGCCGGTGACTAAAGTTGTCGACGTGAAAATTACCGGGCCCACGCAATTCTGGTCGTTCGGTCCGAACAATCTGAAGATAATTGACCCAGTTGGTGCAGTGGCGCCGATACCACCGCCAGTCAAGGTCGCACTGTCGCTGATCGACCCCCCGAGAAGCACACCGGCTGAAGCCACCGTATTGACCGTTGTAGCGGCTAGCCCGCCGGGAGCTCCCTGAACACTACACCCGCCGACCGCGCTATTGCCCGCCACGGTTACATCGCCACCCGCCCCCGCCAAAGCCCGACCGGTAAGATTTGCGCCGACGCCAAGGTGGACGCCTGCTCCGGCTACAACCGTGCCCGGGAAGTTCACTCCTTTGAGTGTCGCCAAGGTCGGGACCAGCCAGAACACCTGGCAAGGATCGGCACCGTTCAGGACTACCGTCGAGCCAACACTAGTGATGATGTCGCTGTTAAGCGAAAAAACGTAGGTTCCCGCGCCGTCAAGCGTTATTGAGGTCGGGATGATGGCAGTGCCTGCCGCGAGCGTGTATTTCCCGGGCGTGTAATGGCCATTGGCAGAGGGTCCGCCCGTACTCATATTGGCCGTAATCGCCGCACCACCCGCCGGTGCCAGGAAAGGATCACTAAACAACGTCGTCACGGCCGCCCGGGCGGCAATCGCGGACGAGTCATTGCCGTGATTGACAAAGGGCGGCGTCACCGTTGCGAACGCGGGAAAACCCGTGATAAAGGAGGCGGCCGCCGGAGCGATGCCGACATCTCCATTGATGATGCTCAAGGGCGGGGCGGCGGTGACGGCCGTTCCACCGAGGATTGCGAAGCTCTGCGCGGCACCCAGGGCTTGGGACATTGCCGGGGCTGAAACCAAGAGTAAAGCACTACAGCACAGAGCTGACAGCAAACCCCCATGATTTCGTCTGAATCGGGAGCGCACATTGGTTAGCTGCGGCGCAGCGCGTAAAGACTGGATGGTGTACACGGATTGAGTGTTCATGGCTTGATCCCTGCTTAGTTGAACGTTTATGGCGAGTTCGTTGCGATACAACACAAACCGGCGTACCGATTCCGTCACCTTCGAATTCCGTTGGATACTAGCACTGTTTTTCGGCGACGTGCTCACTCTAAGGTGATTGGCTCTAGAAATATTCACATGTGTTGCATAAATCGCTCTGTACGCTGGCACACATAGCGCGCCTCCACATGAAAGGGATCACCGATTTATCGATTGATTTGGCTTAACGCGGTCACTTAAGGCGGTCACTTTGAGCGGTCAAAAGGCCAGTATCCAGTTAGGCCTCACATAGCGTTAAGCTTGCTGAAGTTGTGCGAACCTAAACGCGGTGACGCCAATTTGCTGGAGGCGCGGTTCGCGCCGCGCCAATTTGTCCGCAATCGACAGGCCATCAGGAAGGTTGGCTTGATCGGCCACCTCGGTGAGCTGAACATCCGTCGATATTGGCGATCGCTATTTGAACACTTGTCAAAAAGTAAAAATCCGCTTTCCATCTTTAGATAACGTAATTGCGAGTGCTCCATTTTTAATCTGCCCAAAATGGTCGGCGTTGTATAGCACTGGTGAACCGCAACGATGCTACGTTTAGTGAAAATAGCTAAAACTTTTCATCGAGCGCACATACGCTTCCTCGGTCCGCGAGCTATAGTGCAGGCGATGGATTCGTGCACGTTACTGATCGAGCAGCAGGATAAAATTCAAAATCAGCGTGCTAATTTTTCCGGGGTTGTGATGGTTTTTCATTTATACAAAAAATTTTCCAAACGCTAGATTAAAAGCGGTTCTGCAAGGATCGGGGTACCCGCTGTAAGGGTGCCACGGTTGTGTCGGCTTATTTTGAATCCGGGGTCACCGAAATGCTGAAGCACTTAATCGCCATTGCCCTGGTAGCAGTCAGTTCGCTTGCTAATGCAAACGAGTTTGCGATACGGACGACGAAAGGGTTTGTCCGCTTCTCGGTGCCGGATGACTGGCGAGTGCTGAGCGTGCAAACAAAGCCACCTGTATCTGTCGCAACCTTCCAGGTGGGAAATCCAGCGGACGAGGGTACGCCCCATTCCACCAATGTCGCCGTTAGCCTTTTGCACATCGGGAATGAGCGGGGGCAAGCAGCAGCGGCTGCTGTGGGTCGTAGCAACGGTCCTGTGGCACCTGTTTCGAGCACTGTCGATAGCGGGGCGGTCTACATCCAGCAACCCACGCAGCAGAGCCTTCCCTACCTGCTGATCGATGCCAATAAACCCTTCGCTGACCTAATCGTTGCTTTACGTTTTGCGTGGCCCAATTTACCCAACAACCAAGGTAACGACGACGCCACTATGCGAGGCGCATTCGAAGCAGTCCGCCGCTCCGTGACCGGCGGGCTGGGCGTGCCAGAACCAAGAGAAGGCGAAGTCATCTGCCGCCCCGCGCAATGACACGCAATCGTTCCACCGAGTCGACATGCCGCCACGTGCCGGGATCTGCGGCTTGGTGCCAACGCTAGCGAGCCCAAATGCTGAAACTCGTCTTGCTCCCAGGCATGGACGGTACTGGAACCTTGTTCCAGCCGTTCGTGGACGCCCTCGCTGGAGAATTCGAAATCCAGATAGTTCGGTATCCGACGCATAAGGCATTTGGGTACGAGGAACTCGAAGCGTTTGTGCGGGCCGCATTGCCAACAGACAGCCCCTTCATTCTTCTTGGCGAGTCGTTCTCGGGCCCGATCGCCGTATCAATTGCCGCATCTAAGCCCGCCGCGCTGGTCGGCCTCGTCTTGTGCTGCACTTTTGTTCGCAATCCGCGCCCTGCAACCGCATTTTTTCGCTCGCTGGTGGGCTTCTTGCCAATTACGCTCGCACCAGTTCCCATGCTCGCTCACTTTCTACTGGGTCGGCATTCGACTGCTGAACTCAAAGCAGTCTTTGCCGAATCGCTTGCACAGGTATCCACGCCCGCGATGCGCGCCCGCATTCTGGCCGTGCTCTCGGTCGATGTCACGGCAAAGCTGCACGCCATCAGCGTACCGTCGCTCTATATGCGTGCGACCAAAGATCGAGTCGTTCCTGCCGCGGCGAGCCGGTACATTTCCGCGAACCTACCAAGCCTAAAGATCGTGTCCATTGAAGCGCCTCATTTCTTATTGCAGATCGCCACGCAGCAAGCGGCAATCGCCGTCAAGAACTTCGCAAGCGCGCTGCACGAATCGCGCGACACTGAATGACCGCCGATAAATACCAATCCGAATTCAATGTCCACGGGCAGGATGGGTTTGTTGTGCAGCAACGAGTCAGCCATTCATCGGAATTGATTTTTCCTTACACCGATTTACAAACTCTAATACTGGCGGGATTTTTCGCGCATAAATATCTATGAACGCCTGCCACTACAAGGTTTTCTAACGTAGCGCCTCGACCGCCTCGCGACATTTCGCGGTGGCCGCACCGGGTTCTAAAATCGTGACATTCAGGTCACGCAGCAACCCGTCTTTCAGCCCGTAAACCCAGCCGTGTACGGCCAGATCCTGACCGCGTTCCCATGCGTCGCGGACGATGGTGGTTTGGCACACGTTGGCGACTTGCTCGATCACATTCAGCTCGCATAGCCGATCCACGCGCGCGTTCGAGAGGCCGATCGAGGCCAATGCGTCGGCATGTTTGGAGCTAACGTCATTGACGTGGTGCAGCCAGTTATCGACCAAGCCGAGGCGGTCGCCAAACAGCGCGGCGTGCACGCCACCGCAGCCGTAGTGCCCGACCACCATGATGTGCTCCACTTTCAGCACATCGACCGCAAACTGGATCACCGACAGACAATTGAGATCGGAGTGCACGACCACGTTTGCAATATTGCGATGCACGAAAACTTCGCCCGGCATCAGGCCGACAATTTCGTTCGCCGGTACACGGCTGTCCGAGCAGCCAATCCAGAGATATTTTGGATTCTGCTGGTGGGCGAGTTGCTCAAAAAAATCAGGCTGTGCGGCCAGAATGCGCTCTGCCCAATGCCGATTACTCTGGAACAGCGAATCGAGGTCTTTATCACGAAGTGTCATGCGATTTTTTTCTTTTGGCTTTAGTATTTTGCTTAGTATTTTGCATTGCCCGGCGTGCGTGGAAACGGAATCACATCGCGCACATTGCCCAAGCCGGTCACATACGAAATTGTGCGCTCAAAGCCCAATCCAAATCCCGCGTGCGGGACGCTGCCGTAGCGACGCAAATCGCGATACCACCCGTAGTGCGCCGGGTCAAGGCCGGATTCGATCATGCGCACGTCGAGCACATCGAGCCGCTCTTCGCGCTGCGATCCGCCGATGATTTCGCCGATGCCTGGTGCTAGTACATCCATCGCGGCCACCGTCTTGTTGTCGTCATTGAGTCGCATATAAAACGCCTTAATTTCTTTCGGATAATTCATCAGAATCACCGGCCCGCCGACGTGCTTCTCCGCTAAAAATCGTTCATGCTCGGATTGCAAATCGATGCCCCATTTGACGGGGTATTCAAATTTTTCTTTGGTGGTTTCAAGAATTTTGATGGCTTCGGTGTAATCCATGCGAACAAATTCGCGGTCGATCATGCCCTGTAGCTTCGCGATCAGGCCTTTCTCAATGCGCTCTTCAAAAAACGCCATATCATCCGGGCGCTCGGTCAGCACCGCATTGAAAATATATTTGAGCATCGCTTCGGCCAGCGATGCATCGGCCGCCAAATCGGCAAACGCAATCTCCGGCTCGATCATCCAAAATTCAGCGAGGTGGCGCGAGGTATTTGAATTCTCCGCGCGGAAGGTCGGCCCGAATGTGTAGACTTTTGACAGCGCCATGCAATAGGTCTCAACGTTCAATTGGCCGGAGACCGTGAGGAAGGCTTCGCGACCAAAAAAATCCTTTGAAAAGTCAATTTTGCCATCGACCGTTTTCGGCGGATTCAACGCATCCAGTGTGGATACCCGAAATAACTCACCCGCACCCTCAGCATCGCTCGCCGTGATGATCGGCGTATTCACCCACAGAAATCCCAGCTCGTCCATAAACCGGTGAATTGCCGTAGCTACCGTGTGGCGTACCCGCGTCGCCGCGCCAATCACATTCGTGCGCGGGCGCAAGTGCGCGACATCGCGCAAAAATTCCATGGTGTGAACTTTCGGCGTAATCGGGTAGGTGTCCGGATCGTCGACCCAGCCGATCACCTTTAACGAGATGGCCTGCATCTCAAACGGCTGGCCTTTTGCCGGGGACGGCACAATCGTACCGGTAACTTCCACTGCGCAACCGGCAGTGAGCCGGATTACTTCGTCGTTGTAATTGACGAGCGTATTCGGCACCACCGCCTGCACTGGCTGAAAACATGAGCCGTCCGATACGGCCACAAACGAAATGCCGGCCTTGGAATCGCGGCGGGTTTTGACCCAGCCTTTGAGGGTAATGCTGGCGTCAGCTAATGCTTTGCCGCCGAGAATTTCGGCGCAAGAAAGTGTGGACATGGAAAAGACAGTCTGGGAATGTAAACCATAATTTTACCTGTTATGCACCTTCAAGAGTGCATTGGCTCAAACGGCAAGCGGGGCGGGCTTCTCCAAGCACATTGCCTCAAACGCCTCACCAGCGCTTGGGTTCGGGGCATGCCCTGCACAAACATTTAAGCCCCGAACCAGCCTCGCACTCGCGCGTCCTCAAGCCGAATTTCCAAATAAGCCCACAACGCCGGGCAGCCCGATTTGATGGGCTGCTCAAGACGCTTGACGACACGCTGATGACTGATGCCGTTCTCAACCCAGCTTTGGCCATTGTTGGCGAGATTTAACAACACCGGCATCGCACGATCAGCCGCGTGGGCGAAACGCGCTTCAGTGGTTTCGCCGTCCTCGAACTCTTGCCACAGCGATAAAAAAATCGCGTGTTGTTGTTCATGCAGCATGCCAAAGATGCGCTTGACTGCGACAAACTCAGCCGCTTTGCGCTCGGCAGCACCTTCTTCCGCGTAGACGATGGTGTCGCCGGTATCGATCTCACCGATGTCGTGTACCAGCAGCATGCCAATGACGCGATTGAGGTCCACGGGCGACTCGGCATACGGTGCCAGTGAGAAAGCCAGCATCGCAATCTGCCAGCTATGCTCGGCTGAATTTTCATAGCGGCCGAGCCCCAGCGGACGGGTCTTGCGCGTCACGCCTTTGAGTTTGTCGAGTTCGAGAATGAAATCGACGATTTGCGGGATGCTGCTGGTTTCAATCGACGCCGTCGTGGCTTGAGTTTTCGTCATCACAAAATAAGTCCTCCCTTTATTGATTCCCGAGTATCGCTGATCCACCCGCCTTTGATCACGGCAATAAAATGAATCGCAAACGTTTCGATGATGAAATAGAAATAGTGATTACGCGCCTTAGTTTGCGCGTAATTCTCGTCCGCCCTTTTTGCTTATTGAGCGGCAGCGAAAACTGAAAAGTTGGCAAGGTCACCCGCCAATCAGGACGGGCATCTTGGGACACTCTGCTGCGAACGCCGGTCCAGTGCTTGGGTTTGGGATGCCGCGCTCCGCCACGTACAATGGGTAATGAATTCCACCACGCCCTACGATGGCTTGACGCCAGACCTGATGCTCGATGCAGTAGAGCACATCGGCTATCGTTGCGATGGGCGATTGCTGGCGCTGAATAGCTATGAGAATCGGGTGTATCAAGTCGGCATCGAAGAAGCGCCCACGCTGGTCGCAAAATTTTATCGGCCGCATCGCTGGACAAATGCGCAGATTTTGGAAGAGCACGAATTTGTATTGGATCTGGAGGCGCGCGAAATTCCGGTGGTGGCACCGATTGTGATGAACCACCAGAGCCTGCATGAATTCAAGGGATTTCGCTTTTCGGTTTTTCCCAAACGCGGTGGCCGCGCGCCTGAACTGGATCGACCGGAAGTGCTGGAATGGATGGGCCGATTTTTAGGGCGTATTCATGCGGTCGGTGCGATTAAAAATTATATTCATCGACCGATCCATGATGCGACCACCTTTGGCACCGAGCCACGCGATTGGCTGCTGACACATGATTTTATTCCGGCTGATTTGCGCGAAGCGTGGACGAGTGCGGCCGCACTGGCACTTGAAGGCGTGGCGGCTTGCTACGCCCGCGCGGGTGACGTCACGCGCATTCGCCTGCATGGCGATTGCCACGGCGGTAACGTGCTCTATACCGATAGCGGCCCGCATTTTGTCGATTTTGACGACAGCCGCATGGGCCCCGCTGTTCAGGATTTGTGGATGCTGCTGTCGGGCACACGCGCGGAAATGGCGAATCAAATGCGCGAAGTGGTTGAGGCGTATGAAGAGTTTTGTGATTTCAACCGACGCGAATTACATTTGGTCGAAGCGCTGCGCACACTCAGACTGATCCACTATTCATCGTGGCTCGCGCAGCGCTGGGATGACCCCGCGTTTCCGCATGCGTTCCCATTTTTTAATACGCAACGCTATTGGCAGGACCGTATTCTGGAATTACGTGAGCAGATTGCCGCAATGCAAGAAGGACCTCTATGCCTAATCATTTAAAGACAGGGTAGGAGCGCACGCCGTAAAATTGTTTACCGAATTTAACGCCCGACTTGTCAAAAAAAAGTAACCGCATGAAGCTAAAACTATTGATTGCCATTGCAGGGATTACCGGTATCGGCTTTTATCTGCTTCAAAAACGCAACGAAACGCCGGCAATAGTTGCCGCTGCGCCGAACGCATCCGTCGCTGTGGCCACGACCAGGCTTGGTGCCGCTTCGGTACTCAATATCGACCCGAGCGTATCTTCTGCACCGCGCGCGCAACCGAACGTGCCGAAAACAACGCTGTCCGCCGAGATGCAATTGTTTCGCGATAAAAAGGATTGGCCGCTCATTTATCAACGCGCAAAAAACGGCCCGCAAACTGGGGAGGCGCTTTATCTGCAAGCGGAGTTATTGGAGAAGTGCGCAAAACGCCCGTTAAATGATGCCAAAAAAGTTGAAGACACACGCGAGATCAAACGAGAAAAGTTTATCCAGACTTTGATCGGCAAGGAACAACAAAAAACCACGCGTATCGCGGCCTATGACGCGCTAAATATCGATGTCTGTGGCGAGCTGAAATCAATTGAATATTCGAAGGATGAAATCACGCGCCTTAGCAAAGCTGCTGCCGAGGCAGGCGATCCGCGCGCACGCGCGTGGCGTTTGCAGGTGGATGTTACCAAAGCGAGTTCTGACGATTACAACGCGCGCAACAACATCAAACCGGACGCGGGTGACAAAGCACAATACAGAATTGACGGCTATTCAATTTCCGATCAGCAGTGGGCCGCGGCCCGTGAATTGCTGGCGAAAGGCGATCCTGCTGTTGTTTCCGAGTTGCGAAGTCTGCTGTCGAGCACGGTTATAGATGCGAGCATTCGTGTCGGCCCCGATAAGGAGCTGATTGAAAATCGTGCGCTTTATTCCGCGTGGACACTCGTAGGTTGCGATATGGGCGATAATTGCAGTGGATCAAACCCGCAATTGCTTGCGGATTGCGCATATCGTAATCGCTGCGGCTCGACTAGCTTGCAGGACCAAACCTATTTCTTTGACACCTCGCCACACGAAGCGCAATTGGTGGAACGCTATCGCCAAACGATTCTGGACGCTATTCGAACCGGCGACTTTACGAATCTCAATTTGGTTCGTGGCCCACAAACGCGCGGCAGTACCTTCATATTTGGCAACGGCCGACAATAATTTTTTAGCAGCACAAACAACCTAAGGACTATCAACATGAGCATGAAAAAAACCGACCTCGAAAAAAACAAAATGCTGAAAGCCGCCAACCTGATGAAAGCCTCGGGCATTTCGGACCGCTTCGGCAAAGGCAACGTGGTTACTGACCGCAAAGAACAGCGCAAGCTCGACTCCGCCGCCGGGCTGGTGCCATTTGCCTGCAAGCTGCCAGGTGATCTGGTGGCTAAGCTGCAAGCCCATGCGGAGAAAAAAGACATCGCGATGAATGATCTGGTGAAGGATTTGTTGGAGGGTGGGCTGAAGGGTTGAAAGTGAGTTTGAATGTAATCAACTCATCAAGACGCTAGATACATTGGTAGCGAAGCACCTGATCATAAATGGGCAACCTTTCGGCAGATGCGGGCGTTGAGGCTATCTGAGAAGCTCGAACGGCATTTTCAGTTGGCGCGCGGACGGGAGCAGAGTTTGCTGCCACTGCTTCCTAACTCTATGAATCGAAGAGTTGGGATGCTGATGCTGCCTTGGTTTGAAAGCTGATTGGGGTTGACTACGAACAGCACAGATTTTCTGAAACACAGGCTATCGCGCGCAATCGCCAAGCTTTTCCGTGCTGCAATCGCCAAGCGATTTCGTGCTGCAATTGCCTACCGCTGGATGCAGCGGGGTGATTGACGCATAATTTGCACGGCAGTCGTGCTACATCATTTTCATTACTTACCGCTTATTATCACATCGAGCTAAATTGCCATGACGCGTCGAATGCTCATACTTTTAATTTGTGCGGTCATCGCCGCGCTGCCACTAATCTGGCTTAACGTTGATCCGCGTGCCGGGCAGATACTTTTGAATCTGACCAAATAAATATCGAAGTTATTTTTTGAGGTGCATCGATTTTGCATCGACGAATCCATCAAAAACTCATTCTTCAGACACCTCGCCTTTAATCACTCGCTTGATCACATCGAAACCAAAACCGCGCGATTGCAGGTAGCGTACTTGTTTGTTGCGGCTGTTTTGATCCACAGCGGGCTCGCCAAATTTGCGGAGCCACATTTCCCGGGCGCGATTAAAATCAGTTTCTTTTAATGCGATGACGGCAGTTTCGACAAGATCTGCGGTCACACCCTTTTGCTTGAGTGTTGCCCCGACTCGCCGCGCACCATAACGATTGCCCAAGACACGCGCTTTGCTCTCAGCGTAGCGAGCCTCGTTTAGAAACCCTTCCGCCGCGCACCATGCGGTCACCGATTCAATTTCGTCTGCGCTGAAATCGCCTCGACTTAGCTTGATGATGAATTCTTTGCGGCTCATGTCGCGGCGTGCGAGCAGCCTCAGCGCGGCAGAAACAAGTTCTCGGTTTTCGGGTTTGGGCGCACCCATCGCGCGCGCCGCACGTAATGCTTCGGGGCCGAACAAACCTTCGTCCGGCTCGGTCTCCGGGATCGCGGTCTCAACGATACTATTCACGCACTTGTTGGAAATTTAAGTCGCGCTCAAGTGCCCAGCATGATCCAAGGCATCTCACGCGTCGCGCTTGACCCGTCGGGCTCATGCGACTCATCTGGCTCAAGTAGTACAGAGGAACAAAAGGAACATGAAAAACCATGCCGCGCTCCACAAATATTGCTCAGACGATTCGGTATCGGCCGCACCTTGAAATCCGAATAAATGGTCATCAATCATGTTTTGCTGCGTTGCCTGCGGATTGCTTTTCGAATGAGCGTCTATGGGCTGAGTCGGGACGCTACGCACCCCATAATGTGCAGGATTTGTAACACTCATATTTAAAAATAACGACCGATTAACAAAGCTCATGTTCACACCTCACCAAAATTTACGCGTAAAAAAAGCCGCCCTGCCCCAGCGAAGGATCGAACGGCCCAACCATCGAACTTTTTAGCGGTGCAGTGGCTAATAAAAACTGCTAAAAACCACTGCATCACATCACGAAAATAAATTACTCGTCATCACCCTTTTCTTCAGGCAGCACAACGGCAGCGCCGCGGCCCGCCACGCCAACAATTGCGCGAATCTTGGCTTCTATTTCCTGAGCCATTTCGGGATTATCTTTGAGGAATTTGCGGCTGTTGTCTTTACCCTGGCCGATTTTTTCGCCTTTGTAGGCATACCATGCACCGGACTTTTCGACCACTTTATGGATCACGCCCAGCTCGATAATCTCGCCTTCGCGTGAAATACCTTCACCATACAAGATATCGAAATCAGCGGTCTTGAACGGCGGTGCGACTTTGTTTTTTACAACTTTGACGCGGGTTTCGGAGCCAATCACCTCTTCGCCCGATTTAATCGCGCCAGTGCGGCGGATATCAATACGGACTGATGCGTAAAACTTGAGTGCGTTACCGCCCGTGGTGGTTTCAGGGCTACCGAACATCACACCAATTTTCATGCGAATCTGGTTGATGAAGATCACCAGCGTGTTTGAGCGCTTGATATTGGCCGTGAGTTTGCGCAGCGCTTGCGACATCAGGCGCGCCTGCAAGCCCATGTGGGAATCACCCATTTCGCCTTCGATCTCAGCGCGGGGGGTTAATGCGGCCACTGAATCGATGACAACAATATCGACCGAGCCCGAGCGCACCAGCATGTCGGCGATTTCGAGCGCTTGCTCGCCGTTATCGGGCTGCGAAATCAAAAGATCATTAATGTTTACGCCCAGCTTGCCCGCATATTGCGGATCAAGTGCGTGCTCTGCGTCAATGAAAGCTGCAGTGCCGCCAGACTTTTGCATTTCTGCAATAACTTGCAGCGTGAGCGTGGTTTTGCCCGATGATTCAGGCCCGTAAATTTCTACCACCCGACCGCGTGGCAAGCCACCGATACCGAGCGCGATGTCGAGCCCGAGTGAGCCAGTCGACACCGGAATGATGTCGTGACCAATGCTGCTCTCGCCCATTTTCATGATCGAGCCCTTGCCAAACTGTTTCTCGATCTGAGAAAGTGCGGCTTGTAGCGCTTTTGCTTTATTTTCGTCCATCGCGTTTTTATCCATCATGTTCATGGCAAGGCTCCCGGCTGTATTGGAAATCTAATTTAAGAAAACTCAGAGGCTGTACCGATGTACAGTCTGTATTTCCATACAGTACCGAAAAAAATTGCCGGTTGCAAGGTTTTTTTGTGAAAGATTGGCGGAACCGCCAATTTAAAGATTATGCAGGAGTTCGGCCAGGGCCTTGACAACGGTTTGCTGCCGAACGTCTTCACGATCACCTGAAAACAGGTAACGCTTTGAAATCACTTTACTATTTAGTGCGCCATTCGCGTCAATTGAATCACGCGTCGCCCATGCAATCCATACTGATCCCACTGGCTTTTCTAGGGTTCCTCCTGCAGGCCCCGCAATTCCTGACACCGCGATGGCGACGTGCGCACGCGAGTGCCCGAGTGCGCCTCGTGCCATTTCCTGTACCACCTGTTCTGATACCGCACCATACTCATTCAAGCTCGATTGCTGCACGCCCAGCGCTTCAACCTTGGCTTCGTATGAATAAGTGACAAACGCACGGTCGAACCAGGCAGAACAGCCCGGCACAGCCGTAATCGCCTCCGCAATGCCGCCGCCAGTGCATGACTCTGCCGTGGCAATCATCCAGCCTTTCAATTTCAACGCGGCGCCAATTTGATTTGCAATCTCGATCACAGGCCAAATGCTTTCATAAATGTGGTGGGTTAAACAACGTTGAATCAGGAACCAAAACGGTGATGTAAAAGGCCGGTGTGTAAATGCTCGATCTGCTGCAGTGAACGCAGGCGCATATTCATAGGCGAGGAACGCAGCACATTGGGCGGCACGTCCAAGGCGGGAAACTTGGCTAAAAATCGATTCGCATAGTGTTGCCACACAGGGCTATATGTCCCGTCCGAAAAATGTATCAGCAGCAAATCCATCGGCACCGCTAACTTAAATTGAGCCAGGTACGCACGATACGTGAAATCAAGATCATACAAATGAAAGCCGTCGAAAGTTTGCTCGTCATATTTGATTAAGTCCCATACCCCTCGTTGCATTGCAACAAACACACCATCAAGCGCCTGAATATTCTTAACCACTGGCTCCTGCAGGCCAGGTACAAAGTACGAAAATATTGAACCTGGCAAGCGCCAATCAGGCCGCGCGTGAATAATTTGACCATGGCAATTTGGATAGCCGCTGTCCATGAAAGCTGCACCTGTCAATCGACTGGTGCCCGCAACGCCAACCATATCAACCTTCTCAAGGTGGTTCAGCATTCTGGCCCCGAAGTCACCATGAACGAAATCAATATCGTCGTGACAAAAGATCAGGATATCGCCGCCTGCTTTTGATGCTCCACGGTTGTACCCTTCAGCAAGCGATTTTGCGTCGTGGATACCAATGATTTCTATCGTCTGCGGCGCGAATTGCGCCCTCAGCGATGTCGACACTTGCGCAAAATAATCGGGGCGAATACTGCAAATAATCGCCGACACACGCACACCATTAGTCTCAACGGGAAATTTATTTGGCAATTTAGGTAGCAACGTCTGTTGCCAGGCCGGTTTTGCCAAAGGGTGCGTTTGTGCCCATCCCATATAGGCCCCGGCAGCGTACATTTTCGCCAACGCCCAATCAGGACGCGTTTTCAATACGGCGCTGATGATGGCAACCCCTTCGTCGATGCGTCCGTTATCCAGTGCGGCTTTGGCAGCAATCACTGCGCCATCGCAGGCATGATATTGCATCGGTGATGCGTCTGCGCGCGCCTGCGTATCGGCACGCGCGCTGCACCAATCACTCCATGCATCTCTGTAAAGTGCTTCAAGGCCGAGGGTAAATTTAGCGGCATTGAGCACATCACCGTTTTCCAGCCGCTCCCTGAGGCTGCTGCGAAGCGAGGTCAATCCTAAAATGTCTGCGGCATGCTGCTGCGCGAGCGCCAACCAATGCGCTTCATCTTGCGCCACCCAATCAGTGAGGCCAATCGAGGTTAAAACGCTGGCGACCGGGCGCGAGCTAGATGAATCGGTTATCAGCGTGAGTATGGGCAGGCCCTGCCACAGCGCTTGCATCGCTACACCTGGGTCAGAGAATCCGACCGGATCCAGCACAATATCAACCCCTTGCCAAAATTTTTCCCCGTTCGCCGACGCCGCATCGCTTAAAAAATCAATGCGACTTGCCTCACATCCTAGCTGCGCCACTATTCTGCGCTGCGCGAATCCCTCTGGAATATTCGCGATGACCATCCGCGCAAGTGGCATGCAGCGCAGCAAGCGACTCCAAAGCAACAACATGAAATCAGACAACCTGCATGCTTCGCTGGAGTAGCCAAACGTAATGTGTCCGTTCGCTTTGAACGGAAGCGGAAGCACAGCTACCTCAGGCGCGTCGTGATCAGGTCGCCAACAAAATGGCATTGCAGGCAATCGCACGCATCGCTCTAAATTTTTTTCATCGGCGCCGCTAATCCAGAACGGTATGCCATTCATACCGGTATCACGTTGATAACCCAACCAACTCAGTTGTACCGGCGCAACACACCGCGCGAATACACCCATCCGGGAGCTTTCCCGATGTCCTGAAAGGTCGACCAGGATATCGATGCTATCGTTGTACATAAGCGCAGCGGCCTGCTCGTCATTCGCACCCGCTAAATTACGCATCAATACTTCGCGCACCCCGGTCTTGGTATGTTTGGAAAAGTCTGCGTACCAAAAAACTTCAAATAGACCGCGGTCATGGGAACTAAGCACCGGCTCAATAAACGCCGCCAGTCGTTTCTCAGAATCAACGGAAACATAACCAATCCGAAGCCTGCGGTTTTTATCAGGCTGATTGACGAGTAACGGCGCGCTACTCGCGTCAAACTCAAAACGATCCGACCACTCGCGATGCAATCCCGCCAAGACCGTTGGACTCAGCCACTGATCTGCCCGCAGTGCCGCAATTTTATTACTGAAGGATGCCGATTGCCGCGAATCAAGTCGTGACGCATTATCAAATGCCAGAATCGCTTCGGCAAGGCGTCCCTGCTGCAAATACAGCTTGCCCAACATGTTGGATTTACCCGAAGACTCTTCCTCAACCGCGTTCATCTCAAGTGCCTGAGTGCTGCGAGACGATTGCCAGCCGCTTGTGGCGACATCGGATTCAGCCGCAGCGCGTGCAAATAGCAGGTGATCGCGTTTTGCAGGCGACCCTGCTCTTTGTAGAGGTTGCCAAGATTTTTGTAAATTTCTGGCGAATCCGATTGATATTTTAGTGCCCGCTCGATTGCAAGCACTGCCTCATCAATTCGCCCAGCCGCGTGCAATGCAGACAAAATATTTATTCGCGCGCTCATCAAATCAGGCGATAGCGTGACCGCATGTTGGTGCGATTGGATGGCGTCATTAAATCTCTGCACTGCGAATAGTGAATTTCCGCGATTCATGTAGGCCGCCGCCAGAGCTGCATCGGCCACAATCGCACGATCGAACAGCTCAATAGCGGCGGGATAATGGCCAGTTTGATGGGCAATAATCGCGAGCCCATTTAGCGCTTGGGCATTGGCTTCACTGGCGGCAATGACGGCGCGGAATTTGAGCTCTGCATCGCGGATTTCACCGCGTTGCAAATATGAGAAGCCCTCGCGAGTTGCTTGATCCTGGGGCCTGCTCATGCCGGCATTGGCTGTAGACGGTGCCAGTACAAGTATTGCGGAATAAATCCAAACCGTCGATAGATCGTGACGGCAGAAGTATTTTCGCAATCAACCTGCAAAAACGCGGTGTGCGCGCCGTTACGTCGGCCCCAGTCAATCAGATAAGCCACCAGCAGGCTTGCGTATCCTTTGCTGCGCGCCGCGATATCAGTACGCATATTGAAAATGCCAACATGGCCGTCTTCGATCCGCGCCATCCCGCAACATACGACGCCATTCGCAGCCGCCAAGGCCAGAAATTTTTGCGTGCCGCGCCAGATCGACTGGCGCTTCAAGTCCTGACCTGCCGCCTCAATCGCACTGCCTTTCAAGCGATGTGCATCCGCTATTCCTTCGGCGGTGGTGCGTTCCAGAAGTTTTACATTAGCCGGCAAGGTTGGCAAATCTAGGGAAGCTTTGACGGGCAAAGTCATCACCAGCGTTTCGACCTCTCGCGTATAGCCGCGCGCGGCGAGCATGGCGTCAAGTTGCGGCGGGGCCAGCTCCTCGGTCAAGCGGAAGATCGTGCGTTGATTGCGCACCGCATACCAAGCTTCGCAGTAGGCAATTTTTTCATCAAGCGCGCGAACGAAAGAATGCGCAGAGCTAAAAGCGGCATCAACAGCAGCAGTACTTCCAACGGAACCACCCCCGGAACAATAAAGCGTGGTCACGCTGTTGGCCCGCCGCGTGTCAGTGTTTGAGGCGCGCAGTATCCAGCCATCAAAAAAACTTTGGTGAATCGCGGGAGACGTATTGAGGGTGAGCTCTTCGAGCTGCAGAACTGAATTGTTTTCAGACATGCTTAATTTTAGCTGCAATCATCGAGCTCGTTGCTAATACCAAAAAAACACTTCCCTTCAGCACGCTTTTGTAGCGCACGTCAGGCGCCTCGGAAAATATTCTTGAGCCCAATATTTCATTGGCTAATTTTTAGCGATTAGCAAACCCTAGCACTGACGAGCTTGTTCAAGGCTTTAAGACCTATCATGTCCGTCAATACTAGGGTTCTCTGATCACGCCGACCGAGAAACCATGCGGCGCGAAAATTGGTAACCTATAACGTTAAGGACGTATCTTTCAACCCGCTAATTTAGCCGCCAAAATATCGACCGTCTCAATATTAGGGCCTTCGCTCAATAACTCCGGTGCCTTCGCCATCAAGGCAGCGGCAATCGATCCAGTAAGGTGGGCTTGACGACCTTCCTCGGCCGCAAACGCATCAAAAATACCGAACGTCGAGGCGTCAAATTTAAGCGCGAACCAGACGGTTGTACCCGCCTCTTGATTGGCTAACGCGAGTGCGCCTTCCAGTAAAGTTTGCAACTCCGCTTCTTTGCCAGCCTTGGCATGTAACTTCACAAATAAACCGACTTTGACCATGATGAATTCCTTCTGACGTGAATGAAAAAATACAAAAATAAATGACCTGACAATCAAATCAAAGCGAGTCGCTAAGTAAGAAAGTCAGGTCGTGCGATGCTGCCAGAAACACTTTTAAACATCAAAAATTACAGAGCGATGGCAGATATTATTTGCGGTCTAAACAACCGCGAGTGTTACCGCAACATTGCCGCGCGTTGCGTTTGAATAGGGGCATACGATATGCGCCGCATCGACCAATGCCTGCGCAGCGGCTTTATCCATGCCTGGAATGGTGACGGAAAGATCAACTGTGATGGCGAAGCCGGTTGGAATCGGGCCGATGCCGACCACGGCAGCAACATCGGTTGTATCTGGCAATTTGGTATTGCTTTTGCCTGCGACAAATTTCATCGCGCCCAGAAAGCACGCCGAATAGCCTGCTGCGAATAGTTGCTCGGGATTGGTGCCTGACAAGCCTGCGCCGCCGAGCTCTTTTGGCGTGGTCAGTTTGACATCAAGCACTTTGTCTGAGGATTCTGCATGACCCTCACGTCCGCCAGTGGCGTGCGCGTGAGCTTTATACAAAACGGGGGTGGGTTGATCCATGGTGAACTCCTGAAATTAAGGTGGGTATGTGGAACAGCAAAGAATTGCTGCAGGTGAAGAAGGTGAGACATAAAAACTCGGCTAATGCGCCAATAGCGAGGCCCGCAATTTTTGCAACGCGCGGGTAAGCGATTTGCGTTGGACGCTGGAACACTCCGTGGCGCAAGCAATCTGGTGGTGAATCGCATCTGCTTTTTTCTTCATACCAGCGCCCTCGCGGGTCAGCTTGATGTGAACCTCGCGCTCATCGATTTCGCTACGCTGTCGTTCGATCAAGCCTTGCGTTTGCAAGCGCTTTAACAACGGCGTCAAGGTGCCAGAATCAAGCGAAACTTTTTTACCCAAGGCAGTAACCGTAACGTTGTCCTGCTCCCAAAGCGCAAGCAAAACGACATATTGCGGATAAGTAATGCCTAAGGCCAACAACAATGGCCGATAAAATTTGGTCATCGCGAGGGATGTCGAGTAAATGGCAAAACATAGCTGGTTGACAAGAAACATACTCGGCTCGTCTGCCGCATCGGTAAGCGTAGATTTTGCTGGGCTCGATTCAACACTCGGCAGGCGATTTGGCATGGTCTTTCGCATATGGCTGTTTGAAACAAAAAAACTAAGCCTATTGATTATACACAATTCTATTGTGCACAATCATTCTATGAAGCCCGTTTTGCGCAAATTGCTTTTTTACATATATTTAGTAAAGAAATCAGGCCTCGTTCAAATTTACGGCATGGCAAAACATTTCCTCTGCATGTGCGCCACAATAATTGCACGCTTCAACGCTTTAAGTCACTGATAAGGCACCTACAAAAAAATGATACTCAAGCATTGGCGGGCGTTTCCAAGCACAACCCACTGTAAGCACCCGACAACGCGTGCCTTTCAATTTATTTTTTATCTCCATCCATACCTCAATCTCTGCAATCTGTCGCTGATGAGTAGCCCTCTACCGTTTACACGCGCATATTGAGATCACTAAATTCTCGAAGCAAAAGGAGCGCAGCATGAATATCCGCACGAACGTAAACCCAGCCACCATTAAATCAATCGATACTGCTTATTCAAACCCACGTATCAGCAGCAGATTTTTTGCCGCAGCGGCATTTTCTTTGGCTTCCGCATTTGTGCTCAACGCATGTGCAGCGCAAGCGGGAGATAACCAGCGCATTTCTACCCCCAAGCATTTTGGGGCAGGCATTGATATCAATGGCCAACCGCGCGTGGAAGATACTGGTTTGCCGCTCTATCCCGGTGCGGCGGTTGACCGCACCCCATCCTCCGAACGCTCTGAACGGGAGGAACGTGGAAATCAATTGGGTAGGCGCACTGGCAAGCAGATAAATAGCGACGAGGAAGGCGTAAATCTCAACCTGTGGTTTGGCTCGTACGGTTTAAAAATGGTCGTGGTAAAGCTTAAAACCGGCGACAGTGTCGAACAAGTCAGCACATTTTATCGGGATGCCTTATCGAAATATGGCACGATCCTCGACTGTAGCGGCGCCAACAATTCCCGCCGCGAGTCCGGGCGCAAAAGCGCATCCCTTGGCGTAGAAGTTTGGTCAGACGCAGACGCCGGCATAAAGGCTGAGCCCGCATCGAAGGGAAGCACAAAAGCAAACTCAAGCCAAAAATCCACTCAATTAACCTGCAAGGACGGGCAGATGCATTCGGCCAGCATAGGTCGCGGCAAACTCTATAAAACCGGCTCAAAACAAAAACAGTACGGCGTCGCAGTTCAATCACAGGGCGATGGCACCACCTTTCAACTATTTCACTTCGAGAAACGCGGCGGCGATGATTGAGTGCGTTGCTTCGGGTTCTGTTTCGTTGGCAGGCTACTCTCTCATTGATCACATCAACGAGCGTGTATGGAAGGACTCGCACAACCTGTTTAAGATCTTACAAAATTAATTCCCGAAATTAATCCCTAAAATTAATTCCACAAAGCGCAAGGGTTTCAGAATCGTCGGGCATATTTATGTGGGACCCAAACCGCAGGCCAATCTTTACCAGCAACTAAATTGACGCCGCATTTGTGGGCAATGTAGTGCCAACCACGCGCCTGAGCTTCAATACCTCGCAACCATACGCAAGGGCGGTGTGCGCAGCTTCCAACGCGAGGCCCTGACCGCGGTATTCCGCCAGAAATGCAAAACCAATATCCACGTCATTAAGCCCTTCGCGCCGGATTAGCCTGCACGACCTCAACAGTACATGGTCGGTATTGCGCAATACCAGCATCTTTCCGAATTCATCGCGCACGTAGCCCGCCAGATAATGTTCGCTGATCTGGCGTCGCGCGTCAGCTAGCGTAAGTGCCCGCAGGGTGAGGTTAAGAGTCACTATTAAAATGATTCTATTGTTCATTGGGTGAAGGATTCAATTCAAGAATTTAGCAATGCACACGAGAGCTGACTCAGAGCGGCTTACCGCCTTGCCTTACATGTTTCGTGTAGTCATTGCTACATCCTGGTGTAATATTCGTCACGCCAATTTTTTAGCCCGCATCTTTTGCTTCTTCGTTCATCTTTTTACCTATTTTTTCTGGCTCCTTTTCCTAGCCTTTTTAACTCCTGTATCCGCAGTTTTGTCTGAAAATTATTCAGTCTGCGCGATTTCATTGACTTCATTTACTACATTGGCATGACATGAATACGAAATTCCACATTTTCCGCCTTTGTGCACCGAACACCACGTCAAACCAACTGGTCAAGTTGGTCAGCCTTTTCACAATATTAGTGCTTGCCGCATGCAGCAAGACTGAGGCCAGTAAAGCCGAGGCACCGCCACCGCTAACCGTTGCCGTCACTAAAATCGCGACGGCACAGGTGCCGATTCTGGTCGAAGTCGTGGGTCGCGTGGAGGGGTCTCGCGAGGTAGAAATTCGCTCGCGTGTAACTGGGATCATTGAAAAGCAGATGTATTCCGAGGGTGAACCTGTGCGGGCACACAAGGCTCTGTTCCAGATCGAACGGATGCCATTCGAAAACGCGCTGGTGCAGGCACATGCGGCACTAAACCAGGATCGTGCCAAGCTAGAACAGGCACAGCGTGAAAATACCCGCCTTCAAGGCCTGTTGGCCAAAAAAGCCATCAGTGCACGCGAGGCGGACGATACAAGTACCGGACTTAAACAGGCCGAAGCCGCGGTGCAATCATCAGAAGCCCGCTTACGCGATGCAGAATTAAATCTCTCCTACACTTCTGTTAGCGCCCCGATTGGCGGCATTACCGGTCGGGCACAACGATCGGAGGGTAGCCTGGTCAATGTCGGCACTGACACCAGCTTGCTCACGACTGTTACTCAAACAGATCCGATCTGGGTGCGTTTTTCGCTCTCAGAGTCTGAGCATAGTTTGCTGCGCGGCAACGAAGGCAAACGCGCGGCGGTAAAACTGTTGATGGCGGACGACCGCGAATATGCGGTCAAAGGAAAACTTAATTTTGCAGGCTCTACTGTGGATTCCAAATTGGGCACCGTCCAGTTGCGCGCCGAATTCGCGAACCCTGATTTAACACTGCTTCCCGGCCAATTCGTGCGCACGCAACTGATTGCCGGTATTCAGGAAGCCATCATCGTGCCGCAATCTGCGGTGTTTCAAAATGATCAGGGCCGCTTCGTTTGGGTAGTCGGTGTGGAAAACAAAGCCACGCAACGAAAAGTCGAAGCAGGCAGCTGGGTCGGGCACGACTGGATTATCAAAAGCGGGTTAAAACCTGACGACTTGGTGATAACCGATAACCTGATCAAACTTAGGCCCGGTATGGTTGTAAAGGCTCATTCTGCCACTGCGATACCAACAGCAACGGATGCGCCCGCGCAGGCCGCCACCGCTGTAGCACCTGTTACAACCAACAAGAAATAAGCGAGCCATGAGTTCAAAGTTCTTTATCGAACGTCCGGTGTTCGCGGGCGTAATCGCCATTATTATTATCATTGCGGGCCTGATTGCGGCCACCTTGTTGCCTATCGCCGTGTATCCCGAAATAGCGCCGCCCACAGTGACCGTGACCACCAGCTACCCCGGCGCCAGTGCAGAAACACTCGCCAAGACTGTGGCCGCACCAATCGAGGAACAGTTGGCCGGCGTTGAAAAGCTGACCTACTACAGCTCAAGCTCATCATCAAACGGAACCATGACGCTGACCGCGACCTTTGAGCCTGGCACCAACGTTGATCAAGCCGTCTTCAACCTTAATAATAAAGTTCAACTTGCATTACCACGCCTGCCGGAAGACGTGCGGCGCAGCGGTATCACGGTTCAAAAGCGTTCCAACGATATTTTGGTCGTGGTTGCGCTCTCTTCTTCCGACAATCGGTTTGATACCTTGTATTTGTCAAACTATATGTCGATTAATTTAGCCGACGAATTAAAACGCATTCCCGGCGTCGGCGACCTCACTATCTTTGGTGCGCGCGACTACTCGATGCGCGTGTGGTTGAAACCCGACAAAATGGCGCAACTCGGGATTACGCCAACCGAAATTGCGGCGGCTCTGCGAGCACAAAATAATCAATACGCTGGCGGAAAAATCGGTGCCGAGCCCGCTCCACCCGGCCAGGAAGTCGTCTACACCGTGACCGCTGCCGGACGCCTCCTCGACCCTGAGGAATTTGGGCAAGTCGTTGTCCGCGCAGGCGGACCGGGCGGCCGGCGTGCTGGCCTATGGCGACGTCAAACGGCTGGAGCTGGCGATGGCACTGGCAGGGCGGCCGCGGCTGCTGCTGATGGACGAACCCACGGCGGGCATGTCCGCAGGCGAGCGGACGGCCCTCATGGCCCTCATCCGGCAGCTCAGCACCGCCGACCCCACGCTCGCCATCCTGTTTACCGAGCATGACATGGACGCCGTCTTCAGCACCGCCCACCGCGTGCTGGTGCTGGAACGCGGACGCATCCTGGCCAGTGGCGACCCCGCGGCCATCCGCGCCGACCCGGCCGTTCGCGCCGCCTATCTTGGTTCCTGAGACGACACGAACAACGTCGCGCTGTCGCCCAGCGTGCGCCCGATCACCACCAGGCCGTCCCCCGCCTCGACCGGAGTGGCCGGGTCCGGGTGGGACAGCATGGTGCCGTCCTGTTTCGTGACCTGCACGATGAAGAACGCGCCCGCCGCCGCCTGCTCGACCTCTGCCACGGTGCGGCCGACGGCCGGGCTGTGCGGTGCGGCGGTCATGACGTCCAGGTTGAGGCCGAGCGTATGCAGCGTCTGCTCGAACGCCTGCATGGGCGCCGTGTCCCGCATGGCGGCGGCCGTTTGTTCATACAAAATGAGCTCGGCAATGCGTTCGGCCCCAATATGGGCAGGCAGCACGACGCGGTTGGCGCCGGCGTGGATGAGCTTGCGTTCCGTACTGGGGCGCTCGCCCCGGGCAATGATGGTGAGCGCCGGGTTGAGGCTGCGGGCGCTGAGGGTGATGAACACGTTGGCGGCGTCGTTCGGCAGCACGGTCGCCAAAATGCGCGCCCGCTCCACGCCCGCGGCGATTAGCGCGTTCTCCTCCGTCGCGTCGCCCTCCATCGCCGCCGAAGGGTTCGAGAGCGCGA
>ENA-OFCD01000169-OFCD01000169.1-metagenomes-genome-assembly--contig:-NODE-169-length-43308-cov-7.068781_pt1 | contig 43308 bp, 37 predicted proteins | sample MGYA00153392_OFCD01 | MGnify analysis MGYA00153392 | reverse complement strand
CATAGCGCCTTCCTGTCATTTTCTAAAGTCGACTTCAGCGCCATGCCAGAGTGGGCTTCAGCGACGGCGAGACGGACCCGCGCCGCATCCGATGCGGCACCAGACCTTATGCTGTGGGTGCCGCTTCCAGCATGGCCCGTACCTGCACAGCGAGCGCGTCGAGCGTGAACGGCTTGCCGATCACCGCCATGCCCGGCGCAAGCTGGCCTTCGAGGATGTCCCCGGCGTAGCCGGTGATGAACAGCACGGGCAGGCCCGGCCTGCGCTCGCGTGCGGCGTCTGCCACCTGCCGTCCGTTCAGGCCACCCGGCAAGCCCACGTCGGTCACCAGCAGGTCCACGCGAGAGTTCGCGCGCAGCCGACGCAGTGCGGCTGACCCGTCCGCGGCTTCCAGCACGCTGTAGCCCAGTTCGCGCAGCCTTTCAGCGGCCAGTTCGCGCACCTGCGTCTCGTCCTCGACCAGCAGCACCGTCGGCGCGCCGGGCTGCAGCAGCGCGCGGACCTGCGCGGCGCCGGTGTTGACCTCGAGCCCGGCCAGCTGTGGGCCCCAGACCCGGACCAGCCGGGCGCCGACCTCGGCAGTGACGGCCTGGACGAGCGCGGCCTTGCCCGACCCGGCAGCTCCGGTGACCAGCACGCCCATCCGGGCGGACGTGCCGAGCCGGCTGAGCAGGTCGGGGTGGTGGAAGCCCAGGTCCAGCCACTCGCGGAGCTGCCCGGCCTGGGTCTCCAGGCCCGGCAGGTCGGCGAGTCGCGGTGCCACCTCGGCACTCGCCACGACGCAGGTCGCGCTGCCGGTCGTGCTCGCGCCACCCTGCCAGCCGACGACCGTCCCCATGGTCACCAGCGCCGGTCCGGGCGGGTCGACCTCGACGACGGTGAGCAGCACGGTGCCCGCGGCGGGACCGAGTCGCGCCTTGAGACTGCGCCTGGCGGTCGCGGGGTCGGGACCGCCCGCCGGGGCGAGGTCCTGCGGCACCAGGCTGGCGTTGTCACCGCGGGTGACGACCTTGCCGAGCATCGCGGTACGCAGCAGCGCCGGATCGACGGCGGCGACGACCGGCGGCTCACCGGTGAGCACCACCGACCGGGCGGCCAGCTCCGGTGCCTTGCCGACGTTGACGGGTGAGCCGTCCCGGATGGCCAGGTTGCCGAGGACCAGCTCGTCGCAGAGCAGCTGCCCCGGCGCGGAACCTGGCGGGGCATGCGCTGCGAGCGCCCCGGTCGAGCGGGTCCCCTCGAGCAGCACCGCGTCCCAGGGGGCGATCCCGAGCGCCGCCATCGCCTCGGGGTGCAGGCGCACGACGCCACGCCGGGCATCGAGTGCGGAGGGGTGCAGGACCGCGGTGAGGGACAGCACGTGCGGACCCTAGAGCGCGCCGCTGACTGAACCGCAGTCCGGCCGTGCGCGAAGATGCGGTGTGACCCGCGACGCTGCTGCCCGGCCCCGGCGTGGGCGGGGGCTACTCGTCGCCGCCGGGGTCGCCGTCCTGGCTGTCGCGCTGCTGGCCGCCGGCGCCGCCCTCGGTGGCCCGTCCGGCGCCCCCGCGACCGAAACGCCGCCGGCCGCGGCCCGTCCGGCCCCGGCCGCTGCCGGGCTGTCGGCGTCGATCGCCGCGCTGCAGAACGACCTGCGTCGGGTGCCGAACAACGACCGGGCGTGGGCGCAGCTGGGGGCGGCGTACGTGCAGCAGGCCCGGCTGACTGCCGACCCCGGCGCCTACACGCGCGCCGACGGCGCCTTCGCCGAGTCGCTGCGGCTGCGGCCCACCGCCAACGATGCCGCGCTGTCCGGCCAGGCCTCACTGGCCGCTGCCAGGCACGAGTTCAGCCGCGCCGTCGAGCTGAGCGACGCGGCGCTGGCACTCAACGCGTACTCGCCGGCGGCGATGGCGACGAAGGTCGACGGGCTGGTCGAGCTGGGCCGGTACGAGGAGGCCCGCACCGTGCTGGAGAGGCTGCTGATGCTCCGGCCGGGCGTCGACTCGTTCAGCCGGGCGTCCTATGCCTACGAGCTGCAGGGCGACGTGGACAGCGCTCGGGGCGCGCTGCAGCGGGCGCTGGACGTGGCCGCGGCCCCGTCGGACCGGGCGTTCGCGTCCTACTACCTGGGCGAGCTTGCGTGGAACACCGGTGACATCGACGCGGCTGCGGCCGCCTATGACGCGGCGATCGCCGCGGACCCGGCGTACGTCCCGCCGCTGACCGGCCGGGCGAAGGTCGAGGCGCTGCGAGGCAACGTCGAGAAGGCGCTCGCCGACTACCGCGCGGCCATCCTGCAGCAGCCGCAGCCGGCGACCCTGGTCGAGCTCGGCGAGCTGCTCGAGGCGCAGGGCCGCGTGGCCGAGGCGCAGCAGCAGTACGCGGTGGTGCGGGCCACCCAGCAGCTGTATGCCGCGAGCGGGCAGGTCGTCGACGCCGAGCTGGCCCTGTTCGAGGCCGACCACGGAGACGCCGCGAAGGCCGTGGAGCTCGCGGCGAGGGCGCACGCCGCCCGGCCGGACTCGATCGTCGCCCAGGACTCCTACGCGTGGGCGCTGCACGCGGCGGGGCGCAATACCGAGGCGCTGCCGCTGGCGAGAGCGGCCGTACGTACCGGCCTCAAGTCCGCGACCTTCCGCTACCACCTGGGTGCGATCGAGGCCGGGCTCGGCGACCGGACGGCTGCCCGCGCCGACCTGCAGGCGGCGCTGGCGCTCAACCCGGGCTGGAACCCGCTGCAGGCGCCGAAGGCGCGGGCCCTGCTCGACGGGCTGCGATGAGGCGCGGGCTGCTGGTCGCTGCGCTGACCGGAGGCCTGCTGGTCGTGCTCGCCCCGGCGGCGTCGGCCCACCCGCTCGGCAACTTCACGGTCAACACTGCCGATCGGATCGTCGTCGGTGCGGACAGCGTCCAGGTTCAGCACGTCGTCGACACCGCCGAGATCCCGACGTTGCAGCTCGCCCAGTCAGCAGACGGCCCGGACACCAACCACGACGGCCGGATCACCGACCCCGAGCTCGCGGCGTACGCGACGCGGGAGTGCGCCCGGGTCGCCGGCCAGGTCTCACTCGTGATCGACGGCTCGCGGGTGGTGCCGACCGTCGCAGCGGCCTCGGCCACGTCGTTGCCGGGGCAGGCCGGGCTGCCCACCTCGCGGCTGGACTGCATGATCGACTCCGGCCGCCCGGCGCGGTCCAGCGTTGCCCTGACCGACCCGACCTCGGCCGGGCGTACCGGCTGGAAAGAGATGTCGGCCACCGCGCTCTGTGGGCGGCTCACCGGCACCGGTGGCCTACCCGAGAAGAGCCCGAGCGCGCTGCTGACGGCGTATCCGACCGATCTGCTCAGCTCGCCGCTTGCCGTGACCTCCGCGTCCTTCGGGGTGTCCGCTGGCGCCGCCTGCCGGACCGAGGGCAACGGCGTACCGGCGCCCTCGACCGTCCTGCCCCGCGGGGTCGACCGGTTTACCAGCAGCTACACCTCCTTTGTCAGCCGGCAGAACCTGACCCTGCCCGTCGCGCTGCTCGCCGTGCTGCTGTCCATCGCGCTGGGCTGCGGGCACGCGGTCGCGCCCGGGCACGGCAAGACCGTCATCGCCGCCTACCTGGTGGGGCAGCGCGGCACCAAACGGCAGGCAATCTGGCTCGGCGCGACCGTCACGGCCACCCACACCGCCGGTGTGCTCGCCCTGGGGGCGCTGCTGACGCTGACCTCGGTGGCGGCGCCCGAGCGGTTCGTCCCGGCGACCGAGGTGGCCTCCGGTGTGCTGCTCGGCGCCGTCGGCGTGTTCCTGCTACGGAGGGCCATCCGGGCGCGGGGCCTGTTCGCTGGCCACGACCACGGCGATGACGGCCGTGACCACGGCGGTCATGACCACGGCGGCCATGACCACGACGGCGGCCATGACCACCACGGCGGCCATGACCACGGGACGGACGGCCGCGAGCACGACCCCGAACGAGGCGGTCACCGGGAGTTGGTGCCGGTGGGAGGACAGGCACCCGCGATGGCGCAGCCCGCGGTGGCGGACCGCCGTACGGCCCCGGTCGTGCACAGCCACGGCGGGCGGGCGCACAGCCATCTGCCCGTGGCCGACGCACCGATTGGTTGGCGCACGCTCGCGACGATGGGTATCGCCGGCGGCCTGGTGCCGAGCCCGTCGGCCCTGGTCGTGCTGCTCGGGGCGTCCGCTCTCGGTCGGCCGGTGTTCGGTGCGCTGCTCGTCGTCGGCTACGGCGTGGGGATGGCGCTGACGCTCACGATGGCCGGCCTGCTGCTGCTGCGCGCGCAGGCGGTGATGGACCGGCGCGGGTGGACGTCCGGGCGCGGCTCGAAGGCCGTCCGGGTGCTGCCGTTGGTCACCGCCGGCGTCGTCCTCGTGGTCGGGGCGGGCGTCGTGGTGCGCGGCCTGCTGACGTTCCGCGGACTCGGCTGACCGCTGATCCAGCGTGGCACTCAGCCGCGTACGGCCGCCAGCACCGCCAGCTGTTCGGCCAGCCAGGCGGCGGGCGGCAGGGCGGTGGCGGCTTCGGCGAGCCGGTCGCAGCGCGCCCGCCGCTCGGCCGCGGGCATCAGCAGCGCCGCGTGCATGGCGTCGGCCGTCTGCGAGACGTCATACGGGTTGATGACCAGCGCGTCCGCGCCGAGCTCGTCGGCCGCCCCCGCCTCGCGCGACAGCACCAGCACGAGGCCCTCGCGCGAAAGCACCGGGCCCTCCTTGGCGACCAGGTTCATACCGTCGCGCACCGGGTTGACGACGAGGACGTCGGCGAGCTGGTAGGCGGCCAGAGAGCGGGCGTAGTCGTCGCGTACCTGCAGCACGACGGGCAGCCAGCCGGGTGTCGCGAACTCGTCGTTGACCTCGCGTGCGGTCCGCTGCACCGCTGCGGTGTACTCCCGGTACTGGGGCAGATCGTGCCGCGACGGGTAGGCGAAGGCCAGGTGCACGACCTGCTCGCGCCACTGCGGTCGGGTGCGCAGCAGCTCGCCGTACGCCAGCAGCCCGCGCACGATGTTCTTGCTCAGCTCCGTGCGGTCGATCCGCAGCAGCATCCGGCGGTCGCCGACGATCTCGCGCACGCTGTCCAGTCGGGCGACCACGTCGGCTTGGGCAGCCCGCTCGTGCAGCGCGTCGCCGTCGACGCCGAGGGCGTGCACCAGCACCCGGGTCGAGCGCCCGGCATACGACACCGCGCTGCCGTCCCAGTCGGCGCCGAGCACCTCCACGCAGCACCGGCCGAAGGCTTGCGACCAGCGCGCGGAGTGGAACCCCAGCGCATCGGCGCCGAGCAGCCCGGTCAGTAGCGCCCGGGCGACCTGGTCCGGCAGCACGGCGAAGTACTCCGGCGGCGCCCACGGGGTGTGGCTGAAGTGCGCGATCCGCAGGTCGGGGCGGCGCTCGCGCAGCATCGCCGGCACCAGCGAGAGGTGGTAGTCCTGGACGAGCACCTGCGCCCCCGGGCCGGCCTCGGCCGCCAGCGCGTCGGCGAACGCCCCGCAGTACGCCTCGTACCCGTGCCACTCACGCCAGCTGGCCGCGTCGAACGTCGGGGTCGTGGCCGTCGAGCACAACAGGTGCGAGACGAACCACAGCAGCGAGTTGGCGACCCGGTCGTACGCCCGGTGGAAAACTCCCTCGTCGATGTCGAGCATCCGTACGCCGGGCAGGTCGAGCACGCCCGTACGCAGCGCCCGGCGGTCGTACTGCGACAGCGCGGCGCAGACCCAGAGGGCCTGCGGTGACCCCGCCGCGGCGAGTGCGCTGACCAGGCCGCCGCCGCCCCGTCGCAGCACGAGACGGCCGGCGTCGTCCTCGATGAAGGACGCCGGCCCCCGGTTCGAGGCGAGCAGCAGATCGGCCACCCGGGCAGGCTATCGAGCGGCCCGGTATGGTCGGGACTCACAACTGCACAGCACCGCTCATCCCGAGGGGCACCAGGGACACGGCCCGACGACGCCCCGGCAACCAGCGCGAGCCCGCCATCGGCGGGGCGTGCCAGGTGCCAACTCCGTCCCGCGGCATCGGCGCGCGGGGAAGATGAGGAGATCACCCGCATGACCGCTGTCACAGACCTCACCCGCCCAGCTGCTTTCGCCGAGTCACCCGCGTCGGGTCTGGTCTGCCGCGAGTGCCGCACCGTGGTCCCACTGGCGCCGGTGCACGTCTGCCTGGAGTGCTTCGCGCCGCTCGAGGTCGCGTACGACGAGGACCGGCTGCGAGTGGTGACCCGCGCGAGCATCGCCGCCGGCCCGCAGACCATCTGGCGCTACGCCGGTCTGCTGCCCGCCGGCCAGGATCTAGCCACCCGCGTCGACATCGGCGCCGGCATGACCACGCTGCGCAGCGCACCGAACCTCGCCAAGGCGCTCGGCATGCGGCGGCTGTGGGTCAAGGACGACAGCGGTAACCCGACGCACTCCTTCAAGGACCGCGTCGTGTCGGTGGCGCTCTCGGCCGCCCGCGCCTTCGGCTACACGACGGTCAGCTGCGCCAGCACCGGCAACCTCGCCAACTCGGTCGCCGCGCACGCCGCCGCGACCGGCCTGCGCTCGGTGGTGTTCATCCCGGACGACCTCGAGCGGGGCAAGGTCGTGCAGACCGCGGTGTACGGCCAGACGCTGGTCGCCGTGCAGGGCAGCTACGACGACGTCAACCGGCTCTGCAGCGAGATCGCCGAGAACGAGGACTGGGCGTTCGTCAACGTCAACGTCCGGCCCTACTACGCCGAGGGCAGCAAGACCCTGGGGTACGAGGTTGCCGAGCAGCTCGGCTGGCGGCTGCCGCCGCAGGTCGTCCTGCCGATGGCATCCGGCTCACTGCTGACCAAGGTCGATAAGGCGTTCGGTGAGCTCGGCCGGCTCGGCCTGGTCGAGGCCACCCCCTACAAGGTGTACGGCGCGCAGGCCACCGGCTGCTCGCCGATCGCGACGGCGTTCGAGAACGGCTGGGACACCGTCCGGCCGGTGAAGCCCAAGACCATCGCCAAGAGCCTGGCGATCGGCAACCCCGCCGACGGGCCGTATGCGCTGGACGCCGTCCGCCGCACCGGCGGGGCGATGGGCCACGTCAGCGATGAGCAGATTGTCGAGGGGATCCGGCTGCTCGCCCAGACCGAGGGCGTGTTCGCCGAGACCGCAGGCGGCGTGACGGTGGCGACCCTGCGCCAGCTGCTGGAGCGCGGTGAGATTGACCCCGACGCCGAGACGGTGCTGTACAACACCGGCGACGGGCTGAAGACGATCGACGCGGTCGCCGGGCTGGTCGGCCCGGACGCCACCATTGCCGCGTCGTACGGCGCCTTCGCCCGGACCGGCCTGGCGTGACCCGGGTTTGAAGCGCGCGCTCGGGGCGCTGACGCTGGCCGCGGCCGGTGCGGCGCTGCACACCGGTGTCGTCGTCCCGCGGCGCCTGGTCGTCCGCGATGTCCCGCTGGCTGTCGCGGGCTGGCCCCGGGCGCTCGACGGGCTGCGGGTCGCGGTCGTCGCCGACGTACACGCCGGTGCGCCGTGGGTGGGGCTCGGCCGGGTCCGCGAGGTGGTCCGTCGGGTCGTCGATGCGCGCCCGGACCTGGTGCTGCTGCTCGGCGACCACCTGGCCGACGTCCGGCTCGGCACCCGCCTGCCGCCCGGCCCGGTCGCCGGGGCGATGGCCGCACTGGCCGCCGCCGCCCCGGTCGCGGGCGTGCTCGGCAACCACGACTGGGCGGGCGACGGCGAGGCGGTGCGGGCGGCGTTCGACGACGCCGGCCTGCCGGTGCTGGAGGAGTCGGCGGTGCCGGTGCTCGACGGCCGGCTGTGGATCGCGGGCGTGGGCGACCTGTGGACCCGCTCGCCCTCGGTGCCGGCTGCTCTCGCGGACGTCCCGGACGGCGCGCCGGTCGTGCTGCTGACGCACAACCCTGACGTCGTGCTCGACGTACCGGCGCGGGTGCCGCTGGTGCTCGCCGGCCACACCCACGGCGGTCAGCTCGCCGTCCTCGGCCGGCCGCTGCACCGGATCAGCCGGGTGCACGGCAACCGCTGGCGCGCCGGCTGGTACCCCGCTGACCGGATGTACATCAGCCCGGGGATCGGCACGTCGTCGCTGCCGGTGCGCAGCGTCACCCCCGAGGTGCCGGTGCTGGTGCTGCGCGCGTCGCCATAAGGTCAGCGGATGGACCCCGAGCAGTTGCGCCCGCTGCGCTTCGGCGTCGCCACCTCCGCGTATCAGATCGAGGGCAGCACGACCGCGGACGGCCGGGGGCCGTCGATCTGGGACACCTTCTGCACCCGGCCGGGCGCGGTCGCGGACGGCTCGGATGGCTCGCTGGCCTGTGACGGCTACCGTCGCTGGGCCGCTGACCTCGACCTGCTCGCCGGGCTCGGCGTCGACTCCTACCGCTTCTCCGTCGCCTGGCCGCGGGTGCAGCCGACCGGCTGCGGGCCGGCCGAGCCGCGCGGGCTAGACCATTACGAGCGGGTCGTGGACGGCCTGCTCGAGCGTGGCATCGCGCCGAACGTGACGCTCTACCACTGGGACCTGCCGCAGGCGCTCGAGGATGCCGGCGGCTGGCCGGTGCGCGACACCGCGCTGCGTTTCGCCGACTACGCGGCCCTGGTCGCGGGCCGCCTCGGCGACCGGGTCGCGCTGTGGTCGACGCTGAACGAGCCGTGGTGCTCGGCCTTTCTGGGCTACGCCTCGGGCGTGCACGCGCCGGGCCGGCGCGACCGCGACGCCTCACTCGCCGCCGCCCACCACCTGCTGCTCGGGCACGCACTGGGAGCGCAGGCCGTCCGCGACGCCCTGCCGGGTGCCGACGTCGGCATCGTGCTCAACCTGGCTCCGGTCCGCCCCGAGCCCGGTACCGACCCGCTCGCCGCCGACCTGGTCGACGCCCTGCAGGACCGGCTGTGGGTCGACGCGCTGGTCGACGGCCGCTACCCCGAGGTGCTGCTCGAGCAGTCGCCAGTGCTGCGCGAGGGCGGCGCGGTGCAGGCCGGCGACCTTGCCCGGATCGCCGGCTCGGCGGCCTGGCTGGGCGTCAACTACTACACGCCGCTGCGGCCCGGACCGCCCGGCACGGGCCCGGCCGGCCACGCCGTCGGGCAGGACAGCGCGGCCTACCCGTACGCCCCCGACTTTGACTTCTGCCCCTACCCGCCCTACACCTCGATGGGCTGGGAGACCGACGCGAGCGGGCTCGAGGACGTCCTGCGGTGGCTGGCCGGCCGGGCCCCGGGGATTGTGCTGCGGGTGACCGAGAACGGCGTCGCCCTGCCCGACGACTGGCGGGACGGCAGCGGGGGGGTTGTCGACGACGAACGCACGGCGTACCTGCGCGACCACCTCGCCGCGGTCGAACGCGCCCGGCAGGCCGGCGCCCCGGTGCTGGAGTACCTCGCCTGGTCGCTGCTCGACAACTTCGAGTGGGCCGAGGGCTACCGGCAGACGTTCGGTCTGGTCTCGGTCGACCCGGTCACCGGCGAGCGCACCCCCAAGGCCTCCTACCGCTGGTACGCCGAGCACATCGCCGCTGCAAGGGGCTGACCGGACGTGGCCGACCTGCTCGCCTCCGGCAGCCAGCGTCGGCCGCGCCCCGGACTGCGGGTCGCCGTCGCGACCGTCCTCGTCCTCGCCGTGCTCGGCGTGCTTGCCGACCGCTGGCAGCGCGGCCGCGAGGTCGACGCCCTGGTGGCCCGGGCCGCAGCCGGACAGGAGGCCGTGCGCTACGCCGACGGCCGGGTGCGGGCGGCGCAGCAGTACGCCGCACCCGCGCTCGGCGGCGCGGGCGTACCGGCCGGGGTCCGCACCAGCCTTGAGGAGGTGGTCCGGGGGGCGGCGGGGGGCCGGGTGGCCGACCTGCGCGAGCAGCGCGCTGCGACAGCCGGGGTGGCCGTCCTGCCGTGGCACGGCCAGCAGCGCACGGCCCGGCAGGCCTACGTCGGCTACCTGGACCTGCGGACCGAGTACCTGGCCGGCATCGCCGCCGACATCGACGTGCTCTACCGGCCGCACCCGGAGCTGCTCGCGGCCCTCGAGCGCGCGAGGTCGGCCTATCTGCACGCGGCCGGCGCGCGCGGCGGCGGCGTCCTGGTACTCCCGGTCAGCTGACGCTAGTGCCGCCGCTCCTGGCCTCCGCCGGGCGGCCCGGTGCTGCCGCGGACGACCAGCCGGGTCGGCAGGGTGGTGACCTGCCGTTCACGGGCGGCCCCGCGCGCGCCGGCCATCGCGTCGACGAGCAGCTGCCCAGCTGTCCGGCCCTGCTCGCGTACCGGCTGGGCGATGGTGCTGAGGTCGTGGGCGAAGGACATCTCGTGGTCGTCGATGCCCATCACCGACAGCGAGCCCGGCACCCGCAGCCCGCGGGTGCGCGCGGCGTGCAGGACGCCGATCGCCATCTCGTCGCTGGCGGCGAGCACGGCGGTCGGCGGCTCCGGCAGGTCGAGCAGGTGGGCGCCCGCGGCGATCCCGCCCCGTACGGTCCAGTCCCCCTCGAGGATGCACTCCGGAGCCAGGTGCAGCCCTGCCCCGACCAGGGTCTTCTGGGTGCCTTCGAGACGGTCCAGCGCGGTGGCGGTGTGCACGTCGTGCGCGGGGTCACCCCCGAGGTAGCAGATCCTTTGATGCCCGAGCCCGATCAGGTGACGGGCGGCGACCTCGGCGGTCTCGACGTCGTCGATGCGCACCCGGTCCCAGCCGGGGATGTCGAGCCCGACCGTGACGATCGGCACGTGCAGAGCGGACAGGAGTCTGACCTCCTCCGGTTCGAGGTCGGCCGACAGGACCAGCAGCGCATCGACGCGGCCGCGCAGCAAGGCGTGGTCGAGCATCAGGGTGCGCACCGAGGAACGGGTGCCGACGTTGAACAGCAGCAGGTGGTAGCCGTGCGCACGCAGCAGCTCCTCGGTGCCGTCGAGGACGTTGGCGAAGAACCACCGGTTGAGGAACGGCACCACCACGCCGACGACGCGGGTACGTCCGGAGGCCAGGCTCGCCGCCGTCGGCGACACGACGTAGGCCAGCTCCCGGGCCGCCGCCAGCACCCGGCCCCGGGTCGTCGGACTGACCCGGTCCAGGCCGCGCAGGGCGCGCGAGACGGTCGCGGTCGAGACCCCGGCGAGGCGCGCGACCTCGTGGATGCTGACCGCGCGGCGGGGGGCCGGCATGCTCAGCCCTTGAGTCCACCGGCGAGCAACCCACGGACGAAGTAGCGCTGCAGCGACAGGAACACCGTGACCGGCACGATGATCGACACGAAGGCGCCCGCCGACAGCAGGTGCCAGGCGGTGCCCCGGGTGCCGGCCAGGTTGGCGATGCCGACGGTGATCGGGGCGACCTCTGGGGTGCCGCCCGCGAAGGTGAGCGCCACGAGCAGGTCGTTCCACACCCACAGGAACTGGAAGATGCCGAAGGCGGCCAGCGCCGGGGTGAGCAGCGGCAGCAGGACCTGGAAGAAGATCTGGATGTGCCCGGCACCGTCCATCCGGGCGGCCTCGATGAGCTCACGCGGGATCTCGCGCATGAAGTTGTGCAGCAGGAAGATGGCCAGCGGCAGCGCGAAGATCGAGTGCGAGATCCAGATGGTCCAGAAGCTGCCGGCCAGCCCCGCCTTGACGTACAGCGACAGCAGCGGGATCAGGGTGACCTGGATCGGCACGATCTGCAGCGCGAAGACCGCCACGAACAGGCCGTCGCGACCGCGGAAGGGCACCCAGGCGAAGGCGTACGCAGCGAGCGCCGCCAGGCACAGCGGGATGATCACCGCCGGCAGCGTGATGACGAAGGAGTTGACAAAGTACGCGCCCAGGCCGCCGGAGCCTGATGACAGCACCGCCCGGTAGTTGTCGAGAGTGACCTGCGGATGAGAGAAGAACGTCCACCAGCCGGTGCTCTTGATCTGCCGCTCGGGGCGGATGGAGGAGATCGCCAACCCGAAGGTCGGCAGCGTCCACAGCACCGCGAGCAGGACGGCGGACAGCGACGCCCAGGGGGAGGTGAGCTTCTTGCGGGCGGTGCGGGTCGCCGGCGTCGTGCTGACCAGCGCCGGCACGGTCGTCAGCGGGAGTGCGGTGGCAGTCATCGGGCCTCCTGCGCCCGCAGCTGGCGCACGTTGTAGACGACGATCGGGACGACCAGCACGAACAGCAGCACGGCGAGCGCCGCGCCCAGCCCCTGGTTGTCCGAGCGGAAGCTCTGGCTGTAGAACTCGTTTGCCACGACGCTGGTGTCGAACTGCCCGCCCGTGACCGTGCGCACGATGTCGAAGACCTTCAGGGTCCCGATGCCGATCGTCGTCAGGACCACGATCAGGGCGGGGCGGATGCTCGGCACGGTGATGTAACGGAACATCCCGAGGCGCCGCACGCCGTCCAGCCGGGCCGCCTCGACGATGTCGTCCGGGATCGCCTTGATAGCCGCCGACAGCACGGTCATGGCGAAGCCGGCCTGGATCCAGATCATGATGGCGATCAGGAAGAGCGTGTTCCAGGGCTTCTCGAGCAGCCACTGCTGGGGCGAGCCGCCGGCCCAGACCACCAGCTGGTTGAGCAGCCCGATCTGCTTGATGCCGCCCTGCGCCGGGCGGTACTCGTACACGAACTTCCAGATGATCGAAGCGCCGACGAAGCTGATCGCCATCGGCAGGAAGATCAGCGCCTTGGCCAGGCTCTCCAGGCGGGCCCGGTCGACCAGGATCGCGTAGAGCAGGCCGACCGCCGTCGCCACGAACGGTGTGATGACGACCCACAGCACCGTGTTGCGCAGCACGGTCAGCTCGTCGGGGGTGGTGAACAGCGTCGTGTAGTTGTCCATGCCGATGAAGGACGAACCGGCGGCATTGAAGAAGGACTGGTAGATCGTGCGCAGCCCGGGGTAGACCAGGCCGACCAGCAGCAGCGCGACCGTCGGCAGCAGGAAAGCCAGCGCGACGACCCGGTCACCGCGCCGTCCGGAGAACCGGCCGGCGATGAACAGGATCACGCCGATGACGGCGGCGAACGCACCGATAGCGGCCGCCATCTGCAGGAACTTCTCCGAGCTGGTCACCGGCGCCTCCGGGTGCGGTGGAGACGGGCCGGGAGCACCTGTCCGGTGCACCCGGCCCGCGTATGGGATGGCGTGGCGGCTACTTCGGCCAGGCCGCCTCGACGGCGTCCGTCATCGCCTGGGTGCTGGAGCCGGTGATCCAGTTGGTTGCCTGCTTCCAGAAGGCGTTCGACCCGATCGCGGCCGGCATCTGGTCGGAGCCGTCGAACCGGAAGACCGCCTTCGGGTCCTGCAGGATCGAGGCGGCGAGCTGGTCGATGGGGCTGGTCAGCTTGCCGGTGTCCAGGCCCTTGTTGGCGGTGACCCAGCCACCGTCGGGGCTGCTGGCGACCTTGTTGTTGGCCCACAGGTCGGTGGACAGGTAGGTCTGGAAGGCCTTGACCTCCGGTCGGTCGGTGAAGGCGGCGATGAACTCGCCGCCGCCCAGGACCGGCTTGCTGGCGGTGTCCTTGCCGGGCAGGTAGAAGGCGAACACGTCGCCGTCCTCGGCCACCTTGGTGCCCTTGGGCCAGTTGGCGGCGTAGAAGCTCGCCTGGCGGTGCAGCGAGCAGGTGCCGTCCAGGATCGGTAGCCCGCCGTCCTGGAAGGTGGTGGTCGCGATGGATTTCACGTCACCGAGGCCGCCGTTCACGAACGCCGGGTTCTTGAGGATCTTGCCCACTGCGTCCAGGGCGGCGACCGACTCCGGCCCGTTGAACGGGATGGTGTGGTTGACCCACTTGTCGTAGGTGTCCGGACCTGACAGCCGGAGCATCATGTCCTCCATCCAGTCCGTGATCGTCCAGCCGGTGGCCTCGCCGCTGGCGATGCCTGCGCACCACGGCTTGCTGCCGGTCTTGGCGATCGTCTCCGACAGCGCGGTCAGCTCGTCCAGCGTCTTCGGGATCTTGTAGTTCTTGCTCTTGAACTCCTTTGGCGAGTACCAGACGAAGCTCTTGACGTTGGCGCCGAGCGGCGCCGCGTAGAAGGTGTTGTTGACCGTGCCGTACGCCTTCCAGTCCTTCGTCCAGAACTTGTCGACGTTGGCCGCCACCTCGGGCGGCGCGGCCTTGACCGAGCCGGTCGCCACCAGCTGCTTGAGCAGACCCGGCTGCGGCACGATCCCGATGTCGGGCGGGTTGCCGGCCTTGGCCCTGACCAGGACCTGCGCCTCGAAGGACTTGTCGCCCTCGTACTTGATCGTCGCGCCCGTGCACTTCTCGAACGGCTTGTAGGAGTTGATCTGAGGGGTGTCCTCCGGCGTGACGATGCCGGTGTACACCGAGACGGTCTTGCCGGTGAGGTCGCCGTACGCCTTGTAGGCGTCGCAGGCGTTTCCGCCCGAGGAACTCGAGCTCCCGCTGGCCGAGGGCGTGTTGCTGCTGGCCGTGTTGCTGCTCCCGCAGCCTGCGACGCCGAGCGTGAGACCGAGGACGCCGACCACCGCCACGCGTGGAAGGGGCAGCCGGAGGGGGGGCCTGCTGGGGCGGACGGACATGCGACGTACCTCCCTGTCTTGGCCCGGTCGGCCCCTGCTCGGGGGGCTGGTTGTCGGGCTGATGTGTGACCGGAGTCATAACGTTTACATGTCGAGAGCGCAACCGTCTCGCACGGCAGAAGCTGTAACGATCGCGTCACGGCACCGGAACACCCGGTTCGGTGGCCGAGGTCCTCGACGCGGGGACCTTTCCGTGTCACCGTTCCGCCACTTGTGCTGCCACCCATGCGCTGCCCGGTGCACTGTTTCCGGCCGTGCGCCGGAAGGGACGTCCCGTGACCACCGTGACCTTCGATGCCGCCACCCGGCAGTACCCGGGCGGTGACCGACCCGCCGTCGACGCCCTGGACCTGCAGATCCGGGACGGCGAGTTCCTGGTCCTGGTCGGCCCGTCCGGCTGTGGCAAGTCCACCTGTCTGCGGATGCTCGCGGGTCTCGAGCCCGTCGACTCCGGGCACATCATGATCGGTTCGCGGGACGTCTCCGACGTGGATCCCAGCAAGCGCGACATCGCGATGGTCTTCCAGACCTACGCGCTCTACCCGCACATGACAGTCGCGGCGAACATGGGCTTCGCGCTCAAGATCGCCGGGTTGCCCAAGTCGGAGATCCAGACCCGGGTCAAGGAGGCTGCCGCAATCCTGGACCTCACCGACTACCTCGAGCGCAAGCCCAAGGCCCTGTCGGGTGGCCAGCGCCAGCGGGTGGCGATGGGCCGCGCGATCGTCCGGCAGCCGCAGGTCTTCTGCATGGACGAGCCACTGTCCAACCTCGACGCCAAGCTGCGGGTCGCCACCCGGACGCAGATCGCCTCGCTGCAGCGCCGGCTCGACGTGACGACCGTCTACGTCACCCACGACCAGGTCGAGGCCATGACGATGGGCGATCGGGTGGCGGTCCTCAAGGACGGCGTGCTGCAGCAGGTCGCCCGCCCCAGCGACATGTACGACCGCCCGGCCAACATGTTCGTCGCCGGCTTCATCGGCTCACCGGCGATGAACCTGATCACTGTGCCGGTCGGCCCCGGTGGCAACGTCCGCCTCGGGGACTGGGAGATCCCGCTGCCGCGTACGGCCGGGTCGTCGGTGACCGGGTCCAGCGTCGTGGTCGGGGTGCGGCCGGAGGACCTGAAGCTGGTGCCGCTCGGGGAGGGGATCGAGGTCACCGTGGAGATCGTGGAGGCGCTCGGCTCCGACGCCTTCCTGCACGGCAGCATGAACGGCCAGGACGCCGGTGGCGCCCTGCTGGTGGCCAGGGTGAACCCCAAGGACCCGCCCGCGAAGGGCTCGCGCATCACCCTGTTGCCGACCGTTTCGGAACTGCACTGGTTCGACCCGGCAACCGGCGCGCGGATCGCCGGCTGACCGCGCGCAGACAGTTACAGAGTGTAACGGTCTGGTCACGATGGGGCGAGGAAACTTCGTCGAGCCGGGAATCGGCACGAAAACAGGGGATCGGCGCCGTCGGACGTCTCGGCGCTCTACCCCTGGAGATCCCCTGTGCACCTCTGCCTGCTGGCCCGCACCGGCGCCGCTGTCCTGATCGGCGGCCTGCTGGCCGGAGTGGTGCCCGCCGTGGCGCTCGCGGCGCCGGCACTGCCGCAGGTCGAGTTGGCCCGCGGCATGCAGCCCGAGGGCAGCGCCGACGCCGTCACGGTCGCGGGCCCGGCTGCCGCGGCCCGCGCGGGCAGCCCCACGATGCAGGCCAGCAGCCCCACGATGCAGGCCAGCAGCGCCACGATGCAGGCCGGCATCGACATCGCCAGCTATCAGCACCCCAACGATGCCGCGATCGACTGGCGCCAGGTGGCCGCCTCCGGCCAGTCCTTCGTGGTCGTCAAGGCCACTGAGGCGGGCTACGTGAACCCGTGGTTCGCCCGCGACATCAGCGGCGCGCACGCCGCGGGCATGGTGGTGGGCGGCTATGCGTTCGCCCGGCCGGCCTACGACGCCGGAGCGCAGGCGGACGCCTTCGCCCAGACGATCGGTCGGCTCCCGGCCCCGGCGCTGCCGCCCGTGCTGGACCTCGAGGACACCGGCGGGCTGTCGGTCGGTGCCCTGCAGAACTGGACCCGCACCTTCGTGCAGCGGGTCCAGGCGGTCACCGGGATCGCCCCGATGATCTACACCGGGCCGTACTTCTGGAGCACGGCGATGGGCGGCACCCGGGAGTTCAACCAGTACCCGCTGTGGGAGGCGCACTACACCAGCGCGAGCGCCCCGCAGCAGGTCGGTGGCTGGCCGACGTACACGCTGTGGCAGTACAGCAGCACGGGTTCGGTGCCGGGGATCGCCTCCGCGGTCGACCAGAACCGGTTCCTCGGGACCCGCGCCGACCTCGAGGCCGTCGGGCGCCCGGCGGCCGCTGCCGGCCCCGGTCACCCGTCCAGCGTCGGCGCCCCGGCCAACGTGACGGCCGGCGCGAAGCTCGGCTCGCCGAGCGGGCAGTACACCTTTGTGGTCCAGGGTGACGGCAACGTGGTGGTCTACGGCAACGGACGCGCCCTGTGGTGGACCGGTACAGGTGGACACCCGGGAGCCACCCTGAGTGTGCAGTCCGACGGCAACGTCGTCGTGTACGACCGCGGCCGGGCGCTGTGGTCGACGGGCACCGCCGGAGCGGGGGGTGGCCAGCTGATGTTGCAGGACGACGGCAACCTGGTGCTGTACAACGCCCGCGGGGCGGCATGGAACAACGGCTCGCCGGGCGCAGACGTGCTCACCGGCGGCGGGGTGCTCACGGCTGGCCAGGCCCTGATCTCGCGGGACGGCCGCAGCACCACCATCATGCAGAACGACGGCAACCTGGTCGTCTATGTCGCGGGCCGTGCGCAGTTCGCCAGCAACACGGCCGGCTGGGGGTCCTCCTTGCGGCTGCAGTCCGACGGCAACCTCGTCATCTACGACTACCGCAACGTGGCGATGTGGACCTCCTACACGCCGGGTAGCCAGGCGGGCCTGCTCTGGATGCAGTCCGACAGCAACCTGGTGCTGTACGGACCGGCGGGCGCGGTGTTCGCCACCGCTTCCTAGCTGGGCTGCGCGCCCGGTCCGCTCAGCGCACGACCTCGCGTAGCGCCCCGTCGAGCCGGCGGGTCCAGCCGCGGTGGTCCAGGTGCTCCAGCAGCGGGACGGCGACCCGCCGGGTGGTGCCCAGCGCCTGTCGCGCCTGGCTCAGGGTGAAGGGCTGCGGCAGCGCGGCCAGCACCCGCATGGCACGGGCGGGCCCGTCGGGTAGCAGCACGAGCTCGCTGTCGGTGCTGGTGCGCAGCCGCAGCAGCCGACCGGCAGCTGCTGCCGCGGCCAGCTCGCGGGCCCCGAGGCCGAGCGCCTGCAGCTCGTGCTCGTCGGGTGCGGCGAAGGGCCCGGCACGCAGCCGCTGCTCCAGCTGCGCCACCGCCGGCTCGGCCGGTCCGAGCGAGCCGGCGGCGCCGGGCCGCCGGAGCCGGCCGGCCACGCGCTCGAGCCCCGCCTCGGCGGCCAGCGGTGTCAACAGCGCCAGGTCGGGGGCGCCGACGGCATGGCGTGCCGCCTCGGCCGGCAGCCCGGGCTCGAGCGGCGCCACGCGGGCGTGCGCATCAACCGCCGCCAGCAGTGCCTGCGCCCAGGATCGCCAGGTGTCAGCGGCGACCAGCCAGCCGCCCACGGCGAGCACGGCAGGGTCGGGAAGTACCTGGACGCCGAGCGCCTCGAGCTCGGCGCGGCGTACCGCGCCCCGGCGGGCCACCTCGGTGGCCAGCTGCGGGTGGCCGTCGGCGCTGGACAGGGCGCCGGCCCGGGCGCGGGCCGCGCCCCGGCGGCGCAGCCCCGGCGGGTCCGCATCCAGCACCAGCACCCCGGCGGCGACCGACTGGGCGCCAGGGTCACGCAGCAGCGCCCGGTCACCGGCCCGCACCGGCAGCGGCCGGGTCAGCTGCAGGCGGGCGACGTCGCCGTGCAGCGGCCGCAGCCGTACGGGTACCGCCGCCGAGCCGACATGCAGGACCAGCTCGAGGGGCAGCTCGTCGGCCGGTCCGGACAGCCGTACGTCGAGCAGGGCGGTCGGCCGCCAGGCCGCTGGTTGCAGGAGCGCGTCTCCTCGGCCGACCTCGGCGCGCTCGACGCCGCGTAGGTTGACCGCGACCCGGGCCACGGCGGTGACTTCGTCGTACGCCGTCCCGAGGCTCTGCAGCCCGCGGACGCGCACCCGGCGGTTCCCGAGCTCGAGCTCACCCCCGACCCGCAGCGTGCCTGCCCCGAGCGTGCCGGTGACGACGGTGCCGCTGCCGCGCACGGTGAAGGCCCGGTCGACCCAGAGCCGTACGGGGGCGTCGGGCTGCGGGACGGGCAGCCGCGTGACGAGCCCGTCCAGGGCGGTCCGTAGCTGCTCGACGCCCCGGCCGGTGCGGCCCGACACGGCTACCGCCTCGACGGTCCCGAGGCTGCTGCCGGCGATCCGGCCGAGGGCCTGTTCGAGGGCCGGGCCGGGGTCGGCCAGGTCGCTGCGGGTCACGGCCAGCAGCCCCGTCGTCAACCCGAGGGCGTCGACCGCCGCGAGGTGCTCGGCCGACTGGCGGCGCCAGCCCTCGTCGGCCGCGACCACGAACAGCACGGCCGGCGCCGGTCCGAGCCCGGCCAGCATGTTGCCGATGAAGCGCTGGTGCCCCGGCACGTCGACGAACGCGAGCACCACCCCGGACGGCAGCGACGCCCAGGCGTAGCCCAGGTCGATGGTCATCCCGCGGCGCTTCTCCTCGGCCCACCGGTCGGGCTCCATCCCGGTGAGCGCGCGTACCAGCGTGGACTTGCCGTGGTCGACGTGTCCGGCGGTCGCTACGACGTGCACGACGGTGGCTCGAGCATTGCGGCCCGGCTCGTCAGCACCGCTGCGGCAAGCACGTCGTCGGCGGTCTCCGGGACGCACCGCAGGTCCAGCACGCACCGCCCGCGCTCGAGCCGCCCCACCACGCTCGGGTCGCCGACCCGGAGCACCTCGGCGTACGACGCCGGCAGCGCGACCGCCCAGCCGGCCAGCACCTGACCGGGCGCCCCGCCGCCCCCGACCGCCCCCTGGCTGGGTACGACCTCACCGCCGACCCGGGCGGCGAGCCGCTCGGCGCGCGCGCGGAGGCACTCCGGGTCCGCCCGCAGCGCCTGCCAGGCTGGGCTCTGCGGGCCGCGCAGGGTGGCCTCGAGGGCGGCGAGGGTGGTCTTGTCCACCCGCAGCGCCCGGGCCAGCGGGTGGCGCCGGAGCTGCTCCACCTCGGCCGAGCGGCCCAGCAGCAGTCCGGCCTGCGGTCCGCCGAGCAGCTTGTCAGCGCTGCAGGTGACGATGGCGGCGCCGGCCCGCAGTGCGGTGGCGGCGTCGGGCTCGTCGGGCAGCAGCGGGTCGGGGGCGAGTAGTCCACTGCCGATATCGGCGACGACCGGCACGCCGAGCCCGGCCAGCTGCGCGACCGCGACGGCACTGGTGAAGCCCTCCACCCGGAAGTTGCTCGGGTGCACCTTGAGGATGCAGCCGGTCGACGGGCCGATGGCGTCGGCGTAGTCGCGCAGGTGCGTGCGGTTGGTCGTACCGACCTCGCGTAGCCGCGCCCCGGTCGAGGCAATCAGGTCGGGCAGCCGGAAGCCGTCGCCGATCTCGACCAGCTCGCCGCGGCTGACGACGACCTCGCGGCCGGCCGCCAGCGCTGTCGTCGCGAGCACCAGGGCTGCGGCCCCGTTGTTGACGATCAGCACGCTCTCGGCTGCGGGCACGGCTTGTGCCAGCGCGGCCAGTGCGCCGCGGCCACGCTGAGCCCGCTCGCCGGTCACGACGTCGAACTCGACGTCGACGTAGCCGGCGGCGACGCCGATCGCCTCGATGGCGGCGGCCGACAGCGGCGCCCGACCGAGGTTGGTGTGCAGCACGACGCCGGTCGCGTTCAGCACTGGGCGCAGCGTCGTGGCGCGGGCCGGCAGGGCAGCCAGCGCCGCCTCGAGGACCTGGTCGGGGGCGAGCTCACCGCGCCGCGCCCGTTCCTGGGCGCCGATGACCGCGGCCTTGACGACGCCGGCGCCGAGGCGGCCGGCGGCGGCGACCAGCCGCGGCTCGGCGAGCAGCGCGTCGGTACGGGGGACGCGCCGGCGGGGGTCGTCGGCCACAGCCCGACCCTACGTCGGGACGGCCGACGGCAGCTGTGTGCGCAGCTGCCCCGCACGGGTCGCGAGCACCAGGCGCACGGCCAGGGCGAGCGCGAGCAGCGCCGCCGCGGTCAGCGGCACCTGGACCGTCGTCGCCTGCGCCATGACGGCCGTGAGGTACGGGCCGGCGAAGCCGAGGTAGGCGCAGGCGTAGAACACGGCCGACAGCGCGCCCCGGCGCTCCGGGCGGGCCACCCTGGCCATCAGCCCCAGACCGGCAGCCAGCACCAGCCCGCCGCCGCCGCCGAGCAGCAGGGCGGCCAGCAGCAGCAAGGGCGGCGAACCGCTGCCGGAGCCGAGCGCCGCGAGCGCGTAGCCGCCGGCGCCGGACAGCACGCCGATGGTGGCGCTCCACGGACCGAACCTGCGCTGCAGCGGCGCCGCGAGGGCGCCGGCGCCGAGCGTCAGGCCCGCCAGGACGCCGGTCAGCAGTACCGGGGGCGCCGAGGTGCTGACCAGCAGTGGCACGGCGGCGATGACGACGCTGGGAAAGGCGTAGACGCAGACCGACATCGGCGCGAGAACGGTGAGCAGGACCCGCCGCTCGTGCGGCAGGACCAGGGGCCCGCCGGCCCTCGCAGCGCCGGCCGGCCGGGGGGTAACCGTCTCGGGCAGGGTGCGTGCGACCAGCAGCCCGCACGTCACGAGCGCCACATGCAGCAGGTAGGGGATGGTCGTCGGCGCCGGCCCGTACTGCGCGAGGACACCTGCCGTGAGCGGGCCGAGCGAGAAGCCGGCGGTCATCGCCACCGCGGCCCGCCGCCCGGCGGCCTGCCCGGCGCGCGGCCCGGACAGCTCGGTGATCCAGGCGCTGCCGACGCTGAACACCGCGCCGCTGACCGCGCCCTGCAGGCAGCGGCCGACGAACAGCAATGGCAGCGAGTGGGCAGCTGCGACCAGCAGCAGCGAGGTGAGCCCGGCGAGCCCGGAGAACACCACGACCAGCCGGCGCCGTCCCAGCCGGTCCGAGGCCGGCCCGGCGAGGAACAGCGCAGGCACCAGCCCTGCGGCGTACGACCCGAACACGGCGGTCAGCACGTCCGGCGACAGGTGCAGGGCATCGCGGTAGACCAGCAGCAGCGGGGTCGGCACGTTCGTGCCGGCCGCGACCGCGAACAGCGAGAAGGCCGCCCGGCGCCAGGTCGTCTCGTCCAGGGCCCGCACCCGACCAGTGTGGTCATCTGTCGGCGGTGCGGTGAGCGAGGGGGGTGCCTGTGATCGGACGGGGTGGCTTCCTGCTACGCGCGCTGCCGCCGCTACGCCGCAGCCTGGACCAGGTCGTCGCGCACGCCGCGGAGTGGGAGCGACGCAACGCCGCCCTGCTCGCCGACCCATCAGCGGACGGGCCGCTGTGGGCGGTGCTCGGCGACTCCGCCGCGCAGGGCGTGGGGCTGGCGTCGGTCGACGAGGGCTACGTCGGGCGGGTACGCCGGCTGCTCGAGCGGCGCGATGGCCGGCCCTGGCGGGTGCTCAACCTGTCGCGGTCGGGCGCGGTGATCGCAGACCTGCTCGACGAGCAGCTGCCGCGGTTGTCGGGCCTGCAAGCCGCCGGCTGGCGGCCGGACCTGGTGAGCGCCGTGGCGGGCGGTAACGACCTGCGGCGCACACCGCTGGAGCAGCTGCTCGCCGCTGTGCCGGCGCTGGTCGCCGCGGTACCGCCCGGGACCGTCGTCGCCACCTTCCCGCAGGGCCTCAAGCCGGCCCGTGCGCGGGCGGCCAATGCGGTGCTGCGCCGGCTGGCCGCCGAACGGGGCCTGCCCGTGGTCGACCTGTGGCGGGCGACCGCCCCACCGTTTCGGGGGAAGTACGCCGACGGGCTGCACCCGAACGCCGTCGGCGTCACCGACTGGGTGGCGGCCTTCACGGACGCGCTGTCCCTGCCCGCGGAGGTGGATCCGCCGCGCCGGCCCGGCTGAGCACCGGGGCGGTGCACCGGGAGGGATGGGCCACCCAGGACGCGATCGGCGAGGGGCTGGCCCTAGGGGGGCTGGTCGCGGTTGAGTGGGGCGTGCCCGTAGCCGAGCCAGCCACCAGACCGACGTCCATCCGCCTGCTCCTGCTGGGCGCGCCCGGCGCGGGGAAGGGCACCCAGGGCACCCGGCTGGCCGAGCGCTTCGCCGCCCGGCACGTGTCCACGGGGGACCTGCTGCGCGCCCAGGTGAGCGAGGGCACCGACCTGGGTCTGCAGGCCTCGCCGTACATGGACCGCGGCGACCTCGTACCGGACGAGCTGGTCCTGGCGATGGTCCTGGAAGACGTGCTGGGCGCCGACTCGCCGCAGAGCTACGTCCTGGACGGCTTCCCGCGCACTGTCGCGCAGGCTAGGGCGGCGTACGAGCAGGCGGTCGCGACCGACCGGGTGCTCGACGCGGTCGTCTGCCTGGACATCGGCCACGAGCACCTGATTGAACGGCTCGAGCAGCGCGGCCGCGAGACCGGCCGCAGCGATGACAACGAGCAGACCGTGCGGCACCGCATCGAGGAGTACGAGCAGAAAACGCTGCCGCTGCTCGCTTATTACGACGGCCGCGGCATCCTGGTCCGGGTCGACGCGATGGGCGACGTGGATGAGGTCAGCGGGCGGGTGCTCGCCGCTCTGGAGGAGCTGCCCGGGCGGGATTGACGCCGGCTGGCGGAGGCGGATGGGAATCGAACCCACCAGGACCGGATACCGACCCTCACCGGTGTTGAAGACCGGGGCGCCCACCAGGAACGCGTACGCCTCCCCGGCCACCACGCGGCAGCCGGCGACCGGCCACGACGCTAGCCGTCGCGCGGCACGTCGCGCAATGTGACCGGTCGGACGGCAGCGGCGCCGGAAGGCCACCGACATCTCACAGGATCTGGATAGGTCCACGGCAGGCATCGAGGCCCAAGCCCAGGCACCATCCGCCGACGCTGTACCGAGGACTACCCAGCGCCCTCCGGTCACGTCCTTCAACGGCTCATGACGGCGCCGCGGTTACTTCAGTGCGAAGCCCGGCTGGCAGGTGATGTTCGTACCGCGAGCGACGGTGATCCGCGAGGGGTCGCCGCAGCCGGGCGTACCGCGCCAGCCCAGGAACCTCGACCCGGCGGCCGCCGAGGCCGACAGCCTGACCACTGTACCGACCGGGAACGACGCGGTGCAGACCCCTGTGCTCGTACCGGAGCTGTAGTTGCAGGTAATGCCTGCGGGCTGCGAGGTGACGCTGCCTCGGCCGCTGCCCGCCGCCAGGACGGAGATGCTGCCCGACGAGAAGGTCGAAGGCGTGCGCACCGTGATGATGGCCTAGGTAGTGACTCCACCGGCCGTGCCGATGATGAGGGCGGACTGCGGGTTCGGCACGGTGAGCGTCGTGACGGGGAAGCTCGCGCTGAGGGAGCCGGCCGGCACGGTGACGCCGGCCGGGACGGTCGCCGCTGCCGGGTTGTCGCTGGACAGCGCGACCACCACGCCGCCAGCGGGCGCCGACGCGGACAGCGTCGCGGTGCCCGTCACAGAAGTGCCACCCAGGACGTCGGTAGCGCTCAAGGTGATCGCCGACAGCGACGGCGCGGCCGTTGCCGCGGTGCCGGAGTTGGCTACCGTGCCCGCTGTGGCGCCGGTCCCTCCTGCGAAGGCGGCCGGTGGCGCGGCGAGCGCACCGACCGCCACGCCGAGTGTGACCAGCAGGAGTGCGGCTTTCGTCATCGGACCTCTTCCGGAGTTTCGTTGCTGTTCGGCTTCCTCACTCTCGGCTGGAGGTGGTCGGCAGTGGTTTACGACCTTGGTCGTACTACTGAGCAGGACGCAGGCCCCGCCGTCGACACCGCAAGGCCCATCATGCGGTCGCGGGCTAGCGTCGACTGATGACTGCCACGAGTTCCTCGTACCGCCTCACCCAGTACGCGAGCGGCGGCGGCTGCGCGTGCAAGATCCCACCGGGGGAGCTCGAGCAGGTCGTACGCGGGCTGACCGGGCCGGCGTCCGCGGACCTGCTGGTCGGGCTCGACGACGGTGACGACGCGGCCGTGGTCCGCCTGGACGAGCACACGGCAGTCGTGGCCACCGCGGACTTCTTCACGCCTGTCGTCGACGACGCGTACGACTGGGGGCGCATCGCGGCGGCCAACGCGCTGTCCGACGTCTACGCGATGGGCGGCCGCCCGCTCGTCGCCGTCAACCTGGTCGGCTGGCCACGCGGGACGCTGCCCGTCGAGCTGCTCGGCGAGGTGCTTCGGGGCGGCGCCGACGTCGCGCGGCTGGCCGCCTGCCACGTCGCGGGTGGGCACAGCATCGACGACCCTGAGCCCAAGTACGGCATGGCGGTGACCGGGATCGTCGACCCCCGGCACCTGCTGCGCAACGACGCCGCGGATGCCGGTCTGCCCCTCACGCTGACCAAGCCGTTGGGCGTGGGGGTGCTCAACAACCGGCACAAGGCGACCGGCGAGGTGTTCGTGCACGCAGTCGCGTCAATGGTGGCCCTCAACAGCGAGGCCGCGCAGGCGGCTGTTGCAGCGGGCGCGCGGGCCGCCACCGATGTCACCGGCTTCGGCCTGCTCGGCCACCTGTACAAGATGATGCGGGCCAGCGGGGTCACGGCTCTGCTCGATGCCGCAGCCATTCCCTATCTGGACGGCGCACGCGACGCGCTTGCCGCGGGTTTTGTCAGCGGTGGCACCCGGCGCAACCTGGACTGGGTGCGCCCGCACCTGTCCAGCGACGTCGGCGAGGACGAGCTGCTGCTGCTGGCCGACGCGCAGACCAGTGGCGGGCTGCTGGTGGTCGGTGAGGTCCCCGGCTACCCCGTCATCGGCGAGGTCGTGTCGCCGCGCGACGCCGTGGTGCAGGTGCGCTGAGCCGCTCGGCGGGGAGGAAGTGCCTGACTGAGGATGTGCCTGCTAGCGGCGACCCCGAAGCGAAGCCGCAGGCGTCTCGCGGGCGAGGCGGCCGTCGGGGCGCCCGAGCCCCGGGCGTCGGCCGTCCCCAGCTCAACTCCCGATGTTCTCCCCGAGCTCACCGCCGTGCCGTCCGCCGTCGTCCCGCTCGGGGTCGACGCGGTAGACCAGCTGGACGTCACCGAGCTGGAGCCGGTTGCCGTCGTGCAGCTCGGCCCGCGCGACCGGGATGCCGTCGACCACCAGCCCGTTACGGGTGCCGAGATCACGCACGACGACCCGGCCCGCGTGGTCGACCTCGACGACCGCGTGCCGCGGCGAGATCGTCAGATCGGCGAGGTGCACGTCTGCGTCGCGGTCACGCCCGAGAATTTGTCGGCCCTCACGCAGCTCGATCTCGTGCGGCTGCACCGGGGCGCCATGCGGCATCGAGCCGCCGACCACCGCCACGAGGCGCGGACGTCCTGGCAGCGGCTGATAAACCGGCGCGGGCTCCGGGCGCCGAAGCCAGGCCAGACCGCCGGCCCCCAGGACGCCGAACGCGGCGCAGAGCACGAGCGGGCGATGCGTCCTGCGCCGCTGCACGACTTGTGGCACCGCGAGCCTCCTGCTCCGCCGGACGGCGCCGGCTCACGGAGGGCATGCCACCGCCGCGTACGCCGCAACCACGGTTCTACGCTCCGGTGTGAGCGACGAGATCCCTGCCCCGGCTGCGGGCGTGCTCCTGGCCGGGGGTCGTTCCGTGCGGATGGGCACCGCGAAGGCGCACCTGACCTGGCATGGCGACACACTCCTGGGCCGGACATCGGCACTACTCGACCGGGTGACGACAGTCGGTGTGATCGTCGTGCGGGCGCCCGGCCAGCAGCTGCCGGCGCTGCCCACCGGTGTCGTCGTCGTTGATGATCCGGTCGAGGGGCTCGGTCCGCTGCAGGGCCTGGCCGTGGGTCTGGCCGCCGCGGCCGCGCTCGGGGCTCGCACCGCCTTCGTCTGCTCGACGGACCTGCCGTTCCTGCACACCGCGTACGTACGCCGGGTGCTTGCGCTGCACGCCGGGTACGACGTCGCCCTCCCGGTCGTCCGCGGTTTCCGCCAACCGCTCGCTGCTGCCTACGGCACCCACCTCGCCGGGCTCTGCGCCAAGCTCGTGGGTCAGGGTCACCGCAAGCCGGCGTTCCTTTTCGACGCCTGCCGGACGCTCCGCCTGGACGAGGGGGCGCTGCTCGCCGATGCCGCGCTCGCAGCCGGCGACCCGCAGCTCGACTCGGTCATCAACATCAACACCCCGCAGGACTACGCCGACGCGCTCGCCCGACCGGCACCGCTGGTCACCATCGAGCCGGGCGGTCGCACTCCGCATTCGTGGACCGTCGCCGGGCTGGCCCTACCTCCAGAGGCCCGGACGGTCGTCGATGGCCGGCTGTGCAGCCCGGACCTACCGCTCGTGGCGCGCGACGTCGTCCACGTGCTCGACGCCTGACAGCGGTCAGCGACGCGCGCCAGCGGGCACGTCGGCGTGGCCGGCAGCAACCGCCACCCGGTCCTTCGGCAGCCTGGTGAACAGCGGCAGGACCATCGAGACCAGCGCGATCACAGCGATCGTCGTGTAGGCCCGCGTGTAGCCCTTGTCCGCCCCGATCAGCCGCGACACGATCTGTGGCCCGACGACACCGCCCAGGCTCCAGCCGATGATCATCGCACCGTAGATGGCGCCGGCGTTCTTGACGCCGAAGAAGTCGCCCGCGGTCGCCGGCATGGTGCCGAACCCACCGCCGTAGCAGAGGTAGATGACCGCGGCGAGCGCGAAGAACAGCGCGGCATTCGTGGCATGGGGCAGCAGCAGGAAGCACACCCCCTGCAGCCCCAGCATTGCCACGAACGCCGGCATCCGGCCGGTGCGCTCCGAGGCGGCCGCGAACAGGATGCGCCCGCCGCCGTTGAACAGTCCGAGGATGCCGACCGCGCTCGCCGCTGCGGCCGTGCTGTAGCCGGCGATGTCGCTGAAGCTGGACGCGGCCTGCGAGATGAGCGCGATGCCTGCGGTGACGTTCAGCGTCAGAATTGCGGCAAGCAGGTACCACTGCGGGGTGCGCAGCGCCTGGCCCTGTGTGTAGCCCTCGTCGCCGGTGCCTTTGCCGGCGGCCGGTGTGAAGCCCGGCACCGCATACCCGGCCGGTGGGTTGCGAAAGAACGATGCCCCCGCCAGCGCCATCACCAGGTACGCGATTCCCAGTGGGAGGAACGCCTTTGTGGGGATGCTCGGGTCGTGGTCGATGAGCCGCTTCGCCACCGGCGAGGTGAACACGGCGCCGAAGCCGAATCCACCGACGGCCAGCCCGGTGATGAGCCCGCGCTTGTCCGGGAACCACTTCTGCAGCATGGCGATCGGCACGATGTACGCCACCCCGAGCCCGAAGCCGCCGATCACGCCGTAGCCCAGGACCAGCAGCCACAGGTCCTCCCGCGAGTGCGCGAACGACGCGAGCACCGTGCCGATGCCGTACAGCGCGCCGCCGACCAGGGCGACGGTGCGAGGGCCGCGCCGGTCCTGGATCCGGCCGCCGATGTACGTGCCGATGAAGATCATCCCGATGGTGACCTCAAAGGGCAGCGCCGCATCGGTCTTGCTCAGGTGGAACGGGCCGGCGGCCTGCAGGGCCTTGGCGAAAGTGCTCCAGGCGTACACCGCCCCGATCGCGAACTGCAGCAGCAGTGCGGCCGCGACCAGCCCCCACCTGCCCCGTGTGCTGGCACCCGCCGGGGTCCCGGTCACAGCTGTCGACATGTGCACCACTCCTCAACCCGTCGGCCGCAGGCGATCTTCCCTAGGGACTCGCGTTCACACTCCGTGCGGCGATGCGTTCGCGTTGTGGGATCACGACGTACTTGGGATCGCGGGCCGACTCCTGGCCGGCCTCGAACACCGCGAAGCGCAGGCAGGCCGAGCCGCCGAGCAGAGCCGCCCCCGACAGCGCGGCACCCAGCCGACTGCGACGGCCGACCAGGACGGTGCCGGCGGTTCCGGCCAGGGTCAGCGCCTTGCTGATCCGCATCAGCCGGCCGGCGGCACCCGAGTGCAGCGGCTCCGCGGTCAGGCCCATCGCCCGCTCCATCACGGCTTCGGCGACGAGCTCGAGCACCGCGCCACCGACGGCCAGCCGCCGCGCCGGTCCTGCCTCGGCCACCGCTGAGCCGATCATGGCGAGCCCGCCGGAGGCCGCCGACGCCGAGCCCACGAAGACGAACGGCAGCTGCCCGTGCGCGTCGTGCCAGGTCGGCGTCGCCGTGTCGGACAGCAGCACGGCGGTGTACGAAGCGACCGCGGGAGCCACCACGGCTGCGGCGAGGCCGGCGGGCCTGGCCGCCGCGCCCAGCAGCCGGCCGGCCCAGGCCAGCCGGGCGGGGAGCAGACCGCGCAGCTCGGCGGCCCCGGCCAGCCCCGCCAACGGCCCGTACGCCGTCACGATCCAGGTGCCCACGCTCATCGGCGAGGTGGGCTTGGCGACCCGCAACATGTGCACGAAGCGGCTGGGCCTACCGAGGTCGTGGACGAGCGCGGCGAAGGACGCCAGAATCGCGATCATCCCGCCGAGCCGACCGGTGCGGCGCATCGCCGTACGGCCGGTCAGGTCGGCCCCCGCGCCGAGCAGCGAGGAGCCCGCCGCGAGGCCGCCGAGGAACAGGTAGGCCGGGATGTCGCGCTCCCACGGCGACGCCTTGAGGATCGGCCGGCCGTAGTAGGAGGTGAACTCCGCGTCGGGAACCACGGCGTTCTTGTCACCGCGCTTGCGCCGCCCACCGGCCTGCCCGGTCATCGCGTGCTCGGCGCCGCGCTGATTCTGCGGGCCGCTGCGGGTGACCGTGTTGGGCCCGGCCGTGCCGGTCGCTCCAGCCTGGATGTCGCCGGCCCGGGTGTCGCTCACGCCCCGCCGCCGGCGAACACCGCGACCGCGCCGGCGAGCATCGCGACCGCAGCCAGTCCCGCTCGGCGCCACATCTGCGGCAGGTCCTTGGTCGTGACGACCGGGTCCGGCGGCAGGCCGTACACCTCGGGCTCGTCGAGCAGCAGGAAGAACGCCCCGAGCCCGCCGATGCCGTCGTGACTGCTCTCGCCGTAGAGCCGGGCATCGTGGACGCCGGCGGTGTGCAGCGCGTCGACCCTGGCCTGCGCCCGCTCGCGCAGCTCGTCGACGTCGCCGTACTGGATCGACTGGGTCGGGCAGGCGGTGGCGCAGGCGGGCTCCAGCCCGTCCCCGATCCGGTCGTAGCACAGCGTGCACTTCTGGGCGATTCCCTCGTTCTTGGTCACGCCCTTCTCGCCGACCCGCCGGTCGATGACGCCGAACGGGCAGGCCGGCACGCAGTAGCCGCAGCCGTTGCAGATGTCGTCCTGGACCACGACGGTGCCGAACTCGGTACGGAACAGCGCACCGGTCGGGCAGACGTCCAGGCACGCGGCGTGCGTGCAGTGCTTGCAGACGTCGCTCTCCATCAGCCAGCGGAACTCCGTACGCGGGGCGCCGTCGGCCTGACCCGGAAGCACGGTCGCCGGCATGCCCAGGTCGACGGGGGCCAGCGAGACGGCCGCCATGTCGGTGCCCAGCATCGACCGGTCGCCGGTCAGCGCGCTGTCCGCGGTGCGGTTCAGGACGTCGGTGGCGGACGGGCCGACCGGGGTGCCGGCGATGCCAGGTTCCTGCGCCCCGAGCTGCTTGTGCTGCTCGATGAACTTGACGTGCCGCCAGGTGCTCGCGCCCAGTTCCCCGGTGTTGTCGTACGACGAACCAAGGAACGTGAGGCCGTCCTCGGGGACCGCGTTCCACTCCTTGCACGCGACCTCACACGCCTTGCAGCCGATGCAGATCGAGGTGTCGGTGAAGAAGCCCTTGCGGGGCTTGGGCTCATGCTGCCAGCCGGCGTCGTGCGCCGGGTCTGCCAGCGGGCCGAAGTAGGAGTTGTTCATGGCTTCCCTTCGGGCGGCGGCGTACGCCGGAGGTTGCCGGTCTCGACCGTGATGCCGGCTCGACTGCGGTACTCCTCGACGTAGCGCAGCAGCGCGGGCCCGGTCGGGCGGCGCCCCGGCTGGATGTCGCAGGAGGCGACCTTGGACTCCTGGATGTGCACGTTGGCGTCCAGCGCCAGACCGAACAGGTCGTTGGCCGAGTCGCCGCTGGTGAGCGCGTTCCCGCCGACCCCCCAGTGGTACGGCAGACCGACCTGATGGATGACCTTGCCAGCGACGTTGAGCGGCACGACCCGGTCGGTCACGAGCACGCGGGCCTCGATCGCGGTCCGGGCGGTGACAATCGTGGCCCAGCCCAGGTGCTCGAGCCGGCGCTCGCGGGCGTGCTCGGGCGACACCTCGCAGAAGAACTCCGGCTGCAGCTCGGCCAGGTAGGGCAGCCACCGGCTCATCCCGCCGGCGGTGTGGTGCTCGGTCAGCCGGTACGTCGTGAAGACGTACGGGAAGACGTCGCCGCCGGGCGTACCTGCCGAGGGGTTGGACAGGTTGTCCTTGCGCTTGAACACCTCGCGGGTCGGGTTGGCCTGCTGGTGGTAGAGCGGGTTGCGTACCGGCGACTCGTGCGGCTCGTAGTGCGCGGGCAGCGGCCCGTCGACCAGGCCGCTCGGCGCGTACAGCCAGCCCTTGCCGTCGGCCTGCATGATGAAGGGGTCGTCGCCGGCGATGCCGTCCGGACCGGTCGCGCCGGAGGCGGGGCGGTAGGACGGCGCCTTGTTGACCGGGAAGTCCGGCACGTCGTGACCGGTCCAGCTGTCCCCGTCCCACCAGACGTAGGCCTTGCGCTCACTCCACGGCTTGCCTTCGGGGTCGGCGGAGGCCCGGTTGTAGAGCGTGCGGCGGTTCATCGGCCAGGCCCAGCCCCACTCCGGGGCGACCCAGCTCTGCTCGCTGCCGGGCTTCCTGCGGGCCGACTGGTTGATCCCGTCCTTGTAGACGTTGCAGTAGATCCAGCAGCCTCCCGAGGTCGAGCCGTCGGCCTTCATCTCGGTGAAGCTGGGCAGGAACTGCCCCGCCTTCTCACCGGTGAGGTACGTGCCGTTGACCTCCTGGAGCACCGCCTCACCGTCCGGCTCCTCGGTCGGGCCGTGCACCGGGTAGTCCCACGTCAGGTCCAGCAGCGGGCGGTCCTTCGCCTCCGTCGAGCCGGCGTAGCGCTCCTTGAGCATGCGGCCCAGGTGGTAGAAGAAGTGCAGCTCGCTGCGGGCGTCCCCCGGCGGCTCGACAGCCTTGTGCCGCCACTGCAGCAGCCGCTGGGTCTGCGTGAAGCTGCCCTCCTTCTCGGTGTAGGTGGCAGCCGGGAAGAAGAACACCTCTGTGGCGATGTCCTCGGTCTTGAGCTCGCCGGTGGCGATCTCCGGACCGTCCTTCCAGAACGTCGCCGACTCGATCAGCTGCAGGTCGCGGACGACGAGCCACTTGAGCTTGGCCATCCCCAGTCGCTGCAGCTTGCCGTGCGCCGAGCCGACAGCCGGGTTCTGACCGACCACGAAGAAGCCGTCGATCTTGCCGTCATTCATGTCGAACGCCGTCTGGTAGGTGCCGTGGTCACCGGTGAGACGCGGCAGGTAGTCGAACGCGAAGTCGTTCTCCGGGGTTGCGGCGTCGCCCCACCAGCTCTTCAGCAGGCTGACGGTGTAGGCGTCCGCCTGCGTCCAGAAGCCCTTCTGGTCGGGCTTGGCAATGCTCGCCAGGTAGTCGGCGAGTGAGGTGTGGGCGCCCGCCTCCGGCATCGGCAGGTAACCCGGCAACAGGTTGAACAGCGTGGGGATGTCGGTCGAGCCCTGGATGCTGGCATGCCCGCGAAGCGCGAGGATGCCGCCGCCCGGGCGGCCGATGTTTCCCAGCAGCAGCTGGATGATCGCCGAGCCGCGGATGTACTGCGCCCCGACCGAGTGGTGCGTCCAGCCGACCGAGTAGACCCAGCAGGTCGTCCGGTCGCGGCCGCTGTTGGCGGTCACGTCCTGACACACCTGCAGGAACAGCTCCTTGGGTACCCCGCAGACCTGCTCGACCATCTCCGGGGTGTAGCGCACGTAGTGCCGCTTCAGTGTCTGGAAGACCGTGCGCGGGTGCTGCAGGGTCTCGTCGCGCTCGACGTGGCTGTGCTCCGTCGACAGACCGGTGTCCCGGACGCCATCGCTCACCGCGTCGCCCGGGTTGGCGGAGGCCATGCCGGTTCCCGAGTAGGCCCACGAGGCCGTGTCGTAGGTGCTGGTGCTGTCGTCGTAGCCGGAGAACAGCCCGTCGAGGTCGTCGGTGTCCTGGAAGTCCTCGCCCACCAGCGTTGCGGCGTTGGTGTAACTCACGACGTACTCGCGAAAGAAGGTCTCGGTCTGCAGGATGTAGTTGACGATGCCGCCGAGGAAGGCGATGTCGCTACCGGCCCGCAGGGGTACGTGCGTGTCCGCGACGGCGGAGGTGCGGGTGAACCTCGGGTCGATGTGGATGACCTTCGCGCCACGGGCCTTCGCCTCCATCACCCACTGGAACCCGACCGGGTGGCACTCGGCCATGTTCGAGCCCTGGATGACGATGCAGTCAGAGTTCTGCAGGTCCTGCAGAAAGGACGTGGCGCCGCCGCGTCCGAACGATGACCCCAGACTGGGGACAGTGGCGCTGTGTCATATCCGGGCCTGGTTCTCGACCTGGATGGCGCCCAACCCGGTGAACAGCTTCTTGATGAGGTAGTTCTCCTCGTTGTCGAGGGTGGCACCGCCGAGCGAGGCGAACCCGAGCGTGCGCCGGACCTTGCGGCCCTGGTCGTCGACGTCCTGCCAGGTCCGGTCACGGCTGTCCTTCACCCGGTCGGCAATCATCTCCATCGCCCGGTCCAGCGGGATGTCGGTGAACTCCGTGGCGTACGGCGCGCGGTACTTCACCGTCGTGACCCGGCTCGGGCTGTTGACGAGCTGCTCGCTGGCCGAGCCCTTCGGGCACAGCCGGCCACGTGAGATCGGGGAGTCCAGGTCGCCCTCGATCGCGATGATCTTCTCGTCCTTGACGAAGACTTTCTGACCACAGCCGACCGCGCAGTACGGGCAGATGCTCTGCACGACCCGGTCGGCGGTCGCGGTCCGCGGCCGGAGCTCGGCGGTTTGCCTGGACTGCGCCGCGACGCCGCGGGCCAGCGGGTCCTCGCCGGTCAGCTGCTTGAGCAGTGGCCAACCCAGGAAGGTGTCCTTCAGACCCACGGCCAACCTCCTTGTAGGCGTACCCCGCTGTATCCGACGTCTTCCTGGTCACCCTTACACAGCGCAGCGGTTGCGCACCTTCCGGCCGGTGACGCTCAGCTGGGAGCGGCGGCCAGGCCGGTGCAGCCACGCAACCGCTCCTTGGCCGCGGCACCGGACGCCGCCGCGGCGCCGGTCAGCGGCGCGGGGACCCCGCCTGCGATGCGGGCGGGCGCCCACTGCGCGGCTGTCGTACGACGGCCCTGCAGCGTCAGAGTCAGCACCCCTGAGGCCTGGGTCTCGGGGGTGCGCGCGTAGAAGACGAAGTTGCCGAGGCCGTAGTCGACGTAGGTGCGGCCGAGCCAACCGCCGCCGAGCAGGACGTGCGCGTGCGAGCCGACGATGACATCCGCGCCGGCATCGGCGAGTCGGCTCGCCAGCGCGCGCTGGGTCGCTGTCGCGCAGGACTCCAGCTCGGTGCCCCAGTGCAGGTCGACGACGACGACGTCGGCCTTGCCGCGGGCGTCGGTAACAGCCCGGACGAGCCGGGTCTCATCCTTCGCCGAGGCGAGCCCAGGCTTGTCGGGCCCGGCAGTCCAGGCCCCGGCGAGGTTGTCGTCGAGCACCTGGGTCGCGCCGACGAGGGCCACGCGTGTGCCGCGTACGTCGACGACGTGCGCAGCGAAGGCAGCATCGGCGTCGGCGCCGGCGCCGATCACCGGCAGTCCGGCGTCGCGTGACGCAGCGAGGGAGTCGGTGAGACCGACCTGGCCGTAGTCGAGGGCGTGGTTGTTGGCCATCGTGACCACGTCGATACCGGCCGCCTTGAGCACGGTGAAGGACGAGGCCGGCGCGCGGAAAACGAATTGCTTGGCCGCGGTAGAACCACGGCTGGTCACCGCCGTCTCCAGGTTGGCTATCGTCAGGTCGGCCGCCGACAGCAGCGGTGTGATCGCTGGCAGGCCGCCGGACAGCGCCGCCTTCGAGACGCCTTCGAAGTGCACGTCGCCGGCGAAGGCGAGCGTGATCGGGGCCGCCACCTCGGCCGCCGGGCGCGGCACCTCGGCCGCCGGGCGCGGCACGTCGGCCGCCGACCGCGGCACGTCGGCGGTCGCGCCGCCGCACGCTGCCGCCAGGAGCATGGTGAGCACGCTGATGGGTGCGGTGGCGGGTCGATGATGCAGTCGTACGGTCAACTGGCCCTCCTCGGAGCCCTCCGGACGGGTCCGGGGGCCGTGTCGACAGGGTTGCGGACGCAGACCCGGGACGGCAAGGTGGCGCGCCGTGCGGACGTCGGCCACCTTGCACTCGAGGGGTGCGAGTGCTAACAAGGGACCTAGCACTCACACGTGCCGAGTGCCAGATCTGGGCAGCGAGGCCGGGAAGTCCCGGTCGTCCGTCGCGGGCGCCGCCGAGGTCGGCACGTCCCGACCGGGAGGATTCACCGCATGTCCAAGATTATTGCCTTTGACGAGGAGGCCCGACGCGGCCTTGAGCGGGGCATGAACCAGCTCGCCGACGCCGTCAAGGTCACCCTCGGCCCGAAGGGCCGCAACGTCGTGCTGGAGAAGAAGTGGGGCGCCCCCACGATCACCAACGACGGTGTCTCGATCGCCAAGGAGATCGAGCTCGAGGACCCCTACGAGAAGATCGGCGCCGAGCTCGTCAAGGAGGTCGCCAAGAAGACCGACGACGTCGCGGGTGACGGCACCACCACAGCGACCGTGCTGGCCCAGGCGCTGGTGCGCGAGGGCCTGCGCAACGTCGCTGCCGGCGCCAACCCGATGGGCCTGAAGAAGGGCATCGAGGCCGCCGTCGCCGCCGTCGTCGAGGCGATCGGCCTGGCCGCCAAGGACGTGGAGACCAAGGAGCAGATCGCCTCCACCGCCTCCATCTCCGCTGCTGACACCACGGTCGGCGAGATCATCGCCGAAGCCATGGACAAGGTCGGCAAGGAGGGCGTCATCACCGTCGAGGAGAGCAACACCTTCGGCCTCGAGCTCGAGCTCACCGAGGGCATGCGCTTCGACAAGGGCTACATCAGCCCGTACTTCGTGACCGACCCCGAGCGCATGGAGACCGTCCTCGACGACCCGTACATCCTGGTCGTCAACTCCAAGATCGGGTCCGTGAAGGACCTGCTGCCGCTGCTGGAGAAGGTCATGCAGAGCGGCCGGCCGCTGGCGATCATCGCCGAGGACGTTGAGGGCGAAGCGCTCGCGACCCTGGTGGTCAACAAGATCCGCGGCACCTTCAAGTCGGCCGCCGTCAAGGCGCCCGGCTTCGGCGACCGCCGCAAGGCCATGCTGCAGGACATCGCGATCCTGACCGGCTCGCAGGTCATCTCCGAGGAGGTCGGCCTCAAGCTCGACACCGCTGGCCTGGACCTGCTGGGCCGGGCCCGCAAGGTGACCATCACCAAGGACGAGACCACCATCGTCGAGGGTGGCGGCGACGCCGACCAGATCTCCGGGCGCGTCCAGCAGATCCGCGCCGAGATCGAGAAGTCCGACTCCGACTACGACCGCGAGAAGCTCCAGGAGCGACTCGCGAAGCTGGCCGGCGGCGTGGCCGTCATCAAGGTCGGCGCGGCCACCGAGGTGGAGCTCAAGGAGCGCAAGCACCGCATCGAGGACGCCGTACGCAACGCGAAGGCGGCTGTCGAGGAGGGCATCGTCGCGGGCGGTGGCGTGGCCCTGCTGCAGGCCAGCAAGACCGCGTTCGACAAGCTCGACCTGGTCGGCGACGAGGCCACCGGCGCCAACATCGTGCGCCTCGCGCTGGAGGCACCGCTCAAGCAGATCGCCGTCAACGCCGGTCTCGAGGGTGGCGTCGTGGTGGAGAAGGTCCGCAACCTGGAGACCGGTCAGGGCCTCAACGCCGCGACCGGCGAGTACGTCGACATGATCGCGACCGGGATCATCGACCCGGCCAAGGTCACCCGCTCGGCCCTGCAGAACGCTGCGAGCATCGCGGCGCTGTTCCTCACCACCGAGGCGGTCATCGCCGACAAGCCGGAGAAGGCGCCGGCTGGCGGCGGCGGCGGCATGGGCGACGGCGGCATGGGCGGCATGGGCGGGATGGACTTCTAGTCCTGCCCCACCTGCACGACCCGACGGGCGGTCCTCCTCACGGAGGGCCGCCCGTCGGGTGTGTCGGGCCCGGGTGTGCCAGGCCCTGGTCTCGGGCTTGTCGGCGGGGATGACCGACGCCACCAGGCCCCTGCGACGAGCTGCTGACCGTCACCGCGCCCTACCCGCTCAAGATCGTCCCGGCCCGGCTCCTGGACTGACGGTCGCCTGTCCGCACCGGGTCTGGCTGCTGAGCCGGCGGCTACGGATCCCGGCGGTGCAGGGTCGAGCAGGCCAGTCGCCGGGTAGCCAGCGAGCTGCTGCGCGGTGGCGCCGCATGCGGCAGGCTCGGGTCGTGACCGATGTGGAGCGGCGGCTGACCCAGGTGCTCGGCGGCTGGGCGGTGGGCTCGCTGGCCGTCGGCTCGGCGCTCTGGCTCCGACCGGCAAGCCGCAGGTTCGGGCGACAGACCGCGGCGTGGGGCGCGGTGGACGGGGTCATCGCCTTGCTCGGTGCGCGCCGCCGCGGAGCGACCGATCCGGCGCGGCTGCGACGCGTGCTGCTGGTCAACGCAGGGCTGGACCTCGGCTATCTGGCCGCCGGCGGATGGCTGGTGCGCGACGGTCGCTGGCGCGGGGACGGGGCGGCCGTCCTGGTGCAGGGCAGCTTCCTGCTGGTGCTGGACGCCACAGCTGCCCGGGCCCTGCGCTGACCTCCATGCCGGACATCAGGCTGGACTTTGTGTGTTTCCTATCGATGATGAAGCACACAAAGTCCGTTGCAGCCAGCCGGCGATGCGCTCAGGGAGGTTCGTGAGGCGGGACTTTGTGTGCTTGATCTCAAAATCAAGCACACAATATCCTGGGGCGGGAGGGGAGGGCACCCAAACAGGGGAGGGGGACCCCAGGGCCGACAGGGGACGGGACGCGAACGGTGCCATGCCGCTGACCGCCGCCGCTACCTCCCCCGTCGTCGAGGTGGCGAGGACATCGCGAGGTCGGTCGGCGGCCCAGTCAGCTGCCCAGGGCGTCCATCGCCGACATGTCGTCGTCGCTGAGCGTGAAGCTGCCGACATCGGCGTTAGCGGCGATCCGTGCCGGGTTGGTTGACCTCGGGATGACGACAGTGCCGTGCTGCAGGTGCCAGCGCACGATGACCTGCGCCGCAGTCCGCCCCAGCCGGGTGGCGATCTGGATGATCACCGGGTTGTCAAGCGTGCCACCCTTCAGCGCGCTGTAGCCCTCGAGCACGGTTCCACGCTCCTGGTGCCCGGCGAGCACTGCGGCGTCGAACAGCAGCGGGCTCCAGCGGATCTGGTTGACCGCCGGAGCGACGGAGGTGCCGTCGGTGACCTCGTCGAGCAGGTCGAGTCCGAAGTTGCTGACCCCGATGTCTTTCGCGAGCCCGTCGTCCTGTGCGGCGAGCAGGGCCTGCCAGAGATCGACGTTGTCGCGCTCGGCGGGCCAGTGAATGAGCCACAGGTCGAGCGCGTCGACGCCGAGCTGCTCGAGGGACTGCTCGAGGGTGGCGCGCGCCCAGTCGGCGCGGTCCGGCGGCAGCTTGCTGGTCAGGAAGACCTCGTCGCGCGGCACGCCACTGGCGGCCAGGGCCCGCCCGACCTCCCGCTCGTTGCCGTACACGGTCGCGGTGTCCAGGTGGCGGTAGCCGGCGGCCAGCGCCGCGGCGGTCGCCGTCTCGGCCTCGGGGCCGGTGAGCTGCCAGGTGCCGAAGCCGAGCAGCGGTATCGCGCCGCCGCCCGGCAGCGGCAGGGACTCGGTCGGTACGACGGGTGCGCTCATGGCGGCGAGCCTGCCCGATCCGGCCTCGGCCACGCCAGCCGGGCGGTGCTGCCTGCCGGTGCGGCACGATCGTCGTCATGACGACGCCTCAGCCCGGCTGGTACGCCGACCCAGCGACGACCTTCGACCTGCGCTGGTGGGATGGCGGCCGCTGGACCGACGCGGTGGTCAAGGACGGCGTCCCGACGACCAGCCCGCTGCCGGACGGCAGCGCCCCGGTGCAGACCTCGACCCCGGCGTACGTCAAGGACCAGGTGCAGCGGCGGGCCGGCCTGGCGCCCGCACCGGGAGGGGCCGGGACGCTGTTCACCGAGCCGGTGCTGGTGGTCAACCAGAAGGCCAAGCTCATCGAGCTGACCAACGAGTACGCCGTCTACGACCAGGCCGGGCGGCCGCTCGGCAGCGTCGTCGAGGTCGGCCAGAGCGGGCTGAAGAAGGCGCTGCGCTTTGTCTCGAGCGTCGACCAGTACCTCACCCACCGCCTCGAGGTCCGCGACGCCGCCGGCGTGCCCGTGCTGCTGCTCACCCGGCCGGCCAAGTTCGTGAAGAGCCGGGTGGTCGTCGAGAAGCCCGGGGTCGGTGAGATCGGTCAGCTGGTGCAGGAGAACGTCTTCGGCAAGATCCGGTTCGGGCTGCTGAGCGGCGGTCGCCAGGTGGGTTCGCTGAACGCGCAGAACTGGCGGGCCTGGGACTTCACCATCCTCGACGAGTCGGGCACCGAGGTCGCCAAGATCAAGAAGACCTTCGAGGGGGTCGCGAAGACGCTGTTCACCACCGCCGACAACTACGTCGTGCAGATCCATCGCCCGCTGCAGGACCCGCTGCTCTCGCTGGTCGTCGCCGGTGCGCTGACGGTCGACACCGCGCTCAAGCAGGACTCGCGGGGCCTCGGATGATGCTCGGCCGGGTCGGGATCTGGACGGCTGCCCTGGACGCCCTCGACGTCCCCGCAGCCCGGGACGCTGTCGCGGCGCTCGATGCCCAGGGCTGGGGCGCCCTGTGGTTCGGTGAGGCGTACGGCCGGGAGGCGTTCACCGCCGCGCAGCTCTACCTGTCGGCCAGCGAGCGGCTTGTCGTCGCCACCGGCATCGCGAGCATCTACGGCCGCGACGCCGTGGCGGCGAACGCCGCCGCACGCACCCTGGAGGCGGCGTTCCCCGGGCGGTTCGTCCTTGGGCTCGGCGTCAGCCACGCGCCGCTGGTCGAGCGGATGCGCGGTCACCGGTACGACAGGCCGCTGGCCGCGATGGCCGACTACCTCGAGGCGATGGACGCCGCGCCGTACGCCGTCGCGGGTGGGCAGCCGCCACCGCCCCGACTGCTCGCGGCGCTCGGCCCGAAGATGCTCGAGCTGGCCCGCGACCGCGCGCAGGGCGCCCACCCGTACCTCGTGACGCCGGAGCACACGGCGCGGGCCCGGGAGGTGCTCGGCGAGGGGCCGGTGCTGGCGGTCGAGCAGGCCGTCGTGCTCGATGCTGACATTGACCAGTGGCGCCGGCGGGCGCACTGGCACCTGGAGATCTACACCGGCCTGCCCAACTACCGGGCCAGCTGGGTGCGCCAGGGGTTCGGCGAGCCGGACTTCGGGCGCGGCGGCAGCGACCGGCTCAAGGACGCGATGGTCGTACGCGGCATCGAGGCGATCCGGCGGCGGGTGCAGGAGCACCTGGACGCCGGCGCCTCGCACGTGTGCCTGCAGGTGCTCGGCGCCGACGCCCTCGACGTACCGCAGGACGACTGGGCGGAGCTTGCCCAAACCGTCCTGGACTGAGCCCGACGCGCCCGTCCACCGGATGGGCTTCGGGGCGATGCAGCGAAATCGTCGGCGGTTGCGCACAGCAGTACCGGCAACTGCTCGCGCTCCTCCGGTAGCGGGAGCCTGCGGCGGGAAGGGGGCCGGTGGTGGCGACCTCGCCGCACCGACAGGAGGAACCCTCGTGACCCTTCCCCGCGAGCCGCACGAAGGCATCAAGGCCGATGCCGGGCCCGAGAACGCCGCGGCCGAGGCCGACCAGTCGTCCTACGTGGCCCGCGCCTCCGGATCGCAGAGCAGCGGCGCGGCCGACACCGGTCCCGCCCCGGCCGATGAGCAGCCATCCCAGGCTGTTCCCGGCGGGACCGCTGGCGGCGATGCGCTGGCCGGGGTGACCGCCGACCCGGCCGACACCGAGGACGCCGTCAGCGGCGACACCGGCCCCGAGCACCCGGGCCGGCGCAGCTAGGGCCTCGTCCCGGTCCGGGGCTGCTCGGGCAGCCGACCGACCTCGGCGATCGGCAGGCCGCTGCGGTGGCAGACCCAGAAAGCGTCCTCGCCGAGGTCGGGCTCCACGAACAGCGCGTGGTCGCGGCAGGTCGGGCACAGCGGCCACAGCGGGTCGGCGCGCTCGTGCACCGCTTCCTGTACGTCCTGCGCGAGCAGCCCGGGCACGTAGGGGTCGCCGCCCGGCCACTGCAGCAGCCACCATGCGCGATGCGCCGCTGCCTGCTCGAGCAACGTGTCCCAGCGGCCGTGCAGGTCGTGCTGCACGGCCGTACGGGCTTCGGAGAGGCTCACGGCGTCACGCTATGCGAGGCGGGTCAGCCGCTCAGGACGTCGTCTGCATCGACGATCGTGTAGGCGTACCCCTGCTCGGCGAGGAAGCGCTGGCGGTGGGCGGCGTACTCCTGGTCCAGGGTGTCCCGCGAGACCACCGTGTAGAAGTGCGCGGTACGGCCGTCAGCCTTCGGACGCAGCACCCGGCCGAGCCGCTGCGCCTCCTCCTGGCGGGAGCCGAAGGTGCCGCTGACCTGGATGGCGACGGAGGCCTCCGGCAGGTCGATCGAGAAGTTCGCCACCTTGCTGACCACCAGGCCGGGGATCTGCCGGGTACGGAACAGTTCGTACAGCCGCTGCCGCTCGGCGTTCTTGGTCGAGCCCTGGATGATCGGCATGTCCAGCGCTGCGCCGAGCTCGTCGAGCTGGTCGAGGTACGCGCCGATGACGAGCACCTGGTCGTCGGGGTGGGTCTCGACGAGCTTGCGGACGACGGCGACCTTGGTGTGGGCGGTCGCGCCAACCTTGTACTTCTCCTCCGGCTCGGCGGTGGCGTACGTCAGGCGCTCGGCGTCGGTCATCGTGACGCGGACCTCGGTGCAGTCGGCGGGCGCGATGTAGCCCTGCGCCTCGATGTCCTTCCACGGCGCGTCGTAGCGCTTCGGGCCGATCAGGCTGAAGACGTCGCCCTCGCGGCCGTCCTCACGGACCAGCGTGGCGGTCAGGCCGAGCCGGCGGCGCGACTGCAGATCGGCCGTCATCCGGAACACCGGCGCGGGCAGCAGGTGCACCTCGTCGTAAACCACCAGGCCCCAGTCGCGCGCCCCGAACAGCTCGAGGTGCGCGTACTCGCCCTTGCGCTTGGTGGTCATCACCTGGTAGGTCGCGATGGTGACCGGCCGGATCTCCTTCTTCTCGCCGGAGTACTCGCCGATCTCCTCCTCGGTCAGGGTCGTGCGCTTGAGCAGCTCGTCCTTCCACTGCCGACCGGAGACGGTGTTGGTGACCAGGATCAGCGTCGTCGCGCTGGCCCGGGCCATCGCGGCGGCCCCGACGATCGTCTTGCCGGCGCCGCACGGCAGGACCACGACACCGGAGCCGCCGTGCCAGAAGCCGTCGACGGCGAGCTGCTGGTAGTCGCGCAGGTGCCAGCCTTCCTCGCGCATGCTGATCTCGTGCGCCTCACCGTCGACATAGCCGGCGAGGTCCTCGGCCGGCCAGCCGACCTTGAGCAGGGCCTGCTTGAGCCGCCCGCGCTCGGACGGGAAGGCCAGCATCGTCTCGGGGTCGAGCCGCTCGCCGAGCAGCGGGCTGACCTTCTTGTTGCGGACGACCTCCTCGAGCACGGCGCGGTCTGTCGTACGCAGGACCAGACCGTGCACCGGGTCGTTCTCCAGACGCAGCCGGCCGTAGCGGTCCATCGTGTCGGCGACGTCGACGAGCAGCGCGTGCGGCACCGCGTAGCGGCTGAAGCGCACCAGGGCGTCCACGACCTGCTCGGCGTCATGCCCGGCGGCCCGCGCGTTCCACAGCCCGAGCGGCGTCAGCCGGTAGGTGTGGACGTGCTCGGGGGAGCGCTCGAGCTCGGCGAACGGCGCGATCGCCTGCCGGCACTCCGCGGCCATCGGGTGGTCGACCTCGAGCAGCAGCGTCTTGTCGCTCTGCACGATCAGCGGTCCGTCAGTGGTCATCGGGCTCTCCAACACGCACGGGCTCAGGCACCTTCCGGGTTGACGTCGGCGACGCCGGTGATCCGGTGGATCGAGAACGTCCGGTCCTCCTGGCGCAGATGGTCGTACGCAGAGACGTAGCCGCCCTCGACGGACCGCGGCTCGACGACCCGCGAGGTCGAACGGCCCTGCGCGTCGACGTAGCCGATCCACACCTGCCGGTGCTCGCGGGCGGCCTGCTGCAGGAACGCCAGGGTATCGGTGGTGTGCGTATGCGTCGTGGTCACCGGCGCGCGGCGGGCGGCTCGGGCGGCGAGGTCACCGGCCCGCAGGGCGCCCACGGCGAGCCGGGCGTGCTCGGCAGCCAGGGCCGCCGGTTCGGCGTACCGGCCGGGGCGTGCGCGCAGGGCGGTACGGCGGGTTTGGTACTCCTGGGCATCGATCTCGCCGCGCGCGAAGCGCTCGTCCAGGACGCTCTCGGCGGTCGGTGCCGGTGTCACTCTTGAATCTGAGACGGCCGTGGTCCGGCCCCGGC
>ENA-OFCD01000167-OFCD01000167.1-metagenomes-genome-assembly--contig:-NODE-167-length-43686-cov-5.985584_pt1 | contig 43686 bp, 39 predicted proteins | sample MGYA00153392_OFCD01 | MGnify analysis MGYA00153392 | reverse complement strand
TGGAGCCGGCAAAGCCGATCAGGGCTGATGCCAATAATGCGGTGAGCGTAGAAATTGTTTTCATGAATTTTCCAGTTTAAGTGAGTGGTGAATCTGATTAACAGCATGCACGGCGAGAGGAAACTAAAGCGGCCCAATTTCTGGTCAAAAATCATGTTTGGGGCTCGCTTGTCAGTGAGGTTTGTAGCAAGCCACGATAAGTAAATCACAAGGCCTGCGGGCATGCAAAAAATGTCACGATAACATCTCTGCCTGAAAATCGGCAGCATTCCATTTCGTCTCAGCCTACAATCCGCACATGCACACCCTACCCCCGATTGAAGACGTAATTAAAGCGTTTATGGCTGGTGACTCTTCCTATGAGGGCATTTTCTATGTAGCGGTTAAAACGACACGAATTTTTTGCAGGCCAACTTGCAAGGCGCGTAAGCCGCTGCTAAAAAATGTCGAATTTTTTGCGGCTAAAAGTGAAGCTCTGCATGCAGGTTATCGCCCCTGTTTACGCTGCAAGCCGATGAACACCGTGGCCGAAGTGCCAGCCCTGGTAGAGCAGTTACGGCTTTTGGTGGAGAGTGACCATGCGGACCGCACGGGGAGCCCGATACGTGAGCGCAATCTGCTCGATATGGGGATTGATCCATCAACTGCGAGGCGACAATTTCAACGTTATTTCGGCATGTCATTTCATGCCTACCAGCGTGCCCGGCGCATGGGCTCGGCACTGGCCACAGTCAGGAAAGGAAGCAAAGTGTTGGACACCCAACTGGAACATGGTTTTGAATCGGCGAGTGGTTTTCGCGAAGCATTTGCCAAAGTGTTCGGCACCCCACCGAGCAAGGCGAGCGGGGTGCATTGCCTGTTCGCGAAGTGGCTGGATTCCCCACTCGGACCGATGCTGGCGATTGCGGATGACCGCGGCTTACATATTGTGGATTGGATTGATCGGCGTGGCCTTGAGCGTGCCGTTGAACTACTGCGAAAGCGTGAACGTGCAGCGATTGTGCCTGGTCCGCATCCAGTTCTGGAGCAGATTGAACGTGAAATGAAAGCCTATTTTGCAGGCACCTTAACCACGTTTGAAACCCCGCTTGCCGATTGGGGAACGCCATTTCAAAACAGTGTGTGGCAACAGCTACTCGCCATCCCACGCGGCGAAACCCGTGCCTATGCCGATCTTGCCCGCGCGCTGCACGCGCCTAAAGCGGTGCGCGCCGTGGCAGGAGCCAATGGCGATAATTTTCGTGGCGTGATTATTCCGTGTCATCGCGTGATTGGCAGTGACGGCTCGCTCACTGGCTATGGCGGTGGCCTCGCCCGCAAGCAGTGGCTGCTGGATCATGAAAAAACCTTTGCTCCCGCTTAGTCCTCGATGTCGTCGCTGAATATAACTAAAAGGAAAGTGAATATATGAATTTTCAAATCACAGGATTACCGTCGGCCCCGTTTCAGCCCTATTTCAGCATGGATGCAGATGAACTCGCAAGGCATGGGGCGATGCGCTTGATCGTGGATGACGACACATCGCCCTGCCGTGTCAGCCTTGCGCATGCCGCACTCGGCGAGGAGTTGTTGCTGGTGTCGTATGAACATCAAAGTGCGCAATCACCCTATCGAGCCGCGGGCCCGGTCTATGTGCGCAAGAGCGCTATCGAAGCTAAGTTGGCGGCGAATGAGGTGCCCGAGCAAATTCGCAGTCGCCTGCTGTCTGTCAGAGGATATGACCGCGGCGATTTAATCGTGGAAGCGGAAGTGGCTGAAGGTGCCGTGATTGAAGCGACAATCGAGCAGTTTTTTCGCAGTGATTCGGTCGCCTATATTCACCTTCACTTTGCACGCCGTGGCTGTTATGCGGCACGCGTGGATCGTGCTTGATCGAGGGTTTAATGTGCGGATTGAATAAGTGCGTCACTAGCCGAGCGCCGCGTTCTTTAAAGACGCCTTGCGCCGCCGCTGCACCCACCCACGCCGCACTGCAAGCGTTACTGGGCAAGGTCATCACGCGCATCCTGCGGCGGCTGACACGCTTGGGTCATCTTGTCGAAGAGGATGGCCAGACCACTCTGGCCGGGGGCTGGAAGGGGCTCGCTAAAACGGACACCATGGTTTAGTATTTTTTAAATCATGGAGAACCATAATGGAAGCAATCACGAAACGTATAGTAACGGCAGAATTTAGAACGGAAGCGGTAAAGCGAGTCATCGAACAAGGGCAGTCCGCAGCCGAAGTCGCCCGGCGGGTCAATATTTCTTACCAGACGCTCTACAACTGGGTAGCCCTCGCCAAGGCGGGCAAGTTAGGCAGCGTCGATGCCAAACGCATCTTGCCCGTTAGCCCGCTTGAAGCCGAGAACAGCCGCTTAAAGAAAGAAGTTGCGGTCCTGCGCGAGGAGCGCGACATCTTAAAAAAGGCATTCTTCGCGAAAGAGTTGCGGCGAAGTTTGCCTTTATTGAACGCCAGCGATTGCACCACCGCATCAACACGCTATGCCGAGTAATAGCCGTTTCCGAAGCAGGCTTCAAGCTGAGTCTGGCCGCCGTAAAACGGCTGCGCAAACGCCTTGGGCTGCGTTGCAAGCAGTCTCGAAAGTACAAAGCCACCACTGACAGCAAGCACAGTCTGCCGGTGGTCCCAACCTGCTCAATCGCCAATTCGCTAACGGCACGGCACCGAACCAAGCATGGGTAGCCGACATTACTTATATCGAAACGGGTGAAGGTTGGCTGTATCTAGCCGTTCTCAAAGACTTGTTCACCTGCGCGATTGTCGGCTGGGCGATGGATAGTCATATGAAGGCGGAGCTGGTCGGCCGGGCACTATTCACGGCGGTAAAAGCGCACAAGCCCGCGCCAGGATTGATTGCGCATTCAGATCGGGGTCGTCAATACGCGAGTGCGGATTACCGGCGCTTGCTCGCCCAGTTCGGCATGGTGCAGTCGATGAGCCGTCAGGGCAATTGTTGGGACAATGCGCCAATGGAAAGCGGGTTCGCAAGTTTGAAGAAAGAGGAAGTACATCTGACGAAATACGCTACCCGCGCGGCGGCACGAACAGCCATCTTTGATTACGTGGAAGTCTTTTACGCCCCGAAGGAAGTCCCCTTGGGGGATAACCCCGTCAGACGATATTCAAAAATCAACAATCAGTCACCCCATGACTTCGAGCGGCAATGGCATCAGGCGCAATTGAAAAAGCAGCTTAACATCTCAACTCATGGTGTCCGTTTTTTTGAGCCCGTTCATGTCGAGCGTTTTGCGCTAGTCGCAACACCCGCTTGTTAATCAAAAAAGTCTATCTCCTTAAAGTTTGGCGGTGCCAACAAGCACTCAAAAAACTTTACAAAAAATTCACAAATTATGGGTTCAATCAAGAATTGCGACGCTTTGCTCTACCTGTCTCGGCCTGCTGCAAACAATTTGCTTTCATGACGATAATTTGAGATCTCACAGAAATGACCGCAAAATCAAATCAATGCCCGCATCGCCCGATCCAAGCCCTGCACGGTCATCGGGAACATGCGGTTTTCCATCAAGTCTTGCGTGATTTTGATTGACTGTGTCGAAGGCCAATGCGCTTCTGGCGTGGGGTTGATCCACACCGCGCGTCGATAAACTTCGGTCAACCGCGCCAACCATACCTGCCCAGATTCATCGTTCCAATGATCCACGCTACCACCGGGCTGCAAAATTTCATACGGGCTCATGCTGGCATCGCCGACAATAATCACTTTGTAGTCGCGACCATACTTATGCAGCATGTCGAGTGTGGCGTGTTTCTCGGCATGCCGCAATCTGTTGTTACGCCACAGAGATTCGTAAATGAAATTGTGAAAATAGAAATATTCCAAATGTTTGAATTCAGTTTTTGCAGCTGAGAACAATTCTTCGCAGGTGTGAACGTAATCATCCATTGAGCCGCCCACATCCAGCAGTAGCAATACCTTGACGTTGTTGTGGCGCTCAGCTTGCAACTTTAAATCAAGATAACCCGCGTTATGCGCGGTAGCTTTGATGGTGCCATCCAAATCAAGCTCTTCGGGCGAACCGGTGCGGGCAAATTTACGCAGCCGCCGCAGCGCGAGCTGAATATTGCGAATACCCAATTCGACTTGATCATCGTAATCACGATATTCGCGCTGATCCCACACTTTTACCGCGCGGCGATTGCGCGATTTATCCTGACCAATGCGCACGCCTTCAGGGTTGTAGCCATATGCGCCGAATGGCGATGTGCCTGCGGTGCCAATCCACTTCGATCCGCCCTGGTGCCGCTCTTGCTGCTCATCGAGCCGCTGCTTCAAAGTTTCCATCAACTTGTCCCAACCGCCGAGCGCTTCGATCTGCGCTTTTTCTTCGTCTGACAATAACTTCTCGGCCAGCTTCCTGAGCCATTCTTCAGGGATATTTGCCTGAAGCGCGCCATCCAAAGCGGCGTTCAGGTTTTCAACGCCTTTGAAATAGGTCGCAAACGCGCGATCAAATCGGTCGAAATTGGTTTCATCTTTCACCAGACAAGCGCGCGATAAATAGTAAAAATCGTCCACGCTGCCGTAATTATCCGAAATTAAAACGCCCTTTTGCATCGCCTCGCACAGCATCAAATACTCTTTGACCGATACCGGCAGCCCCGCTTGTTTCAGTCCTAAAAAGAAATCAATCAACATGGACGATTCAACTTTTCCTGAAGCCGAGTTTTCACGTTCGGCCATTCAGCAGCGATGATCGAATAAACATAAGTGTCGCGAATACCGCCCTGGCGATCAATCCCGTGGCTGCGCAACACGCCATCGAGCTTCGCCCCCAGCCGCTCAATCGCCGCGCGGCTGACGAGATTTTTATGATGGGTGCGAAATTCCACCGCCATACAATTTAGCGTTTCAAATGCATGCTGCAACATCATCAATTTCACCTCCGTGTTAATTGCCGTGCGCTGCACCGATTGCGCAACCCAGGTGTAGCCGATTTCCACACGACGATTCAGTGCAGCAATATTGCAAAAAGTAGTCGCGCCCACGATGCGATTGTCCGCAACACGCCGCACCACAAACGGCATCATCGTCCCCCGTTCACGCTCGCCCAAACGAAACGCAATATTCGCCGCCGCCTCATCGGGCGTCGGCACGCTGGCAAACCAAAGATTCCATAGTTCGCCATCGGCTGCGGCAGCCTGAAGTGCGTGCAGATGCGAATTGGCAAGCGGCTCGAGGACAGCGTGTTTGCCGTGCAAAGTTAATGGATTATCAAATGCCATCGGTTTTCAGCTTCTTGTGTGTCGCAATGCTAATTTCAAGCACTCCGGTTGACAAAATGGTGTTTTCACCAAATCGTCTTAACGTGAGCATAAACGCAAATTTTTTCATATTTTGTTACTAACGGCGCTGCGAATTTTCTGGCTGTGGCCACGATTATGCGGTCTGCCGGATCGTTGTGAAAAGTAGCCGGTAGATCCACTGATTTTGTCGCAATTTCTACGCCAACTGGCGCAAATGGTATGGCCTCGATTTCATCCACGGTAGCAAATCAGCTTTGCACGTCCATCGCAAGCAACGATTTGCCTCGTTAAACCAGCATCGCGACTATCCACGCAGAAATGCTTGAGACGATTATTTCGCCACCGTCCTGTTCATTTTTTATTGCCGTCCTAGCTTTCTTGCTCAGCATTGGCGCGCCGGATACCCACCAGGCAAGTGCGTATCGAGGACAATCACGGCGCCGCTTCCCAATCCCCTTCACCAATAGGATCAATTGGATTGCCATAGCGAACGACTGAGCCACGCAGCATGTCATGTGGACTGCGTGTAGCGTCGCGGTACGGTCGCACCTCAAGCGTCGGTTTACCCTGATCGGTGACGACAACGCTCTGGCAAGATGCCTCAACGTGGCGGCAAAATTCAAGCGCCTTGGCCTTGAGTTGAGATTTCGATACCTGATTGCTGCTCATAATTTATCTATATTCATGTGATTGTAGTCATAATCACATGCTAGATGAACGGTTTGAAAAAGAACATCCCGCACCAAAAACTACCCCTTCCGTGACCGCGACAAGAAAATCAGCCGCTCAAACAAATGCACATCCTGTTCGTTTTTTAATAGCGCGCCGTAGAGCGGCGGGATCATTTTGCTGGCGTCGTTGGTCTTTAGCGCTTCGGGCGGAATGTCTTCGGCGACCAGAAGTTTGATCCAATCCAGCAGCTCAGAAGTTGAAGGCTTCTTCTTCAGGCCGGGCATTTCGCGAATATCAAAAAACACTTCCATTGCTTCTTTTAGGAGCGCTTTTTTTAGGCCCGGGTAATGCACATCCACGATCTGCTGCATGGTGTCGCGACTCGGGAAACGAATGTAGTGGAAAAAGCAGCGGCGCAGGAACGCATCGGGCAATTCTTTTTCGTTATTGCTGGTGATAATGATGATGGGGCGGTGAATTGCCTTAACCGTTTGGCGGGTTTCATAAACGTAGAATTCCATACGATCCAGCTCTCGTAACAAATCGTTCGGGAATTCAATATCTGCTTTGTCGATTTCATCGATCAGCAACACCACTTGTTCCGGTGCCGCGAACGCCTTCCACAACATGCCTTGATGGATATAGTTGGCAATATCTTTTACTTTTTCGTCGCCTAATTGCGAATCGCGCAACCGCGAAACCGCATCGTATTCATACAAGCCCTGTTGCGCTTTGGTGGTGGATTTAATGTGCCATTGAATCAGCGGTTTTCCCAGTGCTGCCGCCACTTCTTCGGCCAGCATGGTCTTGCCGGTGCCGGGCTCGCCCTTAATCAATAATGGACGTTGCAGAACGACGGCTGCATTCACGGCCAGTTTTAAGTCATCCGTCGCAATATATTTTTCACTGCCTGCAAATTTCATGTTCGCCCGTAAAAATAAAAAAATTAACCCAAAATCGAATTTCAAACGCTTCAACAATTTGCTGCACAATGCGAGATTATACGTTCAGCCACTTTGGAGCCATAAATGAAAACACCTATGCAAACCAAAATCAAGTTCTCCTCAAAACATTTAAAAATTGCGCCACTCGTTTCGCGCGCTTTGTTGTCCACATTAGTCTGCGCATCCGCATCGGCCGCTTTTGCACAAACCAGCGTCACGATTTATTCCAGCGCGCAGCCCGGTGCTCTCTCAACCGCAAATTTCCAGAGCGGCCAGTCTGATCAAAATGGCGGCAGCAGCATCCCCGGCTATGCGGTAATTCGTCAAGAGCAGGATGTAATCCTGAACAAGGGCCGTACCGTCCTCCGCATTTCGGATGTTCCGTCGCGGATTGACCCGACCACAGTGTCGTTTGAATCAATAACCGATCCTGCCAATACGCGGGTGGTGGAGCAGAGTTTTGAATTCGATCTCACCAGTACCGCCAAACTTTTGCAGAAATATCTGGATCGTGAAGTGACCGTTGAGCAACTACGCGGACAGAGTGTGGAAAGCGTGACGGGCACGTTGATCGGCACCCAGGGAGGCTTGATTTTGCGCATGAATGACAACAGCATCCGCACCATCGGTGCTTATTCCGGCGTGAAGCTTGCCAGCCTGCCCGGCGGGCTCATCAGCAAGCCCACGCTGGTATGGGATGTTAGCGCGGAGCGCGCAGGCACCCACAAGGCGCGCTACGCCTACCAGACCGCCGGTATTACGTGGTGGGCGGATTACAACTTGACGTTGAACGAAGATCAGGGCGGCTGCAAGCTCGACGTGGGCGCATGGGTAACGATTGTGAATCAGAGCGGTGCCACGTTTTCGGATGCGAAGTTGAAGCTGGTGGCGGGAGACGTGCAGCGCGCGGAACCGTCACAACAAGTCTCGATACGTCAGAGCAATAAAATGCTGGCCGAATCTCCACAGTCTGGCTTCGCCGAAAAATCGTTCTTTGAATATCATCTTTACACGCTCGGCCGCCCGACGACGATTGCCAATAATGCAACCAAACAAATCGAATTATTTCCCTCCGCGCGCGGTGTGGAGTGTGAAAAAACACTGGTCTACTATGGACAAGCAGGTCAGTATTTCGGCGGCTATGGCGGGCCACAGACCGATCGAAATTTCGGCAACCAATCGAGCAAAAAGGTGGACGTCTATTTACGCTTCAAAAACCGTGCAGAAAACAAACTCGGCATCCCGCTTCCGGCTGGAAAAGTCCGCGTTGCCAAGCTGGACGCAGCCGATCAATCGCTTGAATTTATTGGCGAAGATTTGATCGACCACACACCCAAAAACGAAACGATTCAAATCAAACTGGGATCGGCATTTGACGTGGTGGGCGAACGCCGACAAGTGGACTATCGCTTGGACACCACCGCCAAATGGATTGAGGAAGATATTGAAGTCAAAGTACGAAACCAGAAAGATGAAGCGGTGACATTAATCGTTAAGGAAAATCTCTACCGCTGGAGCAATTGGACAATCACCAAAAAATCGCAGGCGTTTGAAAAGATGGACGCACGAACCATCCATTTCCCCGTCAAAATCGCCAAGGATGGCGAGGCGGTGGTGAAATATACGGTTCGATATACGTGGTGAGGATCCGCGCTGACTGATAGCCGGCGAAACTGGACGACAATCCGCATAGCTGCGCTTGATTGACAATTTTAAATATAAAACCCTAGCATAGGCTGGGGGTTTAGAGTACTTCTGTTCCGAAACACCCGCCGATATTAGGGTTTTATATTGGGCAAGTTCTCGAAACCTAAAATTTTCGTCACCCCAGCCTCCCGGTTTGGGGACGCCGGGGTAACGGGGTTTTTAGAAGCTTCTATCTGATACCCAAGCCGCATTCATGCTGGATGCTGCGCTCCGCTAGAAATCAAAGTAGTGTCAGCATCAACAGGCGTAAATTTAGCGGCTGTCGTTGCAATACTAGACAATCTTGAATTGACGGATTCGGCCGTAAAAAACGCCACTGCCTCCCCCTCAATCCGGGTGCGTCGCATCGGCGGCAGGCTTTGCCAGATCCGTTTGCCATAGGGCTTGTCGACGAGGCGGTTATCGCCAATCATCAGCACACCACGATCATGTTCGTCGCGAATCAATCGGCCTGCGCCCTGCTTTAATTTAATGGCGGCATAGGGAACTTGATAATGCATGAACGCATTACCGCCAGACTGATTGATCGCGTCAATCCTCGCCGCCAGTACGGGGTCGTCAGGCGCGGCGAACGGTAGCTTATCAATCACCACTACCGACAGCGCATCGCCTTTTACGTCAACGCCCTCCCAAAATGAGTGGCTGGCGACCAGCACCGCATTGCCCAACTTTCGAAAGCGTTCGAGCAACTCCGTGCGCGTGCCCTCGCCTTGCACCATCAACGGGAATGTGATGCCGCGCTGCTCGAATATTTCCTTAAGTAATCCGTGTGCGCGATCCATCGCTTTGAGCGACGTAAACAATAAAAATGCCCGTCCTGCAGCGGCTTCGATCAGCGGCAATGCCGCTTTCACAATCGCCTCAGTATGATCCGGTGTATTCGGCGCGGGTAAACCGGTGGGCAGATACAGCAAGGCCTGATTCGGATAATCAAACGGTGATGCCCATGACGCAGTTTCTACTTTTCCTTCATCTGCACGATCATTGAACGCATCGTCCTCGTCATCTTTGGCGTCTGCATTCATTAAACCCATTTCGGTTTGATAGTGGCCAAATTTGCCCTTCACGGCGAGCGTGGCCGAGGTAAAAATCCAGGCGCGTTTTTTGCCAAAAACTTGTTTGCGAAAAATATTGGCGACTGATAAGGGCGTGAGATGAAACGCAAGCGATTGCGAATAGGCCTCAGCCCAGCGAATCACGCCTTCAATTCCGCCCTCCCCACCGGCACCTTGCCATTGCGCCAGTTTTTGCGAAAGCTCGTCCGCGCGTTCGAGGCAATTCGCAATTTCCGGCGCACGCGCGGACTGACTTTCGAGCATTTCGCGCAGCTCACCCATTTGCTCTTGTGCTTTGGTGTAGGCCTCAGCAAAACCTTCGCGATCGGCCACGCTGGCACCCGGCATGCGACCAAAATCTTCGCGCACGGTTAATCGTAAATCGCGTGTCGCCAGATCGAGCGCCATTGCCGATTCCTGCAGATTCTTGAAGTCGCCTGCATGCGCCACGCCCGCGAGCCGCGCATCGCGCGCCAGTTCAAGCATTTGCGAGGTCGAAACCGCTTCGCCAAAAAACATCGTGGCGGTATCGGGCAATTGATGTGCCTCATCAAACACAACGGTGTTGCAGGCGGGCAATAAATCCTGCGCACCGTCGTCCTTCAATACCAAATCGGCAAAAAATAAATGATGATTCACGACCACAACTTCAGCCTCCATGGCGGCTTTGCGCGCCTTCATCACGAAGCAGTCTGCATAGCGCCCGCACTGCGAGCCCAGACAATTTTCACGAGTCGATACCGCCGCATTCCACGCGTTTGAACGCTCTGGAACATCGGGCAATTCTGCTTTGTCACCCGTGCCGCCGCCACTGAGCGAGCGTTCAGAAAAGCGTCGAATCGTTGCGATGTGTTTCACATCTTCACGATTCATAAAGCGGCCATCGGCCACCGCCTCTTCCAGATGATGCAGGCAGACATAATTCGCGCGGCCTTTCAGCAACGCGGTGGATACAGGAATGCCGAGTGCCGCAATCACGGTCGGAATATCGCGATGAAATAATTGATCTTGGAGGGTTTTGGTGCCCGTCGAAATAATCACTTTGCCACCGGATCGCAGCGCCGGCACCAAGTAGGCAAAGGTCTTGCCGGTGCCGGTTCCCGCCTCCGCAATCAGCACACCTGCCCGATCAATCGCCGCTTCAATTTTTTCCGCCATTTCGATCTGGCTGGTGCGATGGCGAAAACCTTCAATACGCTTGGCGAGCGCCCCCGAGGGCCCGAATATGCTGCTGAGTTCTGATACAGGTTTTGCCATGGGGCGATGATACCTTGGGGGCGGTTTATTTTGCGATCAAGCAATTTGCAGGACGGTTGCCTGATTTAGCCTCGTCTCCAATAGGGTGAGTGGCTTAGGGCCTGAGGGTCGGCCCGTCACAACCCTACACCGGAAAAAAACCCTCCACTGACAAATACCGCTCGCCGGTATCGTAATTAAATCCGAGCACAGTCGCGCCGGCGGGTAATTCTGGTAACTTTTGCGCAATCGCAGCGAGCGTGGCGCCTGACGAAATTCCCACCAGCATGCCTTCTTCTCGCGCCGCACGTCGCGCCATCTCTCGCGCTGGCTCGGCGTCCACCTGGATCACGCCGTCGAGCAGCGACACATCCAGGTTTTTGGGGATAAAGCCCGCGCCAATCCCCTGAATCGGATGCGGCGACGGCGCTCCGCCGGAAATAACGGGCGATGCCGATGGTTCCACCGCGTAGACTTTTAGCTGCGGCCATTTTGCTTTCAAGACCATCGCACAACCGGTAATGTGTCCGCCACTGCCGACGCCGGTAATCATCGCATCGATACCATTCGGAAAATCCGCCAGAATTTCCAGCGCGGTGGTGCGCACGTGCGCATCAATATTGGCGGGGTTTTCAAATTGTTGCGGCACCCACGCGCCCGGTGTCGCCGCCGCCAGTTCCTGCGCCCGCGCAATCGCCCCCTTCATGCCTTTTTCACGCGGCGTGAGATCAAATGTAGCCCCATACGCCAGCATCAAGCGGCGACGTTCGATCGACATGCTGTCAGGCATCACCAAAATAAGCTTATAACCCTTCACCGCGGCCACCATCGCCAGGCCAATCCCGGTGTTGCCGGAGGTGGGCTCGATGATGATGCCGCCAGGTTTGAGCGCGCCTGAGCGTTCGGCATCTTCCACCATCGATAACGCAATCCGGTCCTTGATCGAGCCACCGGGATTGCTGCGCTCTGATTTAATCCATACATGATGCGACGTGCCAAACAAACGATTGATTTTGATATGCGGCGTGTTGCCGATCGTATGAAGAATGGAATCTGCGTTCATGTGTATTACCTCGTGGTGATGTCGTGGATTTAATCCACCTATTTTATCCTGCGCGCAATGCGCAGGCGCTGCTAAATTCGAACACTTGCTTAGTATTTTAAAATGAGGCCGCTATGATGCTTATCAAGCACGTCAAATCCATGAAGTTGATCGAAAATGAACCTTATTGCTGTCGCCACCCCTACGCTATATACCTTTCGCCGTTGTCCCTATGCGATCCGCGCGCGCCTGGCCATTGCGGAGAGTGGCGTAATAGTGAGCCTGCATGAGGTGGCGCTACGCAACAAACCAGCGGAAATGTTGGCAATTTCGCCGAAAGCAACCGTGCCACTGCTATATTTTACTGATGGTCGGGTCATTGATGAAAGCCTCGACATTATGCGTTGGGCGCTAGAGCTGAATGATCCGGAGCAATGGTTGATTGCGGCGGAAAATCGGGAATCAACAGCGCTCATCGCCCAAAACGATACCTCGTTCAAACGCGACCTGGATCACTACAAATATCCCAACCGTTTTCCGGATGGCTTGGCGGCTGATTACCGCATGGCCTGCGAGGAATTCATAAGATTGCTGAATACCCGGTTATTGGTATCCGCATTTTTAATGGGTGATAAGTTCAGCTTCACTGACGCCGCAATTATGCCGTTTATTCGTCAATTTGCTCAGGTGGACAAAGACTGGTTTTATCAATCTCATTACGGCCATGTCATTAAATGGCTGGACATCTGCTTAGCATCCCAAATATTCAACCACGTAATGAAAAAACGTTAGTTGAATCGCAGTGCAATCGTGGCCAGATTGACTGCCCAAAGCGCACACCACCACCACGCGACACAAAGCAAAATCACACAATTCTTCGTAACAGCAATTTTAATTTCAATGTGCAAGCAGCGCTTGCCGATTGAGGTTAACTTGCCTCAAACGCCGCGCGTGTACTAGGGTTTGATAAATCGTTTTGGTGACTGCCTTGGTGATAATTTGCCTCATTTCAAGCCCCTTGAAATTAAAAAACGCGCTCCTATTTCTTGTTTGCAGGCGCTCAATTGAGGCTTGCAGTGGGTGTCGATATTTTCATCGGCATCCTAAATCTATCGCTTACCTATTTAAAGGATATTGACATGAGAACATTTGATCTTTCCCCGCTTTATCGTTCCGCCATTGGCTATGATCGCTTGGCGAATATGTTTGAACGCGCCCAGCGTGGCGCCGAACTGGGCGAAACCACCCCCGCTTATCCGCCCTACAATATCGAGCTGATTGCCGATGATAAATATCGCATCACGATGGCGGTAGCGGGTTTTCACCGCGCTGAAATCGACCTCGAACTCGAGCGTGATTCGCTTAAAGTTGTGGGCCGTAAGGAACGCGACGAGCAGGGCAAAACATTCCTGCATCGCGGCATCGCGGCGCGTAATTTTGAGCATCGTTTCCAGCTTGCCGAGCATGTGAAAGTCGTCAGCGCATCACTAGACGCCGGTTTGCTGAATATCGAGCTGGCACGCGAAGTACCCGAGGCAATGAAGCCACGCAAAATCGCGATTGATGGCCTCGGCAACGACACTAACAATGTAGAGGTGTTGGAGCGGCGTGCTGCATAAACCGCATTGGCAATCCAAATCAACGGACGCGCCGGAGTGTTGGCGTGAACCTTGAACAGCATCACAACCCCTTCGCGGCGAAGTCACGAAGGGGTTGTTTTTTTGTAGCGGAAGCCGTGGTTTTACAAGACTAAGAACCACGAACTAAAAATTACGATCTAGGAACTACAAGACAACATCGAGCATCCCGCCTTTTTGCGCGCCCAATCCGGTCGTTTGGCGGCAAATTTCTCGCGTCCTGACTGCTCGTGGTACGGATTACGCATCACGTCCAATAATTCATGGATCAAACTGGCATCGCCCTGTTCGGCCAAATCAATCGCTTCTTGCGCCAGATAATTGCGCAGCACATAGCGCGGATTCACCTGATTCATCGCCATCACACGCTGATTGCCCGGCTGCCCATCTTCACCCACACGCGTCGCATAACGCGTCAGCCAGGCGGCAAATTCAGCGCGACACTGCATATATTTTTCGTCAACGTAAAACGCGCTCTGCAAGCTGTCAGGCGAGGGCTTTGAAACGTCAACCCGTGCCAACATCCGAAAAAATTCCGTCATGTCTACTTCCGCTTTTTGTAATAGCGCAAAGACATCGTTGATCAAATCGCCGTCGTCGCCACGTAATTCTTTCAGTCCAAATTTTTGCGCAAAGACGCGATTAAATTCACGATTATAAATTTCATCATAGCGTTCAAGACCCGCCATCAGCGCAGCGCCATCCGCAAACACTGAACCCAGTGCATCGGCCAGACGCTCCAGATTCCATCGGGCAATTTCGGGCTGCCGTCCAAACGCATAGCGCTTGCCGCCCGAGTCGGTCGTGTTTGGCGTCCAGCCAGGATCAAAATTATCAACCCATCCATACGGCCCGTAATCAATCGTCAAGCCGAGGATCGACATATTGTCCGTGTTCATCACGCCATGCACAAAACCGACCTGCATCCAGCCAACCACCATGCGCGCCGTGCGCTCACAGATTTCGCCAAACCACGCCGCATATTTTTCAGCATTTGAATCTAGCTGCGTCAAATGCGGGTAGTCGCGCGCAATCGTGAAATCCGTAAGCTTGGATAGCAAATCGGTTTCACCGCGCGCGGCGAGAATTTCAAAATGCCCAAACCGCGTGAATGAAGGTGCCACGCGACAGACAATCGCGCCCGGCTCGGCTTTAGGATTACCGTCATAAAACATATCGCGCACCACACGATCGCCCGTCGCGATGAGGCTCAACGCGCGGGTGGTCGGAATGCCCAGATGATGCATCGCCTCGGAGCATAAAAATTCACGGATTGACGATCGCAGCACCGCCCGTCCATCCGCGCGGCGCGAGTAAGGCGTCGGCCCTGCGCCCTTAAGTTGCATTTCCCAACGCTCGCCTGCCGCGTTAACCACTTCGCCCAAATAAATCGCCCGCCCATCGCCTAATTGCCCTGCCCAATGACCGAACTGATGGCCGCCATAGCAGGTCGCATAAGGCTGCATGCCGGGCAGCAGCTCGTTGCCCGACAAGGCATTGACTATCGCCTGCGAGTGCATGGCCGTGTCGTCAAGCCCCAAGGTCGCCGCCATTTCGCGCGAATACGCGAGCATCGTCGGCGTGGCCACCGGTGTGGGCGCTACGCTGGACCAAGAAGCGTGGGTGACCTGGCGCGTTTTGTTGGTCGCAATAGGGTCACGGGGAAGTTCGCGGGTGAAGCGATTGTCGAAGGTGAGCATGTGAGCGGGGAGCAGTTTTTAAACGGATCGAAGGAATACAGAGTACCGTAAAAAACCACACTGTATTCAGCCTAAAGAATGTGACCCTACGAGCGCATAACGCACCTTTTTTTAAAAGCCACCACGTGCTAGGTGCTAGGCAAATTTTCATTCGCATCAACTAACAAAAACTTGTCCACTACCGCGCCATGCGGATAGCGCAGATCTTATTGAAGCCCGGTTAGCCTTCGCGGGCTCAGTCTAGACTCGCAAAAACTCAGCCGGGTTCTTTTCTTTCAGCCGATGCGACTGGTGCTGCCGCTTTCGCTCTGCGATGGGAGGTACGCAGCCTCACCCCCACTTTCGCGTTTCTTCAATTGCACCCACGCCTTCGGTTAATGTCGCTACTTCGATAATGAGCTTGCGCAAAACCAAAAGCTTGCGGTGCATCTGGGCAGAAAACTCGTTAAAAGCTTTTGCCACTGCGGTATTTAACATTGAAACCATTGATCGTTCAGCTTTCCCTTAAGCGACAATACATGTGCAATTCGTCATGCAATTTTCCATCTACCAACATAGAGTCAGGTTCGCAGCCAAAAGTAACAAAGCCAAGTGATTTGTAGAGTTTGATTGCGATTGCGTTTTCAGCATTGACGCATAAGTTTACCTGCCGTAAATCTTCCACAGACCGCGCTAGTGAAAGCGCTTCGATCAATAGCAGTCGGCTCACGCCTTGACCACGATAATCGGGCGCAACATAGATGCCCCATATAAATGCCTTGTGCGACAACTTTTTCAAATTTTCACGCGCCAGCGCAACACTACCAATGATTGTGTCCACATCGTTGAACGCACCGAATGCGCCAACATCAGACTTTAATGCGAGCCGCTCCTCAATAGCAGATGGTGAGTAATCCTTCTCTTCGTCGAAGCTGGCACCGAATGCAGCAGGTGAGTCGTGCAGCGCGCTTAGGCGAAACGATTGGTAAAGCGCCGGCATCAGCGGGACAGAGGCGGCGAATATTCATCTTGTAAATTTCATCATTTGAAAGTTTTCGTTGGCCCTCAACTATTTACCACTCATAACAAAGCGCATCGTCAAGCATTTTTCTTCGTCCACCGCGCAGCCCTGTTGTTTTGCAACGTGATACTGGTGATCAGCCCAGGTAGGATTCAATTGATTTTGATGTCTGAGCGCGTAAGACTTACACTCAGTTGTCTTTATTTTTTAGTAGCTCTCCACGCTTCGTGACTATTTACAGCACAACGCAGCGAATTCTATTACGAATTTTTAACACAAAATATGTCGCGATTTCAAAATTTGTCAGAGTTTTACAGCTCCCGCCCATTGTGCGTAATAAGTCTGAACGAAATCGCCGATGTTAATTTCAGATCTCTGGTGGAAAGGTTTTCCACCGACTCTTGCACACACATGAGTTGTCCAGAAAATAGCGTTCTCTGCAAAGTGTTAGGCAAATATCTCATGTGGGTTGACGCGAACGACGAAGGACTTGCGCCGCATCTGGTACTGCAAGGATATTGGGAAATCTGGGTGACCGAAGCGTTGGCTCGGCATACAAAACCCAATTCAATCGCGTTGGATATCGGCGCAAATGTAGGCTATTACACAATGCTGATGGCCGACGCCGTGGGTGAAAACGGGAAGGTGTATGCATTTGAACCAAATAACCGACTCGCCAAAATGGTAAGAAAGTCCGCCAACATCAATGGTTTTCGCACGCGCGTCGAAGTAAGCAACGCAGCCATGAGTGATCGCGACAATGCGGCTGCCGAATTAGCCATACCAAAGTCTGATCCAAAAAACGCGGGGTTGATCACACCAGAGCATACGCGGCAATCATTCGAGGACCAGCATGAAGAAATCGATTTCGTCACCTGTGCACAGACATCTGTTGACGCGCTTGGGTTATCGAATGTCGGCATGGTAAAAATTGATGTCGAGGGAGCCGAATATTCGGTGTGGCGCGGGATGCAAGAAACCATTCGGCGCTCGCCCGATTTAATGATTGCGATGGAGGTTAATGCACATCGTGGCTATGACCTCAACATCTTCCATGACGCGATGCTCGCCAGGTTCAGTGAGGTTAAACATATTGATTTTGATGGCGGTATCAAGCCACTCACCAAAGCAATGATCGCTAGCGAGCGGATTGGACAAGACTGGATGGTGTTTTTGTCGAACACGCCAGTGCACTAGATTCCAAAAAAGAAACACTAATATTGGCGGACATTTCGAAGCATTTTTGCTGAAAAAATGCCCGCCACTCCTTGTGGTCCATTTTATTTATTTACGACCTGCCAAAAATAATCTTCTCTTTCTGCAACAATTTATTCAGCAGATAAATGGATACGGTCGCGATCACCGCGCAAACAATCAGCGGCACTACAAAATACATCATGCCCAGGGTCTCACCGCGCAGTATGCGGTTCAGCACCATCATTTGCCCCAACATCGGTACCAGCAATTGCCAGTCCGCGTCTTTGAGCTGCGAGAATTGGGCGATCACGGGGACAAACGAAAATACGAAAATTAAGTAACTCACGTAGGTTTGCGCTTCCTTGAATGATCGACCATAGGTGGCGATCAGCATTTGTAGCGCGGCGATGGCTGGGGCGAATGGAAACAGGAGTGCGGCAAAGCTCAGGTATTGCATCGCACTCAGGCTGATTAAGCTGGCGAGTTTCGGCAACGGGATCAACACCAGTGTGATCGCGAAACCGGCGAGAATCAGCACCACGATCGTGACCGCATAAGTTGCCACCGCCGCCCATTTGCCAAGAACGATGCTTAATCGATCAATCGGATTCAGTAACAGCGGCTCTAATGACCCACGTTCGCGCTCGCCCGCGGTCATGTCAATTGCCACCGAAGTGCAGCCGGAGATGCCCGCGAACAGCGCCATCCACGGAATAATAAACATGAGTGCGGCGGCGCGCTGTGCAGGCGTTCCGAGGTTGGTGTTGCGCACCTCGACCACACGCACGATGCCGGGCGACACGCCACGCGCCATCAGCCGCTGCGCGGTGACTTCGCTATTGAACGCGCGCAGCACTTGCCGCAATACGCCAATCGATTGTGAGCTGGCGCTTTGTCGGGTGTCGTCATAAACGAGTTCGACCTCAGCGCTGCCAGTCGCAAATTTTTCCGCAAATTCGGCAGGCACCACCAGAACCGCATCGTGTTTGCCTTCTTTGATCAGATCGCGAAAATCGGGCTTGGGATCTTTGACGGTGAAGTCCTGTCTCGCCAGAAAGTTCGCGAGCTGTGGCGCGTTCACTACGCCGACAATAAACACCTCTTTTTTCTCGGCTTTTTCTTCGACATTCGAAATGAAATATGACAAGCCCACCAGCAACAGCGGCCCCATCAATACCGACAGCATAAAAACCATGAGGACAGTGCGGCGGTCGCGCAGATGATCGATCAATTCTTTTTTCCACACCGTCCAGATCGCGCGCATCGCCGCAAAATTCACCGATTTCCCCATCATGCAGCCTCTTTATTTTTGTTCGCCATTGGGTGCGTTGTTGTACTGGTGGCTGACTGATGATTTTCAATTTCAGCCAGCGCCACAAAAGCGTCTTCCAAGCTATCTTTTGCACTCATGGCGAGTAATTCTTCGGTCGTCCCCTGCGCGGTCACACGGCCATGTGAAATAATGATGATCTCGTCACATAGAGCGGCCACCTCCTGCATGATGTGGCTTGAAAACATCACCGTGCAGCCCTCCGATTTCAGGCGCTTGATGAGTTCACGCAAGGCACGCGTGGTCATCACGTCCAGGCCGTTGGTGGGCTCGTCCAGAATCACATGCGTGGGCTCGTGGACCAGCGCTCGGGTAATCGCAACTTTCATCCGCTCGCCTTGCGAAAAACCTTCGGTACGACGATCCAGTATTTCGCCCATGTCCAGCCAATCCGCGAATCGCGCAATCGTGCGATCTGATTTAGCCCGATCAATGCCGCGCATGTCGGCGTAGTAGCGAATGTTTTCGCGTGCTGTCATGCGCGTATACAGGCCGCGCGCATCGGTGAGCAATCCCGAGGTTCGGCGGACTGCTTCAGGGTCGCGCGCCGCGTCAATTCCATTCACAGAAACGCTGCCGCCATCAATCGACACCAAGGTGCCGATCATACGAATCGTGGTGGTTTTGCCGGCACCATTCGGCCCCAGCAGGCCCGTAATCGCGCCACTTTTGGCGGTAAAGCTCACGCCATTCACCGCATGAACATCGCCGAATTTTTTCTTCAGTTCCCGTACCTCAATCATTTCTTTTCCCCATTTTTTCGGCTTTTGATTTTTCACGTAACGGCTCATAAAAAATCGGACGCGGCGGTTTTTTGAGACACTCGCCATCAATCCCCGCCACGTTGGCGGTTTCAAAAAATTTCTTTATGAGCTTTGGCGCACAGCCGCGCGATGCCACGCCGTGCCCCCCGTTTGGGGCGATCAAATGCAGCGCGTTCGATAAACCTTGCGTCACGATCTCAGCGTGGCGGGGCGGCGTTACGGGGTCAAGCGCACCACTTAAAATTAGCACTGGTGCGGCTGATTTCACCGGTTCAGTAAAATCTGTTGCCATCGTTCCTTTAGGCCAGACCGCACACGACAGTGCCATTTGATCAACAAACAAACGCCCGAAGGGCGCGCGTGCGGCCTGGTGCGCGATGTCTGTTGGGGTGTAGCGAGGAATATCCTCCGCGCACATGACCGACAGCCGCATACCGTAGGCAATACTGTCTTCCATGCTGTCGCCAAGCAATGCGTTCTGTGCGAACAACGGCGTGTAATCGCCCTGCTTTGCTTTCGTCAGTGAGTGTGGCAATACCGCCGAAAGTTCGGGAACATAAAGCGACGAGAAAATCGCGCCCAGCACCGACTCGCGACTAATCTCGATTTCTTTGCTCAAGCCCGTCACGCCATCTGTGACCAGCGCTTTTACGGGCGTTGCGGCCAGTTTTTTCAACAGCGCATCGACGTCAGCCCGCAAATTCGGAAACGATTTTTTGCAGGTGACATCAGCATCGCAATCAGTGAGCATTTTTTCATAAGCCGCTCCGGCATCACCAGCAAAATCCATTGCCAACGCCATTGAGGGTGACGCCACGGCATCAATCACCACACTGCGAACGTGCTGAGGGTAACGACGCAAATATTCCATCGACGAACGGGTGCCATACGAGACGCCAAACATATTAATTTTCTCCACCCCCAACGCGGCGCGTACATCTTCGTAATCAGCCATGGCGATAGTGGTGGTGTATTGGCTGAGATCGGCCTTCTTGGCTAATTCATCGCGGCATTCAGTGGTGAATTTGATAATGAGCGCATCGCGTTTCACGGGTTCCGACATGCCGGGCGCATCATCGTCTGGCAATTTGCAATTCAATAAATTTGATTTGCCGGTGCCGCGTTGATCGATCAGAACAATATCGCGCTTGTCATTCAAGCCACCCAGCAGTTGCAGCGCCTGCTGCGCTAGGTCGGTCGCCGCCTGCCCCGGCCCGCCCGCGAATAAAAAAATCGGGTCATTTTCCTTGACCCGCGCCGACGCCGGCATCACCACGATATTGAGGGCAATTTTGCGGCCTTGCCTAGTCTCACGATTTTCAAAAACATCCAGCTTAGCGCATTTAACCTCGCTATCGACGCCTTTGACGCGGCAGGATTTGAGATCCAGCGTTGCTTTCGACATTACGGCAGTGTTCGGGGCGCTATCGCCAGCGCCGCAGCCGACTAGCATCGAAGCTGCCAATAGGGACGTGACCACGGATGTGAATATCGATGTAAATAGGGATTTGAATATGATTGGTCTTTTCATTTTTTCGTTTTTGGATGTGTTGAAATTAGGGATTTCAGGATGGACGTTAATGGAACGGACGCCGGGTGTCAAAACGACGGTGACAGACTGGGGCTAATACTTGATAAACCCCCGATTTTGCATGATGAGTGGACGGAAAGTAGTTAGCAGCATTTATAATTCAGCATGACCACTCCTCCTGAATTCGCGAAACTCGATCCGGCCACGCCGGATTTTTGGAACGTACGTTTTGATGCGAATTTCACGCCGTGGGATCAGCGCAGTGTGCCGCAATGTTTGCGCGAGTATCTGACCGCTCAGCTTGTTTCAACGACGCCAACTGCGCCACGCAGAGTGCTGATTCCCGGCTGTGGTGCAGCAAACGAAGTAAAGCATTTTATAGATTGTGGTTGGGCTCCCACCGCGATTGATTTTTCGCCCGCAGCCGTCGCGCAGGCAAGCGCACAGTTGGGTTCACTCGCATCACATGTGCGTCAAGCAGATTTTTTTGGTGACACCGTTTTTGCGGGGGATTTCGAGGTGATTTACGAGCGCGCTTTTTTGTGCGCGCTACCGCGAACGATGTGGGCCGACTGGGCCAGACGGGTAGCCGCACTATTGCCCCCAACCAATGCGCGCGGCGAAGGGGGACGTATTATCGGGTTTTTCGTTGAGGACGATAGCCCGAAAGGCCCGCCGTTCGGCTTGAAATCGGGTGAGCTCGATGAAATGCTCTCACCTGCATTTACCCGAATTGAGAAAATCAAGCCGACAGATTCGATCCCTATTTTTGCCGGAAAGGAATCCTGGCAAGTTTGGGCCCGCCGCTAATGCTGTTGGCTAGAACAATAACCTTGGTAGTCTGCTAATAGCTGATGGCAGGATTGGCGGTTACTGGATCTATCGTTTGCGGGCCGTCCGAGGTAAGCCCGGCATTCGCTGCAGCCACCCGGCGACGGCGCACGCCCGTCTCGGCATAGGATTCAATAATGATGACTGAAATACGCAGCGCCTTGCCGTCGCCGCCGAATATGGGGGTAACGTAATAACGCACCGGTATTTGCTGACCGTCGCGTGCAACTGCCGGAAACTCGATCATCGTGGGTTGCCTATCACGAAACAGTTTTTGCAAGTAGTGACCCACGTTGCTGCGACGTTCCGGCGGAAATAACAGTTCTGGCATACTGTCCCCCACTACTTCTGCACCTCGGTATCCGAGCAACGCTTCAGCCGCGTCGTTCCATTCGACAATTTCAAATTCAGGCGTGCAGGCAATGACGGGCAGCAGCGTTTGTTGAACGTGACTGGCCAATACCTCGGCTTGACGGCGCGCTTCCTCTCCAGAGCGAATAACCGCATCGGAGCGGGTTTTGAGTTCGTTATTTTGATTGCCCAGCTCGTTGTTATAAGCGCTCAAACGTTCCAGCAAGACCTGATTTTCTAACTCGTAGCGCAATCGTCTGACAACCCGTTTGTGCATCGGATAGCCCATGTAGAGCATGCCGCTGATAAAAAATAAAGCCATCGTGCCAGACAGCCACGCTGCACCGCCGAGCATAAAAAAGATATAAATCGTCGGGGGTACCGCAGCCGGGATCGCCAAGGCGGGATGCGCCCATTTAAGGGAAGTAAAAGGCACGATGGCGCTACCGACGAAGCTCACAATTACCAGCGCGATGAACAGTTGCCGATGCATATCGACGGCGTTGAATAAAAGTGTCCCCAGCACGCCCCACTGCAGACCAACCAGAATATTGCCAAGAATTAACAGATGCTCCCAAGCCTTGGAATACGGAATGTTCTTATTCACTTGGAGCAGACTCTGAAACCGGCGCCCAACGGTGAAACGGAACACAAAAACAGCCATCGCAAACGCAAACCAATATAGCCCTGATTGGAAATCGCCGCTATTGCTCAGCACGAGTAAGGTCAGCACCGCCGCAAACAGCGAGATGAAGGCAGACAGCTGCAACGAGCTGTAGGCCTCTTGCACTTGACGACGATATAACAGTGCCGGGTCAATTATGACCGGACCCGAGTCAAGCGAGCTATTGATAACCTGCGGTGCAGGAGAAGTAAAGTGCATGGGCTATCCCCCCATCTACCATCTGCCCTATGTGTACAGGCAACGCATTCGTCGGTAGTGTCGGGCGAGTATGTTCCACGACGCTCAGCTACGCGATTCGGCGGTGACGTTCACGTTGGGAATAGCGACAGCTGAATTCCTAAATGAATAAAATTAATTTATCGCAGAAAAAGTGCTGCTTGTGTGAAAGCCGAAACAAGTTTTCACAAACCCACCTAATTTAAATGTAAATTTTTGTGACGAATTTTTTTAAAACTGCAACGATAACATCGACGGGTCTCGCAAATGGTTTTGCCGCTGTGAGCTTCATCAACGCTAGAGTTTGTGAAAATTACGGATAAAAAGCGTCAACCTCTAATATCTCTAGAATTAAATGCAGATAAAATTTGGCATGACTGCTGGTAAGTTTGGCTTGTGATGATCAAGGTGACAAAAACTGCCACAAAAACGTCAATTCAACAAAAATGCCTCGGTTTACGCTAATATTTATCGATGAGACCATTTTCTTCCCGCATATTTCCATTTTTTTTGATGCTTGGTCTGGGTTTGTGGCTGGGTATTACTCCACAAACTGCGCGCGCAAACGAAACGCCGCTGAGCAAAATGAAGAGCGCCGCGGTTGAGGCAATCTCGACCTTCAAGCCCGAAGTAGGTCTGACATCGGCGAGCTTGAAGTCGACTGGAGATCAGGCTTCCGAAGTCCTGATGTACGCGTTATCGATGGTCGGTGTGAAATACAAATATGGCGGCAATAGTGCGGCGACCGGATTCGACTGCTCGGGCTTTGTAAACCATGTATTCTCAGAAATTGCCGCTCACACGCTTCCCCGTAATTCCGAGGCGATTGCGACCCAAGGTGTGAAAGTAGCTATAAATCAATTGGTTGCTGGCGATTTGGTATTTTTCAATACGCGTTCACGCAAAAACTCCCATGTGGGAATTTATTTAGGGAACAACAGTTTTGTTCACGCGCCCTCGCGCGGCAAGGGCATCGAGATTGTCGATATGAAAATCCCGTATTGGGAAAAGCATTTCAACGGCGCACGCAGGCTTTTGAGGGATGCTGGCGCGACGCTGAGCGGCGAATCTGGGGCTCAGAATATCGAAACCGAGAGCCGACTGCCGACTAAGACACTGAACTCGCCGTCCAGCCCTAACAATATCGGCAGCCAATAAAAGCATAGTATCGGCAGGAAGAATATTCCAAATAAAAAACCGCAGCGTTAAAGCTTTGCGTAAACACGGAAACGACATTAGCGACAGCGGATTTTTAGTGGCGAAATGAAAATTTGGCTAGAATGCGCTTCGCAGGCTTTTTCAGCGCGCAACGCGGCGCCCCGCTTAGGGTTTGGTTTTATTCGCCGTACATCTTTTGTTTCAATTCGCGACGCTCTTGCGCTTCGATGGTCAATGTGGCGGTGGGACGTGCCATCAAACGCTGAATGCCAATCGGCTCACCGGTTTCTTCGCAATAGCCATAATCGCCGCTATCGATACGAACAATCGCAGATTCCACTTTCTTGAGCAGCTTTCGCTCGCGATCACGGGCGCGCAACTCAAGCGCGTGCTCTTCCTCAAGCGTCGCGCGGTCTGCGGGATCCGGGGCAACGGCTAATTCGCGCAAATGTTCAGTGGTCGCGCCCGCATTTTCACGCAGTTGCGCGGCCAGCATCTTCAATTGATGCTTAAAATATTTCAGCTGATCTTTCGACATATAGTCGGTTTTGGCTTGTTTGATCAAGTCGGCTTCTGACATTAAAACGCCGCTTTTTGCGCTGTCGGCGGAATCACGCTTTGACGAGGGCTTTGATGCGGCCTTGGAAACAGTTTCTGCGGGTGCAACGGATGCAGCACTGGGTTTGGCGCCAGTTTTAGCCAAGGGCTTGGCTTTTTTTGTAGTGGCCAACGTGATTTCTCCTGAAACGAATATCTGGAAACTACATGCAGAGGGCTAGGACTACGCTCCCCAAAGTCGAAAACGGGTAAGTGTACTGAAAGAAAATATCAAATACAACGCAATTATTTTTTAGGCCCCTAACTCACGGCGCGGCAATGAACAGCCATTAATTAACTTTGGGTAATTTGGGGTAAAAAAGCGAGTTTCAACCTAGCTGGGACAGAACTACAGCATTTTGTCTCCGCATCTTTTAATATTCATTATTTTCAATCATAGAAGCACCACTGGCGCCTGCAAATGCGCCTTTGCCTTTATCATCCTGCCTATATTTGTCAGTCACAGCCTATTTTCGACCGCCCATTGCCATGCGATTAAAACTCACTACCGCCCTAGCCCCACTGTCACTGGGCCCTCTACTGTTAGCCCTGCTACTAGCGATACCGGTGGCGGGGGTGCTGGCGAGCTTATTTACGCAAAATTCAGCTGTCTGGACGCACCTAACATCGACGATCTTGCCCGATCTGGTCTTTTCCAGCTTGGTACTGATGGTCTTGGTTGCCTTGGGCGTGATGGTGATCGGCACGCTCACTGCGTGGCTTACGGCCCACTTTGAATTTCGGGGCCGTGCGTCACTTGAATGGGGGCTAATCTTGCCGCTAGCCATGCCCGCCTATGTAATGGCGTATGCCTATACCGATGCCTTGCAATATGCGGGGCCGCTACAGTCGTGGCTTCGCGAGGTATTTCATTGGCAAAGCCGCACCGATTATTGGTTTCCCGATATCCGCACCTTGCCAGGCTGTGCGGTGATGATGATGTTTGTTTTGTATCCGTACGTGTATTTGCTGGCGCGAGTGGCTTTTTTGGAACAGTCGCGCAGTTTGTCCGAAGCAGGCAGCTCGTTTGGCTACTCGCGGACGCAGCTATTTTTAAAAGTATCGTTGCCGTTGGCGCGCCCGGCGATTGCAGCAGGCACGGCATTAGCGGTAATGGAGACGCTGGCGGACTACGGCACCGTGTCGTATTTTGGGTTTCAGACCTTTACCACCGGCATCTTTAATGCATGGTTTTCGCTCGGTGATCGCGGCGCAGCGGCCAAGCTTTCTGCCATTTTGCTTGGCTTTGTCGCGGTGGTGATGTTGCTGGAATCCATCAGCCGTCGCCAACCGCGCTACTTTCAAAGTACGGGTGAAGCACGAAGGCGCACCCAACTGAAGGGCTTACCTGCGTTGGGAGTTATGCTTGCGTGCGCGCTACCGCTAGCGGTTGGTTTTATCGTCCCGATCCTACTTTTGCTCAGGTTAGCGCTACAAGACGATAATTTAACGGGATTATTTTCAGCCCGATTTGCCCAGCTTTTGTTCAATAGCGCCAGCTTGGCCGCAATTACCGCTAGTTGCGGCGTGGCAATCGCCGTATGGTTAGCCTATGAAGCCCGCAGCAACCGAGGTGGCAACCGGAGTGGTCACCCTACTTTTAATAGCGCCATCAACCGTGTCATCGGCATGGGGTATGCGGTTCCCGGCACAATCATCGCGGTGGGAGTGATGATTCCGGTAATTGCACTTGACCATTTGCTGGTGGATGCGCTTAATGCTTGGTTTGGCGGCTGGTTGAACGCCAAATTGGGGCTGATTTTGACCGGCAGTATGGCCACTCTTGTGTATGCCTATCTGATTCGATTTTTAGCCGTCGGCTTGCACGGGGTGGAAGCCGGATTGACAAAAATTACGCCCGCGATGGACGACGCCGCCCGCTCGCTCGGCGCCACGCGCACCACCGTATTGACACAGATCCATGTGCCATTGCTACGCAAAAGCCTGGTGACGGCGGCATTACTGATATTCGTTGATGTGATGAAAGAGCTCCCCGCGACGCTGGTGTTAAGACCTTTTAATTTTGATACGCTAGCAGTACAAGTCTATGTGCTGGCCAAAGACGAGCGTCTCGCCGAAGCCGCATGGCCTGCCATCGCGATGGTGCTAGTGGGCTTGATTCCCGTCTTGCTGGTATCACGCCAGATGCGTGGCGCTACGTCGGTAAGCAGATTAGCCTAAGGTGGCTGATGCTGTTAACAGTCCCGCCAAAAACCTGCTTTCGCTGCGCCCACAAAGTGGCCATCAAACAGAAAGGATCATCCCTATCTTGAGCGATCGCGCTTACCCCGGCAATCACGCCTAGCGCCACGCCAGCAGATACCCGCTTTCACTAGACTTGCGGTACGCCGCTTCTTTTCCCGGCCATGGCGGGTCAATTTTGCATCGGCGTCAATATTAGGCCGCTTTCGGGATTTTAAGGATGATATGACCTGATTGAGACCGCAAACTATTGATTAGACCCCTTCTGCTCATCCCTATTCTGGGTTCGCTGCGCTTTTTTCAACACATCGATATCCAGATACTTCCACGGGGCCAGATGCACCGCATGCGGCATGTAGCCAATCAACCAGGGCTGCACGACCGCCGCGCGCATTAGAAAAATGTGGTTGATCGTTGGCATGTACGCAAAGCTGAGTTTATCCATTTGTCGGTAGAGCGCATTGCGTTCGGGTGAATCTTTGAGACGCTGACTTTTTGCAAACAGGGCATCGAACGCGGGCAATGCAAACTGGGATGTATTTGCCGTGCCTGCCGCTGCCCCATTGTGAATAATGTAGAAATCCTCGCCATCGGGAAAATCCATGTTCCAGGCATCTTGCGCAATTTGGTATTGCGCCGATTGGCGCATGCGATAGGCTTCGGTCTGGTGAACTTTTTTGATACTGAGACGAATACCAAGATGGGCAAACGTTTTTGAATATATTTCGTCCCAAACTACGAAACGCGGCTCGGGACTGGTGAGCAACTCTATGTTCAGCGGCTTGCCTTGCGGGTCTTCGCGCCAACCGTCGCCGTTACGATCAATATAACCAAACGTATCGAGCAAGGCACGTGCGCGCCCTATATCCTGCGTGAACACATCGGTGCGAACAGCAGGATCGTTGCCCGCGACACCGGGTGGCACCACGCCATGCGCCGCAACTGCACCGCCATACATCGCGATATCAATTGCCGCCTTGCCGTCGAACGCGAGCGCAATCGCACGCCGCAACGCGATTCTTTCTGGTGTATACCCACCGATTACGGGATCGCGCATGTTGAACGCGGTATACCAGAGCGCAGGATACGCATATTGTTGTAGCTGCACGCCTTGCCGAATGAGACTGGGTGCAAGCTTGCCGTTAGGGATCGCACTGGGTCGGAATTCATTTGGGATATTGGTCAGATAATCAAAATCACCGCCCATAAAGGTGAGCCACATCGGCTGACTCTCCACCGTAAAAGCAAGTTCAACGCGATCCAGCATCGGCAAATTGCGCCCTTTTAGCTGTGCGGCGACGGTGAGCGAAGCGGCATCTTCACCCGGCTCACCACTGAAAATTTCGTTGCGGTATGCACGATTACGATCAAACACCATTAGTGAACCCGGACGCCATTCACGCAATATAAATGGCCCTGTCCCGACTGGATGAAAAGGTACATCAGCACCATAAGCCTCGACCACTTCGCGTGCAACCGCGGCCAGGTTTTGCTGCGCCAGCACATGCAAAAAATTAAGATCTGGAGCAGTTAACTCAATCCGCAACGAGTAGCGATCCATGACTTGCAGGCCCTTGATAGGCAGGTTGTAATCAAACTGGCCCGACTTCACAACTGCCTTGCGCACCGCATCTGCTCCGGCAATTTTGCCATCCACCATAAAGAACTGGCTCGACACAAACGCCGGATCAAACAGCCGCCGAATACTGTAAGCATAATCGGCTGCAATGAGTTCACGGCGCTTGGATTTGAACACAGGGTCGTCTGCAAAATAAATACCGGCTTTGAGCCTACAAATATAGACACGACCTTCTTCCTGCACTTCGGGCATTTCACGCAGTGTCAGCGGTATCAGTTTTAACGGTCGTGCCAGATAATCGTATTGCAGCATCGGCTCGAAAATATTTTCAATAATATTCGCGCCGAATACTGAATTTACCTGCGCAGGATCAATCGGGCCGGGAGAAACAGTCTGCTGGACGGCACGTAATATTTTTTGCGGTGGCGCAATCTCGGCATCACAATTTGATGCAGCCATGAGGATGGCAATGGCAATGCCAAACTCGAGCGAAATAAACCGGACAAACCACGTTAGGCAATTCATCATTTATGCTTTCAAACATAGAAAACTCCGGCGAAGGTATCCAACACCGATATAACCCATACACAACCCAGCCTTATCTGGCTTTTGTGTAAGCGTAAAAATTAGCAGTCCTGTTTGGAGCCGTTGTCTGCCATGTTTAATCCCCGATCAAGGTTGCGGAACCCGCGACGCCTAACGTGTTTTATTTTGCATATCCACAATATAACTATTATTCCGGCACGCCGCGACAGTGCACCTGCGCTGTTAGCGCTGTTGCATCACGTAAACGTAAATTTGAATGGGCGGCTTGACTCGCGCAGTCCTCCCCCAAAGCCGCCCTTAGAAGACGGGCTTTATCGGAGTGCTATTCCAGCAATCCCGCCAAACGCCACGCGCGCAGATATTGAGTATCAATGTACTTGCGATGCGCCGCCTCTTTGCCCGGCCAAGGGGTGTCGTCTTTAATTTTCCGTCGAAGATTCGGATTTAGACGCAATGCTCCTGAAGCCGTTTTGCGGGCCCGCTCTTGATCGCCTTTGCGGGCGCAGGCAAGAACGAGAAGCACGTTGCTTTCTGAATTTGGACTTGCCTGGATTGCCTATTCTGCCCACTTGATGGCTTCATCCGGGCGATCCTCAATAAAGGCGACCCCGCCTAGGTTAGCGAGGGCTTCTGCGGGGGTTGAGCAGGCTGGCGAATCGCAACCCTTGCTTACGTGCCGCTCGCACGCTAGCCATATCGCTCCCACTATTAAGCGCCACGCCAAGACTGATAGTGGCCTATTAGTTCTTTGGGTCTAACTTGACGCTTCGCTTTAACGCCTTACTCTTCGATGAAATTGAGTAAATCGTCCCAGGCATCATCATCAAAACTGGCCTCGGGGATATCCAGTGCGTGGACGTTGCTCATGAACGTGGACCCCACGCGAATCGCCGCCTAAGGGAAATGGTGATAGCGCTAGTAACGGTGAGACGACGATGTTTTGCAGTCGCCGCGCGCAGAAGCACGAGAGAATAAGGGCCACGAACTAGCCACAGCATGTACTGCGCTCCCTGTGATCTTTTTGCCCATTATTCTTTTATCCTGATGGCTCTAGTCTTCCATCCCGACGCGCATGGGCATTGACCGCGCTCAGTGATAAAAGTACATCGGGTTGCGCAGTGTTTTTGCGGGTGATAGAAAAATGTTGCACAAAAAGGGGTTTCGCAGGCTAGCGTTACCGCGCTATTTCCAACCGACTCGGTCATACATTTGTGAGGCGGCAGCGTAGTTTTTTCCAACCATTTCCATCGGTAGAGGATCACGCTTGAATTCACCCAAAGCCGCTAGCTGCGCATTGCCGATGACTTTGCCCACGACCGGATATTCGTTGTTACCGTTGGCAAAATAATTCTGTGCCTCGGGGCTCGCCAAGTACTCCAAGAATTTAATTGCCGCCTCTTTATTCGGCGCGTATTTTGCGACTCCGGCACCGGAAATATTGATGTGTGCGCCACGGTTGCCTTGATTCGGAAATACCACACCGACTTTTTCAACAATGGCCCGATCCTCGGGTTTATCGGATTTCATGATGCGTACAAAGTAATACGTGTTGCCAACGGCAATTTCGCATTCGCCCGAAGCCACGCCCTTAATCTGGTCAGTGTCGCCGCCTTTGGGGGAGCGCGCCATGTTGGCCACCACGCCACGTGCCCACGCTTCGGCCTTTTCAGAGCCATTCGCCGCAATCATCGAGCTCAGCATCGAGATCATATAAGGATGTGCGCCCGAACGGGTACAGATTTTTCCTTTAAATTTGGGGTCAGCCAAGTCTTCATAGTTGGCAATCTGCTTGGGATCAAGCTTGCTTTTTGCGTAATAAATCGGCCGCGCGCGAACCGAAAAGCCGTACCACGTGCCGTCCACAGAGCGTAGCTCACGCGGAATTTTTTCGTCCAGCAGCGCTGATTTAATGGGCTGAAATAATCCCATCTCCTGCGCTTTTAACAAGCGACCCATATCGACCGTAATCAACACGTCTGCCGGGCTCTTGTCGCCCTCGCTTTTCATCCGTTCAAGCAGCGGATCTTCGAGGCCTTCGATACGATTAATTTTGATCCCGGTCGCTTTTTCAAAATTTGAATAAAGCACTTCGTCGGTCTGATAGTGGCGCGAAGAATAAAGATTCAACACCTTTTGCTGCGCAGTGGCGGCCAACGGAAATGCCGAAGTCGTGGCCAAAGCTGCTGCTAAAGTAAGAGTGCGGGTAAGCTTGAGAAACAACATATTGGGTTTCCTAGAACAGTTTTAACATTAAGCACTGTAATGCGAATGATTCGCATTAGTCAAGTAAATATTATTGCCGCCGCTAACCTATAATTACGCATGGCTGACTATTTAGAAATTCAAGATGTGGCGTTTTCCTACGCCGACGGCACCCAAGTTTGCGAGCATCTTTCTTTTACGGTCAGTGACGGCGAGATTGGCTGTTTGCTTGGCCCGAGCGGTTGCGGCAAGACAACGCTGCTGAGATTGATTGCGGGTTTTGAAACGCCGCGCGAGGGCGAAATTCGCTTGCAACACACTATTCTGGCGAACGCAGATTTCGCGTTAACACCGGAAAAGCGCGGCGTCGGCGTCGTGTTTCAGGATTACGCATTGTTTCCGCACTTGTCTGTTGCAAAAAATATTGAATTCGGTTTGCGCGCATATTCCTCTGCACAACGAAAACAGCGTGTAGGCGAGATGATTGAATTGACCGGTCTGTCGAACGAGCAAAAAAAATTTCCGCACGAAATCTCAGGTGGCCAACGCCAGCGTGTGGCGCTGGCGAGAGCACTGGCACCGCGTCCAAAACTGTTGTTGCTGGACGAGCCGTTTTCAAATCTTGACGTGGAACTGCGCGAAAAGCTGGGGCTTGAAGTCAGGTCACTGTTGAAGCAGCTCTGCACTTCAGCGCTGCTAGTGACCCATGACCAGTTCGAAGCTTTTTCAATTGCCGATAAAATCGGGGTGATGAACCACGGCAAAATCGAGCAGTGGGATCATGCTTACAATCTCTACCATCGCCCGGCCAGCCGCTTCGTAGCAGACTTCGTGGGCCAAGGCGTTTTCCTGCGTGGACGATCCCGCGCGGACGGCCAGATCGAAACTGAGCTGGGCCTGATGCGCGCCACCAATACGCCCATGGGCGCGTTGCACCCCGACGCGTTGGCAGATGTATTGGTGCGGCCCGACGATATTCTGCACGATGATGACAGTCCATCCCAGGCCGAGGTAGTACACAAAGCATTTCGAGGCGCCGAGATTCTCTACACCCTGAAACTCGCCAGTGGCGCAAAAGTGCTGTCGTTGGTGCCATCACATCACAATCATGAAATCGGGCAAAAGATTGGCATCAGACTCGAAATCGACCACGTGGTGGCTTTCCCGATTGCACCATAATTTCCACTCCAAAAGCACTTAAGTGTAAACCCAGCTTAATCAAAGCTGCGCCGAATGCAACCTGCGGAGGACTAAAAATTCACCGTGAAATTAACGCGCAACGATCGCGATTCAATGGGGTGAAAGTGCGCTTCGGTGACCGGCGCAGGTTCGGTCGAGAGGCGTGACTCGTAATAGTAATCAATGGCGGCGTCCTTGCGATTGATCAGGTTATAGCCCTCAAGCTCGACGCGCATTTTTGGGTTGATCCGATAACCAATGCGGCCATTGAGCGTGGTGGTGCTGTTTGATCGCGTGCTGTTGTCTTCAATCAGTGGGCGCGGACCGAAATAACGCAACTGAACAGCGCCGAACCAGGGGCCGATATTGTCGACTGCCAAGGCCAGCGAAGCCACACCTTCAACCGCACCGGGAATACGGGTGCCAGGAACGTTCACATCCACATTGCGAAAGCGCGCACGCGCGAAAGCGATATCGGCATCAACCGTCAACCAATGGGTTGGTTTCCAGTAGTTGGAAAATTCCACCCCGTGGCGACGGCTCGGACGCCCCGCCTCGGTGGTGCCAGCATCGCCCAGAAAAATGAGTTCGGAATCGAAATCGAGTCGGTAGATCGAGAATGAGCTCTGCAAGCCGCGAATAAACTCGGTGCGCAAACCCAGCTCGATACCGTTGGAGCGAACCAGCGCTGGCGCCTTGGTGACCGGATCACCGCTCTTGGGATCAACGCTGATAGTGGTGCCACGCGCATCATTGCTGTGAAAGCCGCGCCCGACGTTGAAATACGCCTCGGTTTTGTCCCAAGGCCCGAAAATCAGACTCAATTTCGGGCTGACGAGGCTGTCATTGGCGGTTCCGGCGTTGGCTGGGTTGTCGCCCTGTACCTTGAAGCGATATTGATCCGCGCGAAGACCAGCCACGCTGCGAAACCAATCCGTCCAGCGAGTGCCCATATCGGCATAGAGACCGAGGCTGGATTCGACAATATGATCTTGACGTGTCGTCGACAAACGCTGGCGCGCCGCTGTCCTGTACAAGCCATTGTAAATGTTGTCGTTCTGCAGTTGCGCACCGACAGTGACTTCGGTTTTTTGTCCCAGTCCCGGTGCAAGTTGCAGCCACTGATGACTGATATTCAGCGCGCTGCTGACGCGATTATCCGGCTGGTTAAACTGATCGCCATGCACGGGATCGTCGAGGAAATACGTAAAGTTGGAAAATAGATTCAGCTTGTTTTGCAAGATATAGGCATTGACCTTGGTTGTGCTGCTATCGCTGCTGCGCTGCCAGGCAGCTGACAGGCTGTAGCGATCGGCGTTGCCGCCATCGGTCTTGTCGATGGCATCGAAACGGCCGATCGCGCCAGACGCGACTGCGCGCCTTGGAATCTGGTCGGTCGCATTCCATTTGGCGGTGTAGACCATTGCGGTGAAATTGAAACCATTGGCGTCGTCACCCTCGCTGTAGCGCAACACGCCGTTGTACTTGCGATAGTTGTCCGGGTTCACAAACGGCCCGTTGTTATGGAATGCCTCGATCGCAACCGTTAAATGCCCGTTGCCGAATTCCGGCGATGCGGCTAGTAAGCTGCGGCCCAAGCCGTGTTGGCCAACGCTGAAACTGGCTAGGCCCTGCGGTAGGCGGTCAGCGTAGACCACACTGGCCGTTCCGGCCGTTGCGAAATCGCCCTCGGCGGCATAGTAAGGGCCTTTTTTATACTCTAATCTGCTGGCTAGCTCGGGTATCAAAAAGTTAAGATCAGACCAGCCTTGACCATGGGAGTGACTGCGCTGATTGACAAGCATGCCGTCAACGGTCGTGCGCAGGTCGGTGCCGTGATCGAGGTTAAAGCCACGCAGGTAAAACTGGTTGGCCTTCCCCTCGCCACTGTGCTGGCTAACGATTAGGCCAGGGGCCGCCTCTAGCAGTTCGCCAGGCCGGTAAATGGTGCGCGCCTCCAGCTGCTTTTGCGTGACTACGCCAGAGTTGGCCGACGCTGCAATGCCTAATTGACTGTTGCGGGAGCTTAATACTTCCACCGGTTCTATTTTTTGCGCGGGGGCCTCGGGCTCGGCCCTCGCCTCACAGATCATCAATGCGACTGACGCTAGCGCGGTGCTGGCAGCACATATTTTTGTGGCTGCTCTATTCATATTGACTAAACTCCATAATGTGCTGAAACTTCGGCTCTGTCGCTCTGTCTCGCGGTCGCTAGCGAGATATTTTTCACGGGATTTCTTTCACAATAAAAATTAACAACCCAAAATCAAAAATAATCATGGTCAACATCATGTTCGAGCTAATTTACTGAAGTTTTGCGGCAGAGTATGACATTTTCAGAAATCTTCCTACTTAAACACGCGATAAGACCTACGCGTCGGGTTTGGTTATGGATTCAAATTTTTTAACATTGGCAAATAATTTTTCAAAGTCAGCTATTCTCGGAAAACACGAATAGACAGTGAAAGGATCACATGCGCCGACTTACCGTATCTATTGAGGACGATCTAGTCCAAAAATTTGACGCCTTGGTACAAAGCCGTGGCTATGAAAATCGCTCCGAGGCGTTTCGCGATCTACTGCGCGATGCATTGGGCGAGGACAAAATTGAAGCGGGACAAGCCAAATATTGCGTGGCAAGTCTGAGTTATGTTTATAACCACCACGAACGCCGTCTAGCCAGCCGCCTCACTGAATTACAGCACGCCAATCATGATGTCGCCTTGGCGACAATGCATGCCCATCTTGATCACGATAACTGCATTGAATCCATTATTTTACAAGGCTCAACTAATGCAGTGCTGCGGTTTGCCGAATCCATCATTGCTGAAAAAGGCGTACGGCATGGCAAGATTAATCTGGTGCCCGTTGAGATAAAGGCCTCCTACCTCAAGCCACGACGGCACATACATTTGCATCCAGAAACCTGACTGTAGACATGGGCTCTGGCCTGAGCCATGCCTGCAACATAATTCAGCGACACAATTTCTGATACGGGGAGCCACAAATGGCATCGCAACGAGGCAGTGAGATTCAAAATATGGCGCTGTTCTGCGATTTTGAGAACATGGTGCTCGGCTCGCGCAATGCCAAGCTAGCCGAATTTGACATTCGCAAAGTGCTTGAACGCCTACTGGTGAAAGGCGATATTGTGGTGAAGAAGGCCTATTGCGACTGGCAAAATTACAAGGATTTCAAAAAGAGCATGCATGAGGCCGCATTCGAACTCATAGAGGTGCCGCACGTGAGTCAGTCCGGCAAGAATTCAGCTGACATTCGCATGGTGGTCGATGCGCTTGACCTCTGCTACACCAAAGCTCACGTGGATGCGTTTGTGATTATCAGCGGTGATTCCGACTTTTCGCCGCTGGTCAGCAAGCTAAGAGAAAATAATAAAACCGTCATTGGTGTTGGCGTCCGCGCCGCCACCTCTGACCTGCTTAAAAATAATTGTGATGAATTTATTTTTTATGACGACCTTGTCAAAGCTGACGAGGCTCGAAAGAAAGCGAGTGCAAAAAAGGCAGCCGAGGCGAGTGCGGCTGAGTTGGCGGTGAAAAAATCTGTGGGATCTGCCGCGCAACCAAAAGTACTGTCCGCAAAAGCACAACCTCAAAAAACGACGAAGCGAGATGTTGCAAAGCTCTCGGCAGATATGTCGCCCATCATCGATAACAGTGAAGAGACCAAGCGCACCGAGGCAATAGATCTGGTGATTCAAACCGTTCAAGCGCTGATGAGCGAAAAAGATCGCGATGACGTACATGCATCACAAGTAAAAAATGCGCTGAAAAGACTGCGCCCAGACTTTGTAGAATCTGCATTTGGTTTCAAGGGTGGCTTTAATAAAATTCTGGAAGAGGCCGAAAAACGTGGCCTGCTGGAAATCCATCGTACTGGCAATGTTGTCGCCGTCTGCTTGCCCGCCAGCTAAGCTTTACCGCCTTCAAATTTAACGCGCATTAATATGGATAAATCAATTCAATTGATTCAACCTGAAAACGTCGCCAAGCCTGGCGGTCACTACAGCCACGCCGTCACGGCAAACGGCTTTGTATTCATATCTGGCCAATTACCCATTACCTCTCATGGCATCAAGTTGTCAGATGCATCGTTCGATACACAAGCCGCGCAGTGCTTGGCAAATGTCAAGGCAGCACTCGACGCGGCAGGTAGCGGCATCGACAAACTGGCGCAAGTGCGGGTATATCTGGATTCAATTGATAACTGGCCCGCGTTCAATATTATTTACGCTGTGTGGGCGGGAGATGCACGCCCTGCCCGTGCCATCATCCTTACTCCTGAGCTTCATTTTGGTTTGAAAATTGAAATCGAGGCGATTGCAGTAGTTTGAACTTCAGCCCGAGTGCCAAAGTATTTTAATAACGCGCAGGTTTGGCTGCGGGCTTAGGAACGGGTATCGAGTCGGGCTGCCGGATGGGCTTGGGGATGGGCTTGGGGATGGGTTTAGCGACAGGCACCATGACGACAGGCTCATAACGCAAAACATAATACGCCACTGCATCGATACATAAAAGCGCGAGCGATGACAGCACTGCACGTTGTCCCCCATCAAGCACGCGACACTAAATCAACCGATGAAAGTTCATCGCTGGGATTGAGAGGTTCAAAGAAAGGCTATCGCTCGGTTTCAGGGCTACGCATAAATTCCGGCCAAGGCAAAAACCAAATAGTATCCGACGAAGACGCGTCGTTTTGAAATGTAGCCGCCACTACGTTTGTTATCATTTGCTGATCAGGTTGGTTTGGCGATCTGCTTTTTTCTGGGTTGGGAGCTGGGCTCTGATGCATCGTGTTATTAAATTTTTTGACAGAGCGGTTCTGGTAGAGATTGGCATACGGTACGGGATGAACGGCAATCGATAATTGATCGTCCAGCGTTGCGCTCTTTGCCAATTTGCGTCTAGTGCAATAACCCCATTCGTTTGGCGGCTTGGGTATACACCTTGGTTCGTTCCGCCATAAACGCAGGCACCTTCTCAAGCGGGATATCCACCAGCTCGAATCCACCCTCGGCCATTCGCTTTTGAAATTCTGGATCTTTATTAATTTCTGCAAAAATATCAGAAATCTTTTTCCGCATTTCAGGCGGCGTTGACTTTGGAACCGCAATGCCGCGATAGGCACCGTCCACCCAGTCAATGCCCAATTCTCTAAATGTTGGCACATCTGGAAATTGCGGGTGACGTTTTTCAGTCGCCACCGCTAACATGCGAGTGCGACCTTTTTGCGCAATCGCCAATGTCACATACGACATCGCCATATTCACATGGCCGCCCAACAGCGACGCCACCAAATCGCCTGTGCCCTTAAAAGGAACATAAGTTGTCTTTATTCCTGCCACACCGTTAAAGCGTTCGGTAGCCATGTGATTGGCAGAGTTGGTGCCGGAGCCCGCAATCGTGATGTCGCCGGGCTTTTCTTTGGCGGCTTTGACCAAATCCTGATATGTCTTGTAAGGGCTTTCGCTGCGCACAATGATCGCATCCGGCGTGTAATGATAAAAATAAACGTTGGTCAGATCCTCGGTCTTGTATTGCACTTGCCCCTCAAGCGGCTGCAGGACGATGTGCGGAAGATTGGTGCTCATTAGCGTATAACCGTCGCCTGGAAAACTATTGGTCTGAGCCCACGCCAGCGCTCCACCTGCGCCCGGCTTTGACTCAATAATCAGCTCCTGATTAAATTTCTTGCGAAATACCTGCTGCTGAAATCGGGCGCCTATGTCTGACTCGCCACCGGGCGCAAAGGGCACAATATATTTGACAGGTTTGTCGGGATACGGCGCACTCGCGGGTTGGGACGCCCCTGGTTGCGTGACCACAAATGCCGTTACCCCGATTATTGCCACCGCTGCCATCAACGCCAACATTGTCCGTCGCATAGTATTATTCATTCTCGCTCCGATTAATATTTTATACATTGGCATATCGCCGCAGGCGATATCAAGATTTCACGCTTTGCCAAAATCACCCTAACACACTAAAGCGTCAGCAATTGCCTTACCCACGTCGCTGGTGCTTGCCGTACCCCCCATGTCGGGCGTGCGTGGCCCATCTGCCAATACGGCCTCAATCGCGCGCACCATTGCGTCTGCCGCGTTTTGGTGACCCAAATGTTCCAGCATCATCGCGCCGCTCCATATCTGGCCAATCGGGTTGGCAATATTTTTTCCATAAATATCAGGCGCGCTGCCGTGAACGGGCTCAAAACAACTTGGAAACTCGCGTTCTGGATTCAGATTGGCCGAGGGTGCAATACCAATTGTGCCAGTGCACGCCGGGCCCAGGTCGGACAGAATATCGCCAAATAAATTTGACCCCACCACCACATCAAACCAGTCGGGATGCTGGACAAAATGTGCGCAAAGAATATCGATGTGATATTGCGATGTTTTCACGTCTGGATATTTGGCTTTCATTTCCACGAAGCGTTCATCCCAATACGGCATGGTGATGGCGATACCGTTTGATTTAGTAGCAGATGTGACATGTTTTCTGCCTCGCGTCATCGCCAGTTCGAACGCGTATTTCAGAATACGATCTACGCCACGCCGGGTAAAAATAGTTTGCTGCATGACCATTTCATGCTCCGTACCACCGTACATTCGCCCACCAATACTCGAATATTCGCCCTCATTGTTTTCGCGCACCACCCAGAAATCTATATCACCCGGTTTACGATTTGCAAGCGGTGAAGGCACGCCCGGCATCAAACGCACCGGGCGTACATTGGCGTACAACTGGAACTCGCGACGAATCGGAATCAACAATCCCCACAAGGAAATATGATCGGGCACCGTCGGGAACCCCACCGCGCCAAGATAGATGGCGTCGTGATGGCGAATTTCGGCAAGCCCGCCTTTTGGCATCATGGCACCGTGCTGGAGGTAGTAATCACAGCTCCACGGCTTTTCATCGAACTCAAAACCAACATCAAATTTGCTGCCCGCCGCCTCCAAAACCCGCAGTCCTTCCGGCACCACTTCTTTGCCGATACCGTCACCGGCGATAACCGCTATTTTGTGTGTCTTCAACGTGACTCCTTGCGCTAAATAGATTTCAACTAAATTGAACTGTAGCCATCATGCACGAAAAATAAACCGCGCATGATTTGCGAACGTATCGACTCTAATTTGAACGCAAGAGACTCTGTGCCATTGACATATTTTAGGCTTGGACCTGAAATGACGCGCAAGTGCGCAAGCGTGCAGCACCAACCTGGATTAGCGTGCTGCAAGCGGGATCGGATCCATCAGTGTTGTCGACAAATATCATACCTCAAGCGTCGCCGGTAAGCGTGGCGGCGGGCGAAGCTATTGCTACTTCATATCCGCCGTCGGCTTTAACCCCGAAAGGCTTATGCCTTCGCAGGGATCTTTGCGGGCAACACGCGGCGTGAACCACACATAATCAAATGGCTCGGCCTCGTTGACGATGCTATCAATGTAGTCACGCGGCGACGTTTGTGCGGCAACGACCTCGATGAAAGCGACCACCGCGATTTCGGAGTTTGGTGCGGCCGTTTGCAAATAGAGCGGCACTGCCCGGTCCCGTCTGACGTGGCCGCGCCCCGCAATCAGCACTGCACCCGATGGCTTGGCCGCCAACATCGCACCGGCCATGATCGCATCGCGTGCGCGCTGCACATTCCCCATCCCGGATGCCATTGAATCGGGTAGCTGCCCACAATGTCCTTCAAGCAATTCTTCCTGCAACGCATTATTCCGCGCGGTGTTCCATGTATTCGTAAAAAATTCATCCGCAAATTTGACCGGGGAGGCTTTCAATCCCAGTGAAAAAATCTGCCGCCCATCACCACGCGACAAATTCGCTGCGCGTAACCGAAGCTTTTGCGAAATTGCAAAATCTACAATCGGCCTGTATTGATCCCAGCCCCAACCTCTGCGATCGAGCTTGCCGGCGTCGGCAATGGCATCGGCCGTTGGATTGGGCAACATCATTGCCGCATCAATCGCCGCCTGATTCTCGATATCAAATTGTTCCATCGCCACAACACGTGTAGACGCACGCTGCTGGGTCATTGCGTTTAAGATCGCCAACTGTAGGCGGTGGTGATCCGGATTGTCGTGCGTCTCACCCAGCAAAATAAATCGCTTGCTGGCCAATTCGGCGTTTAAATCGGCTTCAGAAATCCAGCGTTGCTGTTTCACTGCCCATATTTTGCCCACCAGCACATGATTGATATCAAGTGTTGACAACCAGCTATCGACGGGCGCCGGAGCGGGAGCGGGAACAAGAGCAGGAACACTCGATATGGCGCAACCCGCCGATAGAAAAACCGTGGCGATACTTGCCAGTAATGCCAACACAAAAATTCTCGGAAAAGACAATTTTGAAATCATTTTATAAGCCCGGTTTTCGTAAATTATCTGCCAGTTTAGCGACACCGCATGCAGACGCGGATCAAAGCCAAGTAGTTGCCTGGCATCCGCTAACGCAATTCGCTTTGAATGGAATGCTTTGGCCTGCCACCCGGCCAAAATCGGCTTGCCTTGCGCGGTTAAACGCCAGTGGCAAAAGTGGTGCTCTCAACCCAAGTGCTTGGTGACCAGCTGGCGTCAACCGGCAGGCAAGGTTTCACTCGTTACGGTGCGCGCTGATGCAGAATTACCGCTGGTCAATGTGGTTGAAATTTGAACAAATGAATATAAACCGCCTCGTAATACGGCCGCGATTCACTTTATAGCTCGGCCGGGATTCGCCCTAATAGCGGCATATGGACATATGGGGTCAGGGCATATGGGGTCAGAGGGCATATGGGGTCAGAGAGGGCATATGGGGTCAGGTCTTTTATTATCATATTTCTCAAAAGTATTAAGAATAACATAAACTTCAAATGTGATAATAAAAGACCTGCCCCCTGCTTGCGACCTAATCCGATTATTGTCAATTGGGCCTGAGGGCAGAAATGGTGATACTCCAAGGTGCTGACCATAAAATGCCAAAATCGTATTCAGGGTCATCGTGGACGCGAAAATCCGTGAACCCGGCTGCGCTGAAGTGCCTTTCGAGTGCCCGTAGTGAGAAAAGTCGCATTTCGAGCGTTGTTCCTGGACCACCATGAAAAACCAAATCGCCGTACTCTTCCGCTGCGCCGCCTCGGGTTACGTTCTTGAGTATCCATGAGCCGGGGCGCACTTCGCACACTGAGTACTCAAACAAATTGGGGAAGTGCTCCGTACTTTCGGCCTCTAGGGAAAATGGGACTGAGAATACTGCGACGCCTCCAGGTTTAAGCGCACGAAATAGGTTATCGAAGGCACGCTGAATTGGGGGTGCAACATGCTCAAACACGTCCGAAGAAATGACGAAATCGTGTCGGTCGAACCATTTCTCATCCAGCTCGGCAATATCTAGAAATGTCTCACAATGAAAAAAAGTATTCGTATAGCTAAATTTCTCCGTTAGCCTCGACGCATAACATTGGTTGTCGCTCATCCCCATACCTTGAATATCTCTGCGCGGATCAATCTCCTCCAGAACATCGATCCTTCAAAAAAGGCGTTTTGTCAATGCTGCAGCCAATGATCGAAACCGTACGGTCGAACCACAAATGCGGCAGGCACCGCTCTCCCGGCTAATTGATCGCGCCGGAATATTGTTGTCGGCGCCACATATATTGCAGCGAAAAGACAACGTGCCCAAGGGTGATGAATGAGGGTTCTTGCGGCTAAAAAGTGTCCTAAAAAACTCTAAGGGCTTTCGATGCATCGTTTCGATTCTTATCGTTTGTTAGTTATGTAGGTTTACTCAACTGATGCAAACCCGTATCCATACACGCATGGCATACACGCATAGGGTCAGGTCTTTCATTATCACATTTCCACGGCATATGGGGTTAGGTCTTCTACAATCATATTTCTAGGAAATGGCAAGAATAACATAAACATCAAATGTGATAATAAAAGACCTGACCCCTGCTTGCTACGCGCTATGGTTGCTTATTTGCATCCCGAATTGATCGAGGTGTTTGACGGAAATCAGATACCTTGACACCGAGGACTCGGTTATTGGTGAAATAAACATCTTCAAGAGAATGCAAAGGAGAATAATCACCATCCGCTATTGCAGTATGAAGAAAACGAAAAGTGTTCAAATGGGGAAGTTGCTTTACAAATTTCACGGATTTCATCGTGCCGCATTTATTCATTTTCAGCTCTCTAATCATCGGACAGGTGGCGATATTTTCGTAGTCAGTTATTTTTTTAAAGCTAAATGCAATGAATGTCGTTAGTTCATCAAGAGATAATTTCGTGAGCGTTTCAAGACGCGTTAAATAATGAAGCTCAAGTTTTTTTAAATGCGAAAACCTATCAATACCGCGCAGACTTTTGATGCTCGACTGAACCAATTCAAACTCAGTTAGGCAAGAGAAAAGCGGCATCTCAGTAAGGTCCGAGGTAACGGACTTGTATTTCCAAATATGCAGTGATTCAATTTTTGATTTTTCGGCATTGAGAAAGATATTTTTATGCCAATCGAGCGAAGCTTTTTTGAGAGCAGGTAACTTCCGTAAATCCAACGTTAGTCTCGTTTTGTCGATTGAAATATCTTCGAGATGCGGCAGAAGAGGCAATGTGCCAGCCCGAATATTTGGGCTTCTGATAACAATTAGAATTCGCAAATTTGGAAGTTCGCTCAAAAAATCCAACGTTAAACCGGAAAATCCGTAGTCAGGTGCAATGCTGACTCCATCAACCTCACCTGTACTAAGCGCTGTAGAAATTTCCGCTTTAAATTCGTCCGAATAATGGGCTACGACGTATTCACCACTCTTGCCACTTTCAAATGTTTTTTCACTCATGCTATTTACCATCTTTCTTCAAAAGTTTCTCTCCAGGTGAGTTGATCTTGTTGCAATTTTCTTTGCTTTGAACACCCTTCTCATCCTTACGAATTCTTCGTGCTTCATCCTTAAATGCTTCTTGGTCATTTGTCGCAGGAGTCCAGTCAGTTCCCAAGCTGGGGTCAGGTCTTTCATTATTACATTTGATGTTTATTTTATTCTTAATA
>ENA-OFCD01000165-OFCD01000165.1-metagenomes-genome-assembly--contig:-NODE-165-length-43885-cov-13.712891_pt1 | contig 43885 bp, 43 predicted proteins | sample MGYA00153392_OFCD01 | MGnify analysis MGYA00153392 | reverse complement strand
AGAAGATCGGCATGGGCATGGTCGGCGACATGGGCAAGTTCATGCAGTACCAGACCGCGCAGTCGATTCCGAAGTTCGCCGAGGGCGCGGGCGGCGGTGGGGGTGTGGTGGGCGACGCGATCGGCCTGGGCGCGGGCGTCGCGCTCGGGCAGGTGATGGCGCAGCAGCTCGGCCAAGGCTTGAAGCCGGGCGTGCCTGAGGCGCCGTTGGCGGGGGTTGCGGGCGTTGCCGGCGTCAAACCCGAGGACGTGATGGCCACGCTCGAAAAACTCGGTGAACTCAAGGCCAAGGGCATCCTCACCCAGGACGAGTTCGACATGAAGAAGGTGGAGCTGCTGAAGAAGCTGGTCTAGGCCACTTTTTACCCGCACGCAGTTTCGTCGCTTGGCTACCGTTCCCTCGCCGCAGCGCATCTACCGCGCGGCGTGCCCGAACTGCGGCGCGCCGGTCGAGTTTCGATCGGCAGCGTCGGCTTTCGCCGTCTGCAGTTTTTGCAAGAGCACGGTCGTGCGCGAGGGCGACGCGCTGCGAAAAATCGGCCAGAGTGCCGAGCTGTTCGACGACCACTCGCCGCTGCAGCTCGGCGCCGCCGGCACCTACCAAGGTGCGGCCTTCACGCTGGTCGGCCGGCTGCAATACAAATACGCCGAGGGCACCTGGAACGAGTGGCATGCGCTGTTCGATGGCGGCGCCGGTGGTCAGAAATCGGGCTGGCTGAGCGAAGACAACGGTCGCTACGTGATCGCGTTCGATGTGCCACTCGCAGGCGATGCGCCGAGCGCGACGAGCCTGAAGGCGGGCGCGCAGGTGATGGTTGCGGGGCAGGCGTGGTCGGTCGCGTCGGTCTCGGCCGCGAAGCTGCTCGCAGCGCAGGGCGAATTGCCGGTCCCACCGAAGCTCGACCGCGGCTTCGTCGTCTGCGACTTGCGCAACACGCGCGGCGAGGTCGGCACGCTCGATTACAGCGACCTGGGCGGCACCGACAAAACCGCAGCTCCGCGCTGGTCGATCGGCCGATCGGTCGCGATCAGCGAGCTCGCGATGACCGGCCTCGCCGAAGCTGCCGAGAAAACGCTGAAGGGTCGCGCGATCGAGTGCCCGAACTGCGGTGCGTCGCTCGAAGTGAAGCTCGCGACGACGCAATCGATCGTTTGCCACCAATGCCGCTCGGTCGTGGACGTTTCCCAAGGCGTGGGCGGTGACCTCGAGCACTACGCGCAGGTCAACGGGTCGGAGCCTCTGATCCCGATGGGTGCGGTCGGCACGCTCTCGCTCGGCACGGCGGCGCTGCCGTGGCAGGTGGTCGGCTATGCCGAGCGCGCCGAGGTATCAGCAAGCGCTGACGACGAAAACGCGGACGAACAGAGTTTTTGGCGCGAGTACCTGCTGTATCACCGCACGCAAGGCTTCGCCTTCATCGTCGACGCGCAAGACGGCTGGAGCTGGACGGCGCCGCTCACCGGCGTGCCTTCGGGCACTGGCGATGTCGTGAAGTACGAAGAGGCGGTCTACCGCAAGCTCTACGACTACACCGGCGTGGTCACTTACGTGCTCGGCGAGTTCTATTGGCAAGTCACGCAGAACCAGCGCACCTTGAACACCGACTACCAAGGCACCGGCAGTGCGGGGGCGAAGCGGTTGAACCGCGAGCAAACCGGCTCGACAGATGCCCAAGAGGTGGTCTGGTCCGGTGGCCAAACGCTCTCGGCCGATGCGGTGATGAAAGCCTTCCGTCTTGCGCCCGACAAGAGCGCCGCGCTGCAGCGCGATGCGCTACCGACTTCGTTCAACGGTTCGTCGCTGCTCGCCAAGCTCTTTCTCGGCGCACTGATCCTGGTCGTCGTTCTGATGCTGTTCCGCTGCGGCAGCGGCAGCGGCGGCGGCAGCAGTGGGTACTACGGCGGCAGCGGCGGTTCTTACGGCGGTTTTTCGAGCGGAGGCGGCCACAAGTGATTGCCTCCGCATTAGCGTCATCAACGTTTCGACTGGAGGTTCGCCATGATGGGAATTGAGTGGATGAAGCCCGGCGTCATCGTCGGCTCGATCATGTTCGCGCTGATCGGCGTGGCGATCTTCGCGGTGTGTTTTGTCATCATCGACAAGCTCACCCCGTACCACTTGTGGGACGAAATCGTCGAGAAGAAAAATGTCGCGCTCGCGATCGTCGTCGGGGCGATGTGCATCGCCATCGGGATGATCGTGGCGGCGGCGGTGCATGGGTGATATGGATGGGTGGGTGGGTGCTATGATATGGCCACCCATATCCGGAGCACCGCATGAAGACGACTCTCGACATCCAGGATCCATTGCTCGAACAGGTGCGCGCGATCGCCGCGCGAGATGGCGAAACCTTGCGTTCGTTGGTCGAGCAGGGCCTGCGCAAGGTGGTGGCGGAGCGGACGGCCAAAGCCAAGCGGTTCAAGCTGCGTGATGGCAGCTTCGAGGGCAATGGCCTGCGTCCGGAGGTCGCGCACCTCTCGATGCACGAGATCATCCTGATGAGCTACGAGGACCGCGGCGGATGATCGCGATCGACACCAACTTGCTGGTGTATGCGCACCGCACGGAAAGCCCGTTCCACGCGACAGCGAGCCGATGCATCAAAGAGCTTGCCGAGTCGCGGTCGCCGTGGGCCGTTCCGTGGCCTTGTATTCATGAGTTCTGCTCCGTTGTCACCAATCCGCGTATCTTCAAGACACCGACTCCGATAGCCGGAGCGACGACGCAAGCGGACATTTGGTTCGAGTCGCCCTCGCTGGTTCTGTTGAGCGAAACGGCTGAACACTGGCGCACTTTCCGCAATTTGATCGCCATGGGAAGCGTGCGCGCCGGCATGGTTCATGACGCACGTATCGCGGCAATCTGCCTCGACCACGACGTGAGCGAACTCTGGTCCGCCGACCGCGACTTCAACCGCTTCCCGAGCCTCACGGTGCGCAACCCGCTGATCGGTTGAGCGGCGCGCGCATGGCCGATTCTCTCGACGACGCGTCGCCGGTGCCGCGTGTGCGGCCGACCGAATTCGTGCTGCTCGCCTCGGTCTTCGTCGTCGCCGCCTGCGGCCTCGTCTACGAGCTCGCCGCGGGCACGCTCGCGAGCTACCTGCTCGGCGACTCGATCCTGCAGTTCTCGACCGTCATCGGCACCTACCTGTTCGCAATGGGCGTGGGCTCGTACCTGTCGCGCTTTTTCGAGCGCCAACTGATCGCGCACTTCCTGCGGATCGAATTGCTGGTGGGCTTGGTCGGCGGGTTGATGCCGGCCGCGCTGTTCGCGATGCAGTCGCTCAGCAGCGCTTCGTTTCGTTTCGCGCTGTACGCGATGGTGATGTTGGTCGGCATCTTGGTCGGGCTGGAGATTCCGCTGGTGATGCGGATCTTGAATCGCCAAACGCAGCGCCAGTCGGGTGGCAGCCTGAAGCAGCTGGTCTCGCAGGTGTTGACCTTCGACTACCTCGGCGCACTCGCCGTCTCGATCGCGTTCCCGCTGCTGCTGGTACCGCAGCTCGGGCTGATCCGCACCGGCGCGTTCTTCGGGCTGCTGAATGCGGCCGTAGCGGTGTGGGCGCTGTGGCTGTTTCGTGGCGAACTGCGGCGTGTGGCGGCGCATGCAGTCGCTTGCGCGCTGACGATCGCCGCGCTGCTGGTTGTCTTCGTCAGCGCCGATCGGGTGACGACCTGGGCCGAAGACCGTTTTTATGCCGACACCGTGCTGTTCAGCGAATCGACGAAGTACCAGCGCGTCGTCGTCACCGCGAGCGCGCAGGGCGTGCGGTTGTTTCTCAACGGCAACCTGCAGTTCCACTCGCGCGACGAGTACCGCTATCACGAGGCGCTGGTGCACCCGGCGATGGCAGCGCAGGGCGCGCCCAAGCGCGTGCTCGTGCTCGGCGGCGGCGACGGCATGGCGGTGCGCGAGATCCTCAAATACCCGAGCGTCGAGCACGTCACGCTGGTCGAGCTCGACCCGCGCATGACCGCGTTGTTTTCGACCCAGCCGCTGCTGCGCCAGCTGAATCACGACGCGTTGCTGTCACCGAAACTCATGGTCGTCAACGCCGATGCGTTCGCGTGGCTCGAACAGGGTGCTGGCAACAGCGCGGGCAGCTTCGACGTGATCGTTGTCGACTTCCCCGACCCGACCAACTTCTCGATCGGCAAGCTCTACACGTCGAGCTTCTACCGGCTGATCGACCAGCACCTGAGCGCGAGCGGCTATGCGGTCGTGCAGACCACGTCGCCGTTGATCGCGCGCAAGAGTTTTTGGACCGTCGCGACCACGATCGAGGCCGCCGGCCTGGCGACCACGCCGTACCACGCGCACGTGCCGAGCTTCGGCGAATGGGGCTTCATCCTCGCGAGCCGGCGGCCGTATCGCATGCCGACCACGCTGCCCGAAGGCCTGCGGTTTTTGAGCCCGGCCGATCTGCCGATGCTGTTCAACTTTCCGCTCGACATGGCGCGCGTGCCGACCGAAGTGAACCGGCTGTCGAACCAGGTGCTGGTGCAGACCTTCGAAGCCGAATGGGGCAAGGTGCACCAGTGATCGCGATGCGCCGCCGCACCTTGCTCGGCGGTGCCGCACTCGCGCCGCTGGTCGGTTGCACGCGCGGCGAGCCGGCGAACTACACGGGCGCTTGGGTCGGTGCGAACGCGTCGCTCGGCCACCGCTTGCGCGAGCGCAAGGCGGCCGGCGTGCCCGCACCCGAGTTCACGCGACGCGCCAGCGCGATCGTCGTCGGCGCCGGCATCTCGGGCCTCGCAGCGGCGCGCGAGCTCACGCGTGCCGGCATCGACGACGTGCGACTCCTCGACCTCGAAGACGGGCCCGGCGGCAACAGCCGCGGCCACCAGATCGCCGGCATGCGCTGCCCGCTCGGCGCGCACTACCTGCCGCTGCCGGGCGAGCGCGCGGTCGAGGTCATCGCGCTGCTCGAAGCGCTCGGCGTGCGCCGCACCGAGCGCGGCTTGGCCGCCGGTGTCAATTACGACGAACGCATGCTGTGCCACAGCCCGCAAGAGCGGCTGCACATCGACGGCGTCTGGCACGACGGCCTGCTGCCGCCGATCGACGCGTTGCCGCAGGCCGAGCGCGCCGACACGCTTGTGCAGTACCGGCGCTTCGGTGCCGCCGTCGATTCCGCGAGCGCACGCGGCGCGTTCGCGATGCCGACCGCGCGCAGCGCCTGGAGCGCGAATCTCGACGCGCTCGATGCGGTCACCTTCACCGCGTGGCTCGATGCGCAACGCCTCACCGCGCCGGCGCTGCGCTGGTACCTCGACTACTGCTGCCGCGACGACTACGGTGCTGGCACGGGCCAAGTCTCGGCCTGGGCCGGGCTGCATTACTTCGCGAGCCGGCATGGCTTTCACGCACCTGGTGACGATGGCGCCAAAAGCGCCGACGAACGCGACGGCGTGCTGACCTGGCCCGAAGGCAACGCGTGGCTGGCACGCCAGCTCGCCGCGCCGCTGCGCGAGCGAACGCACGTGGGGCGCGTCGTGTTGCGCGTCGTCGAAGGCCGCGACGACGTGAGCGTCGACCTGTGGAACGCGCAGCAGCAACGCGCCGAGCGCTGGACCACGCCGCAGCTCGTGCTCGCGGTGCCGCTCTTCATCGCCGCACGGCTGTTCGAGTCACCACCCGCCGCGCTTTTGCATGTCGCGCAAGCGGTACCACATGCGCCGTGGCTGGTCGGCAACTTGCACCTGACCGACGCGCTCGACGAACACCCCGGCGCGCCGCTCTCGTGGGACAACGTGTTCTACGACCCGGCGAGCCGCGGGTCGAACGCCATCCCCACGCTCGGCTACGTCGACGCGATGCACCAGAGCACGCGGTCCATTCCCGGCCCGACGGTGCTGACCATGTACTGGGCGCTCGGTGGCAACACGCCTGCGCAACTCGCGGCGCATCGCGCAAGGCTGCTCGGCGAGCCGTGGTCGGCATGGTCGAACGCCGTCGTGACCGAACTCGTGCGCGTTCACCCCGACCTGCCGGCCAAACTGAAGCAGGTCGACCTGATGCGCTACGGCCACGCGATGAGCGTGCCGGTGCCGGGCCTGCGCAGTGGCGCGGCGCTGCGCGCGCTGGTGGCGCCGCAGCCGCGTGTGCATTTCGCGCACAGCGACCTTTCGGCGTATTCGGTGTTCGAGGAGGCGCTGTACCAAGGCACGCGTGCCGGCGCGGCGGCGGCGCGGCAACTTCACCGGAGGAATCGACGCTGACGGGCGCGTCGATGACCCGAGCCGACCGGCGCGCGTTCTAACGACAAGGTTGCGTTTCGAGGTGTTCAGCCGGCGCGCATCAATGCTTCGATCTGATCCGGCGCCACCGGCACACCGCGGCTGATCAGTTCGCAGCCGGTGTCGGTCACGACCGCGTCGTCTTCGATGCGGATGCCGATGTGCCAGAAGCGCTCGGGCACGCCGGCCGCGGGGCGCACGTAGAGGCCGGGCTCGAGCGTGACGACCATGCCGGGCTGCAGTACGCGCGACGGCTTCATCACGGCCTCGCGGCCCGCGCCGTCGACCTGCGGCCCGGGCGCCTCGCCGAGCGAGAGGTACTCGCCGACATCGTGCACGTCGCGCCCGAGCCAGTGGCCGGTGCCGTGCATGTAGAACTGGCGGTAGGCGCACGAGTGAACAGCGTCGTCGACAGTGCCGACGGCGTTGTGATCGAGCAGGCCGGCATCCAGCATGCCCTGCGTGAGTACACGCACGGCCGCGTGGTGCGCATCGCGTTGCCTGGCGCCGGGGTGGGTGGCGTCGGCCGCGGCCTGCTGCGCTGCGAGCACGATCTCGTAGAGCTCGCGCTGCGCCGGCGTGAATAGGCCGTCGGCGGGAAAGGTGCGGGTGATGTCGCTGGCGTAGCCGTCGAGCTCGCAGCCCGCGTCGATCAGGCAGAGCTCGCCGGCGCGCAATTCGGCATCGCTCGCGGCGTAGTGCAGCACGCAGGCGTTCGCGCCGGCCGCGACGATGCTCGGGTATGCCGGGCTCTGCGCGCCGCGGCGGCGAAACTCGTGCAGCAACTCGGCCTCGATTTCGTACTCGCGCACCGTGCCATCCGGCGCCGCGCGAAAACGCGCGCCGCAGTAACGCATCGCACGCGCGTGGGCATCGGCGCTGATCTGGGCAGCGCGGCGCATCGTCGCGAGTTCACCGGCGTCTTTGACGAGGCGCATGTCATCGACCAGCGGTGACACATCGCGTTGCATCGCCGGAGCTTCGATGCCGGCGCGAGCGCGGCCGCGCAACGTGGTCAACCAGCCGTCGACACGGCGCATCACGTCGGGCCCGGCGCCGAACGGAAACCACACGGCTGGCGCACCGCCCAATCGCGCGAGCACCGCAGCGTCGAGCGTGTCGACATCGAAGGCGGTATCGACGCCGAGCGCCGCCGGTGCCGCATTGACACCGAGCCGCCGGCCGTGCCAGATCTCCATCTCGGGGTTGCTGGCATGGCAGCCGATGGCCGATGCGCCGCTCGCGTGCAGCACGAGCCAGGCGCCGGGTTCATCGAAGCCGGTCAGGTAATGAAACGTGCTGTCGTGGCGAAACGGGTGGTCGTTGTCGCTGTTGCGTTGGCGCTCGGGTGCGGTCGGTATCAGTGCCACGCCGCCTCCGGCCGCGCGCATCGATTCGGCCAAGCGCGCGCGCCGATCGGTGTACACAGAAGTAGCGACCAAAGGACCGACAACAAAACCGACAGCAAAAGCCATCCGGAGACTGTAGCCTCGCAGCCTGCCGCTGCAGCTTGCATGGCCTTCGACTAACCTCGTCACATTCGAACACGAACCGAAAGAACACCATGCAATACCGACGTTTGGGCCGCAGTGGCCTGCAGGTGAGCGAGCTCTCGCTCGGCTCATGGGTCACGTACCACAACCAGGTCGACACAGGCGCCGCGACCGAGATGCTGGCGGCCGCCTACGCCTCCGGTGTCAACTTTTTCGACAACGCCGAGATCTATGCCGGTGGCGAGAGCGAGGTCGTGATGGGCCAGGCCTTCAAGGCGTTGAAGTGGCCGCGCCTCAACTACATCGTCTCGACCAAATTCTTCTGGGGCATCGACGACGGCAGCGGCGATCAGATCAACCGCCGCAACACGCTCAACCGCAAGTACCTGATGCAGGCGATCGACGGTTCGCTCAAGCGCATGGGCCTCGATTTCATCGACCTCGTCTACTGCCACCGGCCTGACCCGGCCACGCCGATCGAAGAAACCGTGCACGCGATGAGCGACATGATCACGCACGGCAAGGCGCTCTACTGGGGCACGAGCGAATGGAGCGCTGCCGAGATCCGCGCGGCCTGGGACATCGCCGACCGCCACCATCTTCACAAGCCGGTGATGGAGCAGCCGCAATACCACCTGTTTCACCGCAAACGCGTCGAGACCGAATACGCGCGGCTCTACGAAGACATCGGCCTGGGCCTGACCACCTGGAGCCCGCTCGCCAGCGGTTTGCTGACCGGCAAGTACAAGAACGGCATCCCGCCCGACAGCCGCGGCGCGCTCGAGAACATGGGCTTTCTCGGAAAGAGCTTCGCCGACGAGAAGAAGCGCGCCGCGGTCACGCAACTCGAAGGCATCGCTGGCGAGCTCGGCTGCAGCGTCGCGCAGCTCGCGATCGCGTGGGTGGCAAAGAACCCGCACGTCAGCACCGTGATCACCGGGGCGTCGAAGCTGTCGCAGTTGCAGGCCAACCTCGGTGCGATCGATGTGTTGCCGAAGCTGACGCCCGAGGTGATGGCGAAGATCGATGTGATCAGCGCGCCGATCGCGCAATAGGGAGCCGGTCTGCGAGCCGGTCAGGGCTGCTTGGCGTTGCCCTGACCGTTGCCCGGGCGGCGGCCTTGAACGGCACGCCAGCCGGCGTAAGCAGCCGCGGCGAGGCCGCCCAGGCGAGCCACGCGCCACCAACCGCCGCGCCCCCTTGCGAGGGGGACCACCCCTCCCAGCAATGCCGCGGCCACGCGGTAGCGCCGCAGCAGCGACAACGCCAGCCCGACCCAGCCGCCTTGGCCCGCCGGCCCGGCCATGCCGAACAGCGATGCGGCCAGGTTGCCGCCGATCGCACTGCGCAGCAGGTTGGGCAGGCGTGCGGCCTGGTCGACGCGCGCGAGCTCGCCGCGCAACGCGATGCGTTCGAACGCGATGCGCGTCAGCAGCACCTGCTTGCGCGCATGGCGATCCATCGCGTTCATGACGACTCCCCGATCACTGGGTACATCGATCGACCCTCCGAGAGGGCCGGGCCTTGCTTTGGGGCGGCCCGGCGCGGCGGCCCGCGCATCACTTGCTCTCGCCTCGCATCATCGCCGCGTCGGTGCGCAACTCGGCCAGCGTGTCGGCGAGCAGCGGCGGGTCGGCGCGCAATCTGGCGCGCAGCCAGAGCAGCAGGCCGACCACGGCGGCGGCGTAGACGAGCGCGATCCAGCCGAGCACCGACGCGCCGAGCGCGGGCCACGCGGCCGCTGCGATCCACGCCGTCAATGCGACGACGGCACCGGCAATCAGCAGCAACGCCGCGAAGCTCGCGATGATCGTGAACACGAGCCGCTCGCGCGCTTCGCCGATCTCGATGCTGGCGAGCTCGAGCCGGTTTTGCAGCATGCCGAACAGGCTGCTGCCGACGCGGGCCACCGCTTCGAGCAGCCCCGGATCGGTCATGACACCCCCTCGTCCGGTGAATACACCGGCCGATCCCCCGCGGGGATGAGCCTTGCTTCGGGCAGCCCGGCATGGCGGCTCATTCGATCACCGATCAGCGACGCGCGATCAGCAGGCCGACGACGACGCCGATGCTCGCGGCGGCGACGATCGAGCGCCACGGGTTCTCGTGCACGTAGTCGTCGGTCGCGTAGGCGGCGGCCTTGCCTTTTTCGACCGCGACGCCCTGCGCGTCTTTCATGCGCGCCTGCAGCGCCTTGAGTTGCTCGAGCGCGCGGCCACGCAACTCGGCGGCTTTCTCACCGGTGGCGTGGGCGGCTTGCGTAAGCATGTCTTCAGCGCCGGCGATGGCCCGGCTGACATCGGATTGCACGTCGTCGGCGAGGGCGGAGGCGGTGGTTCTGGTGTTCATCGAGGGATTCCTTCGTTCGGTGGCAGAGGATCGAACATCATAGTGCGCGATCCAGCAATTGCAGCTGTGCTGGCGTGCCGACGTTCTCCCATTCGCCGCGCCACACCTCGGCCGTGATGCCGCGCGCCCGCATGCCGTCGAACAGCAGCGGCGCGAGCGGCAGGCGCGTGCCGGGCGCCACACCGGCGAGCAGCGAGGCTCGCATCAGCGCGAAGTTGGCATAGGTCCAGGTGTGGTCGTCGGGGCCGGGGCCGTCGGCGAGACCGTGTCCGTCGGCAGTCAGGCCGAAGTCGCCTTTCGGGTGGAACGGCGGGTTCGGCACGAGCCACAGATGGGCTTGCGCGTCGCTGCGTGTAAAGCGTTCGGCCGCGGCGGGGTCGAACGCGAACGTGGGCGCGAAGATGTCGGCCGAGACGACCCAGAACGGGTCGTCGGCGTGCGCGATCAGCCACGGCAGCGCGGTCGCGATGCCGCCTGCGGTCTCTAACGCGCCACCGTGGTCGCGCTGCTCCATCGAGTAGTGAATCGCCACGCCGAAGCGCGCGCCGTCGCCGAGCGCAGTGACGATTTGTTCTTCGAGCCACGCCGTGTTGACGACGATCTCGCGCACGCCGGCCCGCGCCAGCGCCTCGATGTGCCACTCGATCAGCGGCTTGCCGCGCACCGCGAGCAGCGGCTTCGGCGTGTGATCGGTCAACGGCCGCATGCGCGCGCCACGCCCGGCGGCGAGGATGATGGCTTTCACGTCGCCTCCTCGCCGCGGACCAGCGCATGGCGCTCGATCTGCGTTGACCCGAACGCCTCGATCAGCGACGCCATCAGCGCGTGCGCGCGCGCCGAGTTGTCGGCGCCGAAGTTGCACACGTAGACATCGAGCGTCACCGCCGCGATCTCGGGCCAGGTGTGCACCGCGAGGTGCGACTCGGCCAGCAGCACGACGCCGGTGATGCCGACGAGCGCCTCGCCGCGTCCATCGACCGCAGCGCCCGGCGCCGGCGTGAAGCGGTGGAACAGTTCGCCGACCGGTTGCAGCCCGGCCGTGCGCACCGCGGCCAGGCAGGTCGCGCGCAACGCCTCGGGTTCGGTCATCACGGCGCGGGCCACAGGGCAATCGCGCAGGTCGGCGGTCAAGTGCAATCCGTGCATCGGCAGAATTATCCGGTTGCGTGGCGCGCAGGCGTCGCAACGCACGCCCATGCCTAAAATGAAAAGCTCTGCAGCCCACCCGACCGGAACCGCATGGCCAGCACACACAACACCACCGACGCGACACTGATGGCCAACTCGATCCGGGCACTCGCGATGGACGCGGTGCAGCAGGCCAATTCGGGCCATCCCGGCGCGCCGATGGGCATGGCCGACATGGCCGTCGCGCTGTGGGGCCGGCACCTGCACCACAACCCGGGCAACCCGCATTGGGCCAACCGCGACCGCTTCGTGCTGAGCAACGGCCACGCCTCGATGATTCTTTACGCGCTGTTGCACCTCACCGGCTACGACCTGCCGATGAGCGAGCTGCGCAACTTCCGCCAGCTTCACAGCAAGACGCCGGGCCACCCCGAACACGCCATCACGCCAGGCGTCGAGACCACCACCGGCCCGCTCGGTCAGGGCTTCGCAAACGCGGTCGGCATGGCGCTGGCCGAGAAGCTGCTCGCGAGCGAATTCAACCGCGAAGGTCACGCCATCGTCGACCACCACACCTACGTGTTCATGGGCGACGGCTGCATGATGGAAGGCATCAGCCACGAGGCCGCCGCGATGGCCGCCGCGTGGAAGCTCGGCAAGCTCGTCGCGCTCTACGACGACAACGGCATCTCGATCGACGGCAAGGTCTCGCCCTGGTTCATCGACAACACGCCCGAGCGCTTTCGTGCCTATGGCTGGAACGTGGTCGCCGATGTCGACGGCCACGACGCCGATGCGGTCGACGAAGCGATTCGGCAGGCGCTCGCGCAAGGCAGCGGCAACGCGCCGGGCGGCGGCAAGCCCACGCTGATCTGCTGCAAGACCGTCATCGGCCAAGGCTCGCCGAACCGCGGCGGCACCGCCAAGGCGCACGGCGAAGCGCTCGGCGCCGACGAGATCAAGCTGACCCGCGAAGCGATCGGCTGGGCACCCGAACCGTTCGTGATTCCCGAAGAGGTCTACACGCTGTGGGACGCGCGCCAGCAAGGCCTGGCCGACGAGACGGCCTGGGTCGACGCCTTCGCCGCGTACGCCAAGGTCTACCCCGAACTCGCGCTCGAGTTCGCGCGCCGCATGGATGGCGAGTTGCCGAAGAACTGGTCGCAAACGGTGGTCGATGCGGCGATTGCGGCGCAGACCAAGGCCGAGAGCGTCGCCACCCGCAAGGCCAGCCAGATCGCACTCGAAGTGTTCACGAAGGCACTGCCCGAGATGCTCGGCGGCAGCGCCGACCTGACTGGTTCGACCCTCACCAACACCAGCAGCGCCACCGCGTTCCGCCTGCATGAAGACGGCAGCTGGAACGGCGGGCGCCACATCAGCTACGGCGTGCGTGAATTCGGCATGGCCGCGGTGATGAACGGCATCACGCTGCACGGCGGGCTGATGCCTTACGGCGCCACTTTCCTGACGTTCAGCGACTATTCGCGCAACGCGATCCGCATGGCCGCGCTGATGAAGCAGCGCGTGATCCACGTCTTCACGCACGACAGCATCGGCCTCGGCGAAGACGGACCGACGCACCAGTCGATCGAGCACGCCGCCTCGCTGCGCTTGATTCCGGGCCTCGATGTCTGGCGCCCTTGCGACACGGCCGAGACCGTGATCGCCTGGGCCTGCGCGATCGAAAGCAAGACGCGCCCGAGCGCGCTGCTGTTCTCGCGCCAGGCGGTGCCGTATGCGCCGAAGAAGTCGCTCGACGGCATCTCGAAAGGCGCCTACGTGCTGGCCGAGCCGAGCGAGGTCGGCCTGAAAAAAAAGGCGCAAGCCGTGATCATCGCGACCGGCTCGGAGGTACAACTCGCGCTCCACGCGCAGCAAGCGTTGGCCAAGATCGGCATCGCCGTCAACGTCGTCTCGATGCCGTCGACCAGCGTGTTCGATCGCCAGACCGAGGCCTACAAGACCAGCGTGCTGCCCAAGGGTTTGCCGCGCATCGCGGTCGAGATGGGCGTGAGCGGCGGCTGGTGGAAATACGGCTGCGCGGCCGTCGTCGGCATCGACACCTACGGCGAATCTGCACCCGCACCGGTGCTGTTCAAGCACTTCGGGTTCACGCCCGAGAACGTGGTCGCGACGGTGCGCCGCGTGTTGCAACGGGGCTGAACGTGAGGACCTGGGTTCGGCTGATGGCATTCGCGGCGATCTCGGCCTCGTTTGCGCTGTCCGCGCGTGCCGCCGACGAACTGCCGGCGCCGGTCTACGCCGTCAAGCAACAGGTCGCCACGACAGGTTCCATCATCCGCAAAAACGTGGTGACCAGTTCGAAGGTGCCGGTCAACCGCCGCTACGCCGAGCTGACCCCCAACGAGCAGCAGATTGTCAAGTCGGCTTACGAAGCGATGCGCCCGCTCGACGAACCGCCGTATCCCATCGACGGTTTGAAGCCGGTCTCGAAGCGCTGCGAGAGGTGCAGCGCAAGCTGTTGGCCGAAGGCGAACTGTCGATGTTTGTCGAGGTCGATCCGGAGGGACAGGCGACTGCCGTCAGCATGATGAAGTCACCCGACCCGAAGCTGACCCAAGGGGTCGCCACCGCGTTGATGCTGACTAAGTACAAGCCCGCGGTCTGCCGCGGGCAGCCTTGCCAGATGGCCTATCCGCTGCGCATGACCTTCACGGTCTCGCACTAGCACCCCGGGTTCGCGCTTTCCCAATTGTTGCTATTTCCACCGACCCTCAGGAGAAAACAATGACCATCAAAATCGGCATCAACGGCTTCGGCCGCATCGGGCGCATGGTGTTTCGTGCCGCCGTTCAGAACTTCGATGACATCGAGGTCGTCGGCATCAACGACCTGCTCGAACCCGAGTACCTCGCCTACATGCTGCAGTACGACTCGGTGCACGGCCGCTTTAAAGGCAGCATCGAAGTCGACGGCCACACGCTGATCGTCAACGGCAAAAAGATTCGCCTGACGCAAGAGCGCGAGCCGGCGAACCTGAAGTGGGCCGAGGTCGGCGCCGACATCGTCGTCGAGGCGACCGGCCTGTTCCTGACCAAAGAAACGGGCCAAAAACACCTCGACGCCGGCGCAAAGAAAGTGATCTTCTCGGCGCCCTCGAAAGACGACACGCCGATGTTCGTCTTCGGCGTCAACGACAAGACCTACGCGGGCCAGGCGATCATCTCGAACGCGTCGTGCACGACCAATTGCCTCGCGCCGGTCGCGAAGGTGTTGAACGACAAGTGGGGCATCAAGCGCGGCTTGATGACGACGGTGCACGCGACCACTGCGACGCAAAAAACCGTCGACGGCCCGAGCAACAAAGACTGGCGCGGCGGCCGCGGCATCCTGGAGAACATCATCCCGTCGAGCACCGGCGCGGCCAAGGCGGTGGGCGTGGTGATCCCCGAGCTGAACAAGAAGCTGACCGGCATGTCGTTTCGCGTGCCGACCTCCGATGTGTCGGTGATCGACCTGACCGTCGAGCTCGAAAAACCCGCGACCTACGCCGAGATTTGTGCCGAAATGAAGGCGCAGTCGCAAGGTGCGATGAAGGGTGTGCTCGGCTACACCGAAGACAAGGTCGTCTCGACCGACTTCCGCGGCGAGTCGATGACCTCGGTGTTCGATGCCGACGCCGGCATCGCACTCGACAGCACCTTCGTGAAGGTCATCTCGTGGTATGACAACGAATGGGGCTACTCGAACAAGGTGCTCGAGATGGTGCGCGTGATCTCGAAATAACCGTCGTGGCGCGCGGCCTGTGACCGCGCTCGCGGCGGCACGGAGTCGCGGTCAGTGACATTACTTTGCGATCGGACTCGCCACAGCAATCATCTCGCCTCGCTGTACGTGTCCAATCCACACGCTTTGCACTGCGACACGCAGCGCAACAAAACTATCAACAGCAAGGATTCGAGACGTGAAGAACTTCAAGCGGTGGCCGGCGATCGGCGTGGTGGCGGCAGTGGCCGCGTTGGCGGGTTGCGGCGGTGGTGGCAGTGACAGTTCCTCGTCCAACGCGTCGGTCAGGCTGGTCAACGCGACACTCACCCATCCGTCGCTCGACCTGCTGGTCAATGCTGCCGTCGGCGCGGCCGGGACCGACGCCGACAAGGCCAGCGCTTATGTCACGCCCGCTGCCGGCAGCGTCACGCTGCAGATCAACGACAAGGGCGGCACCACCGCGCTCGCCGCTCTTGCGCCGAGCTTGACCGGCGGCAACCACTACACCGTGCTTGCCTACGAGTCGGGCGGTGCCGTCAAGTCGGCGATCTTGAATGAAGACTTCGCGGCTCCAGCGGCTGGCTCCGCCACACTGCGCCTCTTCGATGCTGCGGCCGAGGCCGGTACCCTCGACGTGTATGTCACGGCCAGCGCTTGCACCAGCCTCACGGGGGTGCCGACTTACAGCTTCACATCACCGACGACCACGAACTCGGTCTCGTTGACCCAGAGCCCCGGTACCTACAACGTGTGTGTCACGGCGCAGGGCGACCCGACCGATCTGCGCATGAGCCAGTCGATCACGCTCGCCGCCTTGCAGATCGCGACGGTGGTGATAACGCCGACCGTCGGTGGTCAGCTGATCAACAGTGCGCTGCTGGTCCAGCAGGGCGCCTACACCGCAGCGCGCAATCCGAATGCGCGGGTGCGGCTCGCAGCCGCCGTGTCCGGTGGCACGACAGTGAGCGCCACGACCGACGCAGGCATCGCCATCGACAGCAGCAGGTCGCCAGCCCTTGGCTTCTACACATTGGTGCCCGCCACCAGCAAGGTGAACGTGACCCTTGGCAGCGGCGCAGCGGTGACTTCGCCGACCACGGCACTTCAACAAGGCGGCGACGCGACCCTGCTCGTCTACGGTGACGCGGCCAGCCCCAAGGCAACGCTGCTGGCCGACGACAACCGCGCGCCCGACACCTTGAACATCAAGTTGCGCGTCATCAACGGGCTCACCGGCAGCACCGGCGCTTTGACGCTCACCGCGAACGGTGGCTCGCGCGTCGGCGTCAACGTGGCGCAGGGCGCTGCGTCGATTTACTCATTGGTCAGAGGCTCCGGTGCTTCGACGGCGACGGCGATCACGTTCACACTGAGTTCGTCGACCTCGGGCACCTTCCCGAACTACACGAATACGCTGAACACGGGCACGACCTACACCGTCCTGGTGGGCGACGGTGGCGGCACGGCCGCGCCATTGCTGCTGATCCGGTAACTCTTCGATACCGGCGGCGCTTCCGTGGTTTTTGCGCCGATGCGGCGCCGGTGGGGCCCCCTACACTGACTGCATGGTTCCAAAGTTTCGCGTCTCGATCGAGCGGAATCACCGACAGGCGCCCCTCCGGAGCCTGTTTTTTTATGTGAGTCGCGCATGAAGACCCTCTCCCGTCGCCGCCCTGCCTGGGCCGTTTTTTTGCTGGCCGGGGTGTGCCTGTGCGCGACCGCTGCGTTGCCCGGCGCCGTCGCCGAACGCGGCCCGCTGCGGCGTGCGCCGCCGACCGCACCGGCCGAGACCGAAGCACGCGTCATCGTCAAATACAAGGCCGAGTCGCCGATGATGCGGGCGCTCTCGGCCACCGGCAGCGCTGCGCTGCCGCAGCACGCGCAGGCGATGTCGGCGCGGCTCGGGCTGAGCCTGACCGACGGCCGTCCGATCGGCGACCGCGCGCAGGTGATGAAGGCCAGCGGCCTCGGGTCGGCCGACCTGGCGGCCCGGCTCTCTGCCGAGAGCGACGTGGAGTACGCCGTCGTCGATGGCCGCATGCACGCATTGGCGGCGCCCAACGATCCTTATTTCGGCCCGCAGACCAGCATCACGCCGGCAGTCGGCCAGTGGTATCTGCGCGCGCCGACGAGCACCACCATCGTCAATGCGACCAGCGTGCTCGCGTCGATCGATGCCGAGGCGGCGTGGGCCATCACGACCGGCAGCAGCAAGGTGGTCGTCGCCGTGCTCGACACCGGTGTGCGCAAAGACCATCCCGACCTTCTGTCGAAACTGCTGCCTGGCTACGACTTCGTCGACGCCAGCATCTCGAACGACGGCGATGGCCGCGACGCCGACCCCTCCGACCCCGGCGACTTCGAGGGCACGGGCACGAGCAGCTGGCACGGCACGCAAACGGCCGGCTTGATCGGCGCCTCGACCAACAACGGTGTCGGCATGGCCAGCGTCGGGCGTGATGTGATGCTGTTGCCGGTGCGGGTGCTCGGCAAGGGCGGCGGCTTCGACTCCGACATCCAGGCCGCGATGCTGTGGGCCGGCGGGCTGAGCGCCACGCCGGTGGCGAATCCGAGCCCTGCGAAGGTTATCAACCTGAGCCTCGGCGCAAAGGGCGCGTGCACTGCGGGCTACCTCGACGTGGTGCGCCAACTCAACAAGGCCGGTGTCGTCGTCGTCGCGGCGGCGGGCAACGACGGCCTTGCCGTGGGCACGCCGGCAAACTGCACCGACGTGATCGCGGTGGCCGGCGTACGCCATGCAGGCACCAAGGTCGGCTATTCCGACCTCGGCCTCGAGATCGCGATATCTGCACCCGCTGGCAATTGCGTCAACAGCACGGGCCCGTGCCTGTTCCCGCTGCTGACCACGAGCAACAAGGGCACGACCATGCCGATCGCCGACTCGGCCGGTGGCTCGATCTACACCGATGGCGCGACCGATCCGTCGCTCGGTACCAGCTTCTCGGCGCCGCTGGTTGCGGGCACGGTCGGGTTGATGCTGTCGGCGAACCCGACGCTGACGCCGGCGCAGGTTCTGGCGGCGTTGAGATCGACTGCGCGCGCGTTCCCGGCGACCGGCGCCGGTTCCGGCGTTATGGCCTGCACCGCGCCGACCGCCACCGCGCAGGCCACCGAGTGCTATTGCACGACGAGCACCTGCGGCGCGGGCATGCTGGATGCCGGCAAGGCGGTGGCAGCCGTTGCGATCGCGGTCGCGAACATCGGTGTGGCTTCGACCGCGGCGACCGTCGGCAGCGCCGTCGCCTTCGACGGTTCGGCCTCGCGTGCGGGTCTCGCCGCAACGGTCAGCGGCTACTTGTGGGAAGTGGTCTCGGGCCCGGCCACCTTCACCAGCGCCACCAATGCCGCGAGCGCCACGCTGTTACCGAGCGCGGCCGGCACGGTCGTCGTGAAGCTGACGATCACCGACAGCGCAGGCAGCACGGCCAGCAACAGCGTCACGTTGAACGTGGCGGCCCCAGCCGCAATCGTGTCGATGGCGGCGCCCAGTTCTGACGGCGGCGGCGGTGGCGGCGCAGTCGGTTGGATCTGGTTGCTCGGCTTGCTGGTCGCAGTGGTTGCGGTTCAGTTGGCTGAGCCGTGGCACGGCGTGAAGCGAGACTGATCGCTGCGGCCGGACCATCCGCCGCGGTCCGCTGCTCAACCGCCTGCAGTCCTCGCACAAGCCACGAAGCCCCTGCCGAGTGCATCGGCCTTCAGCGCACTGAGCTGCATTGCCAAAGCCGCGTCGGCCTTGTCGGCACGCAACACATGCCGGCTCGATGCCGGCGCCAGTTCGACCACCCGCGCGGTGCGAATGCCCTGCTGCGTGAACCGATCGAGCGCCGTGGCGGCCTCGGTTCGCTGGTCGAATCGGCCGAGCGCGAGGCCCGGCGCGAGCGCGGGGGGCTCGGCGATTTCTTCATAGGGCAGCTTGCGCCGCTTCAACTCGTCTTCCTTCTTCGTCTGCGCCTCGCGCGTGGCGTAGCGGCCCATGTAGACGAGCCACGTGCCGGGCTGGTCGATCTTCACCGTGACCCAGCTGCCGGTGGGCAGTGCGGTTTGCGCGGTGGCTTGGGCCGCTGCGATTTCGGCGTCGCCGAACGGGCCGGCCTCGAAGCAGGCAATGGCGTTCGGCGCCGTGTCGCCGGCCACGTTGGTCGCGCCGGCCACCCCGCTCGCGGCGTCGGCGGGCAGGATGCGAATCAGCTCGGGCCGCACTTCGCGCAGCAGGCGCTCGGGTTCGCGGTCGCCGATCGAGCGCACGCCGACCACTGCATCGAGCCAGCCTTGCGTCCACGCGAAGAACGCGAGGTTCGCCAGGAGCAGGGTGACGATCAACGCGCGCAGCACGGCGAGTTTTTCATGCGTCGGCCACGAGCCGCACGCTGACTTCGCCGCTCGACACGCTGGCGATGCCGGTTGCCGACTGCACCAGCAGCGCGCCTTGCGCCGACACGCCGCGCGCAGTGCCCTCGGGCACTTCGGGCGAGGTGGTGCGCACCGTGCGGCCGCGCAGCAGGTCGCGCGCCGCGAAGCGCTTGGCGAACGCCTTGAACCCCTCGCGCTCGAACTGTTGCAGTGCCTGCACCAGCGGCAGCGCGACGCGGGCGAGCACGGCCGGCGCGCTGGTGGGCGCATCGAGCTCGTGCAGCGATGCGAAACCCGTGTTGGCTTCGGTCACCTCGAAGGGCAGCACGTTCAGGCCGATGCCGATGATCACGAGGCGCTGCGCCGCCGCGGCCACGGTCTCGATCAAGATGCCGCCGAGCTTGCGGCCGTGCGGATTGCCGGCGAGCGGGCCGTTCATCAGCCACAGGTCGTTGGGCCATTTCAAGCCGATGTGCGGGCCGGGCGCGTCGGCCGGCGCGGGGTCGAGCGCCTCGGCGAGTGCGACGCCGACCGCGAGCGACAAGCCCGACCAGTCGGCCGCCGCCAACGGCAAGCCGAGCGAGAAGGTCAGCGATGCGCCCGCCGCCGATTGCCAGGCCCGGCCTTGCCGACCGCGGCCGCCACTTTGGTGTTCGGCCACCAACAGGCACGGCTGGAGGTCGATCGCGCGGCGGCCGAACGCGCCGCTCTCGACGCTGCGGCGCACGATCACGTCAGCGTCGCGGGCATCGGCATCGGCATCGGCATCCGGCGCGGCACGGGCACGTTCGAGCAGTGCGGTGTTGGTCGAGGCCAGCCGGTGCACGACCTCGACGCTCAAGCCCGGCAGCAGTGGCGCGAGTCGTTCCCACAGCGCCTCGGCGCCCCAGTGGATGGCGGGTTGAGCGGGCATCGTTCGCGCGCGCCGAATTTCGGGCGCTCAGCGCTTCTTCGGCGCGAGCATGGTGCCGCGGCAACCTGGGGTGCCGCAGCGGCACTCGAACTGCTTCTTGAGCTTCTTCGTGTACGGCTCGTCGATGATCAGGCCGTAGTCGTAGAACAGCTCGGTGTCGGGCTTGATCGCACGCAACGCCTTGATGAAGATGCGGCCGTCGACTTCGTCGGCCTCGCAGTTCGGCGTGCAGGCGTGGTTGATCCAGCGCGCGATGTTGCCGCCGAATTTCGCGTCGATCACATGCTTGTCGTCGATGTGAAAGTAGAACGTGTGGTCGGGGTCTTTCGGGTCGTGCGGGTGGCGGCGCAGCGCTTCTTTCCACGTGATGACTTCGCCCAAATACTCGATCAGCACCTCGCCCTTCTCGAGCTTGGCTGCGCTGAACACGCCCTTGCCATGCACGCCCGACTTGCGCACCTGGATGCGCTTGCTCGGCTTGCCGGGCCGTGCGACCTTCGTGGCGGCCGACAAGGAACCGGGGGTGCTGGCGGCGCTGTCTTGCGTCATCGGATTCTTTATGTACATTGAATTCATGGGGGCGCGCGCGTGGGTGCGTGCCCGTGTGCGTACGCGTGTGCAAGCGCGCGAGACGTCCGGATTGTATTGATGCGTGGCGCGGATTCGCGCGAACCCGAGAACAAACATGACCAAGTCACTGATCATTGCCGAGAAGCCATCCGTGGCCCAAGACATCGTGCGCGCGTTGACGCCCACGGCCGGCAAGTTCGACAAGCACGACGAGTACTTCGAGAGCGATGGCTACCTCGTCACGTCGGCGGTGGGCCACCTGCTCGAGATCAAGGCACCGGAAGAATTCGACGTGAAGCGCGGCAAGTGGAGCTTCGCGAACCTGCCGGTGATCCCGCCGCATTTCGACCTGAACCCGATCGACAAGAGCAAGGGGCGGCTCGGGGCTATTCTGAAACTCGTCAAGCGCAAAGACGTGAGCGAGCTGATCAACGCCTGCGACGCCGGCCGCGAGGGCGAGCTGATTTTTCGGCTGATCCAGCAGCACAGCAAGAGCAAGCACCCGGTGCGGCGCCTGTGGCTGCAGAGCATGACGCCGGCCGCGATCCGCGACGGCTTCGATCACCTGCGCACCGACAAGCAGATGCTGCCGCTGGCCGACGCCGCGCGCTGCCGCTCAGAGGCCGACTGGCTCGTCGGCATCAACGGCACGCGTGCGATGACGGCGTTCAACTCGCGCGACGGCGGGTTCTTTTTGACGACCGTCGGCCGCGTGCAAACGCCCACGCTCTCGATCATGGTCGAGCGCGAAGAGAAGATCAGAAAGCACGTGTCGCGCGACTACTGGGAGCTCAAGGCCACGTTCGCCGCGCAGGCCGGCGAGTACGAAGGCAAGTGGTTCGACCCGAAGTGGAAGAAGAACGCAGACGACCCCGAGCAGCGCGCCGACCGTCTCTGGAACGAGCGCGATGCCAGGGCCATTCAACAGGCCGCGCTCGGCCAGCCGGCCAGCGTGACCGAGGAAGCCAAGCCCAGCACGCAGAGCGCGCCTGGCCTGTACGACCTGACGACTCTGCAGCGCGAGGCCAACTCGCGCCTCGGCTTTTCCGCCAAAACCACGCTCTCGATCGCGCAGGCCTTGTACGAAAAGCACAAGGTGCTGACCTACCCGCGGACCGACAGCAAGCACTTGCCGGAAGACTATGTCGATGTCGTCAAGCAGACGATGAAGATGATCTCGACCGAAGACATGCCGGGCCCATTGCGCGCGTTGGCCGTGCACGCGAAGACGGCGATCAAAGAAGGCCTGGTCAAGCCGAACAAGAAGATCTTCGACAACACCAAGGTCTCGGATCACTTCGCGATCATCCCGACGCTGCAGGCGCCCAAAAGCTTGAGCGAAATCGAGGCCAAGCTGTACGACATGGTCGTCAAGCGCTTCCTCGCAGTGTTCTTCCCGTCGGCCGAATTCATGGTGACGACGCGAATTTCGACGGTCAAAGTGCAAGACAAGGAGCACAAGTTCCAGACCAACGGCAAGGTGATGGTCAAGCCCGGCTGGCTCGCCGTGTACGGCCGCGAAGCGCAGGAAGACGACGCGAACCTGGTGGCCGTGGCCGCTGGCGAAATCGTCCGCACCGAAAACGTGGCGGTGAATGCGCTCAAGACCAAGCCGCCCGCGCGCTACACCGAGGCGACGCTGCTGAGCGCGATGGAAGGGGCAGGCAAGCTGATCGACGACGACGACATGCGCGAGGCGATGCAGGAAAAAGGCCTGGGCACACCGGCCACGCGCGCGGCCACGATCGAAGGCCTGATCTACGAAAAATACATCCACCGCGACGGCCGCGATCTGGTGCCCGGCGCGAAAGCCTTCCAGCTGATGACGCTGCTGCGCGGCCTCGGCATCGAAGACCTGACCAAGCCCGAACTCACCGGCAACTGGGAGTACCAATTGGCCGAGATGGAGAAGGGCAAGCTCGAGCGTGAGACCTTCATGGCCGAGATCGCGGCGATGACCGAGCGCATCGTCAAAAAAGCCAAGGAATACGACCGCGACACGATCCCCGGCGACTACGCGACGCTGAAAACGGCATGCCCGAACTGTGGCGGCGTCGTGAAAGAAAACTACCGCCGCTTCGCCTGCAGCGGCATCCCAGGCAAGACCGAAGCCTGCGGTTTTTCCATCAGCAAAATTCCTGGCAGCCGGGCGTTCGAGCTCGACGAGGTCGAGAAATTCCTGGCCGACAAAAAGATCGGGCCGCTCGAGGGTTTCCGCTCGAAGGCGGGCTGGCCGTTCACCGCCGAACTCAAGCTTGCGTTCGATGACGAGATCAAGAACTGGAAGCTCGAGTTCGACTTTGGCGAAGACGCGAAGAAAGATGGCGAATCGGGTGAGCCGATCGACTTCTCGGCGCAAGAGTCGCTCGGCGTCTGCCCGAAAGACCAGGGCCATGTGTACGAGCACGGCACGAGCTACGTGTGCGAGCACGCGGTCGGTGCGAACGTGACCTGCGACTTCAAGAGCGGCAAGATCATCCTGCAGCAGCCGGTGGCGCGCGAGCAAATGAACAAGCTGCTCGAAACCGGCAAGACCGATCTGCTGGAAGGCTTCGTCTCGAACAAGACGCGCCGCAAGTTCAAGGCTCGCTTGGCCTACGACAAGAAGGAAGGCAAGGTCAGCTTCGAGTTCGAGCCGCGCCCGCCCAAGGTGCCTGCGGTAGCGAAGAAAGCGGCCGCCAAGAAGGCCGCTTGACGCGCGCGACTATGGCAAGCAGACCACCGCGGCAGTGGCGACCAGCTCGTTGAACAGCGCCATCGAGACTTTGCCCGATACCGAGTACGGGTCGAGCACCGCGGCCTCGGAATACTTCAGCAACACGGCCGGGTTGAGCCGGTTCATGTTGACCTGGCCCATCGACCAGCCGGCGAAGCTGCGCTCTTCGACTTCTTCGTAGCTCAGCAACACCACCTCGCTGTGGCGCGGATCGCGCGCGATGTGGTTGTAGAGCTTGCTCACCTGCGAGCGCCCGCCTTCGAGCACCTGCAGGAAGATCGTGCCCGAAAAGCACAGCACCCCGGTCACCCCGACGCCAGGGTTGTTCGAGGTCGACTTCTTCAAGATCGCGCTCAGCGTGTCGGGGCGCACGGTTTCGGTGGCGCGGCTCGCATACATCAATCGGACCAACATCACGTACTCCTTAAACCTTCTTGCTGAGCAATGACAAAAACTCGCGCCGCAGGTTCGCGTCTTTCAAAAACGCCCCGCGCATCACGCTGTTGGTCATCATCGATTCGTCGTCTTTCACGCCACGCCAGTGCATGCAGAAGTGATCGGCTTCCATCACGATCGCCAGGCCGTCGGGCTTGACGCGTTCCTGCAATTCGTTGGCCAGCATCGTCACCGCTTCTTCCTGAATCTGCGGGCGGCTCATGATCCAGTCGCAGATGCGCGCGTATTTACTCAGGCCGATCAGGTTCGAGTGCTCGTTGGGCATGATGCCGATCCAGACCTTGCCCATGATCGGGCACAGGTGGTGCGAGCAGGCGCTGCGCACCTTGATCGGGCCGACGATCATCAGCTCGTTCAGGCGTGAAGCGTTCGGGAACTCCGTGACCGCCGGCATCGGCACGTAGCGACCGCGGAACACCTCGGTCAGGAACATTTTCGCGACGCGCTTGGCGGTTTCGTTCGTGTTGTGGTCGCTCTCGGTGTCGATTACGAGGGCGCGCAGCACCTCTTGCATCTTGGCCTCGACTTCGCCGCGCAACTCGTCGATCTCGCCCGCTTCGATGTAGGCCGAGATGTTGTCATTGGCGTGAAAGCGGCAGTCGGCACCCATCAGCCGGTAGCGGATGCGCTCGGATGCCGCGAGCTTGCCCAAGTCTTCTTCGCTTCTGAATATCGGTGTCGGTTGTTCGCCGCGCATGGCTGCTTTCATCGCTTGACATCCAACGAGCGTACCGCAGTGGGGCCGCCGGCTGCCGGTGGTTTACAACCAAACCGTAGACTGCGCGCGGTGAACGCCCCTGCCAACCCCCACGATCGTGCATCCACGAGCCACGCACTGCCGCTCGCCAAGCTGCTGAACCACACCGCCGACGCCATTCAGGCGGTGCGCGTAGGCCAGTCGCTGAACATGGCCCTGGCGAACTGCCCGGCCGCCGCGCGGCCCGGCACGCAGGCGCTGAGTTTCCATGCGCTGCGCTGGCTCGGTGCGGCGCAAGCATTGCGTGCGCTGCTCGCGCCCAAGGCGCCCCCGCCGAAGGTCGATGCGCTGCTGCTGACCGCACTCGCGCTGCTTTGGCCGCAGGGGCACGGGCAAGGCCAGGCGCCGTATGCCGATCACACGTTGGTCGATCAGGCTGTCGATGCGGCACGCCCGCGCGCCCCACAGAGCGCCGGGTTCGTCAACGCGGTGCTGCGGCGCTTCTTGCGCGAGCGCGACGCGCTGGTCGTGGCCGCGCTGCGCGATCCGCTGGCGCGTTTCAACCACCCGGGCTGGTGGGTCGATCGGCTCAAAGGCGACTGGCCCGGGCACTGGCAACAGATCCTCGATGCCGACAACCAGCGCCCGCCGATGACCTTGCGCGTGAACGCGCGCCGCAGCGATGCGGCGGGCTATGTCGAGCGGCTCGCGCAAGCCGGCATCGAGGCAGAAGCGATCGGCGCGCAGGTCGTCAGGCTCGCGCAACCGTGCCCGGTGACGCAACTGCCGGGGTTCGTCGAGGGCGATGTCTCGGTGCAAGACGCCGCTGCACAGCTTGCCGCACCGCTGTTGCTCGACAGCTTGAAGCCCGGCGCGCGCGTGCTCGACGCTTGCGCCGCGCCCGGCGGCAAAACCGCGCACCTGCTCGAACTCGCCGACATCGACCTGCTCGCGCTCGACAGCGATCCCGCGCGCCTGACCCGCGTCCACGACACGCTGACGCGGCTCGGCCTCACGGCGAACACCGTCGCCGCCGACGCCGGCTCACCCGACGCCTGGTGGGATGGCCGCCCGTTCGACGCGATCCTGCTCGACGCCCCCTGCAGCGCCGCCGGCATCGTGCGGCGCCACCCCGATGTACGCTGGCTGCGCCGCGCCAGCGACATCCCGGCGCTCGCCGCGACCCAGGCGCGCCTGCTCGATGCACTCTGGCCGCTGCTCGCGCCCCGCGGTCGGTTGCTGTATTGCAGCTGCTCGGTCTTCAACGCCGAAGGCCAAGACCAGATCGACGCTTTTTTGCAACGCCAGCCCGGCGCCGCCCTTGCCGCTAGCCCGGCATCGCCCGGCCACTTGCTGCCGCTGCCCGACAATGCGGACGAGCGGCCGGCGCACGCCATCAGTGCCGCCGCCGACGGGTTTTTTTACGCCCTGATCGAGAAGTCCACCTGAGGTTCACGGCCCCGATGCACTGCGCGGCAACACGACACGGCCACACCCGGCCCGGCGCCTTGCGGCGCGCCGGGTGGCTGGCCGCCGTGCTGCTGCTGGCCTTGGCGATGTGCTTCGCGGGCGCGACTCCCGCCCGTGCCGCCGACCCCGAGCTGACCAGCTTCGAGTTGACCCACGGCGAAGAAGGCGTGTTCCTCAGCTACGCCGTGAACCTCGAGCTGTCGCGCAGCGTCGACGACGCGCTCAGCAAGGCGGTGCCGCTGTTTTTCGTCGCCGAGGTCGAGCTGTTCCGCAACCGCTTCTACTGGCGTGACCAGCGCATCGGCTATGCGATCAGGCGCTGGCGCATCGTGTTCCAGCCGCTCACTTCGACCTATCGCGTCACCTTCGATGGCGGCCTGAGCCAAAACTACGCGACCCGCGCCGAAGCCTTCGCCGCCATCAGCCGCACTGCGCGGTGGAAGATCGCCGAAGGCCTGCAGATCGACGAGAACAGTCGCCAGTACGCCGAGTTCAGTTTCAAGCTCGACACCTCGCAACTGCCACGCCCGATGCAGATCGGCATCGGCGGCGAGAAAGACTGGGCCATGAGCGTCCAGCGGACGCAAAAGATCAATTGATCACTACTCCCCGATGACAAAAGCACAGCGCTGGGCGTGGTTCATATCCACCGTCGCCGCCACCGGCGCCGGTCTGGTGCTGGCGTTCCTGCTCTCGATCGCGACCAACAACCCAACGCTGTACGAGCGCCATTACGTCTGGCTGTTCTGGGTCAACGTCACGGTCGCCGGCTTGTTGGTGCTGGTCATCGGGATCGCCGCCGTGCGGCTGCTGCTGCGCGTCAAGCAGGGCAAGTTCGGCAGCCGGCTGCTGCTGAAGTTGGCAGCGATCTTCGCGCTCGTCGGCGTGGTGCCCGGCGTGCTGATCTACACCGTGAGCTACCAGTTCGTGTCGCGCAGCATCGAAAGCTGGTTCGACGTGAAGGTCGAGACCGCGCTCGACGCCGGCCTGAACCTCGGCAAGGGCACGCTCGATTCGATCGTCGGCGATGTCGCCACCAAAACGCGGCTGGCCGCCGAGCGGCTCGGTGAAACGCCCGGCTCCGCGCAGTCGCTCGCGCTGGAGCGATTACGCGAACAGCTCTCGGCGCAAGACATCGCGATCGTCGGCCCGGCCGGCCATACCGTGCTGAGCACCAGCAGCAGCACCGCGTCGGGCCTGATGCCCGAGCGGCCATCGGCCACGCTGTTGCGCCAGGCGCGCAACCAGCGCGTCGTCAGCGAGCTCATCGGCCTCGACGAAGACGCCGTAGCCAGTGGCAGTGCCAACACCGCGCGGGTGCGCGCACTCGCGTTCATCCCGACCACCACCTTCGCGCTCGGCGAAGAAGATCGCTACCTGCTCGTCAACCAACTGCTGCCGCGCACGCTGGCCGTCAACGCGCTCGCGGTGCAGTCGGCTTACCGCGAGTACCAACAGCGAGCGCTCCAACGCGGCGGCCTGCGCAAGATGTACATCGGCACGCTGACGCTCGCGCTCGTGCTCGCCGTGTTCGGTGCGCTGCTGCTCGCGGTAACCCTGAGCAACCAGCTGGCGCGGCCGCTGCTGCTGCTCGCCGAAGGCATGCGGCAAGTCGCTGGCGGCGACCTCAGCAGCAAGCCGGTGTTCGCCTCGCGCGACGAGCTCGGCGGCCTCACGCGCTCGTTCGCCGACATGACCACCCAGCTCTCGGAAGCGCGCGAACTGGTGCAAAAGAGCGTCGTGCAGGTCGAGGGCGCACGCGCGAACCTGCAAACCATCCTCGACAACCTGACCGCCGGCGTGATCGTGTTCGACCGCCACGGCAACATCGACACCGTCAACCCCGGTGCCACGCGGATCATGCGGCTGCCGCTCTCGGCCTACCGCGGCCAGCGCCTGGCCGACGTGCCCGGCCTTGCCGAGTTCGCGCAAGCGGTGGGCCAGCGCTTCGAATTGCACAGCACCAGCCCCGAGGCCGGCGAGCGCGACAACTGGCAGGATTCGTTCGAGCTGCAACCCCTTGCCCAACACGTGCGTGAGCTCGGGTTGGAACGCGCTTCGACCACGCTGCTGGTGCGCGGCGCCTCGATGCCGCAGGGCGCCACGCTGATGGTCTTCGACGACATCACCGAGCTCGTCTCGGCGCAGCGCAGCGAGGCCTGGAGCGAGGTCGCGCGCCGGCTCGCGCACGAGATCAAGAACCCGCTGACGCCGATTCAGCTCTCGGCCGAACGCCTGCAGCACAAGCTCGGGCCAAAGCTCGAAGGCGCCGACCAGGCGATGCTTGCGCGCTCGGTCGCGACCATCGTCAACCAAGTGCAGGCGATGAAGACGCTGGTCAACGAGTTTCGCGACTACGCGCGCCTGCCGGCCGCTTTCCTGATCCCAATCGAGCTGAACGCGCTCGTCTCCGAAGTGCTTGGCCTGTACGGCGCGGCACAGGAGGCCGGTCGGTTGCAGGCCGATCTCGCGCCAGCGCTGCCGCTGATCGTCGGTGACAGCACGCAGCTGCGCCAAGTGATTCACAACCTCGTGCAAAACGCGCTCGATGCCGTCGCCGAGCAGCCCGACGGCCGGGTGCGCGTCAGCACCGAAGTCGCGCGCAGCGAACAGGGCGACTTGCGCGCGGTGCGCTTGCAGGTGATCGACAACGGCCCCGGCTTTTCCGACAAGGTGCTCAAGCGCGCGTTCGAGCCCTACGTCACGACCAAGAGCAAGGGCACGGGCCTCGGCCTCGCGGTCGTCAAAAAGATCGCCGACGAACACGGTGCGCGGGTGCGCATCGTCAACCTTGGCGCCGGTGTCGAGGGCGATGCGGTCGGCGGTTTGCCGAGAGGCGCGCAAGTCTCGTTATCATTCGCAAAATTCGCACCGGGAGCCGGCGCCTCCCTTCCTGCTGCAGCCACTCCAGAATCACACGGCACCCGGGCCGCTTCCGGCGCGCACTGAGCATTTATGACAACCCCCACGTCACTTCGTTCCTGCCCTCCGGAGGGCACACCAGCCCGCTCGGCGCGGCCCGGCGCCGCCTGATTCATGGCCACCATTCTTGTCGTCGACGACGAACTCGGCATCCGCGCCCTGCTCTCGGAAATTCTTGCCGACGAAGGCCACACCATCGAGCTGGCCGAGAACGCTGCACAGGCCCGAGCGTGCCGCGAGCGGATGCGCCCCGACCTCGTGCTGCTCGACATCTGGATGCCCGATGTCGACGGCATCACGCTGCTCAAGGAGTGGGGCGCGACCTCGCTTCTGAACATGCCCGTCATCATGATGAGCGGCCACGGCACGATCGACACCGCGGTCGAAGCAACCAAGTTCGGCGCGATGGCGTTCCTCGAAAAACCGATCACTCTGCAAAAGCTGTTGCGCGCAGTGGAGCAGGGCTTGGCCAAGCCAGCCTCGCGCGCCGCGGCGCAACCCAATTCGCAGCACCACAACGCTGGCGAGAACGGCCTGACGGTCGAAGCTGCGATGACCGGCGGCGTGATGCTGCCGACCACGCCGATGATGCTCGGCCCGCAGTCCGAACAAAGCTTCGACCTCGATCGCCCGCTGCGCGAAGCGCGCGATGCATTCGAGAAGAGTTACTTCGAGTTCCACCTCTCGCAAGAAAACGGCAGCATGACGCGCGTGGCCGAAAAGACCGGCCTCGAGCGCACGCACCTGTACCGCAAGCTAAAGCAACTCGGCGTCGACCTCTCGCGCAACAAGCGCGGTGGCGGCCTGTGAGGCCAGCGCCGGTTTCGCTCGGATATACTTGGAATCCATTGGCCTGGTAGCTCAGTTGGTAGAGCAGCGGATTGAAAATCCGCGTGTCGGTGGTTCGATTCCGCCCCAGGCCACCAAGAAAAATCAATGAAATCAACGGGTTAGGAGTATTTGCTCCTAACCCGTTTTTGCTTTCCCAGTCGTCATGTAGCCACCACGTAGCCAGCGGACCGGGGTTTCCCATGCCCCTTCCAGCTTTCTAGCGTCAGTGCCCGCAGGCGGCGCCATCGTAGACGCCGCGCTACACAACTATGCCGCGGTCGTCACCCGCACTTCCTCGCGACCCGTCCCACGGTAGTGCTCAAGGTCAACACCCTTCAGCTCGACGACCTTCTTGTAGTCGACGTTTCCGGCCTTCCAGTAGCGCGTGACGCTGACGCCAGCACCTTGCTCGCGAGGATGCTCCGCCAACGCGACCAGAGCCTGCTTCGCGCGCTCAAACGCCTCGTCCGATACCTGCGCCGCCAGCTTCGCTCTTGCGTAATCCTGCGCCGCTTTGGCCCAAACCGCATCCTCTCGACGCACAGTGTCGCCATCGACAAGCGGTGGCGGCGCGTCGCGCTCCAGGAAGGGCTGAAACGCATCCCACGCCGCCCTTATAGCCGTCATCGCAACCTCATCCCGTTCAAGCACGCGCAGCAGGCCGTGCTCGCCGTCGAAGACCCAGAGGTGGGCAGTCATCGCGCCGCTGACCATCAACTGGTGCTGAACCTGCGCCACGTAGTGGCCCGGAACCTGGCCCGCTTCGGCCTCTCGCCAGAGCGTCGAGTTACGTCCCCGCACCGGGCACTTGACCTCAACAATCAAGTCGCCCTGCAGCGTCATCCCGTCCAGGCTCGCCGAGTAGTCACCGTCCTGCATCACGAGCGGCTGCATCACGTTGCCGGTCTGCAACTCGTAGGCGCTGCGCGCCGCTGGCTCCATCGCCGTGCCATGCGCCATCGCCGCAGTGGTCGGCTGCGTCTTTCGCCCGGTCTTCAGCAGCCACAGCTGATACGGCGTCACCCACGGGCTGATGCCCAACACCGCAGCGCTCTCCGACGCATTGCGCATCGTCAGCCTATGGGTGTGCCACTCGGCAGAGCCCTGAACGAGCTTCAGGATTGCGCTCATGCTGCCCTCCGATTCTCAAGAGAGCGCACCACGCGCAGATAGTCCGCGATACGAATCTCCTTCAGGCTGCTCACGCCGAAGTGATCCAGCACGCGCGCCACTTCCGTTCCCGCCTGCAGAGCCAGCCGCTGAATGTTGACGGCCTGCGCGGTAGTGATCGTCTTCGCGACCGGTGCAGGCATGGGCCCCTGACTGGGCACCTTTGCAGGCGCTGATGGCGCATCGTCATTCGCTGCATCGCCGACCACTTGCGGCAGGTCTTCGCCGGCATAGATGTAGAGCCCGAGCCCATGCAATGCGATCGCCTTGACCAGGCAGCGCTGGATGCTCGTGTTGATGTCGAACGAAGTCGGCGCAAGGATGGGTCGATTGCGTCCGTCGAGGACGGGATGAATCTGGCTGAGGGTCACGCCCTGCACGGTGACCGCCACCTCGACGAACACACCGAGTTCGCTGAACAGGTACGGCAGCCCGTTGAACCGCCGCACCTCCCAGCAGGCCGTTGGGTCGGCCAGTCGAAGCTGCGCAACCGCGAAGGGCCAGCTCAAGTAGCTGAAGCCTCCCTTCTTCTCGATGTGCTCGGAGACGTTGATCGCGTTGAAGCGCGCGAAGTGATTGACGGGCGATGTGGATGAATCAGACATGGTGAACTCCAGTGGATGAGGCAAACAAAAGAGCCCGGAAGAACTTGCGTTCGACCGGGCTTCGGGATGGGCCATCAAAAGCGGCCCGAGGGATGCGAAGTTTCCAGTTTCTTGTGCTCCAAACCTCGCGAAAAACACTTGTTGTTCTAGGTGCTCGGTGTGATCAGGCAGCCATGGCCATCTGCATCACCTCCGCCGGCTCGGTCGAGCCGGGCAACAGGAAGTCAGCGGCACGCTGCGCCTGAGAAGCGGCTGTGAAGATGAGCCGCTTGTCGTTGCGCAGCGCGGCCAGCCAGCTCGCGATGTAGCTGTCGTGCTGCAGACGGCCCGGCAGCCGGCAGTAACTGGTCAGGAACGCGGCGCCCATCTCGGCCACCAGTTCCTCGAACGCATAGGCGTCGATGCCGTGGCGCTTGCCCAGTGGGCGATTGCAGCGACTGGCATGGCCCGTCCAGTGCGTCAGCTCGTGCAGCGCCGTCGCGTAGTAGTCCGAGGCAGAACTGAATGCCGAACGCGTCGGCATCTGGATCAGATCCTCGGCCGGCGCATAGAACGCCCGCGATCCGCCGTGGCGGACCTGGGCCCCCGAAGCGCTGATCACCTGCTCGGCCGCGTCGATCGGGTTCCACACCAGATCTGGCGGTGCAGTCGGCGCGAGCGCCGTTGGCAGGCCGTCGACCTGGTCGACGTTGAACACGGTGAACGAGCGCAGCAGAGGGATGACCTTGTGCTCTTCTGTCGGCCGCCGCTCGACACCGGCGGCATCGACCTCATGCATCTTGAAGAACACGACGGGCGTGCCGCGCTCGCCTTTGCGAATACAGGCGCCGACCGACAAGGCCTGCTGGAACGTCATCCAGCGGTTGCGCTCATAGCCGCGCAGCATCGAGTGCATGTTCAGCAGCAGCACGTTGATGCCGCGGTAAGAGCGCTGCGTGGTCGCGTTGGCCGGGGTCGGATCGAAGTCGAATCCGGCCCAAGGCCGAATCCATGGCGGCGTGCCGTCCTCCAGGGCAGCAATGATCCGGTCGGTGACGGTTTGGTAGAGGTCGCGAAGGACTGTGGACATGGTGATCTCCAAAGTGAAACGCCCCGGTGAGCAGTGCTCGACCGGGGCGGTGAAGGGGTAGGGAAGCGTCGGGTAGCGCCGACGCGGCTATGCGGTCTTGAAGAACGATCGAAAGTCGATGCCGTACGGCTGCAGATAGCCGCGGAGCTGGCCGGCAGCGTCGGCGCCCGCGCTCAACGCATCGGCAGCAGCGGCCAGGCACTTGTCGAGCTTGCGATCGCAGAGCATTGCAGACACTGCCGGGTGCAGCACGTACTGGCTGAGCGTGAGAGACAACGCAATTGCCAGCAGCCAGAGCAGAAAGCTGAGAAACACGCCCAGCGCTGCGGACTGGATGATCCAGACGCAGCCCGACGCCATTGCGAATCCGATGGCAGTGTCGCCGGTGACGGACGCGATGGAACGGATGAAGAAGTTGCGACGCGAATTCATGAGGTGACTCCTTCAGATGTCGAGGCGAAAACGGCCCGGGTGGTAAACGCCGGCCTGGATGTAGCCGAACATGCGCTTGGCGACGGTCGTTGCCAGGCTGGTGAACAGCCCAGCGATCGTGGCCGCCATGACGCCCTCGAAGCTGCCCCAGTGAAGGAACAGTACGAGGACGGTGACAGCAATGTCGAGCAACAAGTCGTGGTGCAGCACGCGCAGCATCACGCGGCGCTTGAGCTTTGCGAGAACGAACAGCAGGCCGAGGAAGATGGCGAATCCGGTGGTAAACATGAGCAGCTCCTGGTTAACGCCTGCCGGCGGGATGCCGAAAGACACAAACGCAGAGAGACGGCGCCAGCTGAAGGCTGGCGCAAGCCATGAGCGTCATGGCTTCACGGGCAGGACGTAGAACGAGAAGGCGACGGCCAGCTTGCTGGACGCAGTCGGTGGGCGCGGCACGTCGGTAGACATTCATCGAGGCCACGGGTACTTGGGCCTTCGGTGTGGGCAGAAAATTCGGGGCGCAGCGGAGGTAAGGGTCCCCTATCTCGCCGTCGCGAAGATGAAACCCGAACACCGGGGGTCATCTGGGAGACGAGGGGAGGAGAGACTCGCTCCGGCGGGGCTGCGATTTTTCTACGAAAATATTTTGCTGGTGACGCTGTTAGCCGTCGATACGGTTTTGACCGACACGTTCATCGTGAGCCGCGAAGTGCGCATTGCAGTGTAATTACATGGTCTGTACATATGCGCCGTTTAATCAGTTTAGTGGTTTGATCGACGCATTTGGACTTACTGCGGCCGGACAGCGCGCGATTGGTTGGACCCGCAATCGACCCATTGCTGCCGGCGACGATTTTTCCAGCGAACGACCGGTCCACCTTGGAACTTGACCGTCGCCGACGACGCCGAAAAATTCAAGGTCGGCGACAGCAGTCATTCGCGGGTGGAAACCAGGTGTATGCGCATCAACCCAGGACGCTTAACATGTGCGCACTGCGGCTATCGTGTGTGCCGAAGGGGAGAAATTCATGACGAGCTACACCGGTCAATGCTTCTGCGGCAGCGTCAAACTCAGCGCCACCGGCGCACCAGAGGCATGGGCTATTGCCATTGCAGTTCTTGCCGGAGCTGGTCCGCCGGCCCGGTCAACGCATTCACGCTCTGGAAGCCTGATTCGGTGACGGTCACTGAGGGTGCCGATCAGATCGGCACCTTTAATCTCACGCCACACAGCTTCCGCAAGTGGTGCAAGAACTGCGGCGGTCATCTGTTCACCGAGCACCCGGGCATGGGTATGACCGACGTCTATGCCGCGACCTTGCCGGGGCTGGCGTTCAAGCCGGTGTTCCACGTCCACTATGCCGAGTCGGTGCTGCCGCTGAACGATGGCCTGCCCAAGTTTCGGGACATGCCGACCGAGGTTGGGGGCAGCGGCGTCACGATGCCCGAATAGCTGGCCCTCGCCAGCGAGAGAAAGTGGCCGGCAGTGTGAGCTCACGGGCTCCGCCGATAGCCGACTTTGGCCCGGCAGGCCCACACATCGACTGTCAGCTTCCCGCCGCGGCCTCGTACTCACACTGCCGGCCAAGAGCGGTCCTTCGTTTCCCGCGCGAGATTCTGGACGCACAGCGCCGTCGAGTGGCCGCTATTCGGCGATCCATCAAGGCGGCGGATCGGCTCGACCCGGCCAGGAGCAGCCACTCACCTCCGGTCAAACCAGTCGCGAGCAGTTCAGTGCCCAGCGTGTACTTGTGGTAACACGAGAACCCCAGCCACCAGTCTCTCGAAATGCACCGTCATGTCTAGCGCCGACTTGTAGATCGGCAGATGTTCGTAGCGAGCCATGATCTCTAGCCAAAAAATTCTCGGTTCGGAACTACCGCCCCCAAACCCCCGAGAAGCGCCCAAAGCGCCCTAAGCGCCGAAGCCTCAACGTGGCCGCCGCCGCACTGCCACCACAAGAGCGCTCAAACCCAGCAGCATCATCGCGTAGGTCGCAGGCTCCGGTACAGCAGCGACCACATCGCCAGGGCGCACAGCCAGGGCGTACAGGCTATTGGTCTTGTAGTCGCCGTTCTGGAAGCCGTAGTTGGTATTGAAGAGCCACGCCAAACTCGGAATCGGCGCGTACTCCAGACCGGACCAGTAGGAGTTGGACTGCAGATTGTTGAAGTCGCCCGTGTTGGCTAGGCCATAGCCAGGCTGCAAGGCTCCTGATGTGTTGTAGTAAGGCTTGTTACCCAGCGTGTCGTAGTACAAAGACGCCATTTCGCTGTAAATGGTGCCACCGCTCGTGGTTCGTACGTTGTAGCCGTTGTCCGTGCCTGTATATCCAAAGGTGGTGTTGGGGTTGGCGATCATCGTGGGCAAGCGCCAGCCGGTATACCCGCCCACGTTCAATCCGCTGGCCCAAGTGTTGGCCGCAGCCCAAGTCATCGAACCGTTGGCGTTGGCGTCGCGCAGCCAAGTGACGTTGAGCACGGTGTCGTACAGGAACACTTCGCTTGCGCTACCGCTTGCCACGGCGTTGCCGGTTATGTCTCGCCCGGCAAGCGACGCCTGTGCCGCAGTCGCCAGGAACAATGTCGCTGCCGCCGTTGCTGCCGAAATGGCCACTTTTGCGGCCTTGTGTTTGGAATTCATTCGGAAACTCCTTGAAAAGTTTGGGCTTTCAATTTCCGAGGGTTTCACATCAGACCATCACGGTCAATGACCCCCCCCACCGACTTGGGGGGATCTTTTCGGAAGGCGCGCCCGGCCAATCGCATACAGGGCCTGCTTGGGTTGGCCCGAATGAGAAATGACGGGCGGCTTGCGGGCGGGGCGCGGGGTGTCTGCAATGGGTCGGCCGCTGCCGGTCTCGGACGTCGGCTATCCGGTTGCTCAACGTAATGGTCAGCTTTCCGGCGGTGAGATCGCGCGCCGGACCGGCGCTGGCCGACCCAAAGCGGACATCAGCAGTGCCTCGCTGCTCGCCGCGGCTCTTGAGCCGAAGTTGGTCGAAAGCGTGTCAAAGCACATGGAGCATTAACGCGGCTTGGCAGCATTGGGAAGTGATAGTCGACTACATGTGAGCCGAGCTAGTGTGTCGCCTGACGCGTCGCAAGCCCCTGGTGTTCTGAGAGGCTCCAGGGGCCTCGTCTTTTGAGCGCAGAGCCGGTCGTCCACCGGCCTGGGCGTCGCCAGGCGCTGCGCCGCATCGCAGCTGGGGCCCCTCTGGATGCGAGGCAATCGGAAAATCCTATGCGCGGCGCCACGATGGGGTCAGCTGCGGGCGCACTGGCGTTCAATAAGGGGTATCCACTTAGCTCCAGCAGAGCTATAAACACTGGATGCCCATAAGGGCTATCCGATTAGCTCCACAGGGTTCACAATGTCTCGGTGGAAATTATTAAGCCCGTCGCGGGTCGGGACTACCCTGCTACTTGGAGTGAATTTCAGGACTGGTTTGCCAGCGATGATGCCTGCGCCGCGTATCTCGAGCAATTGAGATGGCCGCTCGGATATTGCTGTCCGGCGTGTGGAGTGTCAGACACGCCGGGGCGCGCGACCAGGGGCCGGCTGATTTGCCGATCTTGCCGGCATCAGTGCAGCGTGACCGCCGGGACGATTTTCGACAAGACCCGCACTCCGCTTCGCGTTTGGTTCGCGGCGGCTTGGTACGTCACGAGCCAGAAGCTCGGAGTCAGCGCCCTGGGCCTTCAACGCGTGCTCGGGCTGGGCAGCTACCAGACCGCTTGGGCGATGCTGCATCGTTTTCGCCGTGCCATGTTGCGCCCTGACCGGGATCTGCTGCATGGCACTGTGGAGGTGGACGAGGCCTACCTGGCGGTGGGGGACAAATCTCGTGAAAGCCGCAAGGCTGCTGGCTCCAAGGCCCGCGGCAAGGGCCATCTTGTTGCCATCGCGGTGGCGGTTGAAGTTCTCGACCCCAAGGGATTCGGGCGCATTCGATTGCGACGCATCCAGGCCCCGACGATCGATGAAATCGTGCCCTTCGTGCACGCGAACATCGAGCTCGGCGCCACCGTGCGCAGCGATGGATCGCCGATCTACGGCCCTCTGAAGGACGAAGGGTTCGAACATGATCCGTTCGTCATCCTGGGCTCCAAGACCGCAGCCCACATCCCGCTGCCTGGTGTGCATCGCGTGACCTCGTTACTCAAGCGCTGGTTGCTTGGCACCCATCAAGGCGCGGTCGACCCCAAGCACGTCGACTACTACCTCGATGAATTCGCCTTTCGCTTCAACCGCCGAACGTCTCGCTCGCGGGGCATGTTGTTCTACCGGCTGATGCAGCAATCCGCGAACACGACACCGGTCACCTACGCGGACATTCGCGACAATCGACACTCCCTTGAGCCCTCGCCGGCGCCTCCTGGGCTGTGGAGCTAATCGGATAGCCCGTTCTTGAGGACAGTCTGCAGCTCGCTTTCGAGCATCGCAAAGTCGCCGTCGACGACCGCCTGCTGATCGCTGCCTGCGAACGCCGCCCAAGTGTTGACGCCCATCTCGTTGCCGACCTCGACGCCGTGCATCGTCGCCTTGCGCCCGATGACAACTTTGACCATACCGTTGCTGCTTTGAGACTTCGTTCCGAAGACCTCTTCGATGGGCGTGGCAGAGATGCTGCTCGTGGCCGAAATGTCGCCAGGAAACGCACTGGCGGGCGTGGCCTGGCTGGAACGGACCTGGGCGATCCGGTCGTAGACCACCTTGACGCCGCGGGCTAGCCGCGCGGTATCTCCCATTCCGCCGATGTGCATAAAGTAGATTTTGGGCTGGTCGAAGAAAAAGTGGTTGTGCAGCGCGGTGACCTCGAGGCCGGCGTCGAGTGCCGCACTCATGGCTGGATTGACCTCGTCTTCGAGCACGACGGTGTCGCCCATCAACATCGTTCCCTCCGCCATCGGCATGAACGCCGCGTACGAAGTGAGGCCCATGAAGGGAGGCAATGTCCAGCGGTCGACGTTGAGCCTGATGTCTGTGCGGGGCTTGCTGACCTTGAAGACGTTTTCCGCCTTGTTCATGGTGCCAGTAAGTCCGGTGATCGACTCGATCGCGGCGGTGTCGAGCGGAAGATCAGCGGCCCAAACACCTGGGACGACGACGGCGGCAAGAAACGCCAAGGCGGTAAAGGATGAGCGAAGCATGAGAAATCCTCCGAATGATGAGGGGCCAGAATTTCAAGGATGGGCGAAATCGCTGAAGACCGTCACGCTGTCAGCCTTGGTCCACACGCCAACGCTACCAGCGCCGGTGATGTGGTCATCGCTGAATTCGATGTAGCGCTTGCCGTCGAGCGAAACGACGATCTTCGTGCCTGCGAACTCGACCCGCAGCGTGTGCCACTGGCCCGCGCGGACCGGCGCATCGACGGACTTGAGCGTCTTGCGGCTGCCGCGCGCGGTGTAGTAAAGCGAGACGTTGTTCTCAAGCGCGTTGGCGCGAGCGACGTAATAGTTGTCGCCGTCCTTCCAGCGCCAAACGACGCCGCCGGCTTGGTCTTCTTTGCCGGAAAGCGGCTTGAACTTCGCTTCGACCCATCCATCGGTCAGCGCGGTATTGCTTTTGACACACCACGGAAAACTTGCCGACCCCGACTGTCGCAGCACCTTGCCGCCTGGCGCGCTAGGGTCGTCCTCGACGGTCCACTTGGGCGTACCCCAACCGGTCGCGCCGCAAGTCCATCCCGCCGGCGCCTGGCCGACAACGTCGGGGCCGAAGTTAACAGGGTCAGCCATGGCACCTGCCGACACGCAGCAGATCGCAACACAAAGTGCAACTCGCATCACAGTCTCCTTGCAGCTTCCGGCTTCAGGACTCAGTTCCCTTGGGATCGACCGGTCGACCGGCAGCTTCAGCGCCGTCAATCCCACCGCGCAGGCAGCGCGCCTTGACGATCTGAGCGCGCAAACGCAGTGATGTTGCTTGTCCCACGTCACGCCCGTAAACGCAATAGACCACGACCTCCTTACCCCTCGGCATGTCATGGGCCTAACATCGCCGCCGCGGCAGAGTCTTACCACTTCGCACCGGGGTTTACGGTCTCAACTCTGTCGAACATTCTTCCGCGCCGGACGTCGAGCACCTGCGCCTCTGCGACGCCGGCCGGGCTCGCCGCGACCGTCTCGCTGGCACCGTGCACGGCGCCTTGACATCAGTCATGAACCTGCGTCCAGTTGATATTGCCAATGAAGGCGTCGACGTATGCACGCGCTGCCGCGCCACAGTCTATGTAATACGCGTGCTCGTACAGTCCAGTGCCAAGGTCGGAATGCCGCCGGCCACGGCGTCGGTGTGAACGGCGGCCCATTGATTGACCGAGATCCCGTCGCGAGGCAAGAAGGTCAGCAGCACCCAGCCCGAGCCACCGCCGAGCGCCTTGCCCCTGGCGATGAACTCCGTCCGCCAGCGGTCGACGCCGCCGAAGTTGGCCTCAAGTACCAGCGTCATCGCCCGCACCATCGTCTGGCCATCGCCACCGAACGAGCCGAATCTCGTGCAGCAGCATCGAGTTCGTGGCGATCAGTTCCTCGCGCTTGAGGCCGTTGAGCTGAAAGCCCGGTGCGCTCGACAAGTCGAGCGCCTGCAACTGGGTGCGGATTGCATTCAACGCTTCACCACCCCGGTGTAGTTGACCGCCTGATGACTGGCGAGCAGGCGCTCGGAGAGCCCTTTGAGCTCCGCTGACGAAAAGGGGAGTGGGCGTGGGATGAAGTCCATGACAGATTCTTCAGTTGTTCAGGCGTGCGTCATCAAGGGATGGACAAGAAGGCCGACCACGGCGGCGGCCACGACGATCAGAGGTTCCGGCAGCTTCTTGAAGCGCCACAGCATTGCCACGGTGACGAGCGCCAATGCCGCGGTCACCCAGTCGGTGATTGACCGCTGGCCGATGACGATCACCGCTCCGGTGATCGCCCCGATGGCTGCGGCGGTCACACCGTCGACGAAAGCGACGATGGCCGGACGCTTGCCGTGCTTCTTGAAGTATGGCGCCGGCAAGATGGTAAAGAGGTAGCACGGCACGAAAGTGCCGAGGGCAGCCACGACCGCACCCCAGAAGCCGGCGACGAGGTAGCCGATGAATCCGGTCGTGATGACCACGGGTCCGGGCGTGATCATCGCCACCGCGACGGCGTCGACGAACTGGCGGTCCGTCAGCCAGTGGTATTCCTGGATTACGCCGCCGTAGAGAAAAGGCACGATCGCCAAGCCGCTGCCGAAGACGAAGCTGCCGGCATAAGCGAAGTAGGCGCCAAGTTGGCCGAGCTTGTGCCAGTCGACGTTGTCGAGTGCCAGCCAGGCAAGGATCGGTGCGGCGAAAGAGTGCATCGAGCCGCGCGCGAATTTCGGTGGCGCCCGGACGAGCCAGACGAGGACGCCGGCGCCGAGAAAGATCCAGACGATCTCCGACTTGGTGATGACGGTCACTGCCGCGCTGATCAGAAAGATCGCCCACAACAGCTTGTCGCTGCCAATATTCTTCGTCGTTAGCTTGTAGGCGCTCATCGCGATGATGCCGATCACCGCCGCACCGACGCCATAGAACACGGCCTGCATCCAGCCGATGCCCCCGTAACGCGTGTAGACGGCGCCTATCGCGACGACCATCACGAACGACGGCAGCACGAAGGCCAGCCCGACCAGGGTCGCGCCGCGGATGCGGTAGTGGACATAGCCTAGGTAGATCGCGAGCTGGGCCGCCAATGGGCCCGGCATCAGCTGGGCGAGCGCCAAGCCGTCCTTGTAGTCGCTCTCGGAGATCCAATGGCGCTTTTCGACGAGGTCGCGGTACATGTAGCCGACCAGAGCTACCGGGCCGCCGAATCCCCACGTGCCCAGTGCCAGCATGTAGCGCACGAGCTGCCAGAGGGTGTACGCCGCGCGCGGGGAGGCTTCAGCATCGGGAGCGGTGTCGTTCATGGGGCATTTCCTTTGGTCTTGTCTTTGTCCTTGGCCTTGCCGCGTCCGGCTTCGCGCTCGAAGTGCGCATACAGCGAGTCGAGGACCGTGCTCATCTCCGCCAGCAGCGCGTCGTCATCGGTCAGCCGCTCGCGCGCGCCAGCCATCACGGCCTCAAAACCTGCCGCTTCGGGAACGGGTTCACCGCCGATGTCCAGCACGTGCACCAAGGACCCCAACCTCAGCAAAGCGGCATCGATTTCAAGGCCGAAGCTGGCCAGCAGCGTTTCGAACGTCACCCTGTCACCGACGTGCGTGAACGTCGCGCCGTCGAAATCGAACCCCAGCGCGCTCTTCGGGCAATCGGACGGCGTGGCCAGCCAGCAGAATCGCGCGTCTCGATCGATGAAGCGACGGATCAGCCAGGCGCTAGACGCCCGGTCGACCCACAAGTGCCGACGCGTGGCCCAGGTTCGGCCTTGATACTTGGCGAGGTCCAGTCGCGGGACGCGGCCCCTCGTCTCATGCGGCTCGTCAGGCGACAGCAGGTCCTGGATGCGCTTGTCCACGCCAGCCCACGCCGCCTCTGCTTCGACGCTGGCCTCACCCGGAAAGAAGTCGATGGCCCGCAATGCCTCGAACTCGCGTTGCAAACGGCGTTGAAGGCGTGCAAGTTCTGGCACCGACAGGGAAGCGATGCCGCGACCCGCTTGCTTCCACGACTTGCGCAGCTCGGCGTAGCTCTCGCTGCGATCGAACAGTTCACGGTAGACACCGGCTTCATCTTCCGTTCGGGGCATCACGGCCATGAGCCAGGCACTGCCGCCTTCACGAACGCACTCGTCGGCCAGCTTCTTGAGCGACTGCTCGTGTTCCGGCCGGGCAGGCAACAGGTAGGCGCCATCACGCAGTGCCGCGCAGCCCAATGCCTTGAGCGCGCGCCAGATGCGCATGCGCCCGGTGGCGCTTGAAGTCGGCAGCGACACGACCAACAGCAACCACGAAGGAGTAGACAACTTCATGTAGTGAATGGTACAAGACTGTAGAGTTCACAACATACTGATCGCCATGACGCCGATAAGAAAAGGACGCGACGCTGCCGCGGTCCCTGTGCATTCGACCCGCGCACGTCGGCCACCAGGGCGGGCCGCCTGCGTGTTGTTCGTTGCAGCGGTCTGCCTGCTCTTGCTGCGGCCTGTGGCCGCGCAGTCGTTCGTGCCTGGCGCCAGGATAGAGATGGCATCTGTCGACGGCCGGCTGGATCACATGGACATCGACCTCGAAGGAAAGCGGCTGTTCGTTGCCGCGCTGGGCGCCAACTCAGTCGAGGTCATCGACTTGGCTGCGGGCCGGCACATCAGGCGTCTGCAGCCGTTTCGCGAGCCGCAGGGCGTGTTGTACCTGCCTTCCTCGAAGCGCCTGTTCATTGCCAATGGAGCTGGTGGCGGCGTGCAGGCCTTCGCTGATGGCAAGGGGTCTGCCGTTGCGGCGGCAGACGCGCTCGGGGATGCCGACAATCTGCGTATCCGCCCTGCGGCAAAAGAGTTGGTCGTCGGGTACGGCCACGCGCTGGCAGTCCTCGATACGGACACGCTTCGGCACGTCAAGCGCATCGAATTGCCTGGGCATCCAGAAGGATTTGCGGTGGTCAGCACGGGTGTCTTGGCCTACGTGAATGTACCGAGCGCCAGGCAGATCGTCGTCGTCGATCTGCGCATCGCCAAGATCACAGCAGCCTGGGACATCGTGGCTGCCGTGCAGAATTTCCCGATAGCGCTCGATGAGCAAAGCCACCGGGTTCTGGTCGCGACCCGACGCCCAGCCCTGCTGCTCGTCTGGGACACAAAAACGGGCAAGCGCGTCGCCGAGTTGCCGATCTGTGGCGATGCCGACGACCTGTTCTTCGATAGTCAGCGGCATCAGCTCTATGCGATCTGCGGCGATGGTCAGATTCAGGTCATCCGTCAGCGTGATCCTGATCTCTACGAAATTGCCGAGCGCGTGCCGACCGCGCTCGGTGCCCGCACTGGGCTTTTCGTGCCCTCGCTGGCAACACTTTATGTGGCGGTGCCGTCACGGGGTGGAGCGCCTGCAGAAATCCGCACCTTCCACATCCGATAGCAAACCGCAGCCGAAGCGAGAACGCCATGAGCAACGACCCGCGGCCGCGCTTGGCCATCCTGTATCCCGGCGACCGTGCGGCCCGAGACCGCGCAGATCCCGCGGAAAGCAGGTTCTTAAAACTCTTCGACGCATTCGCCGCAGCCGGCGTCGCGGCCGAGCCGGCGATCTATCACGACGACTTCCGCGATGAGGTCCTGCAACAGCTCTTGCGCGTCCACGGCGTCCTGGTCTGGCACAACCCTATCGAGGCCGGGGGTGATCGCAACCGGCTCGACGCGATGCTGCGGCAGGTATCCGCAAGCGGTGTCTTCGTGAGCACGCATCCGGACACGATCATGAAGCTGGGCACCAAGGACGTGCTGCTGGCTGTGCGCGACCAGCCGTTCGGCTCTGACGTTTACCGTGTGGACAGCCTGGTGCAGGCGCAGGCCGAATTACCGCTCCGATTGGCCACCGGCGCGCGTGTGCTGAAACAGCACCGGGGACACAGCGGCATCGGTATCTGGCGGATCGAGCGGCGGGGCACCGATCGTTATGCCATCCGGCACGCGGTGCGTGGTGCCGCCGAAGAGCTGGTGGACTTCGAGGGGGTCATGCAAAGGATCGCCCCGTACTTCGAGCACGCTGGGCACATGATCGACCAGGCCTGGCAGCCGGGCATGGTCGAAGGGATGACGCGTGCCT
>ENA-OFCD01000164-OFCD01000164.1-metagenomes-genome-assembly--contig:-NODE-164-length-43938-cov-21.793998_pt1 | contig 43938 bp, 41 predicted proteins | sample MGYA00153392_OFCD01 | MGnify analysis MGYA00153392 | reverse complement strand
GTTCACGTCCGAGAATCGATCGCACCAACTCCTGCACCATGGGCATCCGAGTCCCTCCGCCCACCAGCACAATTTCATCAATATCACGCGCTCCAAACCCTGCATCGCGCATCGCCTGCTTCACCGGAAGCCGCAACTGACTCACCATCTCACTGCACAGTTCTTCAAACCGCGATCGCGTCAACCGAGTCTCAATATGCTTCGGACCGTCGTCTGTGGCGGTAATAAAAGGCAGATTAATATCTGTAACAGTCACACCCGACAGTTCGATTTTTGCCTTCTCTGCTGCTTCCGTCAGACGCTGCAACGACTGTCGATCGCGCCGCAAATCTATCCCCTCTTTTTCAAGAAACTGCTCCGCCAACCAATTGACGATCGCCATATCAAAATCACCGCCGCCCAACTGCGTATTGCCACTGGTCGATCGCACCTCAAACACCCCATCCCCCACCTCCAAAATCGACACGTCAAACGTCCCGCCGCCCAGGTCAAAGACCAAAACCAGCTCACTCTGACGCCGATCGAGTCCGTAGGCTAGAGACGCTGCCGTGGGTTCATTCAGAATTCGTTTGACATCTAACCCAGCAATGCGTCCGGCATCTCGCGTAGCCTGCCGCTGGGAATCATTAAAGTAGGCCGGAACCGTAATTACCGCTCCCGTCACGGGTTCGCCCAAATATCGCCCCGCTTCGTCCGCCAGCTTCCGCAAAATCATCGCCGAAATCTCCTCCGGCGCAAAATCTCGCTCCAAACGCGGACATTTAATCTTAATATTGCTATTTTCGTCCCGGCGCACCGTATACGGAACTTGCTTGTCTTCCGGCTTTAGTTCCCCGTGTTTGCGCCCGATGAAGCGTTTGACATTGTAAAACGTATTTTGCGGATCCAACACCGATTGACGACGGGCGAGCTGACCGATGAGGCGATCGCCGTCTTTGCTGATGCCTACCACAGAGGGAGTCGTCCGCATACCTTCTGCGTTGGCAATGACCACTGGCCTGCCTCCTTCCATTACGGCAACCACTGAATTGGTGGTGCCTAGGTCGATTCCAACGACTCTTCCCATGCGATCGATACTCCAAAGAAGAGGTCACGGTAAAATACTTTAGCCGTATTTTCGGATACTAGCCCTTTATTGTATCTTGCTTACTCAGAGTGATGTCCTTTTGACAGGAGTTTGTCCATGTTTTTTAAGTTTGAAGCCGATTTTGTGGCGTCGCTCCGGTGCATTCCGATGCAGGTGCGCTTTAAACTTGATACCTGCGGGGTTAAGCTGAAGCTGCATCAGTGGAGTCTCTTCACCGCTGACGATCGCACCGCTCTCATCGATCGTCCATGCACCACGCCCTTAGAAATCCAGAACTATCACGATTTTCTCCATGAGGCCATTCATGCACGATCGGGTGAGACGGCCACGGATTTGGCGATCGATGCCTATCCTCCTTGGACGGTGGTCACGGCAATTCCAGAAAGCGTCCTAATCAAAGTTCGATCGGTTAACCAAACGCTGTCTCTAGCCCAGTGGGAAAATCTCTCGCCCTTGCGACGGTTTGCACTGATCAAGCTCAGTCGATCGAACCACGAAAATACTAACTTTTTGCCTGCTCTGGAAGAATTTGGGTGCATGAACGTGAGTACATAAATGTCTTCATTGCGGTCAAAAAAATCCCAGTTTGTGGGGATTGTCCCGCAGATAGCGACGGCCTTTAGCCTTGAACCTGCTTACACTAGCCAAGAATGCAGTAATTGCGGGGAAGTCCTTAAAAAATTCCTGTTCACCCGAACCCATACCTGTAAGTGTGGATGCGTCATGGACAGAGATCACAATGCCGCAATTAATATTGTTGACATAAAGCAGGATAGTAATAGAGTCGATGATCTCGCGTTAATTGTAGCAAACCGATCGTGCCGGTCGTTGGTACATATGATGTGGCGCGATCGTTGGTACCAACGTTAAAGGGAACAACCAGAAAACAACATTATTGTCAATCTCACACCGTTTCAACAATGCATTGAAGAATGCCTAACACAACGGGAAGATTATCGAGATAATGCGTTTCCGAATCAATCTGAAGATCCCGATCGATCGCGCCCCCACTTAACTTAAGAAATCGCCAAACATCCCCCGTTGTCACTGCCCCATAAATCGCAGACAACACCGTCCCATCCTTAAAATTAAAAATCTCCGCCGCGATCATCTGTGCGATGCACTGGGGTAATCCACTTTCAATATCTCCCTTCTTTGCCTCTACTACGGTAAACACAGGCGCTTGAATGTCAAAGTCAAAAGGATGTCTCGACAGAATGAAATCACACTCCCCATTCAATCCCTGCTCGGCATCCACATCAAAGACCAACCCTGACAACACCGAAAACTGACGCGCATTATGTTCCCGCAGTTCTAACAAAATCGGCGAAATAATGCGTTCCGATCGTTCTTTCTCTGTCGTCAACGTTGTCGCAGAAGAAATAGCGAGGGTTTGCGTCAGCCAAGCAGAAGGCGCGATCGGTTGAACCTGTGGAAAGAGCGGACTCAAGCGAGGCTGAATCCCAAACTGCTCTTTTAGCTTTTTGAAGTTAAATGATTGGTAAGCCATTGAGATTCACAATGTGAAATCATCACCAGTTTAACCCCGATTTCTTAGATGCCTTAAAAATCCGGTTCCCTCACTTCTGAGCTGAGGGACCGGATCGTTAGAAATCTTCTGTTTACCTAGATAATGGTGCCGTCTGGAATCACCGCGTTTTTCACGACGACCACAATGCCGTTGCGAATGATGAACCCCATATGTTCACGATCGGAGTCTTCAATGCGGTCTTTATTGATGATTTGGACATCGCGGCCAATGTGCGCATTTTTATCAATAATGGCGCGGCGAATGGTCGTATTCTGACCGATGCCCACCGGAACATAGGCTCCGTTCGAGCTATCCCGTGACATTTCGGCTTGAGTTTGGTAGAAATCCGCGCCCATAATCAACGTGTCTTCAATGACGCATCCTTCTTTGACGAGCGATCGTACGCCCAAGACCGAGTGATGAATGCGGCATTTTTTCAACATGCAGCCTTCGCCAATGATCGATTGCGTGATGGTGGTATCGAGAAAGTTGCTGGGGGGGAGGAACCGATGGCGCGTGTAAATCGGCGCGTTGTCATCGTAGAAACTGAAAGGCGGATTAGGGTTGGTTAGGGCCAGGTTAGCGTCGTAAAAGGACTCGATCGTCCCGATGTCTTCCCAATATCCGCTGAAGAGATAGGCTTGAATATTATTTTCTTTCGCCGCATTGGGAATGATTTCTTTCCCAAAATCAGTGAAGTCAGGGTTTTGGTGAAGGAGCTTGATTAAGGCTTCCTTTTTAAAGACATAAATACCCATAGACGCAATGTAGGGAGACTCTTTCGCCGCTTCAGGACTCAATCCTAAAATCGTCGTGTCCACCTGCATAGCCTTGAGTTCGTCGCCCGTTGGCTTCTCACAAAAATCAATCACCCGGCCCGTCGGATCAATCTTCATCAACCCAAAATCCGAGGCCCGCTTGTCATCCATGGGCACCACCGACAGCGTAATGTCCGCCCCCGTTTCTCGGTGACGCTCAACAAATTTGCGGTAGTCCATGCGGTAGAGATGGTCCCCAGACAGGATCACAAACTCATCAACATCCCACTCCTGAAGCATCCAAATATATTGGCGGACCGCATCAGCGGTGCCCTGAAACCAGTTGGGATTTTCGGGGGTCTGCTGGGCCGCGAGGACTTCGACGAAGCTGTCGTTGGCCCCAAGTCCAGAGGCATTGTAGGTTCGAGAGATGTGACGATTCAGTGACGCAGAATTAAATTGCGTTAAGACGTAAATCTTATAAATTTCCGAATTAATACAGTTGCTCACCGGAATATCGATGAGACGGTATTTCCCGGCCAACGGGACCGCAGGTTTAGCACGCTTTTTGGTTAGAGGATACAACCGAGTCCCCGCACCGCCACCCAAAATAATTCCTAAAACTCTTTTCACAAGATGTAAACCTTTATACCCATTCAACGCCTGACTAATAGTTTCAGGGCTATGGGATCCCCATGCAAGGGGTATCGTATACATTTGTGAGAATTCTTAGCGTAAACGTCCAGCAGTTTTAGTTAAAGCGATGGGTCAGAGCGATCGCAACACCGCACTGCCCGATCCCGCAAACATGACATAAGACAAAAAGAAATTAAACACAAAAATCGCCAATAACGACGTGACGACCGCCGTAGTTGTCGATTCGCCTACCCCTTTTGCGCCGCCCGTGGTGGTTAATCCCCAGCTTGTCCCAATAATTGAAATCAAAAACCCAAACACCATCGCCTTAATCGGCGCACTACACAGGTCCCATACCGTCAAAAAGCTCCGCGCCGAATCCAAAAAGACGCGCGCCGGAATCTTGTAAATCAACTCGGCCATCGCCATCCCGCCTAGCAATCCCGTACACAATCCCAAAATCGTCAACAGCGGCACCATCAAACAACAGGCCAAAACCCTCGGAATCACCAAATAATCTATTGGATCCGTCCGTAACATATAGAGCGCATCAATTTGCTCCGTCACCTGCATCGTCCCAATTTCCGCCGCAAACGCCGACCCGACCCGACCCGCTACAATCACTGCCGTCAAAACGGGCGCAAGTTCACGCGCCAACGTCAATGCCAGCACACCGCCCACCGCTGCCCCAGCGCCGAAGTTCAGAAATTCACGCGCGACCTGAATCGTAAAGACCATGCCGACGAACGTAGACGTCAATAGGGCGATCATCAACGACTCCGGACCTACCACTGACATTTGGTCCAAGGTATTGCGGACATGGATTTTGCCTTGTAAAAGATGCACCACGACCTGCCCCGCTAGTAGCATTGCGGCAATGACCCGCGCAAACCACGCCGAGACCGTATTCTTCGATCGAGATTTACCCATAAAACCCCTGCTGAACCCCATCACAACCACACGGGCTGAACCCTCGGGACTGAATCCTCGGGACTGAATGCCTATGGACTGATTATATGGATTGATTGCACGAGTCCTACGGAGATTCGTGTTACGACATTCGCAATGTTCTGAAATTAAGAATGTCACAACACTTAGACTAATTTTTGATCCCCAAAACGCAGTTTTGCGATCCCCATCGATCGCTATGTCAGGATATCTTGACATAGCGATCCCCACAACCCCTCAAAACCCGTTTGATCCCTAAAAGTGATCCCTTCGATCGGTTGATCCCAACTCAGAAATACTCCACTATGAGGCCATCTCAAAGAATAGTTAATTAAACCTTGATGGTTTGGTCTGGATTGAGTTCAGTTGACCATTCGATCGCCTTTGCTTAATTCCTCAGGTTCTCTTTAGTTTCTAGGGCTTTTCCATGACGATACCTCAAATCCCTCTTGAAGAAATGACGCTCCGACAGCTTCGCCGGGTGGCGAGCTTTGTCGGAGTCTCCCGCTATAGTCGGATGCGCAAAGACCAGCTCCTATCCTCCATTCTCCAAAAACAAGGTCCCGAGGAAGCTATGATTGAAGCATCAAAGTACGGAATGCAAGCGGTCTCAACCGTCGATTTATCTCTCGCAGATGTAGACCACGGACTGGTGGATTTGCCTAATGGATACGGTGAAAGCCGCATTGTGATGCTGCCGCGTGACCCCAAATGGGCTTATGCGTACTGGGATATTAGCGACGATCGCAAAGAGGAACTTCGTCGCCAAGGTGGGCAGCAACTGGCCTTGCGATTGTTTGATGTAACCGATATTGACCTGCACAGCCAATCGCCTCACAGTTTGCAAGAGTATGGCTGTGATGAAATGGCGAGGGAATGGTATCTCCCTATTCCAGTTAGCGATCGCGACTACTTATTGGAAATTGGGTACCGGACATGGGATGGCCGCTGGCTTATTCTGGCGCAATCGGCGACGATGCGCGTTCCTCCGGTTTATCCGTCTGAGTGGATTGAGGATCACTTTGTCACCGTCGAGTGGGACGCTAATTTGGAAGGGCAGACGGTTGCGGCGCTGGTTCCTCCGATTAATAAAATTGGCAACGCAGCCGTTGAAGCAGCGGCCATTACGACCAATCCTGAACTCCATCAGCAGTTCTTTGAGTTTGCAGGTGAAGTGGAGTCACAGCGCATTGCCGGATCGCTCTATGGATCCATGCAAAACTTGCCGCCCGTTCAGCCCCATCAAAGCACGGTGAGTTCCTACGTCTTCCCGTCCGGTGCGGGTCTCTGGGCACGACCCAATGCCTCTGGTTTAACGATGTCGGGCGCGGGTTTTTCGGGCGATCTTCCTCAGAAGCAGCCTCGCAAGTTCTGGCTAATTGCGGATGCAGAACTTATCGTCTATGGGGCAACCGAACGAGATGCCACAGTCTATGTCGATGGTCAACCTATCGTTCTAAATTCTGACGGAACGTTCCGGTTTCAGATGTCGTTCCAAGATGGTGAATTAAAGTTCCCGATTTTTGCGGTGGCCGCAGATGGTGAACAAAACCGATCGATCAATCTAGAGTTTGAACGCGAAACGCACAACCGACATACAAACACCAAAGAGGAGGCGATCGAGGAATGGTTTGCCGTAACCTAAAAGAATATTGAAATTTAGGTTGAAATTTATACGGAATGAAGGATAAACTCAGCGCATAAGAAACGATGGATAGCTCAAGATGCGTAGGCCACACAAGCTAGTTCCTAGTCGAACCGCTAGTCCAGCCTTTTGTGAGTTCAGATTTCTCACTGTGACGTTCATCCGTGTAGATTTTCAACTCTCCCTTCCAATCCCTTTGATGAAAGAGCTTCGGCGTCATCAAGGGATTTTTTTAGATGTCTCAAGCAAGGCAAGTCGAACGGGCGCATAGGTAGTGCGGTGCCATGGTGTAATCCCCATAGACTGAATGCCTTGAAGATGCTGCGGGGTTCCATATCCCATATTCCTATCCCACCCGTAGCCGGGATAGCGTTTTGCCAGGTTCACCATAAGCCGATCGCGGCGCACTTTAGCCACAATGGAAGCGCAGGCGATCGCGTAGGACCGTATATCGCCTTTAATAAGAGTCGTAATAGGAACGCCTAGATTAACCGTAATCGGACGCCCATCAATCAGCGCATGATCGATCGGCTGTACTCGAGAAATAGCACGTCTCATGGCCAGATAAGACGCCTGCAAAACATTGAATTGGTCGATTTCAGACACCGACGCCATGCCGATGCCGATCGAGACGCCTTGGTGAGAGAGTTCTTTAAAAGCCTGCCCGCGTTGCTTCGCGGAGAGTGCTTTAGAATCTCGAACGATCGCGACCTGCACGACATCCAGCGGAACTACAACTGCCGCCGCGACGATCGGTCCAGCCAAACAGCCTAATCCCACTTCGTCTACGCCAGCAACCTGCAACAACCCCTTTTCCCAGAGCGCAGCTTCAAATTCCAGCGTAGGAAGCATCACCATGAATGATGACCAGGATAAAATAACACTTGTTTAAGTCGAACTAGCTTAAGTTGCAGACGATCGACGACGGCGGCGGCGAGGTGCTCCATTCTCATCCAAATCCCCATCAGAATCATCTATAGAATGAGTCACCTGAACAACGGGTTCAGCTTGCATACTCTTGACCTGAAAGGGTTCAAAGGCAAGAACAGGGTCCGGGTCATATTCATCCGATCGAGAACCCATTCCAATCACCTTTTTAACGGGTGGCGAAACGACTCCACTGGCGCGAGTTCGCCTAATCCGGGTCGCTGCTTCTGAAAAGTCGTCCTCATCCTGATCCAATAACCCATTCGCAAAGGAGTTAACCATCGGATACTCCACAGCCTTCAAGTCAAACTCTGGTTGCTCATTGAGAACTCCATTAGCGATCGGCTTCAAGGTAGACTCAACCGGAGCTTCAATATCAGGCGCTTCTCCCGGAAGATGAACCGAAATCACCGCCGATCGGGGGTCTTTCGGCGTTTGGCTCGACATGACAAGAGGTGAAATCCCCATCCAAGCATAGACATCCTGTTCTTCGCTGCTCATCTCGACATGGATGACTTCAGGTGGCTCACTGGGAAAACGATCTCGACGCCCTCGACTCCGCCGATCGTCCCGAGGTTCACGGACTTCGGGTACGACCACCCGCTCTTCCTCTTCTTCATCTTCCTCCTCCTCGATGAAGCGAGGAATCGGTTCAGACTCCCGAATGAGAACATCAGGTACGTAGCGGCTTGGACGATCGCTATCCTCATTCCAAGGCGTGGCGGCTTGGCCAGCAGCGGGGGTCGCCTCACGATCGAAGGGGGGTGCATCTCGGCGGCGGCGGCGACGATTTCCGCCGCCATTTCCGCCATTTCGCTGACGCTCTTGGTAGCTAGGGTGATGGAGGAGTTCAAGATCAGTGTCGCTATCGCTTTCATAAGCTCCTGCATCAGGCAACCCATAGGATTCTGGCGGCAACGTGTAGGCATCACGTGAAATCGATCGGCCCTCTGGACGCTTGCTGGTGTCTCGCGGGTTTCGAGTTTCACGACTAATGCGGCCTCGACTTTCACGGTTGACTTCTCGGCTTCCCTCTCGACTGCTATCGCCATAGGCTGCGATTGCCGCAGGTGGAGTGGGTGCGAAGTGATCAGGAATTTCTTCGTAGTGGTGATACTGATGATTGACTTGCAGTGCGCTAGGCGCTTCACCCGGCAAATGCGTATGAATCCCGAGTCCATTGCAGGAAGGGCAAGGGCTGCCGAAGAGTTCGTAAATATTCTTCCCTTGGCGTTTTCGAGTCAACTCCACCAGTCCCAACTCCGTTAGCTGAGCGATTTGGGGTTTGGCCTTGTCGGTTTGCATCGCTTGGTTGAAATGCTCCAACACCTGCAACTGGTCTCGTCGGGATTCCATATCAATAAAATCGACAATGATCACTCCCGCAATGTTCCGCAGCCGAAGCTGGCGGGCAATCTCCGTCGCAGACTCACAGTTGGTCCAAAGGACGGTTTCACGAGCGGTGGCCGATCGGGTAAAGGATCCGGAGTTGACATCAATAACGGTCAAGGCTTCGGTTTTTTCAATGATGATATAGCCACCAGAGGGCAAGTCCACACGCGGCTTCATGGCTTCACGAATGGCCGCATTCACCCGGAAATATTCCAAGATGGACGATCGTTCATTGTGCTGATCGACCAAAATGCCCAAGGGCATCCGTCCACCACTCCAACTCGTGAGATGCTGCTTGACACGCTTCATCCCCTGAGCCGAATCCACCACAATGCGATTGACTTCGTTGCAGTAAGTATCTCGCAACACCCGCTGAACAAAATCATCGTCTCGGTTAAGCAAAGCCGGAGCGCGGGTCGAAGAGGCTTCTTGGAGCACACTCTCCCACTGCTTCTGAAGATTTTCTAGATCCTCAATGATCGCTTCCTCAGGAATTCCTTCCGCTTCTGTCCGAATGACAACACCCATCCCAGCAGGCTTCATCAAAATGGCCAGCGCCCGCAGGCGGTTTCGCTCATTTTCGCTGCTGATCCGACGCGATAGATTGACCCCGCGACCATTGGGCATCAGCACCAAGTAGCGCCCCGGCAAAGAAACATTCCCCGTCAGGCGCGGACCTTTCGTCCCGGTCGGCTCCTTCATCACCTGGACCAGCACCTTTTGCTGCGGGGCCAGAAGTTCCGTGATCGATCCACCCGATCGGCGCAGTCGTAATGGACCTAGATCCGTCACATGAATAAACCCGTTGCGATCGGAATCACCAATATTGACAAACGCCGCATCAATACCAGGAAGAACGTTTTCAACAACACCGAGGTAAATATCACTAACCTGATGGGTTCCGGTGGCGACGACCAATTCCTGTATCTGATCCGCCTCGAATACCGCAGCAATCCGGTGCTGCTCCGCAATAATAATTTGCTTCGACATTCAATCTCTTCCTAAAACTTAGACGGGGCAGCCATTGAACGGGTCCAACCTGCGTTCTCGCGCAGATGAGCCAGGGCAATTGAAACTAGCCGCGAAGTGCGAACTGTGTTTGACAAATCTCATCAACACCAACCAACACCTTGAATTTAACTTAACGCAAAACCTGAAGTCAGAGCAGACACACATGCTCAGAATGACTCTGATCCTCATTGCAACCTGAGGAGAGCCTTCAGCAGGAGTTTCTCATTGCAGTGAATTATAGCGTGGATTTGATCCCCTTGAACGGCGATGGAGCAAAGTTGGGGTGGGGCTTTGATTTTAAGTCGGCGTCTCGGGCGAAGCCAAGATGAGCCGCATTCGATGGATGCGTTGGAGAATGAGGGATCGGGAAGAGACGCCCTCTAGCATTTTTATGACTTCATCCGGTCGAAGCAACGTTCCATTGTTTTGGCAACTGCCGACATATCGCACGGTTATTTGGGCGGCGATCGAGTCCCCCTCTACCTCCTCTACCGCAAGGTCGAACAAACGCGATCGAACGTTCACGTCCTTCAGTTTTCCCGATTTTGTCTTGTGCTCCACTAGGATTTCATCTTGGGACAGCACCTCATCGACCCAGGATTGAACCGTCTCCAGGGTGAGGGCGGGAGTTTGAATCTTTTCTGAGTTTTCAGAGACTCCAATCCTTAGACGATATTCAGCCTGCTCAAGCGATGCTGTGGCGGCTAGGGCCTTGATGGAAAGTTCTTCTACAGACACCACGGGCAAATCTTTGGGGAGATGCGCCGCCAATCGCGTCTGAAAATCCTCAAGGCTTAGGCGCTCAGTTAGCTCAAAGTCCATAATTTCGCCATCGCTAGTGATGCCCAGAGATAGAGCACTCGCCGGAATAATTCGTGGACTAGGATGAAACCCATTCGTAAAGGAAATCGGTAGTCCAGCCCGACGCACCACCCGATCGAACAGCCGCAGTAAATCTAAATGACTCACTAGGGCCATGTCGCCATACTTTGCAAATCGGAGTCTAAAGCGCTGAATGCGATCGCTCTTGGGTTTAAACTGCCCATCAAAGGGCGGAATTGGCAGCGCAGGCACTATGACATTGTGCCCAAAATCAACCCCGCACACGCCACAGTGAGAGCACCCGTCAAAGGAGCAGTCCGGAATGGTTGCTGCTTCTAGAGCGCGATTGAGATCGTCATACAGCCAACGTTTATCAATTCCGGTGTCGAGGTGATCCCAAGGTAACGCCTGAGTGATGTCCGGCATTCGATGGGGTGTGCTGTCAGTCACTTCACCGATCGCCCCTTCCTTCGGGCTGAAGAGATCCCATTCTCCCGCTTCGACCTGACGATATTTCCAGTCCAATCCAGATTCTTCGATAGCCTGAGTCCAAGCCCCAAAGGCTTTGTCCAAACTCTCCCACCAGGCATCCATGCCCGCTCCTAGTTCCCACGCTCGACGAATCACAGGAGCCAACCGCCGATCGCCCCGGCCCACAAAATCTTCCATCGCTGAAATTCGAGCATCGGTATAGTTAACCTTCATGCCTCGAACTTGCCGAAACGCCGCTTTTAGCAACGCCTGCTTTCGGTAAAATTCAGCGGTGGAGACGGAGTGCCATTGGAAGGGGGTATGAGGTTTTGGGGTGAAGTTGGAGATGGTAACGTTGAAGTCTAGTCGGGTCCGCTTGGGCGAACTGCATTCCTGGCGTAACCACTGGAGCGTCTCGGCAATGCCAATGACATCGGCGTCGGTTTCACCGGGCAAACCGATCATAAAGTAGAGCTTAATCTTATCCCAGCCCTTATCCCACGCAGTTGTTACTCCCCTCAGGAGTTCTTCATTGGTCAAGCCTTTATTTATGATATCGCGCATTCGCTGGGTACCTGCTTCAGGCGCAAAGGTGAGACTGCCCTGACGCGTTCCGCCCAAAATGTTGGCAATATTTTCATCGAATCGATCGACCCGTTGACTGGGAAGCGTTAGAGAAATATTGTCGCGCTGGAGGCGATTTTTGATCTCGACACCCACCGCAGGTAGCGCTAGATAATCCGAACAGCTCAAGGACAACAGCGAAAATTCGTTATAGCCCGTCGCCCGCATCCCAGTTTCAATGGAATCAATGACCGCTTCCGGCTCCACATCTCGCGCTGGACGGGTCAACATTCCCGGCTGACAGAACCGACATCCCCGCGTACATCCCCGACGAATCTCAATGGTAAGACGATCGTGAACCGTCTCGACGTAAGGGACAAGACCGATCGAGTATGCAGGAATCGGCGTTGCGACTCGGCGGAGGATGCGCGCGGGGACGTCCGATCGATGGGGTAAGACGGAGCCATCGGGCTGTAGGGTATAAAACTGCGGCACATAGACGCCGGGAATTTGAGCGAGATCAAGTAGTAGATCTTCCCGAGACAACCCGGCCACTTTCCCTTCTTCCAAGATCAGTCCGATTTCTGGAAGCAACTCTTCCCCATCACCTAAAACTACAAAGTCAAAGAAGTCGGCGTAGGGTTCAGGGTTCGAGGTTGCAGTCTGTCCTCCGGCAAAAATTAAAGGGTAATGACCTGTTTGGCGCTCGGCCCAAGTGAAGGGAATTTGGGCGAGATCCAGCATCTCCAATATATTGGTAGCTCCCAATTCGTAGGATAAACTAAAGCCCAAAATATCAAATTCCGTCACCGATCGCCGAGATTCAACGGCAAACAGCGGAATCGAACCGTCGCGGAGTTTGGCGGACAGGTCGGGAGCAGGGAGATAGGCCCGATCGCACAGTTGACGAGGCTGCGCATTGATAATGCTGTAAAGAATAATATGACCCAGATTCGACGCCCCGACTTCATAGACTTCAGGGTAAGTCAGCACCCATCGCACCGTGGCACGGTTCCAATCTTTATGAACGGCACCGAGTTCGTTGCCCAAATATCGAGCGGGCCTATGGATATCGGGAGTGAGGAGACGTTTGACGGCCCCTTCGGGCATGACGCTTGCTCTAACGCTTGTCACGGGTCGATCGGCTCCAGTAGGTTCAAGGTTGACTTCAGTATACAAACGATAGGCGAAGGATTGCGAGAACCCTTCGCCTATCGTTTGCATACGGCTTGAACGACTAGATTCAAGCCTTAGATTTAAGTCTTGAGATTTAAACGTACGGGGCCAACCATCAAACGACAACCGCTTCTACAATTTCAAAAGCTCGATCGAGCTGGGATAATTCAAGAACGATGCGAGCGGGGGCGGAGAGAGAACAAAGGTTGAAACGCTTGTTCATGCGCTCCGCTAGATTCAAGGTGGAAATCAAGGTCATCAAGCCTTTGCTGTCTAACGATTCCACTTGGCTCATGTCTACGGTTAAGGATGCAGAGGTGGGAGACATCACCGCGCGGGTCAGTTGGTCTTGGAATGCCAACACGCGGTCAGCATTCATGTGGCCTTGGGGACGAAGGACAGTGGGCTGTTGGAGAGATTCTTGGACGGCCGTAATGGGTTGGACAGGGGTAACTTGAGAACGAGTTAGTACGCTTCGCATAATCTTAAAACCTATAGAGAAGGATTGCTTGGGAAAATTAAAGCTAGATGACAATGACCATAGCGTCATCTCTTGAAATTTCGTGACTTTAGGCAGCTCATTTTGAAAACTTTATTCGAGTCGTCTCAATTTTAAACTTTCCGTAAGGTGTGGTTTAAGACGGTCATTCCTTAACCTCTATGATTCGTTCACCAAATTTAGAGATAAGGTTGTTACTTTTGTATTATTCCAATTTTAGGCAAGTCCTTCATCGCCTGTAGGATTGAAATGTGAGGGGCGATCGATCGGCTGAAAGACTGAACCTTGAGGATAAGCTTTAAGAATGCTTGAGTATACGGACTCCTTGCCTACAAGACCGTATCCAGGGCTGCAATCCAGTGCAATCTTGCCACACCCCCGATTAACGCTACACTGTCTTAGGAATTCGCCTGTGAATTTTGGCGTGAATTCGGTTGTGTACGACATCAAGAACTTGGGGTAGTGACGGGCCATGGCGAGAATTAATGAGAACTATCTAAAGTTGAAAGCGGGATATTTATTCCCTGAGATTGCACGGCGCGTCAATGGGTTTGCTCAGGCTAATCCAGATGCGAACATTATTCGTCTAGGCATTGGCGATGTGACAGAACCGTTACCCCAAGCCTGCCGTGAGGCCATGGTCAAGGCGATCGACGACATGGGCCACCGATCGACCTTCAAGGGTTATGGCCCCGAGCAGGGCTATGAATGGCTTAGAGAAAAGATTGCCCAGCAAGACTTCAAAGCACGCGGCTGCGACATTGATGCGTCCGAAATCTTCATCTCCGACGGCTCTAAGTGTGATGGCGGGGCTATTCTAGATATTTTGGGTGACGATAATGTCATTGCTGTGACGGATCCCGTTTATCCAGTTTATGTGGATACCAACGTGATGGCAGGCCACACGGGAGAAATGAACGGTAAGGGAGAATATGACGGATTTGTGTACTTACCGATTTCTGCCGACAATGGCTTTGTTGCGGAGATTCCCACGCGAAAAGTTGATTTAATCTACCTCTGTTTCCCGAATAATCCCACGGGCGCAACGGCCACTCGGGAGTATTTGGAAGCTTGGGTGAAGTATGCCCGATCGCACGGCTCGATTATTTTGTTTGATGCGGCTTATGAAGCCTTCATTCAGGATCCAACCTTGCCGCACTCGATCTATGAGATTGATGGGGCGCGCGAGTGTGCCATTGAATTTCGATCGTTCTCCAAAAACGCCGGATTCACCGGAACCCGTTGCGCCCTAACGGTGGTTCCCAAGAGCCTCAAAGGCAAGACCAAAGACGGCCAAGACGTGGAGCTGTGGGGCCTATGGAACCGTCGTCAATCGACCAAATTCAACGGTGTATCCTACATTGTGCAGCGTGGAGCAGAAGCCGTATATTCGCCCGAAGGACAGGCTCAAACTCGTGCATTAATCGACTTTTACATGGAAAACGCCGCGATTATCCGCCGGGACTTGACAAGCACCGGAATCCAAGTTTACGGCGGTGAAAATGCACCTTACGTCTGGGTCAAGACCCCCGAAAACCTATCGAGCTGGGACTTCTTCGACAAGCTGCTCGAAACCTGCAACGTCGTCGGCACTCCGGGGTCCGGCTTCGGCGCGGCTGGCGAAGGTTATTTCCGCATCTCAGCCTTCAACAGCCGAGACAACGTAAATGAAGCCATGCGTCGCATCACCGAAAAGTTCAAAGCATAGGCCATCAAAACCGGGAAGACCCGATCGTCAAATCCGACGTAGGATGCGTTAAGCGAGTCAACGCATCATTCTTCCCGGCCCCCCGCACCCCATCCCTCCATCCCAAAAATAGTACAATAGAACCAAAATCTATCCGCCCTCCAGCCGATCGATCGCATGACCCACACCCCGCTCCCCCTCGCCATCTCTAGCGCCCTCAAGACCCTCAGCGGCGACGACCTCAAAGTCATTGTTTTGTTGTGTTACCAAACCTTCAACTGCGATCGCTCCCAGTTGACCCTAGAACAATTTGAATCCCTCGGATCCATTCCACGCCACGCCCTCAAGCCCAGCCTAAACCGACTCATGCGTCGATCGTGGATTATCCAAGACGGTCCGCTGTACCATCTCGCCCTCCAGGGATTCGCCGCTCCACTCAAGGACCACCCGATCGCAGCCTACGAACCCGCCCTCGGCATCCGGCCCCCGCGTTCCAAGGCCAATCTGCTTTATCCCGACGGCCCTTGGCTCACGGACACTGGATTTTTGCAGGAGGATTTTGTGCGCGATCGGGCAGAGGTCTGGCAAAAAGGCGATCATTTCCAGGCCAAAGCCTTTGGAGCCATGGCGATTGAAGACGTGATGGGGATTATTTGCAAACACTATTTAAAATACGAACACCATAGCAACCTCGAAATCGATTGGCATAGCTACTACCTTAAAACCCAACGCTATCTGCAAAATGTAAAACAGCGTTTAGAGTCTGGCATTGAGATTCAACCTAGTGAACAAGCCAACGTGCTGTCCAAACTGCCCACGTTGAACCAAGCGATCGAACCTGTCTACGCCTCATCCCAAGTCTCGTCCTTTGGAACACCCTTCGTGACCCCGTTTATTGCGCCGATCGCCCCGGCCATGGCCGAAATCCCGGCTGCCGTCACCAAGCGCTTGAGTCTCCTAACCCAATCGAAAGCAATGCCCATGCAGACGAGAGTCGAACCGAGGGACATACGATCGATCGCCAGACTCGATCGGCTGAACCTTTGGATTCAAGATCCGATTTTGTGCAAAGAGGCGGAGCGAGAGGCGACTAGTGCGGGCTATGCGATCGCCTACAGCGAAGTGGGCGTTCCATTGCAGGTGATGGATTTGGATGGCTGTGAAGACTTTTAAAATGCCCTCTTAGTTTCCGAGACAACGAATCGCGTCTAACATGGCGCGGGCTTTACTTAAGGTTTCTTCATACTCGCTTTCGGGGACTGAATCGGCGACCAGTCCCGCCCCGGCCTGCACGGTGACAAGATGGGTGTTGGGTGTGTGGGCGATCGGGCGGACGACCATGGTGCGAATGGCGATCGCGGTGTTGAGCTGACCTTCAAAATCATAGTAGCCATAGACACCGGAATATACGCCTCGGCGATCGGGTTCGAGGTCGTGGATGATCTGCATAGCGCGGATTTTGGGTGCGCCGCTGACGGTTCCGGCAGGGAAACAGGCTTTGAGCAGATCCCAGGCGGTTTTGTCGGGGCGGAGTTTGCCGATGACGTTGCTAACGATGTGAATGACATGAGAATAGCGTTCGATGATCATCAGTTCATCGACGCGAACGCTACCGCTGCTACAGACGCGACCGAGATCGTTGCGGCCTAGGTCCACCAGCATGACGTGCTCAGCGACTTCTTTCGGGTCATCGAGAAGATCTTTTTCAAGCTCTATTTCTTCTTCAGGGGTTTTCCCGCGTTTTCGGGTTCCAGCGATCGGACGCACCGTCGCCACAAGTCCACTGCCATCGGGATCGTTGTCTGCTTTGACCATGATTTCGGGGCTAGAACCGACGATTTGCCAATCTTTGAAATTGAAGTACGACATGTAGGGCGACGGATTTACTAGCCTGAGCGATCGATACAGATCGAAGGCATCACCCTGATATTCAGTAGACAGTTTTTGCGAAATCACGACTTGGAAGATGTCGCCTGCGGTGATGTGCTGCTTGGATTTTTTCACTGCGTTGCAGTAGTCTTCCTTTGTGAAGTTGCTGACGATCGGGCGATCGTTATTGCCCGTAGAGTTCCAATTGAGTTGGCGAACGCGATCGGAGACGGGCTGGTCTAAGCGTTGGACGAGGGTTTTGACGCGATCGCAGGCATTGGTGTAGGCCGATTTTAGATCAGTCCCAGGTTCACGCAGGTCAGCATAGGCGATCGCCCAGATTTTGCGTTTGACTTGATCGAAAATAAGCAAGCTATCAATTTGCATCCAGATGCCATCGGGCAAATCGGCGTCCGTAATCGGATAAATCGTAACCTTGGGTTCGATCCAGTTAATCAATTCATAACCCCAGAACCCAAACAATCCACCAATAGCAGGAGGGAGTTCCGGCAGCTTGACGGGTTGGAAGGTGCTCAGGCAGTCAGACAGGGTTTTGAAGGGATCGCCTGTGAAGACTTTTTGCTGACCGTCTCGATCGGTTTGCGTCGTGGTGTTTCCGCGTGCTTCCATCACCCACAACGGATCGCAGCCCAAAAAACTATAGCGACCTAACGATTCGCCGCCCTCCACGGATTCGAGGAGGAAATTGTAGGGGCGATCGCTGCACACGCGGTACCAGGCGGAAACAGGCGTATCAAGGTCCGCGACTAGTTCTTGGTAGACGGGGACAAAGTTACCCGTTTGAGCGAGGGTGGAAAATTGGTCGAAGTCGGGGAAAGTCATAGGGAGTAAGTCATGTGCGATCGGCGTTGCACCAGCCCAATTATCATAACAGTGGGCATACCCTCAACCCTCACAACAGTCGGACGATTTTAAGGAGCGTGAAAATGGCAACCCATAGAAACTACCGAGAATATTTTTTGAAATCACTGCAAGACCCTCAGGAGTCTGCTGCTTATTTGGAAGCTTTTTTGGATGATAGTGACGAGGTTGAGTTTTTCCAGCGCTGATGGATGTGACTGAGGCACAGGCGATCGTTCTGACGATGCAGCAAGAGTTGGTTCTTCATTCTCAGCTTAAAACCTTCTTTACGCAGCCTTCGACTCCAGACTTTACTGGGCTGTTAAAAATTTTGGACCCGATCGGACTCAATCTTTCCGTTCCAGTTTGAAGACGTTGACCAAACCTCAAAAATGCCCAAGAGACACAAGAGGCCCGATCGCTTCACCATCGATCGGGCCTCTTGTGTCTCTAGTTTTCAAATGCGAACCGACTGCAATCCCTAAGGATCGATCGTCCGCTTACCGCTGAATTTCAGCGTCGATGGGTTGGGGTTGGAACCGATATTCCGAGGAACATGATTCACAATCGATCGACCTTCATTCACCTTCTCAGGGAAAACACCATCTGCGGGGTGCAGATATTGAATTTCACCATTGGGGAAAATCCGGTAAACTTTGTAGTTCGTAATCTTAAATTTCGTCTTCAGTTGGGATCCCAGTGCAAGACACTGTTCCTTGCGTGCGAGATACAAAAGGTTCTCACCTTCGTTCATCGTCGCCGCGCCGCCCGTGGGCATTTCAAACACTTGAACAGCTTTCGCATCCCAAGTGATTGCGTACTTTTCTTCGACTTCTGCTTTAGTTAGCAAGCCGCCAGTACTACCCGGAAATAAGGGCGCTTTACCCGTAAGCGTTTCTGACATGAGTTCTCTCACTTAAGAACATTTGTCCAAATTTTACTCCCCTCGCTTGCGGTCTCCGCGCATTGACTGAGGATCTGTAACAGTTGTTAACGCAGGACCCCGCACTATTGAAAATAGCCCTCAATATCCACGCAGTCGTTTCACAAAAATCTCTAACCGTTGACGGGCAAGCGGGAGATGTTCGATGACCATAGGGCTAAGATCATGGACCAATTGCAGCGGCGAATCCGATGGATATTCCTGGCCGTAGCCTAAAAGACCCACGGTATTGCGGATTCGATCGGCTAAAAATAACGCGATCGCTCGGTAAAAATGGGCCGCAAACTCACCGTTGTCTTTGAGCTTCTCGCTGAGGACTGCCCCTGAAATCCTAAACACCAGCGAGTCTTGGGTGGCAATGACGGTTGCAACGGGCGGTCGCGTATCTAGGAATGAGATTTCCCCCAAGACTTCGCCGCTCTTGAGCACAGCAATCTCACGATCGTTTTGGGATTCCACGATCACCTTAAATTCTCCATTCAGGATAATATAGAACGCATCGACCGAATGGCCTTCTTGCACCAACCGCATTCCCATGGAAACCTGCTCCTTTCGCCCCGAGAGCAGCAGCCATTCCACATCGCTATTAGATAGCTCCCCAAGAATAAATAAAATCTTTCGCATAATGGAGAATCCCGTGATAATCGACGGCCTGATTCCAAAGCCGAAATCAGAAGACGTAGATCATGAGTGTAACGAGTTTTTCGGGAGCGCATAGACATCGCCCCCGTCAGAGAGCGAAAACTGGAGAGAATGGTGTAAATCTTTACTCGATCGTGTGATAAACACCGCAATACCCACGGCAACGATGCCCGTTGCAACTCCAAAAAGACCTCGGTAGCCGATCGTGTCGGCAATCCCACCCAAAATTGGCCCCGCCAGGAAAACCCCTAAATCAAATCCACTAATACACAAACTAAAAATCCGTCCGCGCATCTCAGGCGAGGCTCGATCGGTGATTAATGCAATAGTCACGGGCAAAAACATCCCACCGCCCACGCCTTCAATCAACCCCGCCACAATCACCCAAGTGTCGCCGCGCATCAGCCAAAGAATCGCCATCGACAACCCGTAGGTCGCAATTCCTATCGTTATAAATCGTCCTCGACCAAAGCGATCGCTCATTTTTCCAGCGACCGATCGCATTGAAAAACTCATGATCGCAGCGGATGAATAAAACGCACTGGCCGTCACCGTCAAACCACTTTCTCGAAGATACAGCGGTACATACGTACTCAAAATTCCAAATGCCGACCCGACCACTAACATCATCAAGGTCGGAATCCGAAATTCGGGACTCCATAGCATTTGGAAGTAGCCCCGAGTGGGATATGAGTTGGGGGCTGAGTGGTCACGAGGGGTTTGGCGGGGGGCTTCGATTTGGGTAGCAAACAAAAAGCTCAACGCCGCCAGGGTACTCGCCAGCCAAAAACAGGCGATATAGCCATAGCTATGCAGCATCCAGTCGCCGACCATCGGGCCAATGGCCATCCCGATCGGATTGGTGAGACTCATGGTCCCAATGACTTCGCCTCGGTGCTCTGCTGGGGCAATGTCGGCAATCAGCGCACTGTAGGCGGTGGCAAATCCGGCCAGACTAATGCCATGAAAAATCCGAACGCCGATCAGCATAAATTTCTCATGGACAAGGCAGTAGAGAACCGGGGCGATCGCGGCGATGAACAGTCCGATGAGCATGACGAATTTTCGACCTTTTGCATCGGCGAGGGTTCCCATTTGGGGCCGAAAAATCAAGAGACCCACGGCAAACGATCCCATGATGACGCCGAGTTCTTGGGCGCTGGTGTTGAGATCTTTGATGTAAAGCGGAAGAACGGGTAAGGTAGACGCGAGTCCAGCCCAGAAGCAGAGTCCTGCGACAAACATGACGTGGAGGCTGCGGCGGGTGGAACGGGGAAGGTGTGCGATCGCGCCCATGACGTTAGATGACCTGACTGTGTGGGGATACACGATAACAAGTTCGATCGGCCTTTGGGGATTTTTGGATTTATTGGGTGGGGTTACGTGGGGTTTCGATCGTTGAGCTGTTTGATAAAAAATTCTTCTAAGCTCGGACGGGCGAGGGTGAGGGAAATGAGCTGGGCTTGGATGAGACGCAAACTGGCAATGAAGTCTTGCACCTCGCCTTTTAAGACGCCGACCCAGAGGCCATCTTGGAAGTGCAGGTTGGCAAGGCGCTGTTGCAAAATTTCGGGGTTGCCGCCTTTGACTTTAACAACGTAGGCTCGTACGTCGCCGAGGAGCTTGTCCATACTGCCTTCGCAAATCAGTTCGCCTTTGTCCAAAATGGCCACGCGATCGCACACTTTTTCGACATCGGATAAAATATGGCTATTGAAAAAAATCGTTTTCCCTTGACGCTTGAGCGACAGAATAGTCTCACGCATTTGGTAGCGCCCAAGCGGATCGAGTCCAGACATGGGTTCATCAAGGAAGACGAGTTCGGGATCGTTGATCAGGGCTTGAGCGAGTCCAATGCGTTGCAGCATTCCTTTCGAGTAGCGACGAAGCTGTTTCTTCTTGGCATCTCTCATGGACAGGCCGACCAATTCGAGAAGTTCTGGGATGCGGGCTTTCTGGACGCTGTGCGGGATTTCAAACAGTCCGCCCGTGAATTCTAGGATTTCCCAGCCTGTGAGGTAATCGTAAAAATAAGGATTTTCGGGGAGATAGCCAATGCGCTTTTTGACGTTGCGATCGCCAAGCGGTTTGCCCAGCAATGTGGCTTTCCCTTGGGTGGGGCGGACGATGCCGAGGAGGGTTTTGAGCAGGGTGGTTTTGCCTGCGCCATTTTGGCCGAGCAGACCAAAGGTTTCGCCTTGGTACACGTCTAGATCGACGGCGATGAGCGATCGGATTTTTTGTGCCAGCCAGAAGCCAGTGCGGTAGGTTTTGCTAAGATTTTGCGTTTGGATAACGAGGGGAGAACCTTGGGGGTGATCGGAGGCGAGGGTTTCCATAGAACGGGTGCAACCAAAACTTAAAAAACGGACAAACAAGCCAACCTATAAGATGCCTGATTTTGGTGACGTTGGCACAGGTTTTTGAAGGGAGAGCAGGTTGCGGAGTCAACAAAAAATTATGTGTTAGCCAGCTTATTGCAATCTAATCCGCTAGAGTTTCTGAAATGCATCCATTATCTCAAAAATACTTGCTCATTAGCTAATTGTTCACTGGATCGATCGAATTCTGGACGATCGACCGATCCGCCTGTATCCGCCCATACAGGGAGTTCCCAGAGCTGGCTATGTAATTAAATCGACACACCAGTCATCATTTCTCCCTTTTTACATTCTCCTTTCTTTAGATTCCTGACTCAGACGAATTCGAGAAATAGCTGTTGAAGTTTAGATTTTCGCTATTCTCAATGGTCCTCAAGGTCGATCGGGTAATGAGCTTCCCGGCCTCAACCAAAACCTTCCCCGTAATCGGATGCAGGAGATCTTGCTCCGCCCGACGGCCAATCAAATCCTCAATATCCTTGAGGGAATTGATATACATCCCCGGCGGCAGCTCGACCACCACACCATTATCCAAAACCCTCGCCTGACAGGCTAACCGAGAATTTTGCTGGCAGGATGTAATGACCTCCAGCGTCCGTTGCTCCCGGCGATTCATGGGCGACAGATTATTCATGCCATCGCTGACATAAATGTGGCAGGTGGCACACATTCCGCGCCCCCCACACTCCCGCAACACATCCAAATCTTTATTCAGCAACACCGACAGTAAATTGCCATTCGTCTCAACAGACGTTTCCTGGGCGATCGGTTCTAATCGGACAGTCTTTGCCATGGGGGACTCTTTCTCCTAAGGAGCGGGATCAAATAACAGTTTATACTCTTCTTCAGTTAGCCCTTCTTTCTGGGCCAGCACATCAAAATTACGAATAATTTTTGAACACTGCTTTACAAATTCTTCAATCCATACCAAAAACGCGAGGCGTTGATCCGGCGTCAACATCAATGAGTCCAATGCAGGATCTAGCGTGCTAGGATTCATCACTATACGGCCCGATCGATCGATCGTCACCCCGGTCAAACAGTCCACCATCGGCTGCGATCGACTTAGGTGTCGCACCGCAATCGTCGCCCCCAAATAGCGCCCCGCAATCTCCGACAATCGATTAAACGCCGCCAGAAAAACGGACCGATCCACCCGAGGCACATCATCTGCCACCCCGGTTTCCAGAATCCGCTGTTGATGAGCCTCAATCATGAGCAGAACCGCCGATCGAGACTCCATCGCCACCCGACAAAATGCCGCCAACTGAGGCTCCTCGTCCATCCAGTCTTTCCCTGCCTGTCTCACTAGCGCCATCGCATCGCCCGTCCCAAATCGCCGCAGCAGCGCCCGATAACTTCCAAACCCAAACTCCAACTGGTAAAACTCAGTCGGCATCGATCGCAAGACCTGTGTCACACTCGCCACAAAAACCCCCGATCGCCGAATCTCCAGCCCTGCATCCCATCCATAGACCTGAAGCGGACTCTGGAGCGGAATCGTCTGATCTAAAAAAGCAAGTCCCACAATTCCTGGTAGAGTCAAAACAGCATGTACGATATTCTCGTCCGCTGAAGTTAAGGTCGTTAGGGATGAAATGGCCACGGTTTGTTCTGTTGGAGCTTGTTCGGTTGCGCCGTTAAGTTTTACTTCATTGTTCACCACAGACTGCTTGACTCCTCTTGAATCAGTTCTTGGACGCCCATACAAAGATAAACTGTCACGCTCTATGTCTGACTTACCCTTCACACTCGACCAACTTCGGATCCTCAAGGCGATCGCCTCCGAAGGAAGCTTCAAACGCGCTGCGGATAGCCTCTACGTGTCTCAACCTGCCGTCAGTCTCCAAGTCCAAAACCTAGAGCGTCAACTGGATGTCCCGTTGTTCGATCGAGGCGGCAGGCGGGCACAACTGACGGAAGCCGGACACATGCTTCTAGCCTACGGGGAGAAAATCCTTACCCTTTGTCAAGAGACCTGCCGCGCCCTTGAAGACTTGCAAAATCTTCAAGGCGGGTCGCTTATTGTGGGCGCGAGTCAAACCACGGGTACTTACCTTCTTCCCCGAATGATAGGATTGTTCCGTCAAAAATATCCAGATGTTGCCGTCCAGCTCCACGTCCATTCCACTCGACGCACGGCCTGGAGCGTCGCTAATGGCCAAATTGATCTGGCCATCATCGGTGGTGAACTTCCTCCCGAACTACAAGACTCTCTTGATATGGTGCCCTATGCCGAGGATGAACTCGCACTCATCATTCCGCCCAACCATCCCCTAGCCCAACAGGCCGTCATCCAAAAGGAAGACCTCTACCACCTCCAGTTCATTGCGCTCGACTCCCAGTCCACCATTCGCAAAGTCATTGACCAAGTGCTCTTGAGATACGGCATCGAACCTCGCCGCCTCAAAATCGACATGGAACTCAACTCTATTGAAGCCATCAAAACTGCCGTTCAGTCTGGCTTAGGCGTCTCCTTCCTCTCTCTCAGCGCCATTGAAAAGGAAATCCAAATGGGCATCTTGCACCGTGCTACTATCCAAGGCGTCGAAATCAAACGAATGCTCTCCGTTATTATTAACCCGAACCGCTACCGTTCCAAAGCGGCTGATGCCTTCTGCCGCGAAATCTTACCCCAATTCACGTCCCTCCCGGTGAGCTTCGATCGAAAAAACAAGGAAGAACCGAAGGGAGAGAATGCAGAATTGAGAATTGAGAAGGCAGAATAGAGGAGGGTGATTCTTCTTCTCGGGTTCTCACTTCGTCATTCTTCATTCCTAATTCTCCATGGAGCTGCTCTGTACTCGCCCTAGTTGTCCTCATCCTATCAATGACTGCCCTGATCTTGATGATCCGAGGACACTGAAGTTGACGCGGGATAAATTTTGTGGGTGTTGCGAGATGCCGTTGATTTTGGGCGATCGATACTTGCCGATTCAGCTTTTGGGGCAGGGGGGCTTTGGGGCGGCGTATTTGGCACGCGATCGGCATACGCCGGGGATGCGGTCTTGTGTGGTGAAGCAGTTTAAACCCGCTGTACGGTTAACCTCTGAGCAGCATCAAGTGGCCCATGGGTTATTCATGCGAGAGGGTGAAGTTTTGGAAGAACTGGGGCGGGAGCATTTACAAATTCCGGACCTGTTTGCGTTTTTTGATCTCGAAGTGCCGGGACGGGTACCGGGAACGGAAGAAGCTTATTTCTATTTGGCTCAAGAATTCATTGACGGGCAAGATTTGGAGAAGGAGTTAAGAGCGGTTGGCGCGATGAATGAGGCGGCGGTGACTGAAATCTTGGGTTCTATGCTGAAGGTGCTTGGGTTTGTCCATGCGCACCAAACGATTCATCGAGACATCAAGCCATCGAATATTATGCGCAGTCGCAAAGGTCGGCTTTATCTTCTGGATTTTGGCGCGATTAAGTACGCTACGGCTCAAGCTAGCCGCCCCCAGACCTCCACCAGCATTTTTTCACTTGGCTATGCGCCGCCGGAGCAGATGGCGGGTGCTGGGGTTTCGTTTTCGACGGACTTGTATGCGTTGGCGGCGACCTGTGTGGAGTGTCTGACGGGACTGCCGCCCAATCAACTGTGTGATCCGGTGTCGCGGATGTATACCTGGCGATCGAACGTAAAATATCCGGTGAGCAATCGACTGGCAGATATTCTGGACAAAATGCTTCAGCCTGCGCCGTACGATCGCTTTACCTGCGCCGCTGATGTTCTGAATAGTCTGTGCCCAGAAGAAGCGATTCTTCATCCCTTTCAGCCCCCGATTTCGTCTGAACTACCGCAGCCTACGGTCCCTGCCATGGACCCAAACGTCACCCAGATTCCCCTTGGTCATCCGTTTACCCAACTCCCGCCCGAACCCCTGCCCGTCGCGTTAGAATCTGTGCATTCCAAGCCCATCCCCCCGATGTCAATTACCCCGATGTCAAACTCAAACCGTCCCAAGTCAACCCGATCGCCTTTTTCTTTGATTGAGTTATTGAGTAGTTCAGCTTTTATGGGGTTTGAAGGGGCGCTATTAGCGATCGGACTTCATGCCTTGACGGGTTTGTTTTGGGTGCAAGCAGTGCTGTGGTGTCTGTGTGCGGGAGTATTGGTTTACTTTCAATCGAACCGGACGATCGAACGACTGGATTTTGTGATTATTAGCGGTATGACCTTGGCAGCTGTTGTGATGATGTTTAAAGTCGGGTTTGTCAGTAGCATTGTGATGGCATCGCCAATAGCATTGGTGACGACATTGGCGGCATTAGTGTTTCGGCTAGTGTACACAATGCTAATGCAAAATCGCTGATGCAAAATCAATAGGCACTTCACCCCTGATAGGACTTTTCCATGGCACAGAAAAATGAAATTCCGGCATTGATTGGTGCAACTCTGGCGGTTGCGGCTCTTCTGGGTGGACTCTGGTGGATTTTCAAAAAATCTGATTTTTCGATCGGAAATTTCAAACCTGAAACGCCAACGGTCCAAGCTTCTGCGCCGATCGCAGCCACAACCCCAGACGCAAACTCTAGTGCGCCTTCTCAGCCGGGAATGCGTCCGGGAATGCAGGGTGCGACGGGTGGTGGAACGGCTTCAGCGGGACGTTTTACGGGCATGAAGGACGTCCCATCTGGACAGTTTAACTACGGCGGAAGCACGTCTTGGGCACCGACGCGATCGTCCCTTGATGCGAGTATTCAATCGGATCTTCCGCAATTTCAACTGCGTTATGTCAGTCCCAATAGTGGCCCTGCGAGTAGTGGTTCTGGAGTGAAAATGTTGTTGAATCGACAGCTCGACTTTGCCCAGACCTCTCGGCCCCTCACGAATCAAGAAAAACAACAGGCTCAACAGGCTGGGATTTCGTTACAGGAAATAGCCGTTGCTTTAGATGGTGTTGCGGTTGCGGTCAACCCGAGTTTAAACATTCCTGGATTGACCCTGGCTCAACTTCAAGAAATCTACACGGGAAAAGCGACTAACTGGCAACAAGTCGGCGGGCCAAATCTTCCGATCGTCCCCATTTCTCGCAATGTTGGCTCGGGCGGAACGGTTGATTTGTTCATTGATTCGGTGCTGTCAGGACAATCATTTAGCAGCAGCGTGCAGTTTGTCGGGACTACTACTCAAGCCTTACAAAAATTAGGAAGTGAACCGGGAGGCGTGTATTTTGCCTCCGCGCCTGAAGTGGTGCCGCAATGTACGGTCAAACCGTTGGCGATCGGTCAAACTGCTGGACAATTTGTGCCCTCTTACCAAGAACCGATCGTCCCGAAAGATCAGTGTCCGGCCCGTCGGACGATGATCAATGCTCAGACGCTCGGCAATGGAACGTATCCGTTAACGCGGAATTTGTACGTGGTGGTTCGTCAAGATGCGTCATCGAAGGCGGGTGAAGCCTATGCCAATTTATTGTTGAGCAGTGCAGGCCAGGAGATGTTGGAGAAAGCGGGATTTGTGAAAATTCGGTAAGGTTTGTTTAACCGATTCTAGCCACCTGTTCTAGGCTCCCATCAATGACCAATGATTTCTGGAGCCGAGCGATCGCACTAATGGCTTGTTGATGACTGTGGGTATTGCTTTGGGCTTGGAACAGCTTAGAGGATTCTTTGAGATCTCGAATTGCACCAATGCGATCGCCGAGTTTGGTCCGGGCCATCCCTCGATAGAAGTACGCTGATGCATCTTGATCATTGAGATTAATCACATCGGTAAAATCTTCTACAGCCCCCATTTTGTTTCCCATTTGCGATCGGGCTAGACCCCGTTGAAAATAGGCGGGTGCGCAGGTTGAATCGGCATGAATAGCATAGCTATAGTCTTCAATAGCACCCATGGGATTGCCCAATTCAGCTCGAATAGTTCCCCGATTACAGAAGGCAATACTGTTACAAGGATTGATTAAGATAGCTCGGTTTAAATCTGCAACGGCTCCTTCTTTATTGCCTATTTCGTAGCGAACTAAGCCGCAGTTGTTGTAGGCGGTATCATGATCGGGATTGATCTGAATGACTTGGGTATAGTCCGCGATCGCGCCTTGTTTGTCGTCTAGTTCGTAACGGGTTAGGGCGCGATTGAAGTAAGCATCGGTATCATTTTCGGTGAGGATAGGATTTTCAAACCGATCGACTAGCCCCTGCATCACTTCAGCTTCGTAAGTTTTTAAACCCACGGCAACCCGAGGAAAAACCGCACTCTGGACATTCATCGGCTGAAACCCGAGCAGCGCATAGGCACGATCGCAGACCAGGAAGTTTTCATCGGTGCCTAGGACTTTGAAGCGAAACTGATCGGGGAATTGACGCTTGAGATGGGTGAATTGACTGAGAATGTTTTGGAGGAAGGATTTATCAGATGGATGGGCGGAGGAGCGCTGCTGAATGTAGCGCGGTGGGTGGCCTTGTTGCACGTTTCCCAAGTAGCCCCAGCCAATGTCTAGTTTGCCACCGCGATCGAGAAAGCCTCGAAACTGATGCAACATGGCCGTATCTAGGGTCCTGCGATCGGGCGATGGAAAGACGACGAGTAAGTGTGATTGGGCCTGTTCTAGGGCAGTTTCGATCAGCGATCGGCTGTTGTTGCTTGCAATATCTCGGGTTCTGTAACTCGCTTGTAAGTCAAAGATTAATTCATAAGGCTGAGACTGTCCGGGCTGTTCTCCTGAGGCCATTACCACTTGGGTTCCTAACTCTTCAAGATGGGTTTCTTGACGCTCCATGCGATCGCTCAGATATTTCATTTGGTTCCGAAGCGCGCTGAAGTCTAGCATCTCAGGTAAACGGTTCATCCAACCATTGAGATGCTGCTGTTGTTGTTCTAGATTTTGGGTGAGGTGTTCGATTCCCTCTAAATCGTCTTTGAGTGGACTTAGCTTGGTTAGAATCAGAGATTCAAGCTGACTTTGTAGCTCGATAAGACGATCTTCAGAGGGCGTTTCTTCAATTTGTTGTTGAAGTCTAGAAACTGCATCTTGTAGGTGTTCAAACGCTTCTGAAGCCTCAGGTTTCTGCGATCTAATGTGAGCTGAAACGTCCACGTTATTCTTTACAAACGTCATTAACGTCGTCACTTGTTGCCGTAAAATCTTGGTCGTCAGTCGCAGGGGCGCAACGTTTTCATCGACATTATCTTGACGGTGACGCAGTTGGTCGAGTTCATCAGCGAGGCGCGTCATCTCCCGGCGAGGCACGAGATCGCTGACCAGTTGCATTAGCCCTTCAACATCTTGCTTGAGGGTTGCGGCATCGGCCGGGTTGGGCATGGCATTGAACCGGCGGTTGATGTAGTCGATTTGGCCTTGGAGCACCCTTAGGGTGCTGGGCTTGTAGGCGCGGTTCATGTCATCAAGCCCCGTCTGTAAGCTATTCATCCGATCTTGAAGTTGTTTGACGCTGCCTTCTGAGTCCCGAAACTGTTCCATCGTAGGAGTACGGCGCAGGGTTCCGGTAATCCGATCGATCGAATCTAAGAGTCTAGCTTGCTGAATTTGCACGTCATTCAAGTTGCCCTTCATTTCGGCGACATCTTGCATTTCGATTGCGGTAATCCGGTTAGAAAGCTGCTCATGGAGACGGTTGAGATTGACCCGATTCTTTTGCATGAGGGTTTTGCGCAGGCTGGCCAAGTCCCAGAAGGTCGGCAGACCTTGAATGCGTCGATCGATGACGTCGAGTTGTTGGGTGAGGCGTGCATCGACTTGGGCAATTTGCTGGGTGCTTTGGTCGAGAACTTGCTGATCGAGTCGCTGACGATTAATGACATTCAGCATCATGAGAAACGACACGGGAGCGGCGGCATAGGCGATTTGCTGGGTGGCGATGGAGGCAATGGAGCCTAGACCCGAACCTGCGAGAAGCGCGTATTCCGTGACATCCATCCATTTATCGTTTTTCATGTTATTAATTCCCTGATGAACGGTCGTTAGTTGAAATACAGTGTTGAGATGCAGCAAGTTTAGGGATAAAACCAACAGGGCTGTGATTTATGTCACGTCGAGTCTGGCTTTACTACTGAGATAACCTTCATTACCCTCTACATCAATTCCGGTCATTCATCAGGATTACTTCGTTGGATTGATCAAAGTCCTTACGGATTAGCTCCCTGGGAGGTTTGCTGTTCAATGTGGATGGTAGACCGACGGGATGATTTTCCAGTAGAGTCTTGAGGTGGTGTGATGGGGCGAAATGTCGAGTATGGGCAAGATTAGGGCGTTAATTTTGGATGTGGATGGGACGATCGCGGAAACGGAGCGAGATGGTCATCGGGTGGCGTTTAACCGGGCGTTTGCGGCGAAGGGGTTGCACAGTTGGGTGTGGGATGTGCGGTCTTACGGTCGGCTGCTGGATGTGACGGGCGGGAAGGAGCGGATTCAGTACTATGCGGGGCGATATCAGCCTAATTTTAGGCCGCCGACGGATTGGCCGACGTTTGCGGCAGATTTGCATCAGCTCAAAGGACGGTTTTATCGGGAGTTGCTGTTATCCGGGGCGGTGGGGTTGCGTCCGGGGATTCGGCGATTGATTCAGGAGGCGCGGGAAACGGGGGTGAAGCTGGCGATCGCGACGACGAGTAGTTTGGATAATGTGTTGCCGCTGTTGGAGTTGGCGTTGGATTCGGATAGCGCGTCGTGGTTTGAGGTGATTGCGGCGGGGGACATTGTTCCGGTGAAGAAGCCTGAACCGGATATTTATCAGTATGTGTTGAAGGCGTTAAATCTGGAGCCGTCGGATTGTTTGGTGTTAGAGGATTCGGTGATGGGGGTTCGATCGGCGATGGCGGCGGGGTTGAGGACGGTTGTGACCTGTAATGACTATACGCAGGGACAGGATTTTCGATCGGCGGCGTTGGTCCTCGATAGTCTGGGTGAGGTGGATTTGCCGATGCGGGTGAGGGGTGGGACTGGTCGGGATGCGATCGGGGATGCGACGTTTTTTGATTTGGCGGTGGGGGAGTTGGTGATGAGGTGAGGGTTAGCGAAACCGATCGATCGTCTAGGTTTGGTCGGCGGTTGAGGGATGGGAGGCGGGGCGATCGCACAAATTCCCACACGCCATAGTTGAGTTTATACAATCTCAGCGAACCAACCACCATGAGCCAGGAAGAACTTCTTTTAGAACAATGGCGTTATTTGCCCACTCAAGAACGAGCGGCTGTCATTAATTTTGTTGAATTTTTACGCTATAAAAAAAGTGCAGAGGTTCAAGAGGACATCGACTATGGTGGACCCGAACATTTGAAGGTGCGATCGATCGACCATCTCAATGAACTCCTTCAGGAAGGATTAGATAGTCTCGATCGAGGAGAAGGAATTAAAGCCACCGACGACTGGTGGGAACAAAAGCGTACGCAGCTGTTGTCAAAGAGAACTGTTTAATCCATTTACACCATCATTGTTTCTCTTGAAGCACGTAGGGACCTCACCAGTCACTACGACTAAATTGCACAGAAAAATCAACCTGCTGCCCTCAAACTTTTTGATGTGGCACGACAAACCTTTGCCGATCTTGCACGTTTCCCTAGAAGTGGAAGTCTATCTCCCTATAATCCAGACCTAAATCAAGAAATTCGTCGATGGGCAGTCAAAGGATTTAGGAAGTACTTAATCTTTTACCGAGTCTCTACAAACTCGATCGAAATTATCCGAATTTTCCACGCTTCTCAGAACAATTCAATCGATGAAGTCTGAAATCAAAGCAACCATGCAAAAAGATATCTACTATGTCACGCAAAATCAGTCCATACCTTAATGATATTCTTAAAAGCTATAGAAAAATCATGACCTACCCAGAAGGGATGGCATACGAAGTTTTTCTGCAAGACGATCGTACCTACGAAGCTGTCTTACTCAATCTTTAAATCATTGGCAAATCCGTCAAAAACATCCCTGATAAAGTTTGCAATCGGTCGCCCGAAATTGAATAGCGAAGAATTGCTGGATTAAGAGACCTGATTGCTCATGCGTACTTTCAAATTGAACCGGGGATTGTGTGGGACATCATTCAGACCAAAATTCAGCCACTACAAGAAGCCGTTTCACAATTAACGGAACCACAGCAAACTACCGATCGACGAGACGACTGACTGCTGCATTCCATCCAAACGCTCTTCAATGCCATAAACCCCTACGGTGGGTCTGTGATCGGGTTACTCTTGGGATCATGAACACCTACGATCGCATCTACGAAACCGTCAAACGCATCCCCCACGGACAGGTTGCAACCTACGGACAAATCGCCAACCTCACCGGACTTTTCCGCAAGGCACGACTGGTGGGCTATGCCTTGTTCAGAGTGGCACCCGACGCAGATATTCCTTGGCATCGCGTCATTAATGCCAAGGGAGAAATCTCCGAATCCCCCTTTCGAGAAGGCAACGATTATCTCCAAAAAGCCCTCCTTGAAGCCGAAGGGATTTCCTTCACCTTAACGGGCAAGATCAACCTCGCTCAACATCAATGGCAACCTGATCCAAGCGAATATCCCGAAGACTATCCAGATGGTCCTAATCCACTGTCGATCGATCGTTGAACACCTGCAACACATCCCGACAAAACGCCTTCAAAAATTGCTGGGCCTCCACCGAGGGAATGGCCCGCCCACCAATACTCCAGTTGTCTACCGTAGACAGCCGCCACTGCTCCCCCACATGATGAAACCCCGCCACCTCAGCCCCGATCGCCCGCTTTTCCTTCGTCTCGGGATCTTTGTAAAACCGAATCTGGACCAATACACTCCGACACTGATAGCGCGGACTCCAGCCCGGAAAGTGAAATCCAATATCCATTGAGTGAGGATCCACTTGTTCTAAAGTATCCGGATCAGTCGCCCATGGCTTAAGGTCCGATTTTGCATCGGGAAACGATCGCTTAAAAATGTTCACCACGGTCGCAATCTTGCTCGTGGTTTCAAGCGTAGTCGCCTGTTCTGCTGCATTCATGCGCTTTTATCCTCACTATCAAGCGGCATCAACTTAAGGTAGCACGCACCTCTTCAGAGAAAAAGAGGAAAAGAGGTTGACAGACTTGAGGTAATGTCTGCTATAGTTGGGAATGTAAAAGACGCGTTGGGGCGTCGCCAAGTGGTAAGGCAGCGGTTTTTGGTACCGCCATTCCTAGGTTCGAATCCTAGCGCCCCAGTTTTGAAAGTTTTGTTTGGATGAGTTTGAGCTGCTAAGTTTAGATGTTTGGTTTTTAAACATTAGCGGTATGCAACGATGTCCGATCGATTAATGGCACTTGATTTCGATGGCGTGATCTGCAACGGTTTGCGCGAGTATTTTCAAACGTCATGGCGGGTTTACAGTCAGTTGTGGGACGTTCCACATCGCGTACCCTCAGGTAAACTTGCTGAGACCTTTTATCGGTTGCGTCCTGTCGTTGAGACCGGATGGGAGATGCCCTTGGTGCTTCATGCGCTGGAATCGGGGCTGAGTGAAGCTGATATTTTGCGAGACTGGTCTAATCTGGCGACTGGCCTGCTTCAGAAATCCAACATGGATGCAAAATCCATCGGTGCGATGGTTGACCGGACCCGAGACCAGTGGATCGTCGAAGACTTTGCCGATTGGTTGTCTTATCAGACGTTTTATCCAGGGATGATCGAGTTTCTGAAATCTTGCGATCGCTTTGTCATCATCAGCACCAAAGAAGGACGATTCATCCGTGCATTGCTTCAGCCCTGCGGCATCGAACTTCAAGACGACCAGCTCTACGGCAAAGAACGTCAGCAGCCCAAACACGAAATCCTCCGCGCGCTCAAACCGGACTACAGCCATATCACCTTCATCGAAGACCGATTCAAAACCCTCCAAACCGTCGCTAAACAGCCTGACTTGGGTGACATCGATCTATTGTTGGCCGACTGGGGTTACAACCTAGAATCAGAGCGCGAAGCAGCCAGAAAAAGCGATCGAATCCAGCTCGTCTCTCTCACCGAATTTGCAGGATCTTAGAGTTGGGCGTTGAGAATGGAGAATGATGAACTTAGAATAGAACAAGAGAACTGCTGAACTCGTCATTCGTCAAATTCTCCATTCTTCATTCTCAATTCTTCATGCTTGATTTTAATCAACTCGCCCGTCAAATGCAGGGTATTAGTCAGCATTTGGTGACGGAATCATCGGCCATGCGGCAAAAGCTGGACTACGCTGAAGTTCTGATGGAGCAGATGCCTGCCATGCAAACTGAACTCATGGAACGACAGGAAAAATGGGGCGATCGCACTATCTTCACCGCCGCCGTACCGATCGAACCGATTGAAACGCGGGTGATGATTGAAGCTGCGCCCTACGCTCATACCGTTTTGGCCACCGATGGATCGCAAATTGCCCCGAGTCATCATGAGATTGCCTATTGCTATTTGATCAACACCGGACGAATTATTTTGCACTACGGCCAAGGTAAGCAGCCCTTGCTTGATAGCTTGCCAGAAGTATTTTATCGGCCCGAAGATTTGTTTGTGTCGCGGCAGTGGGGCATTCGGACCGAGGAATGGATGAGCTACCGCCGAACGGTCACCGAAACCGAAGTCTTAGCTGAACTGGCGCAATGGGTGACACAGGCTCCGACGAACAGAAACTCGATCGAATTAGCTATGGATAGCACTGAAGGAACCATCCAAACCGCCCCCCAGCCCCCAATTCTGGGGGAGCAAGAGATTCCGAAGCCCCCAGAATTAGGGGTTGGGGGCGGTTCGCCAGAGGCTGTTCTCAGTCCGATCCCAGAACCCATTACAGAAGTTGCCGCCACAAAAAAACGATCGACCCGCACGAAAAGAACTGAACAGCTCTCACTGCTCGAATCGCAACGAACCCGTGCAACCCCTTTGATCACTCCGTCCAAAATTCCTACGATCGCCATGGTGGATGGATCGTTGATTTATTGGTTTCTCGAACAATTGCCTGGAGAAGCCCGCGATCGGATCTTGCAGCCAATATTGACGGCATGGCGGCAGTTACAATCGATCGGCGTTCCGATGGTTGGCTACATTAGCGCCTCTAGAAGCGGTGAATCGCTCAACTTCTTTCGGTTCCTCACCTGTCCCTACACCTCACCCGACTGCCAAAGCCACTGCTCAAACCTCCCCGACAAGGCCCCGTGCCAAGTCCTAGAACCGCTTCGAGATGCGGCGGTCTGGGCGAGACTACTCAATCCCGGCCAGCGCAGTCCCCTGTGGCGAAGTTCTGCAAAAATCCAGGACTATTATGAAGAGCAATGCATTTATTTTTGCTATCTGCATGTTGGAACTGAAGTCGCGCGGGTCGAAGTTCCGGAATGGGTTGCTCAGGATGCCACTATGATGACCCGTGCGATGAGCCTCGTCATTGCGCAAGTCCAGAAGGGCTATGGTTATCCGGTCGCCCTAGCCGAAGCCCATAACCAAGCGGTTGTTAGAGGCGGCGATCGATCGCGGTTTTTTGGGTTATTGGAGCAGCAGATGATTCGAGCTGGATTGCGCAATGTCGGGACATCGTACAAGGAGGCCCGTAAACGGGGAAGCATCGCCTAAAACTGTAAATCCCCCCCAATCACGATCGCCAATTCTTATTTTCCACATCCCGAATTTGACGTTCCAACCTGTCGATTCGGCCCCGCAGCTCATCCACCTCAGACTGACGGGCCACCCCCATATCCTGCATAATATTGCGAATTTGGCGCTGAATTTGGGCTTCGATATCGCCTTGGTTGCTCTGGACCTGCTTCACCAAAGCATTTACCAGTCCAGCCGCCTGATCCGGGTTAAGCTTGCCATCCGTGACGAGTTGTTCACTGACTTCCTTCAGCTTCTCCGCTGCAATAGAAGTGGTCCCAACGCCCAGTAAAAGCAGTTGATTCAGCCAGTTGTTGTTATCCATGAGTTTAAACGTCCTAAGATAAAGTCATATCGATTAGCAATAGGATGAGATCTGCTGCTATGTCTATTGTGGCAAAGGTTTTGCGAAGCGTGAGTTCGGTTGACGTATCGCAAAGTCCGAACAGAAAATCTTAACCTAAAACTGGAGAATGCAAAATGGTCATTGAATGGCTCAAGGTAACGGTCGAAAAAGACGAAATCGATCGCTATATCCAGCTTGATCAGGCCATTTGGACGCCCGTACTTGCGGCCTCCGACGGATTTCATAAAAAAGAAGTCTGGTGGAGTCCGAATGGGGAAATCGTAATGGTGGTGTGGTGGAACACCCGAGAACAGTGGAAAGCGATTCCGGCCAGTATCTTGGATGAAACCGATCGGGCCTTTATTGAGGCGCTGGGCTATCCCGTGAAGTTCTTGGAAGCGCGTGAGTATAATGTGACACAAGGCGACGATCGATCGGCTAAAGTTTGGAGCAGCTATTGAGCCATTTAAATTTAGATTTTCTTAATGTATAGATAACCTAAGCAGAATTTTCTTTACCTAATCTCTATGTTTAGCTAGTGGTGCGTTAATCTTCGATCGGTATTCTGGGTAGGTGCGAGAAAAATTGCGTGTCAGTCGTACGTACCTGCATTGCGCTGGGCATCTTTATGACTGGTCAGTTTTCCGTTCTACAATCTATCCTGCACTCGATCTAGAGATTTAAAAGCATTATGTACAGTTTCAATCGTTCCTCTTTATTTGTTAGTGCGATCGTCTCGATCGCGGCCATCACAGGTGCGGCATCAGATGCACAAGCCCAAGTCAAAGCTGATGGCTCTAGTACTGTTTATCCCTTGACGGAAAGAGCGGCTTCTGATTTCCAGAAAAGTTCTGGGAAGCGCGTTACGGTAGCGGTTTCGGGTACAGGTGGCGGATTCAAAAAGTTCTGTAATGGTGAAACGGATATTTCTAATGCTTCGCGTCCAATTTTGGAAAAGGAACTGAAAACCTGTCGCGAAAAAGGAGTGAAATTCATTGAAATCCCGATCGCCATGGATGCTTTAACGGTCGTAGTTCACAAAGATAATCCGATTAACAGCATCACCACAGGTGAACTCAGAGCCATTTGGAATGACGGCAGCAGCCTGAAGAACTGGAAAGAAGTGAATAGCAGCTTCCAAGATGCACCCTTGAAGTTGTTTGGACCAGGCGCTGATTCGGGGACATTTGATTATTTCACCGAAGCTATTAACGGAAAAGCAAAACAAAGTCGTCGTGATTTCACCGCAAGTGAAGATGACAATGTTCTTGTACAAGGCGTATCTCGCAATAAGAATGCACTGGGCTATTTTGGCTTTGCTTACTACCAAAAGAACTCAAGCCGTTTGAAAGCATTGTCGGTCAATGGCGTCCGTCCTGACTTGCAAAATGTCAAAAGTGGATCATATAAGCCTTTATCTCGTCCGCTGTTCATCTATGTAAACGCTGAGAAGATGAAGAACAATCCGGATGTAAAAGCATTCGTTGAATCATATATCAGCAATGCAGAAGATACCGTGAACAAAGTAGGTTATCTTCCGCTAACTAGTGCAATCTACAACTTCGCAAAATCGCAAATTTCTGATGCTAAAACGGGTACGCGCTTTGGTGGCAAAGAGGCGATCAATTTGAAAATCGAAACCTTGGCAACGATGCCGTTAGTTGAAAACTAAGTTGATTTAAATCAATCCTCTAGTTCCTTTATTTAGAGAGGAATTAGAGGATTTGGTGGGTGATCTTAATGCTATGACCCAATTGTTATATCCCAACTGTTATGAAGCTTTCGCGTCCTTCTCTCGCTGAGGCGATCGCCGCTCCACCCCAAAGACAGATGGCGCGTCAATTTAAGGAACGGCTGGTGGAGTCGTTCCTATTTTTTTGTGCCTTTTCCTGTGTGGCCGTTACAGTTGCCATTATGGTCATTCTGGGCACCGAGGCGATCGGATTATTTAAAACCGTTTCACCCTTGGAGTTTGTGACTGGGGTAGAGTGGTCGCCTTTATTTGAACCGCCGAGATATGGTATTTTGCCCTTGGTTACGGGGACATTAACGACAACGATCGTGGCATTGTCGGTGGCTATTCCCGTGGGGACGACGATCGCGCTGTTCCTCAGTGAATTTGCAGCTCCAAATGTCCGTGTTTGGGTCAAGCCGATTTTGGAATTATTGGCGGGGGTTCCGACGGTGGTATATGGCTATTTTGCTCTGCTATTGGTGACGCCTTTGTTGCAGACAGTACTGCCTAATTTGGGCGGGTTTAATATGCTGGCGGCAGGGCTGGTTATGGGAATCATGATTGTGCCGCAGATCAGCTCCATGAGTGAGGATGCCATGCGATCGGTTCCGGCGGAACTGCGCGAAGGTTCCTACGCCGCAGGAGCCACTCGATTACAAACCGCTTGGAAAGTGGTGTTTCCCGCAGCATTTTCAGGGGTGTCTTCATCCTATGTTTTAGGCATTTCTCGGGCTGTAGGCGAAACCATGATTGTGTCGATCGCGGCGGGCCTGCAACCGACGGTTTCCCTAAATCCGATGGATTCGGCAGCAACGATGACTGCTTATATTGTGCAGGTCAGCTTGGGAGATTTGCCCCACGGCTCGATCGGCTATCAGACTATTTTTGTGGTGGGGTTGCTGTTAGTGTTGATGACCTTAGGGTTGAATATGATCGGTTATTGGTTGAAACGGCGGTTTCGGGAGACCTATTAATTATGACTTTTTCTCTCAATCAAATTCAGACTTCAGTGATTCAGCGACAACGTTGGAGCAATGTATTTGCGGCGATCTCGGTCATGGCGATCGTAATTGCATTTATCATCTTAGTAGCACTATTTGGGCAACTGCTGTGGCAGGGAATGCCGAAACTGAATTGGCAGTTTTTGACGTCATTCGCTGACCCGGAAGCCAGTCTAGCTGGGATTTTCGCGGCTTGGGTAGGCAGTTTTCTAGTGATGTTGGTGACAGCGACGATCGCGGTTCCGGTCGGGATTGCGGCAGGATTATATTTAGAAGAATATGCACCCAAAAATTGGTTTTCAGATTTAATTGAAATTAATGTCACAAACTTGGCGGGCGTTCCGTCCATTGTTTATGGGTTACTCGCACTGGGACTGTTTAAGTATTATCTAAATCTAGGGGAAAGCATTCTCACCGCCGGACTGACATTGGCATTACTGGTCTTACCTGTTGTGATTGTCAATACTAGAGAGGCTGTGAAAGCCATTCCAGGAACGCTGCGTGAGGCGGCCTATGCTATTGGTGCTAGTAAGTCGCAAATGGTCTTTGATCATTTATTGCCCTATTCCTTTGGCAATATTCTGACGGGGGTGATTATTGGATTGTCGCGAGCGATCGGTGAGACGGCTCCGCTCGTGACGATCGGCGCACTGACCTTTATTGCATTCCTCCCAGATTCACCCTTTCAATCAACCTTTCCATTCATTTCGTTTGCATGGTTAAAGGCTCCTTTTACCGTGATGCCGATTCAGATGTTTAGCTGGGTCTCTCGCCCGGAACCTGAGTTTCAGGTTAATGCAGCGGCGGCGGGGGTGGTGCTGTTGGGCATGACGCTCGTCATGAATGCGATCGCAATTTACCTCCGCTATCGACTTCAGAAAAATCTGAAATGGTAGTAGTTATCAATCCATAGCACTCAATCTTCGTCATTTCAATCCTAGGAAAGTTCATGCTAGACACCCTTCCCATCACAACCCAAACCCCACCCAAAGTAGAAGCAACTGGGTTGAATTTCTACTATGGCGAATCCCATGCGCTGAAAAACATCAATCTCGCATTGCCCGATCGTCAAATTACAGCCCTCATTGGTCCCTCCGGCTGCGGCAAAACAACGTTATTACGCTGCTTTAACCGAATGCATGATCTCTATGCAGGCAATCGTTACGAGGGCGAGATTATCCTGGATGGTCAGGTGAATATTTTGTCTCGTCATATTGATCCGATCGAAGTCCGAATGCGTATCGGCATGGTTTTTCAACGGCCCAATCCGTTCCCTAAAAGTATTTTTGAAAATGTTGCCTACGGATTGCGCGTTCGGGGTGAAAAAAACAAAGCTTTTATTGAAGATAAAGTTGAAGATGCGCTTAAAGGAGCTGCACTCTGGGAAGAAGTTAAGGATCGTAGACATGACATGGCATTTAACCTTTCGGGCGGTCAACAGCAAAGACTTTGTATCGCGCGTGCCCTTGCAACTGATCCTGAGTTGATATTATTTGATGAGCCGACATCTGCGCTCGATCCGATCGCCACTCGCAACATTGAAGATCTGATGGACAGTCTAAAAGAAAAGGTCACTATTTTAATTGTGACTCACAGTATGCAGCAAGCCGCTCGACTGTCAGACTACACGGCATTTATGTATATGGGTGAATTGATAGAACGCGATCGCACCGAAGTGATCTTCAACCAAGCCACTCATCAAAAAACCCGCGATTATGTATCCGGTCGTTTTGGCTAAATCGTTCCTTGTTCCAATTCTCTAACCTATCTAAATTCCCATGACCCAAACTACACCCCCGCCAAACACCGAAGTCCAAGAAGAAGCCATTCAAGAAAAGGTGACTCAAGGAGAGTTTCACTTCATTCCAGGGGAGCTAGAACCGATCGCCCCAAAGAAGAAGTTTCCAGCGATTCTTAAGCAAGCCTTCCGTCCGATGTTTTTCGGTGCGATCGGAATCCATGCATTGTTACTGTTCACGCCGTTGAGTAGTCCCCAGCAGACAAAACCTAAGGAAACTGCCGAACCTGTTAAGTTGGCTCGTCTGTCCGATAAGGTCTTAGTCAAATCCATGCCTAAAGTCAAAGTCGCCGCCGCCCCAAAGAAAGTGAATCTGCCCAAAATTGCTGTGGCATCGACCAATCCGGTTATCGTCAACCTTCCAGAACCCGAAAAGGCTAAGACCGAGGAAAATAAAACCGAACCCGAAAAACTTACAGATAAGAAGCTTGATGATAAACAATCAAAAGATTCAAAAGTTGCTGACGGGAAACTGAGTGACAAAGGCGTAGATCCATCAAAAGTCGATCCGAGTAAAGCCACTACAAACGAGAAAGATGCTTCTAAATTAGATGAGGGCACCCAAAAATTTGCTCCAATTATTAACGGATTGAATAAGGCACTCAACCCTGCGGAAGAAACCGCAGCAATACCTGAAAAAGAACAACTGATTAATTCTGCTCCATTCTTCAAGGCTAACCCCCCACCTGTGTCTGGCGCTGTCATTTCTAACAAAGAAGTAGATGAGGTTATTGCTGGACTCCGAGCTTCATTCCCAGACAAATTTAGTCCAAAAGGCAGCTACGCTGGGACCCAATTGTATGAAGCAAAAGTCGGAGACGTTACCCGCTATATCAGTATCGTTAAGGCTGATAACGTCATGGGCCAAAATGTTCTCGTTTTCCTCTGGGAAAAGCCGCCTGCTTAATTCCCGATCCACTTAATACTCAAACAGTCAAAACCGATCGACAATGCTTAGTAGACACGTTTCTATTGAACATTTTTAACGTATGGCAGGTTTCGTTAAGTAGGTAGCGCTAATTAAACTTAAGATGGTTTCAAGCTCAGCAGGGGTTTCAGGTCATTATGTTTTATATTTAATTTGCCTCACCTACTTATCCCAACTCAAACAAGACTTTGGCATCACCCTAGATGAAAGCCAAAACCTATTCGCGTAGGTGTCTCCGCGTCCCGTGTCGGAACTACTCACGCTCACCTTACAAGATTCGCTAACCTTGGCCACACGGGTGAATACTGAAAAAGTGCGATGACCTACGGTCGGTCGTAGACCATCGCCCGAACAGCTTGAGATTATCTCAACTGTTGTCGTTCTCATTGAAGCCAAAAAAGAAAACCTTATGGGTGGCATTGCCCAATGCATTGCCGAAATGATTGCCGCGCAAGTTCTTAACGATCGATCGAACAATGACATCCCCATCATCTACGGGGCCGTCCCCAGCGGCACCAACTGGCAATTCCTCACCTTACAAGGCACCCAAGTCAATCTCGATACCACGGAATATTTTATCAGCGAGGTCAATTATGGTGCTGCTGTTTCGAGCCTTAGTAGAGTGCGATCGGTATTTTGTGGTAGCCGAGGGACTTAAGGATGCGGCGAATGTTGTTAGAGTCGGTTTTGGTGGGATCACCAGATTGGTGATCATTTAGGTGCGTGATGATTACGTAGAGATTGGTAAGGCTGGAGGCGATCGGTTCGCTGGTGTCTTTCCCGTAGGCGATTTTGGCGATTTCTTTTGGGGAGTAGTCGCAGAGGAGTCCTCGAAGAAGAATTTTTTCTCGATCGGTGAGCTTTTCGCTGATGGATGGCATGGGTCGATCGATTGCAACGATTGCTTTCCAGTTCATAGACTTGCTAGAGCTTTCAATCTTTTCTGTAGTTTTCTAAGCCATTTCTTAAACCCAGTTTTTATGTCTACCAACAATGCTTCTGCTTCAAGTTTAGCGATCGATGCGTTGAACCCTCTGTCGTTGCAAGGTGTGATTCGATCGCCGCTAGAGATCAATGGTCCACGCTCGCTTTCATCATTTGCGATCGCAACAGGTGGGACGTTCAATTACAATGGTGGGAGTAACTTTGCGGGGGTTTTGAGTAATCCTTTTGATGATGCGCGGGTGTATGCAAATGGGGCGGTGACGCTGAACGGGGTTCCGACGTTTTCGGGCTTTGAGGATGGGCTGACGTTGGGTCCGACGGGACGGCTTCAGAATGTGTCGGCACAGGTCGCAGGTTCGTTGAAGTTGGGGAAGGTGGCTCAGGCGATCGCGATTGATGTTCCGGCGTATCTGGTGCCGACTGTGGGGGCGTTTGACCGGACGATCGAGTCTTGGCGGATGCGTTTGAATGGTGCGGCGGATGTGGCTCAGGCGTTTGGGTCGGGAGAGTTGAGGACGGTGCGGTTTGCGGGTGGGAGTTTGAATTTGCCGACTGCGACGGTGCTGAAGAATCTAACGATCGTGGTGGAAAATGGGGATGTGAATTTTAATGGCGATCGGCATTTGCTTGAGAATGTGCGGCTGATTGTGTTGAATGGGTCGGTGAATCTGGGCGATGTGCAGGGGCAGAATTTGGAGGTGTATGCGGCGCGATCGATTCATATGAATCAGGCGGCGCGGTTTTCTGGGAAGAGTTTCCTCGGGACTCAGAATGGAGATGTGATCTTTAATGGGGCAACGAGTACGATCGAGGCGAAAGATTATGTGAAAGTAGTTGCTCATGGAGATGTAATCTTCAATGCGATCGTCTCCACACCTATGCAGACCCTCACCAAAAACTACATCCTCGACGAGAATCAGAATGCGATCGCTGTCCAAATCCCGATCGCCGAATTTGAACATCTCGAAGAACTTCTAGAAAATTATGGACTCCTTCAACTCATGGATGATCCTGTAGACAGCGATCGTCTTTCCAAAACCGACGCACTCAAATACTACAAAGCCCTGCAACAGAACCATGTGGACCGTTAAATACATCAAGCGATTTCTTAAAGATCTTGCCGATCTGCCGAAGGACATCAAAACTCGGGTTGAAGCGATCGTTCTGACATTATCATCCACGATCGAGATCAATGGTAAATCACTACTTCCTCGACACCAGTGCCCTAGCCAAACGGTACATCCCAGAAATCGGCACTCCCTGGATTAACAGCATCACGGACCCCACCGCCAAAAACACCCTGCTCCTCTGCCAACTTGCTTGGGGCAAACTTCAGAGCGCCATCTCCCGCCGCCAACGTGAGAGCACATGCACCCCCTAAACAAGCTCAAATCCTCAGAGAGTGTTTGTAAATCGTCTCATCACAGAGCGCAACATTATATTGCTCGACTGTAAGGCAATAAGTTGTTTAAACGTTGATTCGCAAAGTTCTAGATTTGGAAGTAGTTCATTACGTCTATCCCACAAGTCAGTACCATCTAGTATGTTATTACGACTTTGATCGATAATCCAACTCGTATGCTTTAGGATATGTCTTTCAGAACTAGCATGAAATACATCAACGACATCATTAAATAGCTCGCCGTTCTCTCCCAATTTCATAACATATCTACGAATTTAAAATCTTACTATCATAGCAAATCGTTGGTAGGCAATATTTTCGCCTTAGCCGATCGCTCCTCAAACTAAGACCCGATCGCTACTCCCATCGCCACTCTATTGAGCACCTGTTTCAAGGCCATCACCGTCCAATTAA
>ENA-OFCD01000163-OFCD01000163.1-metagenomes-genome-assembly--contig:-NODE-163-length-43994-cov-5.045495_pt1 | contig 43994 bp, 36 predicted proteins | sample MGYA00153392_OFCD01 | MGnify analysis MGYA00153392 | reverse complement strand
CGAAGTACCCGGTCACCGTGAGCAGCACGCCCCAGACGAGCGCGCCGACCAGGTTCGCCGCCACGAACTTGAGGTAATCCATGCGGGCGATCCCCGCGATCGGCGGCACGAGCACGCGGCCCCACGGGATGAAACGCCCTACGACCACGGCCCACCAGCCCAGGTCGGTGTAGAACTTCTCCGCGCGACGGATGCTGCGCTGCACCCACGCGCCGGTGCGGCGATCGAGGTAGGGGCGCCCGTAGTGGCGACCGAGGAGGAATCCGACCTGGTCGCCGAGGAAAGCGGCGATCCCCACACCGATGGCAAGCACCCAGATGTTGATGCCACTGTGCCCGGCCGAGAGGATGCCCGCGGCGAACAGCAGGGAATCGCCGGTGATGAAGGGGATGAAGACACCGACAAACAGTCCGGTACCGGCGAAAACGAGACCCCACACGATCAGAAAGAAGACGATGGGGCCGAACAGGTCGAGCCAGCTCGTGACCTGGCCGTCGAGCGCGGCGAGGTGTGTCATCCGAGTCCTTCGCTAACCATGGTGGTCTAGGCCTCGGGGTCTATCGCACCCTCGTCTGTCTCGCCTCGGGAGGCAAGAGCCGCGGCGCGCTCGGCGAGACGGCGCTGAACGTCAGCCTCGGCTGCCCGGATGACCTCGGGTGCGAGCGGAGGATTTTCGTGAACGTTGGTGCCGTGGTACTTCTCGATGTACGTGTCGAGTTGCGGACCCGACTCCCAGGAGGTGATGAGGCAGTACCGCGGCTCGGGCCCCTTGTGCCAGACGGCGTGCCAGAAGCGCTGAGTGTCGACGATGATCTGAGCGCCGGCCGGGAGCGCGATTCGTACCTCGTTGGTCGGGTCGAAGCGGTCTTCACGAAGCGTCATGAACGATTCCGCGTCATCCGAAAGGTTGAAGAATCCACGAACGATCCAGCCGGAGCCGTCGGGATTCAGACGGTTGTTATCGTCTTGGTGGAGATTGTAGAGGGTGTCGGAATACACATTGGGCTGCAGTTCGATCACGCGGCAGCGCCCGATGTTGGCACCGGGCTCCTTGGCGCGGTCGGTGAGGTGCGGGGCCTTGGCGACCTGCGAGTCGATCCAGACGCCGTCCTTGTCGGTGCGCGGCGGGGTGTGGTTCCAGAATCCGTTGACCTCGATCTCACCGAAGGCGCTGGCGAGGGGAGCGAACCGCGTTACGCCAGATGACTTCCAATCCACGAACTCGAGGTCCGTCCACTCCGGGGAATCGGCGGCCTGGTCGTACGCATCCAGGATGACGAAGCCCTTTTCGTCGAGAAGAGCGGATTTGACATAGCTCATCTAAAATGAACCCCTTCGAATAAGAGGACCGGCACATATTAACAGGCCCAACTTAGGCCACCCTAACATTCCGCCTCGGGGCTTCGCGGGCCTTAAGTCCTGAAAATCGGGACCGTCGCATGAGGGCAGCTTAGGATCAATGTCACCATGACGGACATCTCCTCCAGCGGCAGGTTTGACCCCCGCTTCAATCCGGCCTTCCAGCCCGGCTACGACCCGAGTGTGGATGCACGACCGTCGGCCGCGCCGGAGCGCACCGCTGTACCGGAACTCGTCGAGCATCCGATGCCCGTCATGGACGCCGAACCCTCAGCGTTTCGGACGGTGCACGCTGACCCAGGGGAGGATCAGCCTGCTCCCCGGCGATTCGATCCATACCTCGCGGGGCTGTGGGCGCTCAGCCTTGTGTTCGTCGCCGCCGGGCTGCTGACCATCCGTTACATCGCGGATCGGATGGATCGGCTCAACACCACTGCCGGTACGACAGCCTTCGACTACAACCTCGTGCTCGTTTACACGATCGCCGCACCGCTCCTGGTCATACTGGGGCTCGCGACGGCCACGGCGACTCTGTTCCTGCTCGCTTCGCGCCGCCGCTGACCCCGCATTGGCTGGCATTCACCACCGGGCTCGCCTGCTGTCATAGCCGGATCAGTTCGGATCAGTTCTGGCACCTCGGGCACCAATAGATGTCCCGTAATTGCAGCGCTGATTCACCCAATTCGCCATGTTCGATCCGCGTTCCGCAGCGCAGGCACGGCCTTCCCTTGCGTCGATAGACCCAGTCCGTCTCCCCGCGGAGCGAGCCGGTGGTGGTGCGGTCCACTCGGTCCTTGTTGGCGTCGATCAGCCGGTGGGCAAGAGCCACCAGCCTCGCCGGCTTCTCGATCTCGCCGACCGGCCGGGTGGGAAGCACGCCGCCGAGAAAACAGAGTTCGTTGCGATAGACGTTGCCGAGTCCCGCCATCACACGCTGGTCGAGCAGGGCAAGGCCGACTGCTCGGGCCGGGGCGGCGGTGAGGCGCAGGAGCGCTTCATCCGCGTTCCAGCCCGGGCCAAGTAGATCGGGGCCGAGATAGCCGACGACACTCGCCTCGTCGTCGCGGGCAACCACGTCGAGCGTGCCGAGCTGGAACCCAACGGCCACCCACTCGGCGGTGGCGAGGATGGCGCGTGCCTGCCACTCCGGTCGACGCCACTTGGTGCCGTGCCGGTAGAGGTGCCAGGAACCCTCCATCTTGAGGTGGCTGTGGATGCTGTGCTCGCCGACCCGAATCAGCAGGTGCTTGCCGCGGCTCACCACACCTTCCACGGTGTCGCCGGTGAGATCCACCGTTGCGAAGGCCGGAACGCGGATGTCGCAGCGGACCAGTTCGCCCCCGGCAAGCGCGGCGTTGAGGTTGGTGGCCGTGCGATAGACGGTGTCACCCTCAGGCATGTCCGTGTCCTGTCATGGTGCCAGCGATCCACCTCACCCGCGCAGCCGCAGGCCCTGTGGAGTAATGCTGAAGCCGGCCTCGACGAGAGCCTCTCCCAGCGCGGTCCCGATCACGAAGTCTCCGTTTACTCGCTCGACCCTGAGTCGTCCGCCCGAGCGCCGTATCGCTGTGGCCAGTGAGTGAGCCGCCGCCGTCATCCCGCGCTCGGTCTCCGCGAACGTAAGCATCGTCTTGCCGCCGCGTTCGACATAAAGGGCGAGCCTGCCGTCGACCAGCACGACGAGCGCTCCGGCTTTGCGGCCGGGACGATGGCCTCGCTTCAGATCGTCCGCGCCGTCGATAACCGCCGCGGGCGGCCAGGCCAGTGCGGCACCGTAGGCATTCGCCGGGTCGGTTGCGGCAAGAGTGATCGCCACTGGGTCGTGCTCGGAGTCGGGCTCCCTGGCGAACGAGCGCAGTCGGTCGACCGTGGCGCCGGTGGCGAACTGGGCGGCGCCGAGGCCCTCCACGAAGTAGCCGCGCCGGGCCCGACCGGTCTCCTCAAAACCGCTGAGCACCCGGTACGCGAGCGAGAATCCGCCGCGAATGCCCTCACTCACGACCGCACCGCGGGTGACGACGCCATAGCGCTCGAGCAACAGCTCCGCCGTCGCGACGCCGCGCACCGTGGCATCCGGCTCAGCGAGAGGCAGCAGCGACCAGCGGCCAGCCGCACTCGGGGGACCGCCGGTACTGGGCATCGTGGGGCGGGCGCGGCCGCGGTAGGCCCGAGAACGCGGAACTGCCCGGGCCTTGGTTGTGCTTGCCCCGAGGTAGGAGCGCAGGGGAGAGAGGGTGTCGTTGGTGATGAGCCCCGACCACACGAGGTCCCAGAGCGACGCGAGCAGCTCTTTGTCATCGGTACTACCCACGGCATTGGACAGCTGTCGAAAGAAGTAGGCTCCGCCACCGGCGAGGCTCGCCAGGATCGATCGCTGCAACTCGGTGGTCTCGGCTCCCGTCGGTTCGGGCAGGGTGAGACTGGCGCTGTCGGCCAGGTGCAGGCTCACCCAGCCGTCATTGCCGGGGAGTGCGCCCCCGCCAGACCAGATGACCTCTCCCGCGGCGGTGAGCTCATCGAGCATCACCGGCGAGTAGTCCTTCACCCGCGCCGGAAGCACCAGTGACTCCCAGGCGGATGCGGGCAGCGCGACTCCGGCGAGCTGATCGATCACCGCGGCGAGACCGTCGACCCCGCGCAGCGGTTCAGCCACGTGCTGCCAGGACGGGAGGAAGCGACCGAGGGTCGCAGCATCCACGGGCTCGACCTCGTGACGGAGGGCCGCGAGCGAACGGCTGCGCAGGCGACGCAAGACCTCAACGTCACACCATTCGCTGCCGCTCGCGCCCGGGCGAAACTCGCCTTCGACGACCCGCCGCTGGCCCGCGAGGGCACGAAGGGAGGTGAGCACCACGGCCGTTCCGAGTCCGAGGCGGTCGGCAACGGCGGCCACGGTGAACGGCACATGGGTGCGAGCGAACCGGCTCACGAGATCGCCGAGCGGGTCGTCAACGGGCTCGATGAACGCGGAGGGGATGCCGATCGGCAGCGGTGTGCCGAGCGCGTCACGCAGGCGGGCGGCATCCTCGATGATCGCCCAGCGCTCGCTTCCCGCACGCCAGATACGGTTCGATCGGGCGAGCCCAGCCAAGGCCGTGTCGAGCGCTGCACCCACGAGCCCGCTGGCGGGATCGAGGCGCTGCTGGATTTCCGGCTCCGACAGCGGACCGAGCATGCGCAACAGGTCGACAACGCCCTCGGCATCGCGGGCTCGGCGATCCGGGGCGAGTCTTTGCAACTCGAGCTCGAGCTGCTCGATCACGGCCGGGTCGAGGAGCTCGCGCAGCTCGGCCCGGCCCAGCAGTTCGGCGAGGAGAGTGGGATCGAGCGACAGGGCGGCGGCACGGCGCTCGGCGAGCGGCGAATCACCCTCGTACATGAACGCAGCGACATATCCGAACAGCAGGGAGCGCGCGAACGGCGACGCCTGTTCCGTCTCGGTCTCGACGATGCGGATGCGCCGGCTCTCGATCTGCTTGGCAAGCTCCGTGAGCGCGGGCAGGTCGTAGACGTCCTGCAGCACTTCGCGCACTGCCTCGAGCACGATAGGGAAACTCGGATACTTGCGCGCGACATCCAGCAGCTGCGAGGCCCGCTGCCGCTGCTGCCAGAGTGGGGATCGTCGGCCGGGGTTATACCGCGGCAGCAATAGGGCCCTGGCTGCACACTCTCGGAACCGAGAGGCGAACAGCGCGGATCCCCCCACCTCTTCGGTCACGATGTCGCGAAGGTCGGCCGGGTCGAAGACGAACAATTCCGCCCCGGGCGGCTCGCTCTCCGTGTCGGGGATGCGCAGGATCACGCCGTCATCGCTCGCCATCGCGGCCCCGTCGAGCCCGAATCGCTCGCGAATTCGTGCTCCGATCGCCAGCGCCCACGGTGCATGGACTTGCATGCCGTAGGGGGAATGTAAAATAACCCGCCAGTCCCCGAGCTCGTCGCGAAAGCGTTCCACGACGAGCGTGCGGTCGCTCGGCACCTGGCCGGTCGCCTTCTTTTGGTCGCCGATGAAGGCTATGAGATTGTTCACCGCGCGGTAGTCGAGCCCCCCGAGAACGGCACGGGTGCGGGCATCCGTCGTCGAGCCGCTGGCGATCTCCCGGGTGAACTCCCCGATCGCGCGCCCAAGCTCGGCGGGGCGACCGATGCCATCACCCCTCCAGAACGGCACCTTGCCCGGTTGTCCGAACGCCGGGCTCACAATCACGCGGTCGTGTGTAATATCCTCAATCCGCCAGCTTGTGGCACCGAGCGCGAAGACATCGCCGACCCGGGATTCGTAGACCATCTCCTCGTCGAGCTCGCCGACTCGCGCGGGCGCTCGGTCCCCGGTGCCGGACCCCACCATGAACACCCCGAACAGTCCGCGATCCGGGATGGTCCCCCCGGAGGTCACCGCGAGGCGCTGGGCGCCCGGGCGGCCGGTGATCGTGCCGCCGACGCGATCCCAGACGATACGCGGGCGCAGTTCCGCGAATTCATCGGAGGGATAGAGGCCGCTGAGCAGGTCGAGAGTGGCGTCGTAGGCCGAACGCGGGAGGCTCGCGAATGGCGCGCTGCGCCGCACGGTGTCGAACCACTCGTCCACATCGAGGGAGTCGAGCGCCACCGCGGCAACGGTCTGCTGCGCGAGCACGTCGAGCGGATTCTGCGGGATTCGCATCGCCTCGATGAGCCCGGCGGACATCCGCTCACTCGCCACTGCGCAGTGGATGAGGTCGGCCCGATGCTTGGGGAAGATGACGCCGCGAGACACCTCGCCCACCTGATGACCGGCGCGACCAACCCGTTGGAGTCCACTCGCGACGCTCGGCGGGGACTCGACCTGGATCACGAGATCGACAGCGCCCATGTCGATACCGAGTTCGAGGGAGCTGGTTGCCACCACGCAGCGCAGTCGTCCAGACTTCAGGTCGTCTTCGATGAAGGCACGCTGCTCCTTCGATACCGAGCCGTGGTGGGCCCGTGCGAGAAGCGCGGTGGAGTTGGAAGAATCGCGAAGCGATTCCGCGACCCCAGCGCCGACAGACCCTGCGAGGGAGGGTTTGAGTGCCAGCCCAACCAGCGCCACCCCGACCAGCTCCGGCTCGCGCTCCTCCTGCCGAAGCGCGTAGATCTCGTTCAGGCGCGCGGTCAGGCGCTCGGCCAGCCGACGGGAGTTTGCGAAGACGATTGTGGATCGATGCTCAAGGATTCGATCCACGATCTGTTCCTCCACGTGGGGCCAGATGGAGCCCTGCGTTGTTTCGGTGGATGCCGCCGCCGACCCCTCTCGCACCGCCGGCGCCGTACCGAGCTCGGTCATGTCCTCCACTGGCACGACCACGCTCAGGTCGAACTTCTTCGTTGACGGAGGAGCGACTATCGTGACGGGAGCATTGCCGGCGAGAAACCGGGCCACCTCTTCGTGTGGCCGCACGGTCGCCGACAGCCCGATTCTCTGGGCGGGCTTCTCCAGCAGCAGGTCGAGCCGCTCGAGCGACAGTGCGAGGTGAGCGCCTCGTTTGGTCGATGCGACCGCGTGAACTTCATCGATGATCACCGTCTCGACCCCGCGCAGCGTGTCCCTTGCCGACGCCGTGAGCATGAGATAGAGCGACTCCGGAGTCGTGATCAGGATGTCCGGAGGCAGGCGTTGCAGCAGGCGCCGGTCGCCCGACGTCGTGTCGCCCGACCGCACGCCGACGGTCACCTCCGGCGGAGACATCCCGAGCCGCTTTGCGGTCTGAGTGACCCCCACGAGGGGCGAACGCAGGTTGCGCTCGACATCGACTGCTAGGGCCTTGAGGGGGGAGATGTAGAGCACACGGGTGCGGAGGTTGCGGTCCTCGGGTGCCGGAGTGGTTGCCAGCCGATCAATCGCCCAAAGGAACGCGGCGAGGGTTTTTCCCGACCCGGTGGGCGCAACGACGAGCGCATTCGCCCCGGTCGTAATGGCCTCCCAGGCGCCCAATTGGGCGGGGGTGGGCGCGGGGAATGCCCCCGAGAACCAGTCTCGGGTTGCCGGGGAAAATCGCCCGAGCACGTTGCTCATAGTCCCATCTTTGCCCAAACCTCTGACAGTCTCCCGGTCAGCCGTCACAGTGCGCGCCACCGATACGTGACAATGGAGCATGAGCTCCGTAGGCACTCCCGACCCGAACTCCGGCTGGCTGTCCGATGAGGAGCTCGCCGAGGCCCGGCGGCGACTGCCGTTGCTTTACGTAGAAGCCGTGCCGGTGCGGGTGGATGGCGTCGGCCAGGTCACCCAGGTCGGCATCCTGCTTCGGGCCAATTCGGTCGGCGCGATCACCCGCACGCTGGTCTCGGGGCGCGTGATGTACGGCGAGAGCCTGCGCGACGCCTTGTTCCGCCATCTCGAGAAGGATCTCGGACCGATGGCCTTCCCGCTGCTGCCCGCGAGCCCGATACCCTTCTCGGTCGCCGAGTATTTTCCGTTCCCCGGTTCGCAGTTCACTGATGACCGCCAGCATGCGGTCTCCCTCGCCTACGTGGTGCCCGTGACCGGCACCTGCGACCCCCGGCAGGATGCCCTCGAACTGACGTGGATGACCCCGCAGGAAGCGGCATCCGAATCAGTCTCTGCCGAGATGGAGGGCGGTCGTGGCGCGCTCGTGCGTGCCGCGTTGGCCTCCGTCGGCCGCCTGTACTGAGGCGCTGCCTGCGCTGCACCTGCCCCGTACCTGCCGCCTGCTCCGTCTCCCCTGTCGCCTCTGCGGCCGCGAGTGACACGCGTGCCCGAAATTTCGGGCGCGCGTGTCACTCAGCGGAGCGGAGCATGGTGCGTGGAGTGGAGCGGAGCGGAGAGCGTGATGCGGAGAGCGTGATGCGCAGAGCGTGATGCGCCGAGCGTGATGCGCCGAGCGTGATGCGCCGAGCGTGATGCACCGAGCGTGATGCGCTGACATTCCGCCCGCGAAAAAAGGGCCCCCGCACGAATGCGAAGGCCCTCTCTTCAGTGGCTGGGTTAGCGGCCGCCGCCGCCGCTGCGACGACGTCCGCCGCCCTGGGACATTCCGATGAGTCCGCCGCCGGATCCGGCACGACCGGCACCGGATGCCGCACCGCCGCGGGGAGCGCCGCTTCGGGGAGCGCCGCCCGTGCGAGGAGCGCCGGATGCGGCGCCCTCACCACTCGCGGTGCTGTAGAAGTTGCGCGAGCCACCGACCGCGGGCGCCGCCGAAGCGCCGTCGCGGTTAGCGCGCTTGCGCTGGGCGTTCGCGCCCTGTGAGCCGCCCTGGGAGCCGCCCTGTGAGCGACCCTGTCCCGCCGATCGTCCGCCCTGGGACTGGCGCTGTCCGCCGGAACGGGCACGAGGAGCACCCTGGACCTGGGCGGCGGCGCGAGGAGCCGGTTTGACCCAGGCTGCGACGTCGCCGACGAGGGCGTGGACTGCGGCCGAGTCTGCGGTCACGTGCTGCGGGGTGACGGTGATCTCGGCCTTCTTCAACAGTGCTGCAGTGTCGCGGCGCTGGGTCGGAAGCACGATCGTGACGACCTCGCCCTCCTTGCCGGCGCGAGCGGTGCGGCCCGAGCGGTGCAGATAGGCCTTGTGCTCGGCTGGCGGATCGACGTGGATCACAAGTTCGATGTCATCCACGTGCACGCCGCGTGCCGCGACGTCCGTCGCGACGAGGACGCGGGTGTCACCGGCGGCGAAGGACGCGAGGTTGCGGTCGCGCTGCACCTGCGAGAGGTTGCCGTGAAGGTCAACGGAGGGAATTCCCGCGTCAGTGAGCTGTTTTGCGAGCTTCTTGGCGTGATGCTTGGTGCGCATAAACAGGATGCGACGGCCGGTGCCGGAGGCGAGCTTCTCGACGAGCAGACGCTTGGCTTCGACCGAATCGACCTCGAACACATGGTGTGTCATTGCACTGACATGCGAGGTGGCCTCATCCACGGAATGCATTACCTCGTTATGGAGGTACTTCTTCACGAGGCGATCGACGCCGTTGTCCAGCGTGGCGCTGAACAGCATGCGCTGCCCGGACTGCGGGGTCTTGTCCATAATCCGCGTGACGACAGGAAGGAAGCCGAGGTCGGCCATGTGGTCGGCCTCGTCGAGGATGGATATTTCGACGGCATCCAACTGCACGAAGCCCTGCTTCATGAGGTCTTCGAGACGACCAGGGCAGGCGACGACGATGTCGACGCCGGCCTTGAGCGCCGCGACCTGGCGCTGCTGCGAGACGCCACCGAAGATGGTGACCGATTTCAGTCCGTAGACATTAGCGAGGGGAGTGAGCGCCACGGTGATCTGGGTAGCGAGTTCACGGGTCGGGGCGAGGATGAGCGCGAGCGGACGACCGGGGCGGCGCTGCCCGCCGGCGAGTGAGCCACCGAGCCGCGCGATCATCGGGATGGCGAACGCCAGGGTCTTGCCGCTGCCCGTCTTGCCGCGACCAAGCACGTCGCGCCCGGAAAGCGTGTCGGGCAGGGTGTCGACCTGGATCGGGAAAGGGGAGTCGATGCCCTGTGCGGACAGCGCCGCCACGAGGACTGCTGGCACGCCGAGCGCGCCGAACGAAGAAATTGATTCAGACAAAATGAAGCTTTCGGATAGAACCACACGCCGAGTGATCGAGCCTGTCGAGACCGGGTGTGAAGTGGCGAGAGCGGCAGTGGCCACAATCGATCGCCGCAGAAAGTATCTGCAACCCGTCCGTGGCACGGTGCCACGATGGGGAGAAGAGGGAGCGTTCAACGACGCAGGGAAACAGTCACATATGCAAGTAACCACGGATGATTGCTTGTAATGAAAGTCTCACAAGTACTACAACTTTAGCAGGTTTAGCTGGTGTGACCGGGGATGTGCGCCTCGACCGCCGAAGAAATACACTCCGCTGGCCTCGGATGAGTAACATGTCACCTAGTACACGCCACGCTTTTTCGCGTGACCCTCGGGAAATCGGTGAGCAATGCCATCCACACGCTGCACTGACGATCAGGCAACGCGGCGCGTCTAAATGAGTGACATTGCGAAGAATGTGCTTCTCAGGCGGATCGAGCCGAGCCTGAGTCTGCGCGGCAAAGTAGAGGATGCCCTCGCCGCGGCAATAATCTCTGGAGAAATGCCGCCGGGCACGATGTATTCGGCTCCCGGGTTGGCCGCGACCTTCGATGTGTCTGCCACTCCGGTACGCGAGGCGATGCTCAATCTGCAGAAGCGGGGCTTTGTCGAAGCCGTGCGCAACAAGGGCTTTCGGGTCACCGGTGTGAGCGACGATGATCTGCGCGAGATCGTGGCGATCCGTCAATTGCTTGAACCGCCCTCGATGAAGGAACTGTCCTCGCGGTTTCCGGCGGAGAGGCTCGACGAAATGCGCCGAGTGGCTGATGAAATCGTGACTGGTGCGCGCATCGGCGACCTCAAGGGGTACCTGGCCGCGGATCATCGGTTCCATCTGACGCTGTTGGGGTTTCTCGGCAATCACCTTCTCGTCGACATCGTTTCGGATTTGCGCTCACGCACCCGACTGACCGGACTCGTCCATATGCTCAAGACAGAAACGCTCAACCGTTCGGCGAGCGAGCACCACGAACTTCTCGACCTTCTCTGCGCCGGGGACGGCGAGGGGGCCCAGGAGCTGACAATGCGGCACATTGGGCACGCGATTGGATGGTGGGCGGGGCGAGCGGAACCGACCGAGGACCCGATCACTGCAAAATTAGAGGTGGACCGATAGATCGTCCCCTGTGAGGTGACAACATGCCCGGTCGCGCGTAAGATGTGTGACATATTACAGGGGGTGCCGTGTTCGACGTCGTGGTCATCGGAGCGGGAATAGTAGGGGCGGCCTGCGCTCGAAAACTCGCCATGCTCGATCGAAGCGTTCTGGTCATCGACAGTGGAGCAACCGCCGGAGGCACGAGTTCACAGGGGGAGGGCAACCTGCTGCTCTCGGACAAGGCACCCGGCCCAGAACTCGTCCTTGCCCAGTACGCCAGACGGCTCTGGCCACAACTCGCTGCCGACCTGGCTGACGAACTCGGACGAGAATTTCCCTCGATTGAGTTTGACCCGAAGGGTGGCCTTGTCGTCTCGACAACAGATGTTGGGGCGTCTCCGCTTCTCGCCTTTGCGGCCTCCCAGCGTGCCGCCGGCGTAGATGCCCAGTCAATTTCGATCGCAGAGGCACTCGAACGTGAACCCGACCTCAACCCCGCCATCGGTGCCGCCGTTTTTTACCCGGAAGACGCCCAGGTGCAGCCGGCGATAGCTACGGAGGCGCTGCTGGCATCGGCTCGCCTGCATGGCGTAGAAGTTCGACAGGGAGTGGAGGTGACCGGTGTCATGGTGGACGGTTCGGGCTCGGTTGTGGGGGTCCACACCGGTCGAGGAGACATTCCGTGCGGTGCCGTCGTCATTGCGGCTGGGCCGTGGTCGGCACGCGTTGCTCGCAGTTTCGGATTGCTTGTTCCGATTCGTCCGCGCCGCGGCATGGTGCTCGTGACGAGCCGCATGCCTCATCGCATCTTCCATAAGGTCTATGACGCAGATTACGTTGGCGCGGTCGAGTCGGGTGACGCAGCACTGCAGACCTCGAGCGTGGTCGAGTCAACGGCCGCTGGCACCGTGCTGATCGGGTCGTCCCGAGAGCAGATCGGCTTCGATGATCGGCTCAACGTCGATGTGCTTCGCCAGCTCGCCTCCAAGGCGCTCCGCCTTTTCCCGTTCCTCCACGAACAGCCCGTCATGCGGGCGTACGGCGGGTTCCGACCGTATATGCCCGACCATCTCCCGTTGATCTCTGCTGACCTTCGGATGCCCGGACTCTGGCACGCGACCGGCCACGAGGGCGCCGGCATCGGTCTCTCGATCGCCACCGCTGAGATGATCGGCGCTGCGATGACCGGCACCTTCGCAGAAATCGATGCGTCTCCCTTCTCCCTTGAGCGGGCGTCGCTCGCCCCCTTCCTGGTCGAAGCGGCCTGAGATGGCATCGCAAGCCCTTCTGCCGGAGAACGATCCGATCCGACCGGGCGGGAGCACGCCCATCGGGATCACCGTCGATGGCAAGCCGGCCACCGGGCTGACAGGCCAGACCATCGCCGCAATCATGATGGCCGAAGGTCGACTCTCCTGGCGCCGTAGTTCGGTCGCAGGCGAACCACGCGGGCTGTTTTGTGGCATCGGTATCTGCTTTGACTGTCTCGTCGTCGTGAATGGCGAGCGAGATGTGCGTGCGTGCCAGCGTCGAGCGGTCAGCGGCGATGCCATCGAATTCCAGCATGACGAACTCCCGGGGGTGGCCGGATGACGCAGGTACTGGTGATTGGCGCGGGACCCGCCGGACTCGCCGCGGCGACGGCGGCAAGCGCTCTCGGCGCCGACGTCACCGTGCTCGACTCCTCTTATGACCTCGGCGGGCAGTACTGGCGTCACCTGCCATCGACCCGTCCAACCGCGAGCGAGGGCATCCTGCACCATGGGTTCGAGCGGTTCCGAGAGCTCCGCGAGCGGCTGGAGAACGATTCTCAGGTGCAGATCCTCACTCTCAGCCAGGTCTGGGCGATCGACCGGAATCCGGATACCCGGAATGCTGGTGACTCGAGTGTCGGCGGCCGGTGGCGGGTGCATGTGTTGCAGGGGGTACCCGACGGTCACGATCGTCTTGCCCTGACGATCATCCCGGACGCGATCGTCTTCGCGACCGGAGCGCACGATCGAACGCTCCCGTTCACCGGCTGGCAGCTGCCTGGGGTGTTCTCGGCCGGCGCAGCACAGGCTATGGCGAAGGGGGAGCGGGTAGCGGTCGGATCTCGGGTCGTAGTGTCAGGCGCAGGTCCGTTCCTCCTCCCGGTCGCCGCGTCCCTCGTCCAGGCCGGTGCGAAGGTGCTCGGCGTGTATGAGGCGTCGACGATCTCCCGGCTGGCATCCGGTTGGCTCCCGCGCCCCTGGCAACTGCTCGGCGCGCCCGGCAAGGCGGCGGAGCTTGTGGGCTACGTCGGCAACCACCTGCGCAATCGCATCCCCTATCGCACCGGGCGGGCCGTGATCGCCGCAGAGGGAGACGGTCGGGTCGAGCGCGTCGTCGTTGCAAGACTCGATGCGAACTGGGCTCCCATTGTGGGCACCACACGAACAATCGAGGCGGATGCTGTGTGCATCGGGCACGGGTTCACTCCTCGGCTCGAACTGCCGATCGCCGTCGGATGTGCCCTCTCGGCGGAGCGATTTGTGGCCGTCGACCACCGCCAGGCCACGTCGTCACCTGGCGTCTACGCCGCCGGCGAGATCACTGGAATCGGGGGGGTGGATGCCGCGCTGGCGGAGGGATCTATCGCCGGCCACTCTGCAGCGGGAGGCTCCGATGACGATGCCGCGATGAGCCGGCAGCGTCGATTGCGCGCTGCCTCCACCCGGTTCGCCGCCCGGATCGAAGCAGCGCACGGGATCCGGCCGGGCTGGTCGCAGTGGCTGACGCCAGACACACTCATCTGTCGGTGCGAGGAAGTCAGCTACGGGCGGTTGTGCGACACCTCGGCTCACACCGGCAGCGCGGGCCTGCGCTCGCTCAAGTTGAGTACTCGAGCAGGACTCGGTATCTGTCAGGGCCGTGTCTGCGGACGAACCGTCGAGGACCTGCTCGGGCGGTTGGCCGCCGGTGGCCTGATCGACACGACGTCGACCGACCGGCGGCCGATCGTGTCACCCATCCGTCTGGGGGAGCTCGCGGGCGGCACGGTCGTGCCACCGGCGCCCCCACCGCCCGGCAACACTGAAGAAAGGGAATGATGTCGAAAAAACCGATAGACCTCGGCGGTGTCATCGTCGCCACGGCACTGCCGTACAAGGAAGACGCGGCTGCGGCCGCGGGATTGGCGGTCGACTACGACCGGTTCGCAGAACACTGCAACTGGTTGATCGAGAACGGGTGCCACGGGGTCGGGCCGAACGGCTCGCTCGGCGAGTACTCATCACTCACCGATGAGGAACGACGCACCGTCATCAAGGTCGCGGTCGATGCTGTCGGCGGACGTGGCCTCGTTGTCGCTGGCGTGCACGGCGTCGGCTGGCACCAGTCGGTGAGATGGACGGAGCTCGCGGCGGAAGACGGAGCGGATGCCGTACTTGCTCTTCCCCCGACGATGTACCGGGCATCCGATGACGAGGTGGTCGAGCACTACCAGCACATCTCGGATGTCGGCCTGCCGATGATGATTTACAACAACCCGATCGACACCAAGGTCGACCTGGTGCCCGCACTGGTGGCGAGGCTTGCCGAGATCGAGAACATCATCGCGGTCAAGGAATTCTCCGGTGACGTTCGTCGATATTTCGAAATCAGGGAGCTGTCGGACATCGCTGTTGTCGCCGGCGCGGACGATGTGCTGTTCGAGCTGCTCGTCGATGGCGCGGAGGGCTGGTTTGCGGGCTTCCCGAATGCCTTCCCCAAGGAGTCAGTGGAGATTTTCACCCTGGTCAAGGACGGCAAGATCGCTGAAGCCCGATCGCTCTACCAGCCGCTTGTTGCGGCCTTCCGCTGGGACTCCCGGACCGAATTTGTGCAGGCAATCAAACTGGGGATGGATCTGGTCGGCCGTTTTGGCGGACCGTGCCGTCCTCCGCGCGGGCCATTGTCGGCCACGCACGAGGAGCGATTCCGCGCGGATATGAAGCGAGCAACCGACTTCATCGCCACGCGATGAGGGTGAACCAACCAGGCGTTTGAGAGTAGAAAACCGCTTGAGACACCACGAGGAGACGGAAAAATGCGGTCAAGTCGGATCTTCACCTCTATCGACACCCATACCGAGGGGATGCCCACCAGGGTGATCACCTCGGGCGTCGGTGTGATTCCCGGCCTCACAATGAACGACAAGCGGTTGTATTTCATGCAGCACCTCGACGATATTCGCCTGCTGCTGATGACCGAGCCACGGGGCCATGCGGCGATGAGCGGTGCGATCCTGCAACCCTCCACCCGCGCGGACGCTGACTGGGGGGTCGTCTATATCGAGGTGAGCGGATGCCTGCCCATGTGCGGCCACGGCACCATCGGCGTCGCGACCGCGTTGGTGGAGTCGGGAATGGTGACTGTTGTCGAGCCGGTCACCACGATCCGACTTGACACCCCTGCTGGCCTGGTCATCGCGCGAGTGGATGTTTCGGCCGGTCACGCCGATTCCGTCACGATTGAGAATGTGCCGGCGTATTGCGTGCGCCTCGACAGCACGGTCGAGGTGCCCGGGCTTGGACCGGTTACCTACAGCTTGGCTTTCGGCGGCAATTTCTACGCGATGGTCGCTCTTGATGAGGTGAATCTGCCATTCGATCGGTCACGACAAGACGACATTCTGAAGACCGGCCTCGCGATCATGAAAGCGATAAATGAGACCGACCCGCCGAGCCATCCGGAGATCGATGGCGTCGATTATTGCCATCATGTCGAATTCGTGGCGCCAGGCTCCACCGCCGACCACAGCAGGCACGCAATGGCGATCTTCCCCGGTTGGTTTGATCGTTCGCCCTGTGGCACCGGCACCTCGGCGCGAATGGCCGAGCTGTGGGCGCGAGGAGAGCTGATGCTCGGCCAGGACTTCGTCAATGAATCCTTCATCGGCGGCACTTTCACGGGCCGGCTCATCGCCGAGACCACCGTCGATGGAATTCCCGCCGTCATCCCCACCATCACGGGCAGAGCGTGGGTCACCGGCCTGAGCTCGTATCTTCTCGATCCCTCGGATCCATTTCCCGCCGGCTTCCAGTTCTAGGAGAGCATCACAATGCCCGATTCTTCCCCATCCGACGTCACCGCGATCGTCGAGGAAACCGCGAGCCGGGCCGCGCTCGCGGCTCCCCTTCTGGCAGCGACTCCTCCGCAGCAACGGGCCGCGGCACTTGTGGCGGTAGCGGATGCCCTCTCCGCGGCCTCCGAGGAACTGATCGCGATCGCCGTTGCCGAGACTGGTCTTTCCGAAGCGCGGCTGACCGGCGAGCTGAAGCGCACCGCCGTGCAGCTGCGACTCTTTGCCGATGTCGTCGTCGACGGCAGCTATCTCGAAGTGCGGCTGGATGCAGCCGACCCCGGTTTCGCCCTCGGGGTGCGTCCGGACCTCCGCCGCATCCTGGTTCCGGTTGGGCCGGTGGTCAATTTCGCGGCGAGCAATTTTCCTTTCGCGTTCTCTGTGATGGGGGGAGACACGGCTGCGGCGTTGGCCGCGGGCTGCCCGGTCATTGTGAAAGGTCACTCCGGGCATCCGCGTCTCTCGGAGCGAACGGCTCAGATTGCGCGTTCGGCGCTCGCCGCCGCGGGCATGCCCGACGGTACATTACAACTCGTGCAAGGCCAGGAGGTCGGTATCGCTGTCCTCAAGGATTCGCGCGTGCGTGCCGGCTCATTCACCGGGTCGCTGTTTGCCGGTCGCCTGTTGTTCGACATCGCATCGGCACGCCCGCGTCCGATACCGTTTTTTGGAGAGCTCGGCAGCGTCAACCCGGCCTTTGTCACAGCGGCCGCCCTCGCCGAGCGAACCGACGAAATCGTCGACGGACTCATGGCCTCGGTGATCGGTTCGGCTGGCCAACTGTGTACAAAGCCCGGGCTGATTTTTGTCCCGGCTGGCCACGCGATGTCCGCTGGGCTGAACGCGCACGCAGTGATCGCTCCCGAACATCGTCTGCTTCACCGCGGTATCTCGAAGAACTATTTACTGCGACGAGACGCCGTACTCGCGGTGGAAAACGTCACCGTCATCACGCGCGGGTCGTTCCGGTGGGACGACGACGGACTCGGCTGGGTGACGCCGACGATCGTGTCGGTACCGCTTGAGGTGCTTCTGGCCCGGCGGGATGATCTTCTTGGCGAGGTATTCGGACCCTTCGCGATTCTGGTCGAATACTCCCCTGACGCCGCGCTCGCCGAGGTGGCGCGGGACTTGTTCACCGGAAATCTGACGGGCACGATTCATCACGCCGCCGATGAGGACAGCATCCCCTTACGGGAGCTGGTCGCGGCCCTTACCGAGCTCTCCGGGCGGGTGCTCTTCAACGGGTGGCCGACCGGGGTCGCGGTCACCCCGGCGATGCAGCATGGAGGCCCGTGGCCGGCCACCACGAGTGAAGGCACTTCGGTGGGTACCGCGGCGATTAGCCGGTTTCTGCGCGGGGTGAGCTTTCAGAACGCACCACAACACCTGCTTCCGGAGGCGCTGACGGACGCCAACCCGTTGGCGATCCCCCGCAGCCTGTCACCGGCCGACGAATCCTCTCACTGGGGTGAGCGAGCGCGGTAGACCGCCGAGGCGATCACGAGGTCTTGCCACGACATCCCGACACTCTTGAAAACCCGAGGCCGGCCCTGATCCACGGCGACCGTACCGAGCACGATATCGCGCAGGGTGACGAGCGACTCGGGATCAAGGACACCTTCCGCGATCGGTATGACCACATCCCCGGCTTCCCGCCTGGCGGTGGCCGGGTCTTCCACCACGAGTTGTGCGCGGCGGGCCAGTGCGCTGTCGAACTCCCGGTCGGTCGGTTGGTGACTTCCGACCGCGATGGTGCACGAGTCGTCCGCAACCAGCTCGCTGTCGAAGAGCGGCGTGCTCGCGGTCGTCGCGCAGACGATCAATTGCGCGTCTGCCACGGCCGCTGCGGAGCCGACGCGGGAGTCGACGCCCTCGGATGAAACACGAGCAGCGAGGGCTGCCGCCCGATCGTGGTCGCGCCCGACCACTGTGATGCGGGATACCTCGCGGATCGTCAGAAGGGCGTCAATATGCGCTTGCGCCTGGGGGCCGGAGCCGAATACGACGAGGTGGTTCACGAGCGCCGGTGCGAGGAACAGTGCCGCTGCGGCCGAGACGGCCGGGGTGCGCACAGTGGTGAGGGCGACACCGTCGAGCAGAGCGAGGGGCGCGAGACTGTGAGCATCCAGGAGCACGTAGACCCCCTGAATACGTGCCCGATTGAGAGCGGGATTGCCCGGCGCGACGCTCGCGATCTTCACACCGACAAAATCGGGCGTTTCCGCTGGCATCAGCAGCAACTGGCCATGAGCCACCCCTACGACGCTGCGTGCAGGGTCGCCGGCCGGATCCAGCCCGCTTTCTAGCGAGCCCTGGATGGCACGAATGGCTTCGCCGACGCTCACGCTCGAGCGCACATCTTCTCCGGAGATCCACGGCGGGTTCGCGAGCAAGGGTGAGTGAGTCACGGCTGAAGGCTAGCCTCATCCCGCGAACGGCGCCGGCTTAGATGTCGGCAGTCCCTCTCGTTGCTGGCCGTTATCGAACTGTGCAACGAGACCGATTGACTAGCTATCTGTCGGATGTCATATTGTACTGAGCACGTGTTCCCCAGGAGCTCAGCCGAGGAACACGACCGCGATTGTCACCATCAAAGGAGAGGTAGCAATGAAATTCGAGAAGCGGAGAACCATAGTTCTCGCCATCGCCACCGCGGTGCTTCTGACCGCCACCGGCTGCAGCGGAGGGCTGTTGAGTGGAGGAGGAGGATCTAGCGGAGGCAAAGACTCCGGCCCGATCAACATCGGCATGGTTGTCCCCATCTCCGGAAGCAGCGCTCCAACCGGCGCTTACATGAAGAATGGTGCGCAACTCGCGGTCGATGAAATCAACAAGTCCGGCGGCCTCTTGAATGGCCGCAAGCTGAAGTTGTTGGTCGAGGACGAAGCATGCGATGCGCAACAGGCTGTCGCGGCTGCGAACAAGCTCGTCTCCAGCGGCGTTGTTGCTTCGGTTGGTGGCTACTGCTCGGGTGCGACCCTTCCCACCCTTCCGATATTTCAGAAGTCGGCCATCCCGATGGTGATTCCGGCGGCCAACTCGCAGGATCTCGTCAATCAAAAACTGAATAACGTCTTTTTGATCAACGGAACGGGAAAACAGCAGTCGTCGGCTGCACTCAAGTACCTCAAGAAGCAGAAGTACGCCACCGTCGCCCTGGTGGACGACAATACGAGCTACTCAAAGGACATCACCACAGAGACGCAGAAGCAGATCGAAGCCGATGGCGCGGCGAAGGTCGTGTTGAACACCTCCGTGACCGCCGGTGAGAGCGATTACTCGGGTGTCGTCCGCGACATCATGTCGGCTAAACCAGCGCTCGTGTACTGGACCGGGTACTACCAGGAGGGCGGCCTGATCATCAATCAACTCAAGGCCGCGGGCTTCGCTGGTGCCATCATGGTCGCGGACGGGAGCGTCGACCCCTCGCTTGCGAAAATTGCCGGAGCCGGTTCGGACGGTGTTTTCGCCACTATGACGCAAACTCCGGACACTCTCACGGGAGCAGCCGCGACAAAGTGGATCGCGAGCTATAAGGCCAAATTCTCGTCGGAGCCTGGCCCGTACTCGACGCAGTCCTACGATGCAGTTCGCGTCGTTGCCGAGGCGATAAAGAATGCCAAGAGCACCAAGGGTGACGCCATCATCAAGGCGCTCGAGGGCATTGACGGTTTCAAGATGTTCTCCGGTCCTCTCAAGTTCACTCCCGAGCACACCCTCTCGAGCGGTGGATTCGGCATTCTTGTGATCAAAGACGGGAAGTTTGTGCTCAAGGACGCACTGTCCTGATGCCTGGTGGATGCCGCCTCACCGCGGCATCCACTTCATTTTCGCCGACAAACGGGATCCTCTATGTCTCAAGTGATCTGGGACGGGCTGTTCGTCGGCTCGTTCTATGCCCTGGTAGCGCTGGGGTACAGCATGGTCTACGGAATCATCAAGCTGTTGAACTTCGCCCATGGCGACATCTACATGCTCGGCGCTTTCGTGGCCTTCGTCGCCCTCACCTCGGTCGGGGCAATTCCCGCATCGCTGTCGATCGGGGCGCTCCTGATCGTCATGCTCCTGAGCATGCTGCTCACGGGCGTTGCGGGAGTCGCGATCGAGCGTTTCGCCTACCGACCGCTGCGAAAGGCCCCGCGATTAGCCGTGCTGATCACCGCAGTCGGTGCATCGTTCACGCTCGAATACGGGGTGAGCGCCATCGCCGGACCGAACCCGCGGGCCTTTCCGATCCGGCTGGAGGGGGGATCGTTCGATGTCATCGGGGCTCGTGTCTCGCTTCCTCAGATCGTCCTGATGCTGATAGCCGCGGCCCTGATGTTGGGACTGAACGCGTACATCCAAAAGACCTCGACCGGGCGCGCGATGCGAGCCATCGCACTCGACACGAAGGGGTCCCTGCTGATGGGGATCAACGTCAACTCCGTCATCACCCGCACCTTCTTCATCGGTTCTGCACTCGCCGGTGCCGCCGGAGTGATGGCGGGAGCGTACTACGGAAAAATCGACTTCCTGATGGGATTCATCATCGGCCTCAAAGCATTCACCGCCGCCGTGATCGGTGGTATTGGCAATATCAAGGGGGCGATGCTCGGTGGGCTGGTACTCGGGCTGGTCGAATCGTTCGGTTCTGAATGGTTCGGAGGCCAGTGGCGCGATGTGTTCGCCTTCGCCGTGCTCATCCTGTTCCTCACCCTTCGCCCGACCGGAATTCTCGGCGAGCGTGTAACGGAACGGGTCTGAGATGGCGAACAGGGTCGGTAGTGCACAGCCGTCACGAAACAACGGTCGCCCGCTTTCGTGGCTATCCAAATTGTTTGCGAGCAAGCAGCTCGGCTGGGCGGCTCTCGCGATAGCTCTCCTGGCTCCGTTCGTCACCGCGACCCCCTATGCGCTCAACGTCATGACTACGGCGGCAATCTTCGTGCTCCTCGCCTCCGGCCTGAACATCGTGGTCGGCTATTGCGGGCTGCTCGATCTCGGCTACATCGCGTTCATGGCGGTGGGGGCCTACACGGCCGGAATCGTGGCCAAGAGTTTCCAATTGCCCCTCATCTTTACCATTCCCGTGGTGATCGTGATGACGGTGCTTGCCGGCCTGATTATTGGTGCTCCCACCCTGCGGCTGCGCAGCGACTACCTCGCTATCGTCACCCTCGGATTCGGCGAGATCACTCGCATCACGGCCAATAACCTCACCATCACGGGCGGGCCATCCGGCATCTTCGGCATTCCGGGGATTCTCAAGATCGGTGACTTCGACCTTCAGCAGCCGGCGGTGTTCTACTACTTCACCATCGTCGTGGTCGCCGGTCTCGTACTCGCCTCGGCACGGCTGCTCAATTCACGGCTCGGTCGCGCTTGGCGCTTCGTCCGTGAAGACGAGGATGCCGCGGAGTCGATGGGCATCCACACGTACCGGGTGAAGCTGATGGCCTATATCTTCGGCGCGATCTGGGGCGGCTTCGGTGGCATCCTCTTTGCGGCCCATCTCTCGGCGGTGTCTCCGCAGAGCTTCGTCTTTCTCCAATCCGCACTCGTGCTGATGGCAGTCGTGCTTGGCGGGATGGGCAATATGCGCGGGGTGGTCCTCGGCGCGGTGGTAATCAGCCTTCTGCCGGAACTGCTCAGGGACTTCTCGTCGTATCGGTATCTCGTCTTCGGCATTCTGCTGGTGATCGTGATGGTGTTCCGTCCGCAGGGATTCTGGCCGGCGCGGGGCTTCGAGCCGGAGCGCAAAGACGATGCAACAGTGCGTGCCGCATTCAGAAACACGGGCGACCGATGAGCGCCGTGCTCGAGGTAGTCGACCTGCACATCTCATTCGGTGGGGTTCGTGCGGTCGACGGACTGAGCTTCTCGGCTCACGAGAATGAGATCGTCGCGGTGATCGGGCCGAACGGTGCGGGCAAGACCTCTGCGTTCAATTGCATCACCGGTTTTTACAAGCCGACCTCGGGTTCCGTCACAGTCAATGGCACGGATGTCACCGGAAAGCGTCCGGCTAACATAGCGACGGCGGGCGTTTCGCGTACCTTTCAAAACCTTCGGCTCTTTCCTGACCTCACGGTTCTTGACAATGTTCGCGCGGGAATGCATCTCTATGGTGGCCAGAGCTTCCTCGACGCCATCTTCCGCACGCCCCGGTACAAGCGCAGCGAAGCGTTGTATACGGACGAGGCGCATCACTGGCTGGATTTCGTGGAATACAGCGGACCGAGGGGTGTACCGGTTCGCAATCTGGCTTATGGCCAGCAGAAGGGCGTCGAGATCGCGCGGGCACTCGCCCGCAAGACACCGTTGCTGCTACTCGATGAGCCTGCGGCCGGGTTGAATCATTCCGAAAAGCAGACTCTGCTCGGGCTCTGCCGCCGCATCCGGGATCTCGGAACGGCGGTGGTACTGATCGAGCACGACATGGGCCTCGTCATGGAGCTCTCGGAGCGAATCGTCGTGATGAACTTCGGCCGGGAAATCGCCGACGGAACGCCTGCACAGGTTCGGCTGGATCCGGCGGTGATCGAGGCCTACCTCGGCAAGGGAGACGAGGAGGTGGCCGGCGATGTCGATGCTTGAATTCGATGACGTCGAAGTGTTCTACGGCAAGGTTCAAGCGCTCCGTGGCCTCAGCCTGACCGTCGATGAAGGTGAGATCGTCGCACTCCTTGGCAACAACGGTGCGGGCAAGTCGACAACTCTGGCCACCGCTTCCGCGTTGGTCGGAGTGCGATCCGGCCGAGTGTCGTTCCGGGGAACCGACATCACCTCGGCGACACCGTGGACGGTCGTTAAGGCCGGACTGATCCACGTTCCGGAGGGGCGCCGCATCTTCAGCACGCTGAGCGTGGTTGAGAACCTTCAGCTCGGCGGCTATCAGGTGAAGGATCGTGCCCTTGTCGCCAAGCGGGTCGAGCGAGTCTGTGAACTTCTGCCTCTGCTCGCCGAGCGACGAGCCCAGCAGGGTGGCACACTATCCGGCGGGGAGCAGCAGATGCTCGCGATCGGACGCGGCCTGGTCGCCGGTCCGAAAATGCTCATGCTCGATGAACCCTCGATGGGGCTTGCCCCGCTCATCGTCGAGCAGGTGATGCGCGTCATCAGCGAGATCCGTAACCAGGGAACGACGGTATTGCTGGTCGAGCAAAATGCTCGGGCGGCGCTCAAGATTACCGATCGCGCCTACGTCATCGAGGGCGGAGTGACGACGATCGAGGGGCGCGCGACTGACCTGATCAACGATCCGCGCATTATCGATGCCTACCTCGGGGCATGAATACGTCGGGGATCCAACTCGAGCTGACGGCTGAGGATGAGGCAAAGCTCGGCGGCGAGCACGGTCCAGGCGTCGCTATGGCAATGCGGCTCGTCGTGGCGCTTGCCCGAATATCTCAGGCTCCACGGTTAATTGACATCGAGTCCGCGCACATCGATGGATGCCTCTATCACGGGCAGGCTGGCCTCGACTTCGTGGAGAAGCTGGTGGGGCTCGGTGCACACGTCGCCGTTCCGACCACCCTCAACGTCGCTTCTCTCGACCTGCTGCATCCGGGCCTGGTTCGACTCTCGCCGGAGGAATCCGGGGCGGCACGGCGGTTGATGGACGCCTATGTAGCGATCGGCGCCCGCGCGACATGGACCTGCGCGCCCTATCAGCTCGCGGGGCGACCGACCGCAGGCACGGATATTGCCTGGGCGGAATCCAACGCCATCGTCTTCGCGAATTCAGCCCTTGGCGCCCGAACCGCCAGGTACGGCGATTTTGTGGATGTCTGCGCCGCTGTCACCGGGCGTGCGCCGTTCGCCGGTCTTCACGTGATCGAGAACCGCGTTCCGACCATCGAGCTGGACTGTTCGAGCATCCCCGACCGCGTACTCGACAGCCCTGCGGCCTGGGCAGCACTCGGTTTCGCCGTCGGCCGACGCGTGGGTGAGGAGGTGGCCATCCTCACGGGCATTACGCCGAGCCTGGTCGACGAGGACCGTCTGAAGGCTCTCGGAGCGACCGCCGCATCAAGCGGAGGCGTGGCACTGTTCCATGTGGCCGGCGCGACTCCCGAGGCGATTATTGCCGCGAATTCCTGGCCTCCCCGTGGTACTCGATGTGTGGAGATCACGGCAGAGACCTTGCGTGCCGCTCGCGACGAACTGAGCACGGCTGCGGTCGGCGATCGGCTTGATGCAGTCTCGCTCGGCACCCCGCACTTCTCGCTTACCGAGTTCGCAGAGCTCGCGGCGGCGCTGCACGACGGCGAGGCGTTCGCGCCATCCTGCACGGTCTGGATATCCACCTCGCGCGAAATGCTCGGCCTCGCTCGGGACAACGGGTATGCCCGAACCTGTGAGCAAGCGGGGGCGAGGCTGATCGTTGACACCTGCACCTATCTCGTTCCGGTCCTCTCAGAGACGGTGCGAACCGCGATGACAACCTCCGGTAAGTGGGCTTGGTATGCCCCGGCGAATATGCAGATCGACGTCGCCTTCGGCACCCTCGCCGAATGCATTACCTCGGCTCGCAGCGGGCGGGTGACCCGAGATGACTCGGCCTGGAGTTGACCGGGTAGCCGGCGAGATGCTGTGTGCGGGCGACGGTGCTGGCGAGATTCTGTGGCTCGACGAACCGCTATCGTTTTGGGGCGGCACCGACCTCCACTCGGCAATCATCACCGACATCCATCATCCCCAGCACGGGATTTCGCTCGCCGGCCGGGTGATGGTGATGGATGCCTCGCGAGGGTCGAGCTCATCATCGAGCGTGCTCGCCGAGCAGATTCGCGCGGGCGTCGCGCCGTCGGCAATCCTGCTCGCCTCGAGGGACGCAATCGTGACACTCGGCGCGCTGGCCGCGGCCGAGGTGTACGGCATCAGGCTGCCGATCCTGCTACTGGATGCCAACGCGATGGCAGGCTTGCCACGTACCGGAGCGGTCGTAGTTTCGAGTGGCCCGGATGGGTCATCCGTTTCCTGGTCCTGACGACACCGCTGTCGTGGCGTGTCAGTGAGCCCCTGAATACCGCTCGCCCGCGGGTATCTCGACGGCGATTCGGTTGCCGGCCTGCGCGAGCGGGCAGGCCCAGGCCGGGTCGTATGCGCATGAGGGGTTGTAAGCGAAGTTGAAGTCGAGCACGAGCGAATCGAGCGCGGCACCCGGGCCGAGGTCTGCCCCCTTGATCGTGTCGAGGAGGTAGCGGCCGCCGCCGTAGGTGCCTCCGGGGCGACCGGCGAGCGCGTCCTTCACCGGCACAAAGAGACCGCCGCCGTAGCTGCCGAGTTTCCAGATATCAAGGGAACCGACCCCGGGGACCTCAGCGACGCCGATCAGGTCGAACGGCACGATTCCGTCGGTCCCGGTCTCGACGTCCAGGTGCCGGGATTCGGCTGGAGTGACTTCGACCTCGAAGCGCCAGTCCGGGTCGTAGGACGTGGTCGATAAGCCGGTGAAGACCGTGCGGTCGTCGGGCAGCAGCGGAGTGGACGGATGCGTCGCGAACAGCCGATCGCGCTCGCGACGCCAGAGGTCGTGTGCGGCGAAGAGGTCCGTCGCCGCGCGCACCTCCGCGTAGAGGGCGAAGATCTGTCTCCGCCAGTCGGCAACCTGCAGGGCGGTGATCATCGCACCCAGCTCGACCGCACGTTGGAGATGGAAGCGACACTCATGAGGTAACGGCCTTCCAGGTGGGGGCGAGAGAGCGGATGCGGGCGCTGCGCCACTGCCAGAATGCCCAGTAACCCACCCAGAGCAATGGCGCAATCGCGCCAGCCTCAAAGACGAGTTGATCGCGATACAGCGTGCGTCCACCGGACGCCGGTGCGATCGCGATCGAGTGCTGCCATTTCGACACGAGCGCGAGTGGGCCGCTGAGTCCGCGGCCGGTGTCCACCTGCACGCGCACGCCATCGCTCCTCTCGGGATAGGAGATGCCGATCACCTGTTCCCCGATTGGCACCAACCCGAAGCTCGAGATCTGCACCGGGTGCTCGCCGGCCGACCAGATGGCAGGAAACCCGCCAGGCTCGAGAGACTCGAAGGTGGAGAAGGGCGCTGAGACCTGCTGCATACCGCGCGGCGAGCGCACGGCGTCCCAGGCGGCATCCGGGGTGCAATCGAGCACGAGCTTGAGGAGGATTCGCATCACTCAAGTCTGCCATCGGCGCCTGAAGGAATTCAGGTTGCGCGCGTAGCGTTGCGCCTAGCGTCTATCGCGTGTAAGAACCCACACCGCTTCCAGGAGGAATCATGACCCAGGCACTACTCAACGGCGTCGTTATCGCCGACGCTCCCCAGGACGACCTCATCAAGATCGAAGGCAACTGGTACTTCCCACCGTCGAGCGTGAACAGCGAATTTCTCGTCGATAGTAAGACCCCATACACCTGCCCATGGAAGGGCGAATGCCAGTACTTCAGCGTGAAGGACGGGGACGCCCTTTTGCAGGATCGTGCCTGGAGCTACCCGCACCCCTACGAGACCGCCTTTGCCCGCACCGATGGCAAGGACTTCAGTAACTACGTCGCGTTCTGGAAGGAAGTCAAGGTCGGTTAGAGTCCTGTGCCGTTACCAAAAACGCAGGAGATGAGCCACGAAAGAGCGTGATCGGTGCCACGAACTGCGTCTCGCTGGCGAATCTCCTGCGTTTTGGGGAGTGGTCGACGATGGATGGCGGCCCAACGGACGGGTGGTCAGCGGGGCGGTACAGGAGAGTTGCGCTCCCGGTGGGCCCGCACCTTTGCCCGGTTGCCGCAGCGCTGCATGGAACACCACCGGCGATTGTTGGAGCGCGACTCGTCGTAAAACACCAGCGTGCAGTCCGCTGCCGCGCACTCCCGGATGCGGTCGGTCGGGTTCGCCGCGAACAATTCGACGGCCTCCCTCGCCAGCACGGACAGCGCCTGGCTTGCCTTGGCGCGGGAACGTCCTGCCTGCCGGGTGCCCCCGATCAGTGACGGCGCAATGTCGGGGGTCGCGGCGAACAGGTTGATCACGTCCACGTCATCCGAGAGGATTTCGTCGCCGCGACTGCGCGCGGTGGCGGCTCGCGCGAGGGAACCGCGCAGGGCACGCGCATCGATCAGGTCGCGGTCGGTGGCCCCATCGATGACCTCGGGAAACCGCCCGATCAACCAGTCTGTGAGATCGGATGCCGCGTGCATCGTCTCGCAGGCCGAATCATCCATCGCTCCCGTGTAGGCGAAGTCGATCGAAAGCGACCCGGAATCGAACCACCAGGTGTGGCCGTCACTCACGGTCATCTTCTGGCCGGTGGGGCGGCCTTCCGTCGCATACATGTAACCAATATAGTCAGTTACTTCGTGTCCACTTCCCTGCCACAGAAGTGCGCTCGACGCACCGCTCATGGCAGAGTCGAAAGCATCACCAGGAGAGAGAGCCACATGACCGACACCACGGGAAAGACCAAGGATGCCGGCTGGGAGGTCGGAGTTCGCCAGACCGTTGCCGCCTCGAGCGAGGTCGTCTGGCAATTCTTGCTGGGTGAAGGGCTCCCGCTGTGGTTGGGAGAAACCACCCTCCCGCATGCGAAAGGCGAGGTTTACCGCACGGCGGATGGCGTGGCCGGCGAGGTGCGTTCTTACACCGATAACGCGAAAGTGCGGCTCACCTGGCACCCGGACGACTGGCCGCATGACTCTACGCTTCAGGTCTCGGTGAAGGAGGTGGTCGGCGGTACGACCATCGGCATCCATCATGAACGCCTCGCTGATCGTGAGGAACGGCGCATGATGCTGGGTCACTGGAAGAACGTTGCAGCCCACCTGGCGGCCGCTTTCGACCCGAACCACTGACGCCGGAGAGCCACGCAGAGCGGTGCGGGAGAACCAGCACAGCTAACCGGTCAGCGTTGCCGGGCCACCACACGCCGAGTCCAGGCGATCGTGTGGGCCGCGTTGAACCGTCGCGAACATTTCCCGCACGCGAGGGTGCGGCTCGGGCGCCGATATCGGTAGTGCAGGTGGCCAGCCGGGCAGGCTCCCACCCAGGGCGCGAGTTCGCTGGCGATGGCTCCATCGTGCAGGCGCTTACCTTCGTACCCCAGATCCACCGCGACGGCCTTCCAGCGCGGACCGTGCCCGGCGCGGGTGCCGGCGATCGCATGGGCCACCTCGTGCAGCAGCACCTGGTGGATCTCGTCGTCTTCGTAGCGGGAGGCGAGATAGCGCGAGACGCTGATCGTCTTCGACGTGAAATTGCAGAGTCCCGCGCGGGTCTTTGCGGTGTCGAACGTGAAGGTCCAGCTGGGGTCGAGGTGCAGGGCGATCAGGGCATCCGCCCATCGGCTCACCCGCAGGAGCTCAGCCATTTGTCGCTGCCCATCGGGTAGCTGTCTCGAGGGCGAATCGCACCGATTCGACCTCGTCCGCCGGGGCCCCGGACCCGGAGCGGATGTCGAGAGCGGCAGTGAATGCCACCTGCGCCTCCGCGAAACGCCCGAGGTCGAAGAGAACCGTGCCCCCGGAGTAGGCGGCGGACCCTTCGAGCGAGGCCCACTCCTCGAGTGCGGCTGTTGCGCGCACCGCGATCATCTCGGCGAGCGCCCGATCGAGTTCACCCTGGTACTGGAACACGCGCGCCCGCCGCAGTCGCGCCGTAGTGAGCTGCTCCCGATCTCCGCCGAAGTGGGCTAGCCGGAAAGCCTGCTCAGCGGCGACGAGTGCCTCCCCGTTACGCCCGAGCAGTCGAAGCAGCTCGGCCTTCTCACCGAGCGCCGCGGTGCTTCGCCCGTTGCCGAGTTCCTGCAGCCGCAATTCCGCCGCAGCGCGGTCTACCACCTCACGCAGGGTCTCGGGGTCATAGCCGGTAATCATCCCCTTGAGATTAACCCGCGCGGGAGACATCCAGTCGCACTTCGACGAGTTTGTCATCCCCGACCCTGGGCGGCAACCGTCGCCGTCCCCGTGAACGCAGATCCCGGCGAGATCGCCCAGAGCCGCTCGCCGCGTAGGGCCGCGAGAAAGAAGGTGCCGCCGACGAAAGCGAGTCCGCTCGGGCTGGCGTCGGAAGTCGGCCACTGGTACTCCGGATCGACGAAGCCGTCCTTCGAGCCGATGCCCTCGACGATTGGCCAGCCGTAGTTGCCGCCCGGTTCGATGCGGTTGAACTCGTCCCAGGTATTCTGGCCGAACTCGGCGGCCCAGAGTTGACCATCTGCGTCCCAGGCGATTCCCTGCGGATTGCGATGTCCGAGCGAATAGACCAGCGATCCGGCGATTGGATTGTCACGCGGTACGGCGCCGGTGGCCGTCATGCGCAAGATCTTCCCGTTGGCTGAGCCGGGGTCCTGTGCCAGGGACGGCTGCCCGGCATCTCCGACTGTGGCATAAAGCCTGCCATCTGGTCCGAAGGCGATCCGGCCACCATCGTGATTGCGGGCTCTGGCAAGCCCGGTGAGGATGGGCATAGCGGCGCCGAGCCGATAGGAGCCGGATGCCCCGGCCAGAGGCATCCGCACGATGCGGTTATCCGTGGCGGTCGTGAGGTAGGCGTAGAGCCAGCGCTTCGACCCTGTCGACTGCGGAGGGAGCACCGCCAGGCCGAGCAACCCGCCCTCGCCCGCGTGCACGACGCCGGGCACGACGCCGATATTGCGCCTGCTGCCCGACGGCATCAGCTCCACCACGGTGCCGGAATCGCGCTCGCCGATCAGGGTCGAATCCGCCGCGCCAAGGCGGAGGACTGACCACGGCGCTTGCAGGCCCGTCGAGAGCACTCTCGGTTCGCCGACCGGCTGGAGAGCGCCGACGACGGATGGCGATGCCGATGGCGATGGCGATGGCGCCGTGCTCGACCCGGGCGCTGGACTCGCCGTGCAACCCGTAAGCAGCAGAACAAGCGCAGCGGCACCTGCCAGGGAACCTCGCACCATCTCTCGAGTGTGATTCAGTGTGCTGGCAATCCCGGGTGAGTTTGTCCCGCTCAGTCGCGATTGCCCACCTGGAAGATGTTCTTCGACGGGGGAGGGGATTGCACGGCCGTGTCGTCGGTGACGATCGAGGCGCCGGCGATCCAATTGCGGAGTTCGGCGCCCTCGACGATCTTGGACGGATGCGGTCCGCCGGCCAACAGCCGCGGCATCCACTCCATCGGAAGCGGTGCTCGGGAGCCGACCATCACGACATTGCCGAAGCGGCGACCCTTGAGGATCTGTGTCTCGGCGAGTGCCGCTACGTGCGCGGTAGCGGAGAGCATGGTCGCGGCCTGGCCGCGTGCGAAGGCAAGGCCAGGGCCATCGGCGACGTTTGCCACGATGATCCCGTCGGGTTTCAGCAGGGCCACAGCCTCACGGTAGAACTCGAGGCTCGTGACGTGGGCCGGTGTGCGGGCGCCGCTGAAGACGTCGACGACCAGGAGGTCGACCTCACCGCGCAGGCCGCCGGGCAGTTTGCCGAGCACCTCACGGGCATCCCCATGGCGCACCCGGATCGAGGCGTTGCGGGGGAGGGGGAGGTGCGCGCGCACGAGGTCCACGAGGTCGGTCTCTATCTCCACGACCTGTTGCCGGGAGCCGGGTCGGGTGGCCTCGATGTAGCGGGGCAGGGTGAATGCTCCGGCACCGAGGTGAACCGCGGTGAGGGGCTCACCCGGTATGCCGAGCTGGTCGATCACGTGACCGATGCGCTGGATGTATTCGAAGAAGAGTTGGCTCGGATCATCCAGGTTCACATGCGATTGCGGCGTGCCATCGACAATGAGGGTAAAACTGCCAGGCACCCATCGATCGGGCTCGATCACCGCGCGGTACCCGCTGAGCTTGAGGATCGCGGAAGGAGGTTCAGTCACCCCAATGACCTTGCCATACCCGCCGCCTGGCCGGAGGCGACCCTCGTCCGGGGAGCACCAGTTGTGGGGAATTGTCGAGATTGACCCTTATGCATGAGAATGACTCTGGAACAGAAATGCGCACAAGGGACCCCATGAGTTTGTATGACGAGATCGGCGGCGACGCCGCGATCGCTGCCGTTGTCACCGAATTCTGGCATCGAGTGAGCTCCGACGACTTCCTGTGGCCGTGGTTTTCCGCGATCGACAGTGATCAGCTCAGGTCTCACCTGCATGCGTATCTCACCGTTGCGTTCGATGGCCCGGAGCAATACGAGGGTCGCAGCATGCGTCGCTCCCACGCCGGACTTAATGTCACCGGGGCGGCCTTCGACCGCCTCCTGGCACGTTTGGGCGAGTCGCTCGTGGCGTTCGGCACTATCCCGGAGAACATCGCCCGGGTGGATGCTCGCCTCAAGCTGCTGCGTCCCGTGATTGTCGAACGGAACTTCTAACGCGATCAAATCGGTCGAAACCGGGTCTTTATACTCGCTTTTACGAAAATGGTCAAGAATCGACTTGCACTCGTGACCAATTCGGGCCTATGCTTGTTCTTTGCGCTCCCAGGACATCTCTGCCTTCATATTGCGGTCGGCTGCGCTCGGTCACTTCCGAGCACACCCCTGGAGCGAAACCCATCACCGACTGAACTCCCTACTTAAGCAATGGGGCGCGTAACACCGCCCACCGGAGGTTATTTCCTTGGCTGCTGCTCGCAACGCATCCACCACGAACTCGTCGAAAAAGGGATCTCCCCAGAACGGACGCTCTGCTGAGCGCCTCTCGTTCGCGAAGATCACCGACACACTGACAGTTCCCGATCTTCTCGCATTACAAACCGAGAGCTTTGACTGGCTCGTCGGCAACGATCTCTGGAAGGAGCGCGCCGCCGAGGCCAAAGCTTCCGGCCGCCAAGATCTTCCCTCCCTCACCGGTCTCGAGGAGATCTTCGAAGAGATCTCTCCGATCGAGGACCTCGGCGAGACGATGCAGCTGTCGTTCACGAACCCCTTCCTCGAAGAGAAGAAGTACTCGATCGACGAGTGCAAGGAGAAGGGCAAGACATTCTCCGCGCCTCTCTACGTCGAGGCCGAGTTCATGAACCACCTCACGGGTGAGATCAAGACACAAACCGTCTTCATGGGTGACTTCCCGCTGATGACCCCGAAGGGTACGTTCGTCATCAACGGCACCGAGCGCGTCGTCGTCTCGCAGCTCGTGCGTTCCCCCGGCGTGTATTTCGACCGCGCCCAGGAGAAGACCTCCGATAAGGACATCTACTCTGCTCGCATCATTCCGAGCCGTGGTGCCTGGCTCGAATTTGAGATCGACAAGCGCGATCAGGTCGGCGTGCGCATCGACCGCAAGCGCAAGCAGTCGGTCACCGTGTTCCTCAAGGCACTCGGACTAACCAGCGAAGAGATTCTCGAGGAGTTCAAGGGCTTCGCGTCCATCGAGCTGACGCTCGAGAAAGACAACATCCTGACAAAGGATGAAGCGCTCAAGGACATCTACCGCAAACTTCGTCCGGGAGAGCAGGTCGCCGCCGAGGCAGCGCGCGCGCTCCTCGACAACTTCTACTTCAACTCCAAGCGCTACGACCTCGCAAAGGTCGGTCGCTACAAGATCAACCGAAAGCTTGGCATCGACGCGCAGCTGGCGAATTCGGTGCTCAGCCAGCAGGACATCCTGGCGACGATCAAGTACCTGGTTGCCCTGCACGACGAGCAGAAGACGCTCCCGGGCATCCGCGATGGTAAGCCGGTTGACCTCCGTCTCGATGTGGACGATATCGACCACTTCGGTAACCGTCGTATCCGCGCGGTCGGCGAGCTCATCCAGAACCAGGTGCGCACCGGTCTCTCGCGCATGGAGCGTGTCGTTCGCGAGCGCATGACCACGCAGGACATCGAAGCGATCACCCCGCAGACCCTGATCAACGTGCGTCCCGTCGTCGCCGCTATCAAGGAGTTCTTCGGTACCTCCCAGCTATCGCAGTTCATGGACCAGAACAACCCGCTCGCGGGTCTCACCCACAAGCGCCGCCTGTCGGCGCTTGGCCCGGGTGGCCTGTCCCGTGAGCGCGCCGGCGTCGAGGTGCGAGATGTTCACCCCTCGCACTACGGACGCATGTGTCCGATCGAGACCCCTGAGGGCCCGAACATCGGCCTGATCGGTTCGCTTGCCTCGTTCGCACGCATCAACTCCTTCGGTTTCATCGAGACACCGTACCGTCGCGTCATCAACGGTGTTGTCTCCGAGACCATCGATTACCTCACCGCCAGCGAGGAAGACGAGTACGTCGTCGCGCAGGCCAACGCGCCGCTGACACCGGATGCCCGCTTCGCCGAGCCCCGCGTCCTCGCGCGCAAGAAGGGGGGAGAGGTCGACCTCTTCCTCATCGACGAAATCGGCTACATGGATGTCTCGCCACGCCAGATGGTGTCGGTCGCGACCTCGCTCATCCCGTTCCTCGAGCACGACGATGCAAACCGCGCCCTCATGGGTGCGAACATGCAGCGCCAGGCGGTGCCGCTGCTGCGCAGCGAATCGCCACTGGTCGGAACCGGTATGGAAGGCTACGCGGCGATCGACGCCGGCGACGTGGTCACCGCAACCGGTGCCGGAGTTGTGGCAGAGGTCTCGGCTGATGTCGTGACCATCCAGCTCGACGACGGGGGGACAAAGGACTATTACCTCCGCAAGTTCAACCGCTCTAACCAGGGAACCTCCTACAACAACCGCGTGATCGTTGCTGCGGGCGACCGCATCGAGGTCGGCCAGGTCCTTGCGGACGGTCCGGCGACGGAGAACGGCGAACTCGCCCTCGGAAAGAACCTTCTCGTGGCATTCATGCCGTGGGAGGGCTACAACTTCGAAGACGCGATGATCCTGAGCCAGAACCTGGTGAAGGACGACACGCTCTCCTCGATTCACATCGAGGAGTACGAGGTCGACGCACGCGACACCAAGCTCGGCAAGGAAGAGATCACCCGCGATCTTCCGAACGTGAGCCCGGAGCTGCTTGCCGACCTCGACGAGCGTGGGATCATCCGCATCGGAGCCGAGGTTCGCCCCGGTGACATCCTGGTCGGAAAGGTCACGCCGAAGGGCGAGACCGAGCTTTCCGCCGAGGAGCGCCTGCTGCGCGCGATCTTCAACGAGAAGAGCCGCGAAGTGCGCGACACCTCGCTCAAGGTCCCCCACGGTGAGGCCGGAACAATCATCGGCGTCAAGGTGTTCGACTCGCAGGACGGTGACGACGAACTCGGCTCTGGTGTCAACCAGCGCGTTGTCGTGTTCATCGCCCAGAAGCGAAAGATCACCGAGGGCGACAAGCTCGCCGGCCGTCACGGTAACAAGGGCGTCATCTCCAAGATCCTTCCGGTCGAAGACATGCCGTTCCTCGCCGATGGAACCCCGGTCGACATCATCCTGAACCCGCTCGGCATCCCCGGTCGAATGAACTTCGGCCAGGTGCTTGAGACCCATCTTGGATGGGTGGCCAAGCAGGGCTGGGACATCAAGGGCAACCCGAAGTGGGCAGCCAAGATCTCGGACGAGGCAAAGTCAGGAGCTCCGGGCACCAAGGTGGCGACACCCGTGTTCGACGGTGCGCTCGAGGCCGAGATCGAGGGTCTTCTCGACTCCACGACCCCGACCCGCGACGGCGACCGCCTCATCGGTTCATCCGGTAAGGCACAGCTGTTCGACGGCCGGAGCGGCGAGCCGTTCCCGCAGCCGGTTTCGGTCGGTTACATGTACATCCTCAAGCTCCACCACCTCGTCGACGACAAGATCCACGCCCGCTCGACGGGACCGTACTCGATGATCACGCAGCAGCCGCTGGGTGGTAAGGCGCAGTTCGGTGGACAGCGATTCGGTGAGATGGAGGTCTGGGCCCTCGAGGCCTATGGCGCCGCTTACGCACTGCAGGAACTTCTGACGATCAAGTCGGATGACATCCTCGGCCGAGTCAAGGTGTACGAAGCCATCGTCAAGGGCGAGAACATCCAGGAGCCCGGCATCCCGGAATCCTTCAAGGTGCTCATCAAGGAGATGCAGTCGCTGTGCCTCAACGTCGAAGTCCTTTCGGCAGACGGCACGGCAGTGAGCCTGCGCGACACGGATGACGAGGTCTTCCGTGCAGCGGAGGAGCTCGGAATCAATATCTCCACGCGCTTCGAGAACTCGTCGATTGACGACATCTAAGCCGTCATCGCCTCGACACCTTTTTCTAAAAGTTTTTCTAAAGTAGGAGAAAAATTGCTCGACGTAACAACGTTCGATGAGCTTCGTATCGGCCTCGCGACCGCTGACGACATCCGTCGCTGGTCGCACGGTGAAGTCAAGAAGCCCGAAACGATCAATTACCGCACGCTCAAGCCCGAGAAGGACGGCCTCTTCGGAGAGCAGATCTTCGGACCGAGCCGTGACTGGGAGTGCTCGTGCGGCAAGTACAAGCGCGTGCGCTTCAAAGGCATCGTCTGTGAGCGCTGTGGCGTAGAGGTCACGAAGTCGTCGGTGCGCCGTGAGCGCATGGGCCACATCGAACTCGCCGCCCCGGTCACCCACATCTGGTACTTCAAGGGCGTTCCGTCGCGCTTGGGCTACCTGCTCGACATGGCGCCGAAGGACCTTGAAAAGGTCATCTACTTCGCCGCCTACATGGTCATCTCCGTCGACGAGGAGGGCCGTCACGACGACATGCCCGGACTCGAGAACGAGATCCGGCTCGAGATCAAGGAGTTGGAGAGCCAGCGCGATGCCCGCATCGCGGACCGCCTGCAGCGCCTCGAGACCGACCTTGCCGCCCTGGAAGAAGAGGGTGCAAAGGCCGATCAGAAGCGCCGGACCAAGGACGTCGCCGAAAAGGAGATGGGCCAGGCCCGTAAGTCCTTCGACGAGCAGATCGCTCAGCTCGAACGAGTGTGGGATGACTTCCGCAGCCTCAAGGTCGGCGACCTCAAGCCCGAGGATGCAGTATTCCACGACCTCCAGGACCGTTTCGGCGTGTACTTCGAGGCCTACATGGGCGCCGAGGCCATTCAGAAGCGCCTCCAGGCCTTTGACCTCGCCACCGAAAGTGACGACCTTCACGACCAGATCGCCAATGGCAAGGGCCAGAAGAAGATCCGCGCAATCAAGCGACTGCGCGTGGTCAACTCCTTCCTCCAGACGGGCAACTCGCCGGCAGCCATGGTGCTCGAAGTCGTTCCGGTCATCCCGCCGGAGCTGCGCCCGATGGTGCAGCTCGACGGTGGCCGCTTCGCGACCTCCGACCTCAACGACCTCTACCGTCGTGTGATCAACCGCAACAACCGTCTGCGCCGACTGCTCGACCTCGGTGCCCCCGAGATCATCGTCAACAACGAGAAGCGGATGCTGCAGGAGGCCGTCGACGCACTGTTCGACAACGGTCGCCGTGGTCGCCCGGTCACCGGTACCGGCAACCGTGCCCTCAAGTCCCTGAGCGACATGCTCAAGGGAAAGCAGGGTCGTTTCCGCCAGAACCTGCTCGGAAAGCGCGTCGACTACTCCGGCCGTTCGGTCATCATCGTCGGACCGCAGCTCAAGCTCCACCAGTGTGGCCTGCCCAAGCAGATGGCACTGGAGCTGTTCAAGCCCTTCGTGATCAAGCGCCTCATCGACCTCAGCCACGCTCAGAACATCAAGAGCGCCAAGCGCATGGTCGAGCGTTCGCGTCCGCAGGTGTGGGACGTGCTCGAGGAGATCATCCGCGAGCGCCCGGTGCTGCTCAACCGCGCGCCCACCCTGCATCGTTTGGGAATCCAGGCGTTTGAGCCGCAGCTCGTCGAGGGTAAGGCCATCCAGCTTCATCCGCTCGTCTGCGCGGCGTTCAACGCCGACTTCGACGGTGACCAGATGGCAGTGCACCTTCCGCTGTCCGTCGAGGCCCAGGCCGAGGCGCGCATCCTGATGCTCGCATCGAACAACATCCTGAAGCCGTCGGATGGCCGCCCGGTCACCCTGCCGACCCAGGACATGATCATCGGCCTGCACCACCTCACCACGCTCAAGGAAGGCGTCGTCGGCGAAGGCCGCGCGTTCTCCTCGATCGCCGAGGCGATCCTCGCTCACGACCAGCACTCGGTCGACCTCAACGCGAAGGTGCGCATCCGCTTGTCGGATGTCGTCTTCGCCGAGGGGGAGGAGCCGGCTGGCTTTGAAATCGGCAAGCCGGTTCTCGTGAACACGAGTCTCGGTCGGGCGCTCTTCAACGAGACGCTTCCGGAGGACTACCCGTACGTTGAGGCCGTGGCCGATAAGGGCCAACTCTCCGCGATCGTCAACGATCTCGCCGAGCGCTACCCCAAGGTGGAGGTCGCCGCAGCACTCGACCGCATCAAGGACGCCGGATTCCACTGGGCATCCCGAAGCGGAGTGACCGTCGCCCTCAGCGACGTGCTCACCCCGCCGAACAAGCGCCAGATCATCGAGGGCTACGAGAAGCAGGCCACGAAGGTTCAGACCCAGTTTGAGAAGGGCCTCACGACCGACGCCGAGCGTCGCCAGGAGCTCATCGAGATCTGGAACAAGGCAACCGCCGAAGTCGCCAAGGCGATGGAAGACAACATGCCTGCCGACAACACCATCAACCGCATGGTCACCTCCGGTGCCCGTGGTAACTGGATGCAGGTTCGCCAGATCGCCGGTATGCGTGGACTCGTGTCGAACCCGAAGGGTGAGATCATCCCCCGCCCGATCATCTCGAGCTACCGCGAAGGACTCTCGGTTGCCGAGTACTTCATCGCGACTCACGGTGCTCGCAAGGGACTGGCCGACACCGCGCTTCGTACGGCCGACTCCGGATACCTCACGCGTCGACTCGTCGACGTCTCGCAGGATGTCATCATTCGCGAGGACGACTGTGGCACCTCCAAGGGTCTCGACATGCCGATCGCCGTTCAGGATGCCGCGGGCAACTGGTCCCTCGACGTCAACGTCGAGAACTCGGTGTACGCCCGCAGCCTCGCGGCCGATGCGGTCAACGAGGCCGGCGAGGTCATCGCCTCGGCCGGAGATGACGTCGGAGATATTCTGCTCGACGTGCTGCTCGCAGCGGGAGTTCACAACATCAAGGTGCGTTCGGTGCTCACGTGTGAGTCTGCCGTCGGTGTGTGCGCGGCCTGCTACGGCCGTTCGCTCGCGACCGGCAAGCTCGTCGACATCGGAGAGGCCGTCGGCATCATCGCGGCCCAGTCCATCGGCGAGCCCGGCACGCAGCTCACGATGCGTACCTTCCACACCGGAGGAGTTGCATCCGCGGATGACATCACTCAGGGTCTGCCGCGCGTCACCGAGCTCTTCGAGGCTCGCACCCCCAAGGGTGCGTCCCCGATTGCCGAGGCCGCCGGCCGCATCACCATCGAGGACACGGACCGCAGCCGCAAGCTGATCCTGACCCCCGACAGTGGTGACGAGCCGATCGCTTACCCGGTGCTCAAGCGTGCGACCCTCCTTGTCGAGGATGGCCAGCACGTCGAGCTCGGACAGCAGCTGCACGTCGGTGCGATCGATCCGAAGGAAGTTCTTCGGGTGCGCGGCGTTCGCGCCGTTCAGATCCACCTGGTCAGCGGTGTGCAGGGCGTCTACCGCTCGCAGGGTGTGCCGATTCACGACAAGCACATTGAGGTCATCGTTCGCCAGATGCTCCGCAAGGTGACTGTCGTCGATCACGGTGACACCGGGCTGCTGCCGGGTGAACTCGTCGATCGCCTCAAGTACAACGATCTGAACCGCTCCGCTCTCACCGAGGGCAAGAAGACGGCATCCGCTCGCCAGGAGGTCATGGGAATCACCAAGGCATCTCTGGCAACCGAGTCGTGGCTGTCGGCCGCGTCATTCCAGGAGACCACGCGTGTTCTCACGCAGGCCGCAATGGAGGGCAAGTCCGACCCGCTGATGGGCCTGAAGGAGAACGTGATCATCGGAAAGCTGATTCCTGCCGGAACCGGCCTGCCGAAGTACCGCAACGTCTCCGTTGAGGCGACGGAAGAGGCCAAGGCCGAGCGCTACCCGAACCGCATCTTCACGGATGACTCGGTGTTCAGCGAGGCGGACCTCTCGTTCGTCGACTTCGACAGCTTCTCCTCCGACGACTACACGCCGGGAACGTACAACTAAGCGCACCCCGCTAATGGCCCCTACTCCGGCAGGGGCCATTAGTCGTTAACAAGCCGGTGAGGTCTGGCAATCTGTCCCTTACTGCCGTAAGCAGCATCCGATTGCCAGATCTCACCGCTGGATAAGGGGTGGGGGTCTACTCCTGAGGGGCTGTGGATGGGCGATGGCAGCTGTGGATTACGGTTTGCTGCGCTGCGCGACAGGCATCCTTCTTCGATGGGTGCTCGCGTTAGGCTTCCGACCGCGATTGGAGTCGGTCCGTTCTCGGTCGGCCGCGCGCTCGCACTCGGAGTCGGAGTGGGCCGACTGCGGGGAGCCGATCTTGAACGTCCGTTCTGGGGTATTCGGGTTCCGGCTGGCTCGGAGCGATCGATAGTCAACATGGTGGACGCGTACGCAGAGCGGATGTCTCCGGGTGCGTACTTCTCTCACATCACCGCGGCGAGGTTATGGGGCATCCCCCTTCCGTTCGCTCTTGAACGCCGTTCGGCCTTCGATGTGGCGGTCCGGCCGGGGCAGGTGGTACCGGTAGGTGCGGGCATCCGGGGGCATCGGCTTCAGGTCGACGAAAGAGATGTCCTTCAGTTCGGCCGCATCCGCGTCACTTCTCTCGCGCGCACCTGGTGCGACCTCGGGGCGCTGCTCAGCGAGGAAGACCTGGTGGCCGCTGGGGATTTCTTGCTCTGGCGCAGGCGTGCCGCCCACCTACGCCTGGACAGAAGCAACCTCGCTAATACGCTGGATCGCTGGAAAGGCAGGCGAGGGCGGCCGCTGCTCGAAAGGTGCCTTCCAACGCTCACCGACCGCGCGGATTCACCGCCCGAATCGGTGATGAGAGTGAGGTTCGCCTCCGCGGGATTGCCGTCTCCCGAGGTGAACTGCGAAATCTACACGGATGCCGGGGTATTCGTTGCGATGGCCGACCTCGGCTGGAGGCGGTACCGGGTCGCGTTCGACTACGAGGGCGACGGCCACCGCACCGATCGCGTGCAGTGGGGAAAGGACCTCAAGCGTGCGCCGCGGCTCGAAGATGCCACCTGGTCGTACGTTCGTGCTGGCGCCCCAGACTTGCGGGACTCGCGGGAGATTATCGAAATCCTGAAGTCCAGATTGCGGAGGGGTGGCTGGTGCGGGTGACCGTGAGCCTGGTGAGGTCTGGCAAACGCACTCTCCACCAGTGGATGAGCGACCATTCGCCAGATCTCAACTCGGGCAGCTCAGGGAACCACACGGTGACCCCCTATCGCGGGACTGTAAATACCATCAGCGCGCCTATAACGTGGGATTTCCGGGGGGATCGTCCTACTTTCGTTTTGCGCCCTCCGACTGACACACACAGGAAGGGCGCGGAAATGTCTTCAGTCGCTGAGATTCTCATCATCCGGGGCCTCATGCCGATCGAGAGTCTCGACGACATCAGCGGGGACCCCGCCACGGATGAACTCCAGATCATCAACCTGATCGACGCGGGAGTGCTCACTGACGTCCAGGTCGCGTCTGCACGTGCCGCCCAGGCCGGTCTGCCGTTTGTGGAACTCATCGACTTTCCCATAGATCGCACCGCGGTTTCCCTCGTCTCGGCTGCGCTCTGTCGCCGACACGATCTGCTTCCGCTCTCGGTCGCGGGCGATACGATCACAGTCGCCATGTCGAACCCGGGTGATGTTTTCGCTCTCGATGACATCCGGGCAGCGACACGGATGCGGGTGAACGCGGTTGTCGCGGAGCGCCAGGATCTGCGTAACGCGATGAACCGCCTGCTTCGAGCGGATGGCGAGCTCAACGACCTGACCACCGCGCTCGAGGAGGAGGGCAAGCCCTCCGCCGACATGGTGCCGGTGGTCTCCGAGGCCTTCGAAGACGATGCGCCGATCGTGCGATTCGTCAACCTGCTGATCAGCCAGGCCATCCAGGACCGGGCTTCCGACATCCACATCGAGCCGGGAGAGCATGAGGTGCGGGTCCGCTACCGCATCGACGGCGTGCTTCACGAGATGCAGCGTGCCCCCAAGCAGATCCAGAACGGCGTGATTTCGCGCCTCAAGATTATGAGCGACATCGACATCGCCGAGCGTCGCAAGCCCCAGGATGGCCGGCTCTCGGTGGTCCATGGAGGCCGCAAAATCGATCTACGAGTCGCCACTCTCCCGACGGTGTGGGGCGAGAAGGTCGTCATGCGAATTCTTGACAATTCGGGCTCGAGCATGAGCCTCGATGACCTCGGACTGCTGGAGCGCAACTTCGACGTCTATAAGAAGTCGTACACGAAGCCCTACGGCATGATCCTCGTGACCGGACCGACCGGATCCGGCAAGTCGACCACGCTCTACACCACTCTCAACACCGTCGCGAAGCCCGAGATCAACGTGATCACGGTTGAGGACCCGGTGGAGTACCGTATGGCCGGCATCAACCAGGTTCAGGTGAACCCGAAGGCTGGCCTGACTTTCGCGAGCGCGCTGCGGTCGATCCTGCGATCCGACCCGGATGTCGTGCTGCTCGGTGAGATCCGCGACCACGAGACGGCCCAGATCGCCATCGAGGCCTCCCTCACCGGCCACCTCGTGCTCTCGACCCTCCACACCAACGATGCGCCGAGCGCGATCACCCGTCTCACCGAGATGGAGATCGAGCCATTCCTGGTGGGATCCGCCCTCGACTCGGTGGTTGCCCAGCGACTCGCGCGTCGCCTCTGCGACCGCTGCAAACAGCCGTACACACCGGTCGCCACCGAAATGGCGGCATTCGGCTTCTTCATCGACCCGGACCTGCCGGTGCCGACTCTTCACCAGCCCATCGGCTGCTCGGTCTGCTCGAATACCGGCTACCGGGGACGCATCGCCATCCACGAGATCATGGCGGTGAGCGAGGAGATCGAGCGCATGGCCGTCCGGCGAGCGTCGAGCGCGGAGATCAAGAGTGTTGCGATCGCCGAGGGCATGCTCACGCTGCGCCAGGACGGTTGGGCGAAAGCCCAGCTGGGTCTCACGTCGGTAGAGGAAATCTTGCGCGTAGTCGCGTAGTTGTATCGGCGACGGGGGTCGCCGCATCCATTTGTTCAATGAGGGGAACGATCAATGAACCAACCGTACGAGATTCCGGTGGGCAACATCACACCCATTCTTTCGCCGCGTCGGGCTGCGCAGGCTGCCGCAGAAGCTGCCGGCATGAATGCCGATCCGCTGCACTATGCGCCACCGTCCCTGGGCGGTCCGGAGTACGTCGAGCCGGCTGGCCAACTACCTCCGGAGGAGTTTTTTACGAGCCAACAGTCGCGGATCGCTCCCGACCTGGCTCCGCCGGTGGCGGGAACGTCGCCATTCGGTGTGGCACCGCCGGCGGCAACTTATTCTCCGACGATCGACCCGGATGCGTACGACCTCACGATTATCCCGCCCGCCAGTGCCGCGTCATCCTACGCCGGCTCGGAATCCTACGGGCCGCCCACCACGCGTCCCTCATATGACCTTTTCGAGGCTCCGGCTCCCGTGGTCGCTGCGCCTCACGTCGCGCCGACGGAGACGAGCACTCTGCTCGAGCAGGCGCTCGCCGATATCACCGCTGGATCCAGCTCGAGCTATGACCTTGACGACACCGACGACACGCCATACTTCGAGGAGCCGACGGCGGGTGAGGGCAACATCTCTCCCCGACTGAACGTCGACGCCGACCTCATCGCCGCCCTCACGGACGTGCTGTACTCCGGGGCATCCGATCTGCACATCACCGTGAACGCGCCGCCGACCATCCGGGTGGATGGCGCGCTTCGCCAGGTCGAGGGCACCAACATCTGGAACCGGGCGAAGGTCACTTCGGCCCTACTCAGCATCCTCACTCCGGAGCAGCGCGTCGCATTCGACAAGGAGCTCGAGCTCGACCTGGCCTACACGCTCTCGGCCAACGCGCGATTCCGCGTCAACATCTACCAGCAGCGCAACTCCATGGGTGCGGCGTTCCGACTCATCCCCACCGAGATCAAGCAGTTGAAAGACCTCGGTGTTCCCGAGACTATCGGCCGCTTTGCCAAGCTGCCGCGTGGTCTCGTGCTCGTTACCGGCCCCACGGGTTCAGGTAAGTCGACCACTCTTGCCGCGCTCATCGACCTCGTCAACCGCACCAGGGCCGACCACATCGTCACCGTCGAAGACCCAATCGAGTTTATGCACAGGAACCACAAGTCGCTGGTCAACCAACGGGAGGTCGGCCCCGATACCCACAGTTTCGCGACCGCTCTCAAACACGTGCTGCGGCAGGATCCTGATGTGATCCTTATCGGTGAGCTTCGAGACCTCGAGACCATCTCGGTGGCACTTACGGCCGCCGAGACCGGCCATCTCGTCTTTGCTACCCTCCACACACAGGATGCTGCCCAGACCATCGACCGCATCATCGACGTGTTTCCGCCGCACCAGCAGGGCCAGGTGCGCTCGCAGCTTGCCGCGGTGCTGCAGGGGGTTGTCTGCCAGACCCTGGTGAAGAAGGCGAGCGGATCGGGCCGAGTAGTAGCGACTGAGATCCTCATCGCCACCCCGGCCATCAACAACCTGATCCGCGAGGGCAAGACGTACCAGATCGCCTCGGCGATGCAGGCAGGCCGCGAGCATGGGATGCACACGATGGACTCGCATCTCGCCGATCTCGCGAACGCGGGCTTGATCACAGTGGCCGCAGCGATGGAGAAGGCGCAGGATACCGAATCCCTCAAACAGCTCATTCATCGCTCAGAGACACCAACGGATGCCGCGGCCCGGGCAATTGCGGGAACCGGTATCGACTTCGGCGATGTCTACTCGAGGAAGGCAGAGTAATGGCAACATTGGCGTACGCGTATAAGGGGCGCGACTCTGCAGGTAAGGCGGTGAAGGGGCAACTGGATGCTGCGAGCGAAACCGCAGTTGCC
>ENA-OFCD01000162-OFCD01000162.1-metagenomes-genome-assembly--contig:-NODE-162-length-44206-cov-4.083033_pt1 | contig 44206 bp, 39 predicted proteins | sample MGYA00153392_OFCD01 | MGnify analysis MGYA00153392 | reverse complement strand
CGACTCGCAGGGTCGGTCGTTTGCACCGCCAACCCGGCTACGACTTCCTTCTCTCAGCACCGCGATCTTGTGCTCGCCTTCGCGGCGCACGGACGTGATCGCGCACGACACCCGTACATCGATGCCCTCGCGAGCGAGAACCGCCGCGAGATGCTGCGAGACTTCGGGCTCCTCGCGTTCGAGGAGGCGCGCGGCCTCCTGCAGGATCGTCACCTTGGTGCCGAAACGCGAGAAGGCCTGGCCGATCTCCACGCCGATAGGACCGCCGCCAATCACGATCAGTCGCGTTGGCGCGCGCTCGAGATCGAACACGTTGGTGTGGTTCAAAAAGCCAACGTCGGAGAGCCCGGCGATCGGGGGAGCCTTGGCGTGCGAGCCGGTCGCGATGACGAAGCGGTCGGCGACCTCGGTGCGGTCTGCGCCGATGCGCACCGTGCGCGAATCGATGAAGCAGGCACCGCCGAACGCGACCTCGACGCCGAGCGCACCCATCGCCTCGGGTGAGTCGTGCTTACCGATCTCCGCTTGAATTGCCCGAATGCGGGCCATCACCGCGGCGAGGTCGACGCGCACCTCGACGGGCTCGATGCCAAACTCGGACGCGCGCCGCATCCGGTGCGCGAGGTGCGCGGACGCGAGGAGTGCCTTCGACGGCACGCATCCGTCGTGGAGGCAGTCACCCCCGAGCCGGGTCTTGTCGACGAGGAGCACACGGGCGCCAACGCGCGCCGCGATAGTGGCCGCCGTGAGACCGGCGGACCCGCCGCCAATGACAATGAGATCCCACGGACGCGCCATCGGAGACATTAACGAAGCGAGCGGCGGAAAGGTTTCGCCAATCGAGGTTCCAGAGTCATCAAACGCTAGTTCGCCGGCACCGAGGGCGCTAGCCGCTCGACGCGACACCAATCCAATGCGCACAAGACGATTGAGTGAGTGGCCCTTTCGCGTTGACGACGCTGGCGGGCTTCGTTACTCCGCACGACGTGGACAATCGATATGCGCCTCCGCGTGAACCCGCTCCTGCGACACTCCCAATCACGCCAGCGCAATACGGCTGGCGCACGGCGCGAAAACGCGGAGCGATCTTGCTCGTAGTAGGCGCAGCTAGCGGCACGATGACGTGGTTCGAGGTCACGCGTTGGCACGAGTTCCACTATGCGCTCGTTTTCGTGGCCCCGTTCGGGGTCGCGCTCGGCGTCACGATGCTTGTCATCGGCAATCGTGAGCCGCCGCTTCCGCGTTGGGTGGGCCAGGTGTCGACGGCCGCGATCCTCCTCGGCCTAGCGATAGGCATTGGGGTCGCTATGTACTTGCGTCTCGCGCTGTAGCGGCATCACTTCGGCGCCACGCCAGCTTCCTCCGGAGGATTCACAAAAAGGTCGAGAAAACCACGATGAGTTTGGAGTACGGGATTCCGGCAAGCCGAGAGGGCGCCGCTTCGAGGCTCCGTGACGTTGTAGGCTAGAGTGAATGGCAATGACGAGCTTCACGGCTGCGGTTGCTCTATTCGCGTGTGGTGGCCATCTCGCCGCGAACCCGCAAGACGACGCATCGACGAAGGACGTGTCGGCGGATGGCACAGTCTTGGACGCTGCGAAGCCCATCGCCGCACCGTGGCCGATGGTGGCGCATGATGCTCGACGCACCAGTCGCTCGAGCGTGAAGGGGCCTCGCGTCGCGCATATTCGCTGGCGCTATCCCATGACGAACTCCGGCTCCTCTCCTGCCGTCGCCGCTGACGGAACGATCTTTGTGACCAACCAAAGCTCCCCGGGAACGCTCTTGGCGATTCATTCCGACGGTACACTCGCATGGAGCCTCCCCGGAGTGGGTCCCTATGCGAGCCCCATGATAGGTGCGGACGGCACCATTTATCTGGATGGGAGCAGCAGCTATGATCCCAATCAACTGAAATGGCCGGGAGACATCCTCGTTGCGGTAGACCCCGTGACCCATCAACGGAAATGGGCCTATGCCGACTACGCGGGAGTCGACTACTCGGACAACGCACTCACTCCTGGACAAGACGGAATCGTCTTTGGTGTTCGCTCGGGGATCTATGGAATACATCCGGACGGCTCCCTGGCATTTCATCTCGGTCGAAACCGCCAAGGGCCCGACAACGGCGACACCGCGACGCCACGCTTGGCCGTCTCCGGCGGTCTCGTCATCGGCGGTATCGGGAACGACAAGAACGAAGCGGGGACCTTCGCGCTCACCGCCGACGGAGCTGCGGCATGGACGCTCGACGGCTCGCGCGAGGGGCTCGTCGCGACAGACGGCACGTTCTTCGGAATCACGCGCGGCGGACTGGACGCGATCTCGCCTACCGGCGTTCTCCTCTGGCACCTGACTCTTGCGCCGAGGAGTCCGCCCATCGAGGGCCCTACGGGAACGATCTACATGCGCACGGAGACCGAGATCGTGAGCATCGACCCCAAGAGTTCAGCGACTCAGACCGTCGTCGGCGCCCTCCCGGTGAAACAGCAAGGCCTTTATCCGCTCGTCATAGATAGCGAAGGCGTCATATATTATGTGGACAAGACAAGGGTCACTGCCATCGGCGCGAAGGGTAACCCCATATTTTATGTAGACCTATCCGACGGCGACGGCGGCACGGACTACGTGGATACGACCTCGCTCGCACTCTCTGAGGGCGTGCTCTACGTCGCCGCGTACCAACATCTCATTGCGATCGGTCTCTGACGCGAGGCACTCAGCGCTTCGTCGGTTTCTTCTTCTTGGCGGCCCGTTCGGCGAGCACTGCAGAGTTGGCCACGGCGGCTCGAACGAGTTGCTTGAAGGCGGCCGCGTTGATCTTCTCCCCTTCGCGGAGATCGATCGCGCGTCGCACGTTGCCTTCCAGGCTCGAGTTGAAGAGCTTCTTTGGATCTTTGATGGAGGCCCCGCGAGCGAACGTCAGCTTCACCACCACGGTCGGCGGTTCCAGTGCGAGCGCAAGTTCGTGTAAGAGGTACCTCGTCGACTCGCAGGGTCGGTCGTTTGCACCGCCAACCCGGCTACGACTTCCTTCTCTCCGTCGCGGTCGCTGCCAGATGGCGCTTGTTTTACCTACGCGCACATCGCAGAGTACTTGATAGCGTGCGGCATGCTTATAACGGCATGCTCTTCCAGCGCGCCCCCGTCGCCATTGGATGCGTCCTCTCAAGACGCTGGTTTTCCGGATGCGTCGGACGGGTCTCTATGTCAGCGTGTCGAGCAGGCCTGCGGTGTGATGCTGTGTTGCGCCCTATCGAGTTGCGTTGCGCAGCTCCCCGAAGCGGATGGCGCTACATACACACCGGTCTGTCGTTGACGAAAGCTCCCGAATGAGGCCGGGAAATCACCGGCTTCCCATGCCCGCAGTGATATGAAATCCATACGTCGCTTGATGAGTCAACGAACGTGAGCAACATAGCGTCCGGCCACGAGATCGAAGCGAGCCACTGCGTCGTGCGCCGCCGCCGCGAGCAGGTCACGTCGCGCGCGGAACCCCTCCGTCAGCGGGATCTTGGGCAGCTCCAGGACGTGTTTGGGGCGCTCTGCGGGGGAGACCGCCGCGAATGCTTCGTCCAGCTGTTTGGCGGACAGTGGCTCGGACGCCGAATAACACGCCACGATCGCGCCGTTCTCGACGAACGTGGCCGCGAGCGTGATCGGCGAGATGCCATACAGCACGTCCTCGATCGCGCGCATCGACACGCCGTCGCGCATGTTCGCGAGAGCGTCCACGAACCAATAGTCACCGTCTGCGTCGCAGCGAACGACGTCTCCCGTCGTCACCCAGGTATTCGTCTCGTCTCGCGCGGCGAGCAGTCCGGGCTCGTCTACCTGCGCGAGCTCGAGATCGCCTGCCGCGTCTCGCACCGGCGTTCGCAGCACGAAGTCCACCTTCGCCACGGCGACGTCGACGCTGCCCGGCAAGGGCCGCCCGAGCGCGCCGACCTTGTCTCCGGCGACGTTGGCGAGCACGACCTTCTGCGTGGTGCTCGCGTAGAACTCGATGACACCCACGCCGAAGCGCTCGCGCAGCTGCTCGGCCAAGCTCGCGCGCATGCCGCTGCCCGCGAAGAGTCGAATCGGATGATCGCGATCGCTCCGAACGGTCTCGGTGGCGACGAGCAGTCGGAGCATCTCTCCCGCATAGAACACGACCGTGGCGCCCGCGCGTCGCGCCTCCGAGAGGAACGTCTTCGGATCGAACGCAGAGGCAAGCGCGAGGCGTGTTCCTGCGGCGATCGCGGCACCTACGCATGCGAGCAGCGCTGTCGGGTGATGCAGTGGAATGCACGAGTAGACGGTGTCGCCTGGCTTCAACGTGCATGCGGCTGCGGCGCCGAACGCGGAGAGCGCCCACCTGTGATTGGTCACGGGCGCAGAGCGCAGCTCACCGTGCTCACCGGGGCGTAAGAGGATCATCGCGAGATCGCGCGCGCGCCCAGCGGACTCGGTGACGGTGGCGGGGAGGTCGACCTTGTCGGGGTCGATCGCCTCCATGTCCGTGAGCCCTGGCGCGAGTGCGCGTGTCTGCCCTCCTCCACCGAGGACCAGCACAGGACGATCCGAGAGCTTGGAGAGACGCTCGCCGTGATCGGGATCGCTCGCCACCGCCTTCACGCCGTCTGCGATCACCTTCGCGAGGACGTCGTCGCGTGCGTCCGGCGGTGCAACGAGTGCAACGGCGCCGATGCGGTTGAGCGCTGTCGTCATCGAGAGCAGGCTCGGTCGTGAGCTCATCACGACGAGCACGTGGTCGCCCGGGCGAATGCCGCACTGCCAGAGCCCGCGCGCGACGTTCGTCACTCGCTTGTCTGCGTCTGCGTAGGAGAACGCGCGGCCGTGCCACAAGAAGAACGTCTCGTCTGGCGTCTTCGCGGCCTGTTGAGCGAGCGCGCGCGCGGGGCTGATCGGCGTGCCGGGTCCGATCTGCGAGAGGCGACGCAGGCGAGGCTCTTGATAGCGAATCGCGTCGAGGGCGTCGGTCGCGCTCGCGGCCATGTCGCCGACCCTCCGCCACGTGTCCTTCGCCGCGGTGCGCGCCGAGCCGAGGAAGAGATCGAGATCGAGCTTGGTCTCCGCGTCGTTGTCTTGATCGTAGTCGACGGCGGCGGCGGTCGTCAGCGCGTCGGGCTTGCCGCCTCTGCCCGCCATGTACTGCATCCACCCGGCGACGGTCGGCCACGTGAGCTTCATCGCGCGCGAGCCCACGACGAGCCCGAAGTGGCCCGCGGGGACGTCCACGAACGAGACGTCGGCGAGCGGAGCGGCGCGCGTGATCGCGCGGACGGAAGCCGGGCTCGCGATCTCGTCGGAGGCCCCGACGAAGCAGAGGATCGGGCACGTGATGTCGGCGAGCGTCACGGTCTTGCCGTCGATCACGAAGCCGCCGCTCAGCAGTCGATTGTGCACTACGAAGTCGTGCGCGAAGTCGCGAAATGCGGGTCCCGGCCACGCGACGAAGCCTTCACCACCCAAGAACCTGCGCCTCGCCTCGCGCCGCACGAGCGCGCTGCGATCGTGAAGCATTCGCACGAACTCGATGCGCTGCTGGATCTCTTTGCGCGTGGACACGAGCTTGAACGCGGTGCTCGTGAGCGCGCCGGGCAATCCCTCGAGTCGCTTCATCAGTCCGTTCACGGCGGGCTCCACGAACGCCGCGAGCGCACCGGCGACCTCTCCGCGCACGGCGGGTAGATTCTTGTGCACGTCCACCGGGCTGCCGAACGTGATGACCGAGCCGACGCCTTCGGTGCGCAGATAAGCGGCCGCTTGATACGCGAACATCCCGCCTTGCGAGTAGCCCGCGATGTGAACGTCCCTGCCGGACAGCTCTCGTACGCGCGTGATCGAGGCGACGACGGCGCGCACGTGATCGTCGAGCGTTCGGCGCATGCCGCCTTGCTCGCGCTCCGGAGAGCCGAAGTCCACGACGTACACACCGACGCCGCTGTTCACGAGTGAAGTCACGGCGGAGACGTCGGGCGCGACATCGTAGACCTCCGCGGTGACCATCAACGGCGGCACGAGCAGGACCGCAGGCACACCTTCGGGCTGCGCGTAGCGGCGAAGTTTGTGGTTGGGCCCGCGCGCGACGACCTCGAACGGCGTGCCGTACTCCTCTTCGCCCAAGCGCCCGACGCGCATCAACTCGAGTGCGTTGCGCGCAGACGCTCTCAGCTTCCTTCGTGCGCGGAGCAGCGATCGAGCGGTGAGAGCCACGTCTTCACCCTAGTGCATCTCCACTCGATCGCGGTCACCGAAGGGAGACGACGAGTTGTCAAGCGCCGCCCTCACTCCGCGCTCCCAGGCATCTGTGCGGAAGATTTGTGCTTGTCAGAGAAAAATGGTTCTCGTATCGAAGTGGGTCTGTACATGCGCTCAGCGGTCCTATGACTTTGGATGCCGTCCCCCTCGAGGGCGAGACCGTCGCTCCTACGCCTTGCGTACGCCTCTTCGCCGAGCACGTGCTCGTCTCCAGGCGCGAAGGGCTGCGGACGCTGGACGAAGAGACGCTCATGCCGCTCATCGAGCTCGCGTTCGACTACGGCGGCACGCGAGTGCGCGCTGCAGACCCGCGCGATCGGCTCCTCCGCGACGGCGCACACGGCGTCAGCGTCGTCACGCGCGACACGAACAAGGAGCGTGAGGCTCGACGTTTGCTCGAGCGGATGGGGGCGGTCGATCTCGACTGCCTCGACGACTTGGCCCCGCCCGAGGGCTGCCTCGCCGACTACGCCGTACGACCCGAGCAGGGCAAGAGCGCGTTCTGCGCGTTCGCGTCGGAGGCCGTCCCTCAGCTCCGCGTGCTCGGCTTCCGCGTGCACGTGGACGACACGTTCCCGTTCCAAGTCGTCGCCCAAGACCCCACTTGGGTCGCGTCCGTGAAGCCCGTTGGCGAGGGCTCGAGCTGGTTCTCCTTGGAGCTCGGCGTCGAGATCAACGGTCGCGTGGTCGATCTGTTGCCGATGATCATGGATCTGCTGGATGACGCGTCCGAAGACGACGATCTCTCGGCGCTCGAGCGACGCACGCAAGCGTTTGCGCTCAAGCTGAGCGACACCGAGCACGTCACGATCCCGATCGCGCGTTTGCGCGCCCTCTTGCGCGTCGTCGTCGAGCTCTACCAAGGCGTTCGCGAGAAGAACGGACGCGTCGTGTTCCCGGGCGTGCGCGCGCCGGCGTTGGCCGCGCTCGACGAGACGTTCTCTTCTCAAGGCAAGAACATCGTGTGGCGCGATCCCAAGGGCGTCCTCACGCGCGCCAAGGAGCTGTCGAGGCGACCCAAGCTGGTCGACCAACCCGTCGGCCTACGCGCAGAGCTGCGCGCATATCAGAGGGACGGCATCGCATTCTTGACTCATCTCGCGGACGAGGGCGTCGGCGGAATCCTCGCGGACGACATGGGCCTCGGCAAGACGGTTCAGACGATCGCCTATCTGCTCGGCGAGAAAGAGTCCGGGCGCGCGACGCTGCCGTCGATCGTCGTCGGCCCCACGAGCCTCGCGTTCAATTGGGCCCGAGAACTGGCCAAATTCGCGCCGAGCCTGAAGGTCGTCGTGCTCCACGGTCACAAGCGCAGGCCGCTCTACGATCAGGTGCCCACCGCGGACATCGTCATCACCACCTATCCGATCTTGATCCGCGACGAAGAGCGTTTGAAGGAGCAAAAGTTCCACGCGCTCGTGCTCGACGAGGCGCAGGCGATCAAGAACTCACGCACTCAAGCGTTCCAGTCGATCAGCACGCTGCAGGCGAACCATCGCGTGTGCCTCACGGGGACACCCGTGGAGAATCACCTCGGCGAGGTATGGGCGCTCATGCGGTTCTTGAACCCCGACGTGCTCGGCGACGAGCTCACGTTCAGACGCGTCTACCGCCAGCCCATCGAACAAGGCGGCGACGAAGACCGCTTGATCGCGCTGAAGGAGCAGGTCGCCCCCTACATTCTTCGTCGCACCAAGCGCGAGGTCGCGAAGGATCTCCCACCGAAGACCGAGCTCACGCGCCCCGTAGAGCTCAAGGGCAAGCAGCGCGAGCTTTACGAGCACATACGCGTCGCCGCACACGCGGATGTTCGCAAGGTGATTCGAACCAAGGGCCTCGCCGCGTCCACCATCACCATCTTGGACGCATTGATGAAGCTGCGCCAAGTCTGCTGCGACCCGCGGTTGGTCTCCATGGAGGCCGCGCGCAAGGTCAAAGAGAGCGCGAAGACGGAGACCTTCTTCGAGATGATGGGCTCGCTGTTGCCCGCGGGTCACCGAGTGCTCGTCTTCAGTCAATTCACACGAATGCTCGCGCTCTTGGCCGAGGGTCTGCGCGAGCGCAAGACCGACTATCTCGTATTGACGGGTCAGACGCGCGATCGACAGAAGGTGGTAGACGCGTTCGAGTCCGGTGCGGCCAATGTATTTCTCATCAGTCTAAAAGCGGGCGGCACAGGTCTGAATCTCGTGAGCGCAGACACGGTCATCCACTTCGACCCTTGGTGGAACCCGGCAGCTCAGTCTCAGGCGACGGACCGTGCGTACAGAATCGGCCAAAAGAAGCCTGTTTTCGTCCACGCGTTGTATGCGGCGGGCAGCGTCGAAGAGCGCGTGATTGCCTTGCAACAGAAGAAGCGATGGCTGTCTGCGACGCTGCTAGGAGACGAGCGGCAGCAAACTGGTCTCAGCGAGATGGAGGTCGAGCACCTCTTTTCGCCGCTTGAAGACTGACGCAAAGCCGCCCCGCGAGATACCAGGGGACGACCCCCAACGAACAAAGCGCGGCGGCAATCGGCGTCCAGTTCGCGCTGTTCTTGATCAGAAGAACATCGCCATTCACTCGCCGTGGAGGAGCGCCGCGGTCGTGTCGAACGTCAGCAAGAAGCCGCCCTGCGCGAGCACTCCGAAGCCGGTGCCGCGCGTCTGATCGGTCTTGCCGCCCATCGCGAGCGCCGCGCCTATGCCTACGTACAAGAGATCGAGTGCGGCATTGATCCAGAAGATCTGCTCGGTCGCGCGCTGCTCGCCGCGCCACCCGGCAAAATCATGGACGTCTGCGCGCTCGTGCGACGCTTGGTAGAGCCCGACCAGCGCGAACACGCCGTCGATCGCGCCCCACGCGAGATTCTGCAATCCCGCGTAGCGAACCTCCGTATCACGTGACGCGAGGAGCATGACAGCGCCCGCACCCATAGATCCGACCGACCACGCTCCGAGCGTCGTCATAATCCCGCGCTGGCGGTCGAGGTAGCGCGTCTTGAACGCGTCGGTCTGCGTGGGCCCATCGGCGCGCGCCAATGAAGGTGCCAGACACAAGACGCCGGTCGACACGAGCGCGACTAATCTCATCGAATCTTCGATGCGCGAGACCCACGAGCCGTCGCGCGAACGGACCCGAAGCACGTCAATAAAACGAAGCCGTAGGAGTCGACACGCTCGACGGTGTCTTCGCGTCGAAGCGGAGGATCGTCCCGCACCATTTCGCGATCGGTCTAGATACGCACCCCGTCTTCTTCTCGAGTGGTTCGCCCATATTTCTCTTGGGCCTCAATCTGGGAATGGAGGTCTTCTAAGAGATAGTCGCCCGTGGACCGGCCTCCTCATACGTGCGCTGGGGGGCGGCCCTCTGCGGTTCAGCGAAGTGGGGCAACGCGTCGGGCCCATCGGAGATTGGCGATGACGACAGTGTCTTGTTGGTAGACGACACGACCACGCTCGTCGCGCTCGCACAAATGTGCGTATTGGAGGTTCATACGTGGGGCGCGCGGATGGCGACGCTGGATCGACCTGATGTTCTGGTGTTTGATCTCGATCCAGACGGGGAGGTTCCATGGAGTGAGGAGGAGCTCGACCTTGGAGTGACGCCGACGCAGTTCACCGTGCAGAACGTGCTCCTGCGACTACGAACCAACGGCGACCCTTGGGCGGGCAAGGGATCGGCTATATTGCGCTGAATGCGGATCGCCCTGATTTACCCGCCGCCGTGGAAGCTCCCGGCCAAGGACGAGGCGCCGTACCCGCTCGGTGAGGGAGCGCCCACGGGGTATCGCGATGGCGACCTCGACGCGGACTTTCATCAGACGCCTTATGGGCTCTTCGCGCTCGGCGCGCAGACCCTTCGCGCGGGTCACGAGGTGAAGGTCCTCAACCTCTCTTCGTATCCGTGGAGTCGCGTGCGCGAGATCGTGAGCGCGCTCGACGCGGACGTGTACGGCATGAGCTGCTGGACCGCCAACCGTCGTGGCGTGTTGATGCTCGCCGAAGAGATCAAGCGGATCGTCCCAAAATCCAAGGTCATCGTAGGTGGCCCGCACGCGACGCCCCTCTACAAAGAGATCCTCGAGCATTGCCGCGCGATCGACTCGGTGTGCATTGGTGAGAGCGACGTGACGTTCCTCGAGCTCGTCAATCGTGCGTCCAACGGCCTGCCGATGAGCAACGTGGCCGGCTCCGCTTGGCGCTTGGCGGACGGCTCGATTGGGCTCGGCCCGAAGCGGAAGAACATCGACGATCTGGATCAGCTCGCGTGCCCGCAGAGGTACTTCCCGACGCACATCTTGATGACGTCTCGAGGGTGCCCGTGGAGCTGCACGTTCTGCGGCGCCGAGACGTCGTGGGGCCGGGGCTTCCGCTCCAACTCGATCGACTATGTGCTCGACGCCATCGAGCGTGCGCTCGCGCACGTGCCCGTGAAGATGATTCAGATCAAAGACGACACCTTCACCACCAACAAGAAGAGAGTGATCGAGCTGTGTCGTGCCATCCGCGCGCGCAAGCTCTCGTTCTTCTGGAGCTGCGACACGCGCGTTGATCTCTTGTCGCGCGAGCTGCTCACCGAGATGCGCCTGGCGGGCTGTCAGCGCTTGTCGCTCGGCGTGGAGAGCGGGAGTCAGCGCATCTTGGATCTCATCCAGAAGAAGATCTCCACGGACGAGATCTTGGCATCTACCGAGCTCGCGAAGGAGGTCGGTATCAAGGTTCGCTACTACATGATGCTCGGCAATCGCGGAGACGATCAGGAGTCCTTCAAAGAGACACTCGACTTCTTGCAGCGCGCCAAGCCGCACGAGTACGTATTCTCGTGTTTGTCGATTTACCCTGGAACGCAGGACTTTCACGACGCGGAGGCGGGCGGCTGGCTCAATCGAGACGCGTACTTCACGGGCGACTTTCAAGAGCTGAAGACGCCGTTCGACGCGAACGACGAGGACATGCGCGTGATGAACGAGTGGTTCTCCTCCAACAGCGGACTACGCACGATGCACAAGGACGGCTCGCGCGAGTACCGAGAGATCTTGGCGCGACTCCCCGACTATCATGCCGCGCACCTCGATCTCGGCGCGGCGCTCTATCACGAGGGAGACTTCGAGGGGGCGAAGGAGCACGTAGAGAAGGCGCTCGCGCTCGGGTATCCGTGCCCCGGCCTCGCGCACAATCACCTCGCGTGCATCGCCAAGGCGCGCGGCGATCTCGACGGCATGATGGACCACTTCTCCACGGCGGCGAAGGTGGACCCCCAGCACTGGGTGCTGATCAAGAACGTGAAGAACGCACGCGAATGGTTCAGGGCCGGCGGCCCAGGAAAGAACCTGCCGCTTCAGCTCGACGTGCGGCACGACTTTCAGTTGCTCGAGAAGACGCTGCAACCGAGCCTGCCCGGGCCACTGCCCGATGACTTCGCCACCTGGCGCGGCGAAGCCCTCGACAAAGCGTTGTCGCTCGCCGAACGCGACGACAATCGGACCGGCCCCATCCACGCAGTCGAGGGCGACGTGATGAAGACCCCTGAAATCGAGGGCAGCCTGCGCACGCTCATCGATCGCAAGCACCTCAAGATGGCGCCGTGAGGATCTCGCAACGCGCCCTCGGCCGAGCGACTCTCGCGCGTCAGATGTTGTTGTCGCGCGAGAAGGTGAGCGTGACCGACGCGATCGATCGCCTCGCGGGCATGCAGGCGCAAGAGGCGAAGCCTCCGTTCCTCGGCTTGTGGTCGCGGCTGCAGGGCTTCGAGCGGGAGCATCTCATTCTTGCGCTCCGCAAGCGCACCGTGATTCGCGCGACGCTGATGCGCGGAACGCTCCACTTGATGACTCAGAAGGACTTCCTTCGTGTGCGCGGCGCCATCCAACCCGCGCTCGATCGAGGCTTGAAGAGCATCTTGCGTGATCGCCTCGGCGCGCTCGATCTCGCTGCCGTGTTGACTGAAGCGACGGCGTGGTTCGGTGCGGACGCACACACGTTCGACGATCTGCGCGTTCACTTTACGAGCAAGTGGCCGAAGGCAGACATCCGCGCGATGGCGTACGCGGCGAGGCTGAAATTGCCGCTCATCATGGTGCCGACGGACGCCCCGTGGGGTTACCCGGGAGCCGCGGAGTTCACGCTCGTCGGTTGGAAGTTCGCCGCGGCGGATGTCGAAGCGCTGGTCACTCGCTATCTCGGTGCGTTCGGTCCGTCGAGTGTCGCCGACATGCAGTCGTGGTCGGCCCTCGACAAACTGCAGCCGACGTTCGACGCGATGCGATCGAAGCTCGTCGTGTTCGAGAGTGACAAGAAGCGCGAGCTATTCGACTTGCCGAAGGCGCCGCGTCCGGAGGAAGACACCGACGCGCCAGTGCGCTTTCTCCCAGAGTTCGACAACTTCGTCTTGGCGCACGCCGATCGATCGCGGCTCATCGACGACGAGCACCGCAGCAAGGTGGTCACGAAGAACCTCCGCGTGCGCGCGACGTTCTTGATCGACGGTCGTGTAGCGGGAACGTGGAAGCTCGATCGCAAGAAGACGACCGCGACCGTGACTCTCGAGCCGTTCGTAAAGCTGACGAAGACGGCGCGCGCGTTGCTCGAGGAAGAAGGCGTGGGAGTCGCCCGTTTCTATGAGCCGGACGCGACACAGCACGAGATCATCGTGGGTGCCCCATCTTGAGGTCGTGCGATCTTCCTCGCCCCACCGCGACTCTCTCGTTGCTCGCGTCCCTCGCCCAAAATGGGAGAGGGGTCCATTGAGTATTTAATGGCCCTCTCGACCTGTCGGAGAGGGCTCGCGAGAACCGCACGAATCACGAGGGGGTGAGGTCCGTGAGCAATCTCCGAGGAACGTGATAAAAACTACTCGTGAAGACTCATCATTGGGGAGCAGTCGCAGCGATGACGGTCGCCCTGTTCGTCGCAGGGCGCGCGGTCGCGTTGCCGAAGGTCGCGTCGGCGCGTCCGGCGATCAAGCTGACGGACGGTTGGGAGCGCGAGCTCGATCTCGCCAAGACGACGATCCCCGTCATTGTAATCTACGAAGACAAAGACGACGGCAACCAGAACCAAACGTTGAAGGACGAGCTCGCCGCGCTCGACAAGTCGATCGGCTACCGCAAGCAGATCCTCCAGCTCATCGTCGTGGACCTCACGCCCTACAACTATTGGCCCGCGCGCGGCATGGCGAAGAACGAGATCCAGAAGTGGTCGAATAAAGTGGGGATGATTCTCTATTACGACTTCACGGACACGGCTCGCGCGACGCTCGGGTTCACGAAGGCCCAGAGCAACGTCGTATTGTACGACAAGGCCGGCGCCGTGCAGTTCGCCTTCGCGGGAGCGTTGCCCACGGACAAGCGCAAGGAGCTAGCGGACTTGATCCGCGCGAACATGGCTACCCTCACGCCGCCGCCTGCTGCCCCTTAGAACTAGAGAATTGGAACAGAAAGATCAAAAGGTCGGGAAGAACGACCCCGATCTTTTTGTGAACCCCTCGGGTTGAGGCGCTCAGATTCGCGACTCGTCCATCCACGTGCGCCACTTGCGATGGGTCGCGAGGGCGAGCGTGATCAGCTCGCGTGTCGGTGTGAGCTCGTCGAAGAACAGCGGGTCGAAGTAGAGCGGCACGATCGCGAGCAGCGTTCGGCGGGCTTCTTCGTCGCCCTTGAACAAGTAGGGGATCGTCGCGCGACGCGATTCGTCGTCGGTCATCTCGAACCACGTGATGAACAGCTCTTCGACCATCGCGAGCGTCCGATCGTCGAGCGCGTCGTGATGCGGCGGAAGGATCGCGTACGCCGCGAGTCGATCGGCGACCGACGACGAGGTCGCCCGGATGGAAGTCGTCGCGGTCTCGCGCTGAGAGCTCGGTGCGGGTCCGAAGGTCTGCTCTGCTTGCTGCATGACCCATGTGTTGCACAACCCTTGCGCGCGCATTCATCGTTAGGGCGCGTCGAACGCCATCAAGCGCCAATGGCCTTGCTCCAGCCGCCATTTGAGCGTGCGAAACGCCTTCCCGCCGGCGAAGTCGATGCGGCAACGCACGAAGCCACGATCGGTCAGGTTGTCGAGATCCTTCTGAACGAGGCCTTGCTCGCAGCCGTCCGGCTTCGGCGCGCCGATCTTGCGAACGTCCTCGTAGAGCTCGTTCATCGCGTACGGCCGAAGGTGCTCGATGACGTCTCCGCCCTTCACCTCGTCCTCGAGGTCCTTCAGTGCGTCGGCGTCGACGCGCGGCTTGTCGTCGTGCGATCGCTTGACGTGTCGTGCCTCCCAGTTGACGACGCCGAGTGGTGCGGCGAGCTCGTCCGAGAGAATGGCAACGGTCTCCTTCGGTGGGTCGCCCGTGTTGCTGATCTCTTGGACGAGATCGTGGCACGTCGACACGAGCGCCGCGCGTCGCAGCGCGGGATCGTGCGCCAGCTTGTCGGCCGCGCCCGCGCGATCCAAGACGGTCTGCACGATCGCGCTGGGCACCGCCACGTAGAGATCGTGGTTGTCCGTGAACGACAGCGTGTTGATGCCGAGCACCTCGAGCGTCGTCTTGCGAAAGAGCGGGCCGCCGCTGTTTCCAGGGTCGATCACCGCGGTGTGTTGGACGTACCGATCGCTCTTGCTCTCGCCGGGCACGAGAAAATTAGGGTCCGAGATAGTGCCGGCCGTGAGCCGGTAAGAGAGCTCGTCTCCGACGCCCGGCCACCCAGAGGCCTCCACTTGCTCGCCGGCCCCGGCGGGTCTTTGTGTGAGCGAGACCACGTGCGCGAGCGTCTGCGATGGACCTTCAGGCACGGCGATCACGGCAACGTCGAAGTGGTCGTCTGCGTAGACGACGTCGGCGTCCTCGATCACCGTGTGCTCGTCGAAGCGAACCTTGGCCTTCCGCGAGCCGCCCACCACGTGATGATTCGTGACGACGTAGAGCTTGCCGTTCGCCTTCAAGAAGAAGCCCGAGCCCTGCGATGTGGAGTCCACGCCGTCTGCGAGATCGTCCGGAAGCGCAGACTCGGTGATGGCCTCTGCGTAGGCCTTCTTCACCTCGGTGTCGGGCGTCGTCTCCACGCGAATCGTGGAGAGGCGCTGCTCTTGCGCAACGTCCACCGGGGGAGGCGCGACGGGCGCCTTCGGGCCTCCACAGGCCGCGATGAGTGCAAGGACGACGAAGTGCTTAGGGCGCATCTACCTTGCATAGACGAGTTCCGACGAAGAAGTACTCGCGTCGACACGTGACACTCACAGTGCCAGTGCTCCAGGTGAACTCGAACGACTGGCCGATCGGCGTCTTGGACATGCGCGTCATGCCGTGTTGCTCGGAGCACTTCTTCACGGTGCACGCGGCCTGCTGTGCGAGCGCTTGGCTGGGCACGTCGTCGGAGAGCACGTTGTCAAAGGTCATCCACACGCTCAAAAGCGCCAGGATGATGAGCAAGCCGCGAGCGACCTTCATGCTCCACGAATATCTCAGATAGGCTCCTCTGTCGCGATGGCGCAGACGGCGACGATTCACCACTTCGAGATCACGCTTTCCGACGTGGATCGCTCCGTGTACGAGTCGCTCGACCTGCGAGTCGCGCGTCACCCGTCCGAGAGCGTTCGGTACCTGCTGACGCGGCTCTTGGCGTATTGCCTCTCGTACGAGGAGGGCATAGCGTTCAGCAAGGGCGGGCTCTCGTCCACGGACGAGCCGCCGATCGTCGTGCGCGATTTGACGGGAGTGTTGCTCGCGTGGATCGACGTGGGCGCGCCGGCCGCCGAGCGCCTACACAAGGCGACCAAGGCCGCGGGACGCGTCTCGCTGTTCACGCACACCGATCTCCGAGACCTGCGAAAAGAAGTCGCGCAACGCCCGATCCACAAAGTCGAAGAGATCGTCGTGTGGCAGCTCGAACCCGCGCTCTTGGACGCCCTCGAGCGCCACGTGGATCGCAACACCAAGCTTGAGCTCGTACGAAACGACGGCAAGCTCTACATCACCGTGGACGGTGAGGTGCTCGAAGGTTCGTTGATCAGCCGTCCGTTGACCGATTGACCTCCTACGCCACGCCGGGATCGCGCGTCATCGATGATCGAGTGCGCAGAGCTCGACGTCGCCGACGGTGATCGTCATCCGTTCGCAGAAGCAAAGGTGCGCGAAGCGCGTGCGTCGGGCGAGCGCGGCAAACACGGCCGGAAGATCGGCGACGAGAACTGGCAACGCCGGGACCGCGATCGCCTGGTACGGTCCGCTGTACACATCCCAGTCATACGCGAACACCCCAGCTCGAGCTGCGGCGCGCCACTGCTCGATAGGGTGGGACGTGTCCGGTGTTGAACACCCGCCGCGCTCCGGAAGCGCCTCTAGCCATTCTACGTGCGGAGGACTGACATGCGCCTCGGAGTGCACTTGGGACCCGCTCGCGTCGGAGAGATCTCGGTTACCGCCGACGACCAGATCGAGTTCCGCTTCGCCGAAGCGTATCGCGGGCGGTTCCCACGCTCCGTCCTCGGGCAGGTGTTCGAAGACGACCTCGACAACGTTCATCGCAGCCGAGTGAGGCAGCCGCCGTTCTTCTCGAACCTGTTGTTTGAACGTGCGTCGCCAAGCAGATTGGCGTACGCGCGGAACGCGAGCCATCGCTGCTCGCGCACCTTGGGGACGACTTGAGCGGGAACGTGCGAATCACCCACGAGGACATGGCGTTCATCGACGACGATGCTGACGACGCGCCAGTAGACGATGCCCCCGACGTTCTGAAGTTCTCACTCGCGGGCGTGCAGCTCAAGCTGTCTGCAGTCCGCGCCGACCGGGGGCTGACAATTCCCGCGCACGGTCGCGGTCGCGATTGGATCGTCAAGCTTCCAGATCCGCGCTTTCAAAACATCCCCTAGAACGAGTGGTCCATGATGACGCTCGCCAAAGAGTCGGGGCTCGATGTGGCCGACGTCGAGCTGGTCGATGTAAAGGCGATCTTGGGGTTGCTGCCAGGACTCGACGTGGTCGGTGACACCGCGCTTGCCGTTCGCCGCTTCGATCGGCAACGAGGACTACGCGTCCACATGGAAGACTTCGCCCAAGTGCTCGACGTTCGGGTCGCCGAGAAATGCTCGGCAGCGAACTTTGAGACCATCGCTAGAATCGTTGGACGAGTGGCGAAGGAGTCGGTCGAGGAACTCGTTCGACGCATGGTCTTCGTCGTCGCGATTGGCAACGGCGACGCTCACTTGAAGAACTGGTCACTTCTTATCGAAGACGGCGTGCACGCGCGACTCTCGCCTGCCTACGATCTCCTCTCGACTATCGAGTTCCTGCCCGACGACGATCTGGGGCTCAACCTGGCGCGTTCCAAGCGGTTCGAAGACATCGGCATGGAGAGCTTCCTCCACTTGGGACGCAAAGCAGACCTCGCCGTGGACGTCGAGGCGATCGTCCGCTCGCAGGTCGAACGCGTGCGAGAGGCGTGGACGCGCTTGCGCGCCGACCTACCGATGGTCGAGGTAGCGAAGGCAAACATCGAGAGTCACTGGGGTCGTGTCCCGCTGATGGGCAAGAGATCAGTCCGTTGACGGATTGATCTCGTCGCCCCCGTGGCGGTGACGGCTCGGGTGGCTGATGACATCGGGATCGAGCGTGGGGGCGGTCGTCGGAACGATCGAAGGGACAGTGGACGGTGCTGTCGAAGGTGTCGTTGATGGAGTCGTCGTCGGGTGCGGTCGCACGGTGGGGTGAGGCCTGACGATCACCGGGGCCGCGTCCGCTGCGTCGGCGATGGAAGCGTCGGGCGTGCCCGCGTCGAGGTCGTGCGGTGACTCGTGGTAGCTCGGATCGGGCGGATCCCACGCGCTCGTCGTGTGACAGTCGAAGCACCGCGTGCCCACGTCCTCGTGCCACGAGAGCTTCACGTTCGCCTGATGCTCCGCTTCGCGGTGACACGCTACACACGCTTTTTTGGTCCCTTTGAAGACGGCGGGCTCGCCCGTGTGGCAGTCGAAGCACTCGGCCTTCGTGTGCGCGCCGTCCACGAGCCACCACTCGTGCGCGAGTCGCGACGGACGCCAGTCTTGTTGCGTGTGGCAGACATCACACTGCGTCGGCTTCTTGCCTCGGTGCATCGGCTGCGTCGTCGCGTTGAAATCGTCGATGTGACACTGCACGCATGCGCTCGGACCGCGCTTGTTCATCGGAGCGGCGTCGGTCGCCGACCCGCGACACGCGAGCAGCGCGCCCGTGAGCATCGCCGCGATCAGCCACGGGCCGCGCATCAAAACTTTTCCTCGCGGAACGTCATGTCCAGCTTCTGGCAGATCGGCTTGATCTTGGAGGCGAGCGCGGGCGGCCCGCAGTAAAAGACGTCCACGCGCTCGCCTTTGTGCTCGGCCGCGATGAGACCGAGCATCGTCTGCCAGTCGGGTTGGCCGAAATGCGTCTTGGTGCGAAGGCCCGTGACGACGTCGCTACGGCCGGCCGCGTGCATCACCTCGCGTGCGATCTCGAGGCCGAACGTGGCGACGCCGCTCCGCGCGCCGGTCATGCAGAGGTGCATGTCCAGCATGTCTCGCGTGTCCTCTCGCTCGAGCGCCGCTAGGAGCTGCGCGAACCACTCGAACGAATACGCGTCGCGATTGAGCCAGAAGAAATGCGCCCTCTTGAGCATGCCTGGGCCTCGCAACACGATCGACTCGAGCACGCTCGCGAACGGCGTGACTCCGATGCCCGCGCCGATCAACACGACGAAGCGCGACTCGAAGATCGGCGCGGTGGGCGAGTGATAGGGGCCGTCGATGTACGCGACGAGCTTCGGGTCGTTGGGCGTCTTCTCGGCGTGCTCGCGCAGCGCGGCGGTCCAGTTGCCGAGCGAGCGAATGTGGAACGTGAGCGTGCTCCTCTCGGGTGCGCTCGAGATCGTGAACGGGTGCCACTCGTGCTTGGCGATCTTCGGGATCCGCAGGAACACGTAGTCGCCCGGTCCCGCCGTCAGGTCCTTCGGCTTGTCGAGCTCGATGCGAGTCACGCCCGAGCGCATGGCAACGCTGGCGATCACCGTCGCCTTGCGGCCGCGTCGCCGTAGTCGCAATGCTTGCTCGATCAAGAATCCGAGGATGGGAACACCGGCGGCCCACAAAAATGGGGGTGCGTGAGCGATCGCGACGCCCAACCAGACCACGTACAACAAGTGCGTGAAGTAGAAGAGCTCGAAGCGCTTGCTCCTTCGCACGAACGCGAGCGAGAAGATCCACATCGTGGCGAACACGCCCAAGAGGATGACGCCGGTGAGTCCGCGTGTAGTGGCCGCCAACTGCAGCGGCGAACCGTGGCCCGCCGCGTAGGCTACGGTGAACGCGGCCGCGTGGGTGACCGCTAGCGCGAAGAGCGCGTGGCCGACGATGCGGTGAAAGTCGACCGCGTCGTCCACGGGCACCAGCACGCCGAGGAACGTTCGGCGCACCCAGCCGAGGAATCGGCGCATCATGGGCAGGAGGATCAGCGCGCCGTCGAAGTCGATGCACTTGCCGAGCGCGCGCCCGATTTCATACGCGGGATGACCGTCCTCGCCGACGAGCATCGCGATCACGAAGATCGCCACGTTGCCGAGCGCCCACGTTCCCACCACGGCGAGCGACACCCCGTGTTCATCGAGCCATCGTGACGTGGCGCTGGAGCTTGGCGCGCGCTTCTCGTCGATCCACGCGAGCAGCTCTTCGTTGGGCGCGATCCAGATCGCCTCGCTTCGCGTCATCTTGCGCAGCAGCGCGGGGCGCTTGTTCACGACGGCCGCCAGCTCGTCGAAGGAAATCTTGCCGTCGTGGTTCTGATCGGCCGAGGCGAAGAGCGCGCGCGACAGGTGCTCTGGAGGCTGCGACGCACGCGCGGTGACGTCGCTCTCCGCGAGCGAGACGCCGATCATGCGCAAGACCTCGTGCTCGTCGAGCACACCGTCGTCGTCGCGATCGTGGACGCGAAACGCGAACCAGAGCTTGTCGCGATCGGAGCCGAACAGGAGCGTGCGAACGCCCGCGAGGAACTCGTCCTTCTGGATGACGCCGTCCGCGTTGAGGTCGAATCCGCGGAGCACACGACGAACGAGCTCGGGATCACGCAAGCCAAGCGCACGCCCGAGGTCCGCGTGATCGATCACACCGTCCGCACCCGCGTGAGTCTCGAAGGCGCGCTCCAAGGTCGCGAGCAGGCGAGCGTCGTCCGAGGAGATCCGCGCTGTCATGATTCAGGCCTTGGGCTTCATCGCCGCGTTGAGGCTGACGATCAGACGCTCCACGGTCGTCGGATCCCCGGGCCCGATGAGCACGTCACCGTCTTGCGATCGGAGCTTCACCGAGCCGCGTGGGCCGAAGATGTTCCACGCGGGCACGCGCTCGATCCCCGCAATTCTGGCCCACTTGCGCGTCGCTCCCGCGAACGTCACGCCCTCCACGTCCACCGCGGCGTCGAGCGGGATGGACTGCGAGAGGCCGTTGGCGGCGAGGCCGATCAAGAGAAGCATCGTCGCGGAGATGCCGACGAAGCTCATGCCGACGCGGTGGTGCTCGACCTCGTAGTAGATGCCGATGCCGAACAGCGCGATGGCGACGAGGCTGATCATGATCGTGTAAGCGACGGTCAGACCCGCCGAGCCCATGGTGAACAACCATCGCTGCGCGCTCGGGACGGCCTCGTCCTTCCCTGCGGTCACCGCTCCGTGCCGCAGCGCGCGACGCAACAGGACGACGAAGAGGATCGCGAGCAGTCCGTCGATCACCATCGCCAAGAGCTGCAGGCCGTCGATGGAGAGCACGGTGTCGAACGCGCCGTGGCAGAACGCGGCGAACAAGAAGTAGAGGAGGACGCTCGTACGCTTTCGCACGAGCTTCTGGCCCAGCGCGTATCCCCAAATCGCGCCGAAGAACATGTGGCCGGGGACGGACATGAACGCACGCGCGACGATGAGCGTGCCACCCAGACGGCCGGCGGCGAAGTACTTGATGTTCTCGATCGCCGCGAAGCCCAGCGCAGATGCGGCTCCATAAACGATGCCGTCGACTGGCTCGTCGAACTCTCGTCGATGGCGTGCGAGCGTCCATGCACCGAGGAACTTGCTGCCCTCTTCGGAGACGCCGACGACCAACGTGAACGCGAACAGGCCCGGCAAGAGCCCGAGGAATTGCCCGCCGAGCGTCATCACGTCTGGGTTCAAGTACGGCGAGGCGCTCATCAAGAAGTACTCGGCGAAGCCCGCAGGGATCACGCTGAGACCTCCGAGCGCGAACGTCGCGAGCACGAGCCACCAGGGCTCTGGTTGCGCGCGGTCGAAGCGGCGAACGAACACGAGCCAGCCGATCGACATGATGATCGGGATGACGATGCACGCGATCGCGACGGACCAATCGGGCGCCAGCGGCTTCACCTCGATGCGCTCCAGCGGTGGCACGGGCGGCGTCTCGAGGAGCTTCATGGTCATGTGCGCACGCGTGTACGAGTAGATGTCGTCGCCGAACGACACGTCGAACGAGCTCGTCGCCGCGGTAATCGGCTGCACCACGAGAACGCTGGTGCCGCGCACGATCGCGACGGGCCCATGCGTATGGTCTGCGGCTTCCTTCATTGCAGCTGCCGTGTCGGGCCGAAGCTTGATCGAGATTCCCTTGCCGCCGTTGATGCGCGACACGCTCGAGACGCCGCCCGCGAGAACGGCCAAGGACGGCGTGTGTATCCAGCGCGTGCGCCCGCGCATCGAGTCGTACGCTTGGCCGACGAGCTTGTGACCCTCGGGGACCTTCGTCGCGCCGATGGCGTGTGCGATGTCGATACGAGCGCCCTCCCAGAACTTCACCGTCTTTCCGTCGATGACCTCGGTCTTCTCGACGAGACCCCCCGCCTGGGCGAGCGGCATCGTGAACTCGGCGTCGAGGTCGTCGAGCTCGATCCCGCCCGGCCACTTGAGTCCGTCTTCGGCGGTCTCGACTTGGTCCTTGTCGAGCGTGAGCTTGATCTTGTCGTCGCCCACTGGCTCGGCGTCCGCGGTGATGTGCAGCGTCGCGAGGCGCGTGAGGACGGGACTGATCGCCGCCTCCGCGAGCGTCTGCGGCTTGGCGTGCGAAGACGAGGAGGGTGTGGGTGTTCGCTCGGGCGCGTGGCCCTTCACGGTGAACGTGACCTCCGCCTCGTGAGTTCCGGCGAGGTGCTCGTCACACCCCAACAGCCAAACTGCGCAACAGAAGAACAGCAACCCGAAGAGACGTTCGCAGGCTCGCATCGGAGCGCATCCTAGCCCGATCCTGCGGTACCATCTGCAACCATGTCTCGACCGATCCAGCGCACTCGCTCCGAAGTCGACCTCGTCGTCATGGGCTACTCGGCGCCGGACGCGAGCCCAGAGGCGCGGCGCTCGATGACCGATTTTACGATCTTGCTGAGCCAGCTCGCGATGATCGACGTGAGCATCACGGCGCTGCCGTCGTACGAGCGCGTCGCGCAGCTGATCTTCAAGGGCGAGATCGATCTGGCGTGGCTCTCGCCCATTCCGTACATCTCGCTCGCGCGTCGCAAGGCCGTCGTGCCGATCGTGAGCCACCACCGCGGCGGGGACGCTCACTACCAGGGCGCGATCATCGTCGGCGCCACGTCTCGCGCGCGCACGCTCGCGAACCTCAAAGGCAAGCGCGCCGCTTGGGTCGACAGGCACAGCGCGAGCGGCTTCGTGATGCCGCGCGTGGAGCTGTGGGAGGCGGGCATCGACCCGCGCACTGCGTTCTCCTCGCAGAAGTTCTACGGCTCGCACGACGCGGTGGTGCGTGCGGTGGCCGAGGGCAAGGCGGACTTCGGCGCCACCTACGCGCGCATCGCGCCCAACGGCTCGGTGAAGCATGGCTCGTGGACGCAGACCCAGTACGCCCATCAAGTCCGCGCCCTCGCAACGTTCGGAGAGATTCCCTCCGACGTGATCGCCGCTCGGGCAGATCTGGATCCGAAGGCGCGTGAGATCATCACGAAGGCGTTCTTGCGCATGGCAAAGGTCACCCACGGCAAACAGGTGATCGCGGGCGTGTTCGGCGCGGACGATTTCCGGCGCGCGGACCTCGACAGCTACGAGCGCCTACGCAACGCCGCTGCAGGCGCGGTGGAGGACGGACTGCTCGAACTCGATGGCTTCGAAGACTCGTCGGTGGACGACGATGACGGGTCCGGCGATCGCACGATGGAGATCCGACCCCGCGCGCGCGCCGAGAGCATCTCGGACGCAGACGTGATCGAGGAGGAGGACATCGAGGTCGAGGTCGAGCGACCGAAGCTCGTCGTTCCGCGTCCGCAGGCCCCGCGACCCGCCGCCCAGCCGAAGAAAGCGGCGGCCTCGTCTCGCCCTGCAGTCAAGCCGACGGCCGCGCGCGCCTCGCCTCCACGACCTGCAGTCAAGCCCGTCTCTCCGCGCAAATTCTGACCTCTGGCGCTTCGTGCGGCGTAGCGAAACGGAGAAACCCGAGCCTGCATAGGATGCGCACTACGATCAAGACGCTTGGCAAGCTCCCCGTCGTGGAGCCTCCGCCCGAGGTCCGCGAGCCGCTGCTGCGCCGATTCAGCGATTGGAAGGGCTGACCGAAGCCCGTCCCACCGCGCAAGTCCTGACCTCTGGCGCTCTACGCGGACCGCGCCGATAATGGCGTAGTGCGTTGGTGGATCCTCGATGTGAGCGGAGGTGACCACCTCCTATTTCAGTGCTCGCTCGTGAACGCGACCGAGTCGAACATCTCGCCGGGCCCGTACTCCGCCAATGAGATGTGCGTCGCGCCTTGAGCCCGCTACTCGATCGACTTCGTATGTCGAGGGGCTTCGACGCGCGAGAGGTCGCACAGGCGAAGCTCGGCAGACTCGAGCGATTCTTTCGCGACAACGCGCTCGATGCTGCGGTCGTGGGAGTGAGTGGCGGCGTCGACTCCGCGTGCGTGCTCGCGCTCCTCACTGCCCTGAAATCACGGGGTGTGCTCACTCGCGTCGTGGGTATTGCGTTGCCCATCGTCGCGATCGGCGCGACGGGTCAAGACGACGCTACGAAGAACGCGCGGCTCGTGGCGAGCGCTCTCGACGCCGAGCTCTGGGTCGCGCCTCTCACGCACGCACACGACGCGACGATCGCCTCACTTGGGAAGGCGTCGGGTCTCGTGTTCGACGCGTGGTCCAACGGACAAGCGTTGAGCGTCGCCCGTACGCCCGCGCTCTACGGCGCCGCCGCGCTGCTCCAGTCCCACGGCCTGCGTTCGATCGTCGTCGGTACGACCAATCGCGACGAGGGCGCGTATCTCGGCTTCTTCGGCAAGGCGTCTGACGGCATGGTGGATCTGCAGCCGATCTCGGACCTCCACAAATCCGAGGTGCGCGCGCTCGCGACGCACTTGGGCGTGCCCGACGAGATCGTTTGGAGCAAGCCGCGCGGTGACGTGCACGACGGTCGAACGGACGAGGAGATGATCGGCGCGAGCTACGACGACGTAGAGCTCTTCTTGCGCACGCGCGAGCTCGGGATGAGCGGGAGACACGAAGCGATCGAGCGCCATCACCAGAAGAACGCGCACAAGTATCGTGTCGGCGACCCCGCGGTGCACCTCGACGTGATGCCGCGCGGCGTTCCTGGCGGTTGGTCGAGCGAGCGACTGAGCGGGCGAGACGAGCGTAGGCCCCCGACAGGTGCTCTCCCAGGTGCGTGGGATCCGCCTGCAATCAGCCTCGATTCACTTTCCACTGCGCCAGTGTTCGAGAGGCTCCGTGGCGTGAGTCTCGCGCTCGTTGCTCACGAGGTACTCACGGCGAGCGACTGTTCACGGTTGCGAGACGCGATGACCGTCTCCGAACGAGCAGAGCCCGTCGGCGTGACAGGCGTCAAGGACAGCTACGGGATCGGGTCCGTGCGGGCGACCGCGTGGTCTTGCGAGCTCGCTCTCGCTCTCTACCAAAAGCTCGCGTCTGCGATCCCGTCGGTGCGCTTCTTGGACGAGCACGCGTCCACCGATCACTTCGCGACAGACGCGCGCGGCGGTCATCGCAGCTGGCGCGTCGTCGGGCTCTCACCGTTACTGCGCTTCATGCGCTACGACGCAGGCGGTCGTCACCTCTGTCACTACGACGCAGGGTTCGACTACGGAGACGGCCGTCGGTCGTTGATGAGCGTCGTCTTCTATTTGAGTGATGCCCCAACGAGCGGAGCGACGCGCTTCGTTCGAGACGGCCAAAATCAGCTGCCCGCGCGTGATCGCGACTTCTCCGACTGGGAGCGCGACACGCGCGACGAAGAGGTGATCGTCCTTGTGCATCCCAGAGAGGGAGACGCGCTCTTGTTCGATCACCGCATCTGTCACGACGTGCAGCGCTGGGACGGCCCGGGCGCCCGCTTCATCGTGCGCGCTGACGTCGTCTACGAAGCCATCCCGGACGGGCGCGCGTGATGCACCCGAAGATCAAGCGCGACCCCTACCTCTCGCTCGTGTGCGAGCGTCATGGCGAACAGGCCGTGATGGCGTCCGGGTTCTTCTTCGACGAAGACGATCGTGACGCGCCCCTCGACGACACGGACTGGCTCTGCACGCCGAGACCGAAGCGCGAGATCACCGGAGAGCGTCCCGTCGTGTTGCTGTCCACGGGCGGCCTCTGTCCCGTGCACGCGGGTCACCTCGCGATGATGGAGAGCGCACGCGCGGCCGCGATCGCCAACGGTCGAGACGTGATCGGCGGATATCTCTCACCGGGTCACGACGCGTATTTGAGGCTGAAATGCGGGTCCGCAGCGATCCCCGCGCGAGAGCGACTCAGGCTCTGCGCCGAGGCGGTTCGTGAGAGCGATTGGCTCTCTGTCGATCCGTGGGAGTCGATGCACCGCCGCGTCTCGGTGAACTTCACCGACGTCACCGCGCGCCTCGAGGCGTACGTGAAGGCGCACGTCGATCCACGCGTGGAGGTGCTCTTCGTCTGCGGGGCAGACAACGCGCGCTTCGCCCACGCGTTCTCGGAGCGCGGCGGCTGCGTGATCGTTGGCAGACCCGGCGCCGAGTGGAGTCCCTCCAACGCTCCGCATGTGCTGTGGGCCGAAGGCGGTCACACCGCGGCGTCTCACACGATGCGCGCGGCGCGCTGGATAGACGAACCGAAGCGCAGACTCGTACTCCGCCTCGAGGACGCGCGCGCCGTGCGCACTCTCAAGGTCATCGACCACCGCCGCTTCCAGCTCGAGCTCACCACGATCCTCTCGCAGCACGCGAAGGTCCGCACGACGCCCTTGCGAGATCACACGCGTGACCAGTCCACGATCAGCCTCGACGCCATGAGCCTCGGCGATCGCGATCTCGCGATCAGTCGCCTCTTCGCGGTAGGCGGCTACGAGGCGCTCGGCCACGTGGAGCGCCCAGGCAGCAAGGCGCTCGCCGAACAAGTCGCCGCCATCCCACCGGGAGACTACGTCCTCTGCGACGACGATCGCATGACAGGGAGCACGCTCGAGGCTGCTCGCGCCCTATTTCCGTCCTCGATTCGGATCGAGCGAACGGAACTCGCGATCACACACGAAGAAGACGAGGACGTCACGGACAGCCGAGACTTCCTCCTCGGAGCCGACCACGGCGGCCTCGTGCTCCAGCTCCCCAACGGACTCATCGGACGCGCACCGTACCTCTTGCCCTACGTCGATCCCGCCGTCCGCGCGAGTATCCGAGAGTCTCTCACCTTCTCCATCGAAGTCTGGAAGCTCAACGCACGCACCTTCGCGAATACCGATTTACGCATACGAGATTTGCCCGAGCCGACTCGAATCACGTTTTCGCAATTCGACAATGACCGCCGCCTCGACGACGTCTGCAGCTGGCACGTCGAGAGACTCGAGTCCTACGTTCACGGCGGGCTCACAGAAAGGCGGGATGACGGGAAGACCGACGTCACTCAACCTCAACAAGCAGGTTAGTGGGGATTATCGAGTTGGACCTTGATGCATCGACGCACCGGAGACGATCGTCACGGGCGTGGATGGTGGCCCGTGGCAAATCGCGCTCGACGCTCGATACGTCTAGTTCAGCGACGGAGCGAGCCTCTTCAAGTGTCCACTAGCCGGTTGCGGCGCTAACCCTCCCACTACACTCTATTGGCCACGAGCGGGCCTGTCGCACTCGACTCTACTGCCGTCTATTGGGGAACGAGTGCGTGGGGTGGTCAGCTGCTGAAACTCGACGAGTAGCCGGTCAATCGCCGGCGTCCGAACTCTCGGTCCACCGTACGGACTCGAGTCCTACGTTCCCTAGGTACCCTGAGGCTCACAGGCAGGCGGGAAGACCAGAAGACCGACGTCACTCGAACTCAACAAGCCGGTTAGTGGGGATTGCCGAGTTGGACCTTCCCGTCTTCCCACCTTCCTGTGACGTCTCTCTCTGGCTAGTGAAGCGGGTCAGCACAGCAGCGTGCGCCGCTCTCGGTGCCTCCGTACATCGCGCCGTGGCCGCCTTGCGCTGAGCGGCAGGAGTTGCGGCCGGGCATCCACCAAGAGCCCTTCATGACTTCGCGGACACCTTTGGGGGCGCCGTCGATCGTGGCCCATTCGTCCACGTTTCCGGCCATGTCGTGGACTCCGAACGCGCTCACACAATTCGGGTGAGCGCTCGCGGGGGCGCGGTGATCGACGAGCGAGCCGACACGACCGAGGCCTTTGCTGATGTCGGCGTTGCACGTGGAGCTGTCGCGCTCCCAGCCGTAGGGGTACGGGCGCATCTCTTCACCCTCGCACGCGAACTGCCACTCACGGGTCATGCAGAGGCGCGCGCCGTCGCTGCGACACAGGCTCTGCGCGCTGGTCCACGACATGTGATTGCGAGGCACGTCGCTGTTGTCTTCGGTGCGCTCTCTCTCGTCGATGCAGAAGCGCTCGTGCTTGCGCGCGCCCTTGCACGTCGCGGGCTGCTGGTATCGCTTGCAGCGAAAGTGTTGATACGGGCCCGGCGGATCCATCCACTCGAGGCACGTCTGCTCGACGTCTGGACAGTAGTCGCCATCGACGAGCAACATGCCGCTGGGACAAACGGGTTGAGGCTCCTTCGCCTCCTCGGTCACCGCCACTGCGATCACTGCGGGCGGCTGAGCTACGGACGCATCGAGCTGCGCGTTTTCGAACGCGATAGGCACGCCGGCGGAAGAGGCGATCTCTCCGGTGGCGTGACAGCTCACGACGAGCCCTGAAATAGCGGCAAACAACACTCGTCGGAGCAACACTGCCTCCCTCGGAAGAGGCGGACGTACCGCATTGTTGCTCGAAAGGGAACCCCGGAAGTTGGCTCGTGGGCGGAAAGCGATTCACAATACAAGTGAGGTTCATCGTTCATGCGTCATTCAGCCGTCGGGTTTGTCGCAGTCGCAGGAGTGATCGTCATCGCGTGCGGGACCACCACGGAGGCGGCATCGCCTTCGCCTGAAGTCCCTGGCCCACCTACCGAGAGCGCACACGCCGCTCCGACACCAATACCAAGCGCCGTAACGTCCGCAGTCGAAGCGGTGGACGCGAGTGTTCCACTGCCGGCGTGTCCCGTGGGGATGGTGCTCGTCGTTGGCGAGTATTGCCCAGAGCCGAAGCAAGTCTGCAAACGATGGCTCGATCCACCGGGGCCGTATCAAGACTATCGATGCGCCGAGTACGTGGAGCCCGCGACGTGCGCGTCTCCGCGCGAGCACAGGCGCTTCTGCATCGATGTAGAAGAGATGACGCCGGTGGGCAGCACGATGCCGCTCGCACATCAGTCGTGGACCACGGCAGGACAGCTCTGCGCCGCGAAGGGCTCGAGGTTGTGCAAGGAGAGCGAGTGGCAGTTCGCCTGTGAGGGTGAAGAGATGCGGCCGTACCCCTACGGCTTCAAGCGCGACGCCACGGCGTGCAACATCGATCGCACGGATCTCGGAAAGCCCAACTCTGGACTCAAGGACTTGCGCGCCCCGATAACCGCTTATCCGAAATGCATGAGTCCGTTCGGCGCTCATGACATGAGCGGCAACGTAGAGGAGTGGAGCACGCTCGATCACGGCGAGGCCCCGCAGCGCTCATCGATGAAGGGCGCGTGGTGGCTGCCCGGCAAGAACACGTGCCGCTCTCGCACGCTCGGACACGGCGAGATCTACGAGGGTCCGCAGGTCGGCGTGCGTTGCTGCGAGGACGCTCGATGAGGCCCGTGTCTCTCGTCCTCTGCGGCACGCTGCTGACGTTCACGAGCTGCGTGCAGATCCCGAGAGTGGCGATGCCGCAGAGGCACACGCCCATCAAGCGTCCGACGTTGGAGCTCGCGGTGGCCATTCCAAGGGAGATCGAAGCGCACGCGCAGCGCGCCGTGATCGTCGCGCCTCCGAAGCCCAAGGAGAAGGTGGAGGCCGTGATCGTCGTCGCGCTCGATGGCGTGCGATGGCAAGAGATCTTCGAAGGGACGGGCGAGCTGCACGAGCGAGACGCGCGCGTGCCCGTGCAGGATCCCGAGCAGCTCGTTCCGAACCTGAGTCGTTGGGCCACCGAGCAAGGCTCGAGCGTCGGCGCGCCCGGCTTCGGTGCGATGCGCGCGACAGGCCCCGACTACCTCTCGCTGCCCGGCTACACGGAGATCATGACTGGCAGACCGCCCAAGGATTGCCAGAGCAACTTCTGCGGCGCGGTGAAGATCCCGACGATGCTCGATCAAGCCAAAGAGGCGTACCCCGACGAGCATGTCGCGGTGGTGAGTTCATGGGAGCGTATCGCCTATGCGGCGTCACCCACGTTGGAGGGGATCGATTTTTCGAGTGGGCGAATGCGCGCCAATGGAGTGCCTGACCTTTGGCTGCGCGAGGCGCGGCGCTATCCGTCGTGGCCAGGCGAGGGCGAGTACCGCGCAGACGCGTTCACCATGCCGGTTGCGCTGAACGTGCTCAAGAAGGAGCGGCCCAAGCTGATGTTCATCGGGCTCGGCGATACGGACGAGCACGCGCACCACGGAGACATCCCGAGCTACGTCGGGGCGCTTCGTACCGCAGACGCGTTCCTCGGAAGGCTCGAAGACACACTCGCGGACATGGGCGAGCGCGGCCACCACACTGCGATCTTCGTCACGTGCGATCACGGCAGAAACGCAGACTTTCGTGAGCACGGCGGCGAATGGCCAGAGTCGGGCCGCGTGTGGCTCGTCGCCACGGGCGCAGGCATCGCAGTGGAAGGCAAAGTGGATACGCACGACGTGCACCTCGCGGATCTCGCGCCGACGGTACGCGAGCTGCTCGATCTCCCAACCGATGAAGACGAGAGCGCGGGCAAACCGATGGACGCGATCCTCGAACGCTAGTGCGACCCCTCGTTGCGTTCGCCCAGTTCGCTAGGCGGCTCCTTCGCTTCGCTCAAGATGACAATCACGCGCGACGAACACCGGGCTCCGCGCGGGTTGGCGCTCGCACTGATGAAGAGAACGCGAGGCCTACGTCGAGAGCGTCACCACGGTCGGATCGCTGCGACCGTCCACGGGGTCTGCCGTCCACGTCACGACGATGGTGCCGGTCTTCTTCAGACAGCTGACCGAGAAGTCGATGCCGACGGTGTGAACGCCGACGAGCGGTCGGACGGTGACCAAGATGTCGCTCGCGTTGATGGGGGTTTGATTCGTGATCAATGGCGAGGTTCCGAACGTGATCTGTCCGCTGAAATTCGGATCGACCCGGTGCACGGTGATCTTGAGCACGATCGTCCCGGCGTCGTTCGCCGACTGCCACACCGCAGTGGCTGTGAACGGATCGGTCGTCGCGGCATCGCCCCCGCACGGCGCGGGTTGAGGCGCGGGCGCGGCGGGAGTGGAGCAAGCGCACGCAAGCAGAGTGACGGCGAGGAAGGAAGAGCGCATGCGCCGAGCTTACGCGCCGCGCGAAGGCTAGGCTATCGTCCCGCCATGCGTGACGTGCTCGCGGGCGTGTTCGTCGGCGGCGAGTCCAAGAGGATGGGCCGACCGAAGGGCTTGCTCCGACCTCCGTCGGGCGAGACCTCGATCGTGGAGCGCTGGATCACGATGCTGCGGGTGCTCGAGGTGCCACACGTGCTCGTCGGCCGGCGCGCGGACTACGAATCCTTCGGCGAAGCGCTCGACGACGATCCGCATGGAATTGGCCCGATCGGAGGGTTGAACGCGCTCGTACGTCACGCAGGATCTGGCGTCGTGCTTGCGCTCGCGTGCGACATGCCGCTCGTGCAAGAGGGGTTGTTGCGTAACCTGATCGGCGCGCCGTCTCACGCGATCGTGTGCCCGCGTCGTGAAGGTCGATGGGAGCCGCTCTTCGCGCGCTATGATGTGCAGTCGATGATCCGAACACTCCCCGAGCGCATCGCGCGCGGTGCGCATCGACTCCAAGACTTGCTCGACGAGCACGCCGTCCCGCTCGAGACGACCAAGGCAGAGAGCGAGCAGCTCGCCGACTGGGACGAGCCGAGCGACATCCGATGAGGGCCGCGTCTCTCGCTCTGCTCGCGTTGCTCGTCGCGACTCCTGCGCTCGCGGGGGACCCTCGCGACGTCGCCCTCGTCCGGCTGCTCGGACCGCGTGCGACAGACGCGCTCGCGCCGTCGTCCAATCGCCTCGGGTTGTTGGTCGCGATCCCCGCAGGACAATCCGCGGTGTCGCTCGGTCTCGACGAGATCGCGCCGGGCTTCGGCATGATGCGCGGAGATCCCGCGAGCGTCGTTGCCTTCGGGCAAGCACACCCGTCTCTCGTGATGGAGGTCTCTCCGCCGTCGCGCATGATGCTCGATCACGCGCGCTTCGCGACGCAGCTCTTTCAATCGCAGCTCGTGACGAGCGCCACCGGCAAGGGCGCCGCGGTTGGCGTCATCGACACGGGCCTCGACGTCCTGCACCCGGACTTCTTCGACCCAGTGACGTTGAAGTCTCGCGTCGCTTGGTACCTGGATCTCTCGCAAGCACCGCTCGGTCTGCACGCGGACCTCGAGCAGAAGTTCGGCGTGAAGGACGGCAGCGGCAAGGTCATCCTCGGCGCCGTGTACTCGGGCGCTGACATCGATGCGCGCATCCTCGCAAAGCAGACAGTGCCGTCGGACGAGGTCGGTCACGGCACGCACGTCACCTCGATCGCCGCGAGTGATCCCGGCGCGGGCACGTTCGGCGGGTTCGCCCCGAAGGCCACGTTGATCATCGCGCGCGCGTCGCGCTCGGCCTCGTCCAGCTTCGAGAACGCCGACATCATCACGGGCACGCAGTTCGTCTTCGATCGCGCGGACGCGCTCGGCATCCCCGTGGTCGCGAACCTCTCGCTCGGCAGCGACTTCGGCCCGCACGACGGCACGACACTCTGGGAGCAGGCGCTCATGTCTTCGGTCGGCCCGTCGCACCCGGGTCACGCGATCGTGGTCGCCGCGGGCAACAGCGGTTCGGTCATCGAGAGTCCGATCCACCAAAACGTGCACGTGAGCGCGGGCAGCACCGTGAAGGTGCCGATCACCTCCGGGGGCGCGCAGAACGGAACGGTACAGGTCTGGGTCACCGAGCACGCGGGCGCCACGCTCTCCATCGGTCTCGACGGCCCCGACGGCACTTGGATCTCGCCCGTCAAAGATGGCGATCAACTCGGCAAGAACACGACGGACTACAACGCAGGCGTCATCCACGGCTCCGGCGCACAAGGCACGTCCGTCCCCAAGGGCTCGCGCGGCGCCACCGTGATTTGGAGCGGCAAGTGGCCCGCAGGCACGTACGCGATCACGTTGAAGGGCGAGGGCACCGCCGAGCTCTATTTGGATGGCACAGGTGACGCGAGCCTGTTCGGCCGCCAGCCCACGAGCTTCACGGTCGGCATTCGCGAGGGCACGGTCGATCTCCCGTCCACGCACCCCGACGCGATCGCCGTCGGCGCGACGGTCAATCGCGACGGCTGGAAATCGATCACCGGAGCGGGCGTGTCGATCGGCTCACCCGTGCTCGATCACACGGGCCGACTCCAAGACCGCACGCAGGTCGGCAGTGCGCGCCCGGTAGACGGAGACGTCGCGTGGTTCAGCGGCGCGGGTCCGAACGCGCTCGGCGTTCCCAAGCCGGACATCCTCGCGCCGGGCGGGATCGTCGTCGCCGCGATGAGCGCGCAGGCCAAACCGGGCATCGTCACGAGCATCTTCTCGAGCACCACGTGCCCGCCGGACAAGGCCGGCAATCGCGACAATCGCTGCTTGCAGGTGGACGAGCGACACGCGATGTCTCTCGGCACTTCCATGGCAGCGCCGATGGTGGCGGGTGTGGCGGCCCTCCTCTTCGAGCGCAACCCGCTGCTCACACAAGACGAGATACGCGCGCTCTTGCAGGCGGGCGCGCACAGAGTCCGAGGCGCCGGTCCCTTCTACGATCAGTCGGGGCCCGGTGAGATCGACGTGCTCGGCGCGCTCTCCGCGCTCGACGATATGAAGAACCCGAGCCTCGCGCTGCCAGACGCGCAATCCAGCTGGCTGTCCTTGAGTCAGGGCTACGCGCCTGCAGACGGTTCGATCCCACTCACCGTGATCCTCGAGCTGCGGTCGGCGAGTGGTCATCACGCGAACCTGTTCGACATGTCGCGTCTGCGCGCCAAAGTGCTCGTCGACTCGCGCCCCATGCTCGACGCGCCCGAGGTCGCGCGCTCGCCGTCGCCGGGTTTGTTCTTGTATCGAGTCTCGCTGCCGCCTGGCTTGGGGGGCGAGTCGCTCACCCTCGGCGCGACGTTCGACGGACTCGACATCGTTTCGCCCGTCACGATCCCGATCGCGACCGACGCATGGACGTCGACCTATTCTGCGCGCACCAAAGGCGGCTGCGCGGTGAGCGAACCGGAAGCACCTCGCCCGTTAGGTGCGTCACTTGCCGTCCTCGCGATCGTTGCAACGTATATCGCGCGCCGAAGAGCACGGAACGCGTGCGCACCAAGCGCCACGGACTGACCCGTCGTCGGACCCAACGAGCAGTCGCCCCCCGCGACTCTCGTAGGCACGCTTTCATGTCATCCAGCGGAGCGAAGAAACGAAGGATCCCCAGAGAATCGCGGGCCCTTCGTGATGCATGTAGACTGCATCTCGAGTGCCGACGCCGACGCCGAACTTTGCGTTTCTCGCACACCACGATGCGCGACTCGTCGCTTTGGGGACGCAGGCCGAAGAGCAGTTCGCGATCGACCCATCGGTCACGCTATTCAAACTACGATTGTTCGGCGAGGTGTTGGCCAAGCGCGCTGCGGCGAGGCTCGGGCTCTGCGGCGACCCGATGGAGTCGCAGCAGGCGCTGATTGATCGGCTGTTCGATCGCAACGTCATAGGTGCCACTCAGATTCAGCGGATTGAGGATTGGTGGAACGCCCACCGTTCCGCGTCGAACGTGTTCTCGACCGAGCTGGCTGATACGCTGACTCGGCTCATGACGACCCCAACCGTCGGCTCGCGCTGTGACGAAGGGCGTGGCCATCCATCGGGTTCGCCTCCAGCGTTCGCGCTACCGCGTTTACCTTTCGTATGAGGAGGTGAACGACGTCGTCAAAGTCCACGCGGTTTGGCATACGTCACGCGGCAAGGCGCATGCGGAGAACGGCGTCGATGACCAATGAAGCAATCGATGTCGAGGGCGCAGTTCTGGCCCCACGAGGAGCGTGCTTTGCGACGTGTGACTCGCGAGCGTTCGGTGCTTACTCTGACCTCCGCCACTACAAGAGGGAGATCTGGCCTGGCACGCACCGAAGTCGGTGAGCGTGACGAGCGGGCCCGGCACCGCTGTAAGAGCTACCAGAAGGAATCGAAGTGATCGAGATCGCGCCTCAACATCCCTGTCCCTGCGGCAGTGCGAAGCTCGCACAAGTCTGCTGCGGTCGCGAGATGCAGCTGTCGAGCGCGGCCTTGATGGGCGAGTGATCAGCGACCAAAATCGATATGTCTTTGAACGGGCGCAATCCGATACACGGGATACACGGCCAACGGGTCCACGCACGGGTCTCGCGCACCCGAAGTGCTATGCGCGAACGCTGGAGGATTGCTCGCGAAACATTGAGGGAGAACACTATTTCTCGAAGGGAATGCTTCGATACCTTGCAGGGTCGAGTGGGCAGCTTCAAGTCGCTGGTATCCCGACAAAGAACTCACCTCCTCGACGTCTCCATCTAAACAGTTTCGTCGGAAACACCCCGTGTTCTCGACACAACCTAGCGCTTTCGCCAATCGATGCGAGTGCAATCCAAGCAGTTGAGTTTATCTTCTCCCTCGGCGACTATCTCGAAGTGGGTGCATCCCGGACGGTTGGCATTAGCGGACATGATCTTGAACGATGGGTTCTCGAAGCGCTCTGTGGGGTGCTAAAATAGAAGTGGTATGGGCGCCGGGGCGTGCGGGCGCGTAGTCACTTGCTGCTACCTTGGACGGGGGACAGGAGCGAGTTGTCGACCGTAGTCGGTATAACCTACGAAGCCAGGATCCGAAGCGCCGATCGCGACGCAACGGCCTCCGGCATCTCGTCCGCTCTTCCCCTTGCGGACGCCGCCCCACTGTTTGAAAAAGAACGGCACGCCCGCCGCAACGCACTGATCGCGAATCGCCCGCACCCAATCGGGATCCATCGGTCGCGCTCGCCCGCCACTCTCGCCGCCACCGAGCACCCGGTAAATACCCGACATCGGAATACGACGAATGGGTCCGAGCTATGGCTCGGTCGAGAGAAACCTCACGGACGCCTTCACTCCGCGAAGAACGCGCGCGCGTTCGACATAGTCTGCATTCTCCACACTGAGCTGAAATGGAACGCTTGCAAGCTCCTCGCCGTGGGCGCCGATGCGACCCGTCTCTTGGCGAGAGCCTTGCCGGAGAGTTGCGGGATCGAGCGGCCAGAACGCATGGATTCCCTCCGCCCACGCCTTCAACGCGAGTAGCCCTGGGGCTCGCTTCGCGTCCTCTCTTGGATTACGTCGCCGACCGCATCATATCGCGCCACAGCGACGAGTCGCCCTCCGACTACCCAGAGCCCACGGCCCGCCAACCACGAGTCACCCACTCGCCGACCAGGGTGAGATGGACACCACTCGCGCAACGCTGCAACGCCTCACCAAGCACGACGATGCGGTGCGCGCGAGCCTCACGCCGGTCTTCGCGTCGCTTCGCAGCTACATCGTCAATCTCTACGGCGATGACAGCAACGAGGCCCGAGAGTTCGGCATCGAGCCGCGAAAGGCGCAGAAGCGCATGCTCGCGAGCAAGGTGGAGGCCGTCGCGAAAGAACGCGCCACGAAGGCCACTCATCACGCTCACCCCGCAATCGTCAGCGGCGTGAACGGCGCCAGCAATGGGGCCTCGCACGCGTGACCAACAGTCCGTCGCGCTCAGGCGAGCAGCGCGGCGCTGGGTGACCCATAGCTCGCCACGTCTAAGGCCTCCGGTGTTCTCCCGGGGGGCCTTTGGCGTTCGTTCCGTCTCGACTCGAATTGCTGGGATTTGGAACAACAACCGTGTATCGACTAGGGTCTTCAAGGGAGAAGTATGGGGATGAGCCGCTTGCGAGCAATAATGTGCGTAGTCGCACTGACCGGATTCACGATCGGCTGTAGCTATGTGATTGCGACACCCTCAGTGCAGGGGCGAGCCTTCGTCGTGCAGTCCGGGCTGTTCTCTTCCACCTATTGGAGCTGCGACGCGACGGGGGCTCAGCCCGTTTGCTACCAGACCAAGCAAAAGCCGTTGGAGAAGAAATGAGCCGCCTCCGCAATGGGTTGCTCGGCCTCTGCGCGCTGGGCGCGGCCGGGTGCGTGAGCGTCAACTCGTCGATGCCAAGCACCACTACGGTCACGGGCGAGTCTTGGTATGGCGAGAATACTTCGTTCCTCGGTATGACGTTCTCGTCGAGAGTCTGGTACTGCCCGGCGCCCACGGGTCCGGGGCCACTCACTTGTGTCGAAGCCAAGATGGTCGCCGAGGGTGAGACGGCGAACGTTCCAGGCTCGGCCTGCACCGTCGACTGCGACGAGCCGCGGGCCTCGAGGCGAAAACGCAAGGCGAAGCCCGTCGACGCGGACTCGTCCGAACAGGACGCTCAGCCGAAGAAGAATGCGGACGACGCAGACAACGAAGACGCGAAGCCCAACAAGAAAAAGAACACTGACGAAGACGAAGAGACCAAGCCGAAAAAGAAGAAGCCAGTCGACGACTGACTCGGTCGGCCTCCCCCAGCCACTCTCGACGGCCACGTCTTTGCGCCTGAGGGTGTAGACTCCATCCCGTGGTGAGCCGCTCTCTCTCTCTTCGCGCTGTCGCTCATGCTCGGAGCCACGGCCTGCGACGGACTCCCTGAAGCGGCACCCCTCAGAATCGATGCCGGCAAGCCCGACACGACGCAGTCCCTATGTGGAGACACTGCCACGAATGCGCTGAACTGCGGAGTGTGCGATCATAGTTGTCTGGGCGGTATGTGTAGTGGTGGCACCTGCCAACCGATCCTGCTTGCCGAAGGCCCCTGGTTCCCCAACCTCATCGTGGTCAAGGACGGATTCTTGTATTGGACGGCCACCAAGGGAGCCGCCAGCGTGATGCGAATGCCGACCTCGGGCGGAGCGCCAGAAGACATCGCGCTGGGGTCTCCTGGTTGGGGCCTCGCGGTCGATTCGACGAATGTCTATTACACGAGCGGCGCGGACGGTGGCGCGGTGCAGACGACACCGAGGGGCGGCGGAGTACCCAAGACACTCACGTTCGACATCAAGCAGCCCATGGAGCTCGCGCTGCAAGGCAATGCTCTCTATTGGACACAACGAGGAGACAACTCCTTCATCAGTGACGCCTCGCTGATGACGATGCCGATCGGCGGAGGCACGCCAGTCAAGCTGCTCGGATCGCCTTGCTGTCGCTCCCTCACCGGCTTGGCGGTCGATCCGACGGGCGCGTACGTGACGTGGTTTGGCAGCGTTGGAGACTCGACACTGTCGCGCGTCTCGCTCGACGGCGGGGCGGAGACCGTCTTCGCGGGCACTCAAGACAACCCGCAGCCACTGATAGCGGATAGGTCAGTTGTGTTTTGGGGCGAAGTCGGAACGAAGTTCGACCACGGAGTACTTCACTCGGCCTGGACGGACGGGACCCACGTAGAAACTATGTTGTCCAGCAAGGACCCCATCATCCGCATCACCGCGGACGAATATAACGTCTATTGGACTTGGTGGCCCGGTCACGCCCAGGGAGCCAACGGCTTCAATGGTGGCGTCCGCGGATTATCCAGGAATGGCGGCAGCAAGGCCAGAGAGCTCGCCATTGACCAAACGACTCCGTGGGGTATCGCGGTGGACGACGTCGCCATCTACTGGACGATCTGGGGAGTCACGAATGCTACCAATCAGAAGGGCGCGATCATGAAGCTGGCCAAGCCATGAGCTGAAGCGGCCCCATGCATTTCTCAGCGTCGGGATTGCGTCTCACGGATCTCACCTCGTCGTGGTCCGTGCGATTCTCGCCATAGCGAGGGCGGCACGCAAGACAGCCTCGTTGACCGAGCCGCGGCGCAGACTGCCACTGACGAGAAGAATCCTGCAGGTGCCCAGTTGCAATGCGCTCACGAGTCTCGATTGCCGCTGCCACGACGGCATAACAACCTCGCTGAAGTCGACTATACGAGTTCGTCATGCGGCTCTTCTTCGCGCTCGGCTCGGTTGCACTTCTTTTTTCCGCGTGCGCAGGCACAAAAGCGGGAGGCGCGGTGCCGAGCGCGGTGGGCCCGACCGCTTCATCCGAGTCGTCGACGGTCGGCGTCGCGCGGATTCGTAGCGATGCGCTCAAGATGAGTTCGTTCGTGAGCACAGATCTCTCGCGCGAGTTCTTGCGGGCCTCGAAGGATCTGCCGGAGGTCGCCCCGCGAACGCTCTATCGCGACCGGGCGGCGGGACAATGGTTCAGCGCGCGCGACCAGACCGCCATCGAAGGTGCGGGGTTCGAGGTCATCGCCTTCGACCGCGACGACACCGGCCCGGTCCGCGCGATGGCGAAGATCCTCGCGTGGGACGTCGGTGAAGAGAAAGTCGATCTCGAAAAGGATCTGTTCGCGACGTACACGTTGCTCCGGAAGACTCCTCCCAGGTGACGAACTAGACGCGCAACACGACACTCGGTTGGAGCATCCCATCACCATGAAGCTCTCGGAAAAAGGGCGTTTCGAACCTCCGCCGACCTTGCCCAAGCTCGCACAGAAGGTGTTGGACGCGGTGTCGTCGTGGCCAGACGTACACGCACGCGCGCACTGGTTCTTGGGAGACGAAGAGCAGATCGACGGCGCCGACTTTTATGTCGGTGAGGACGAGGTCGGCCACATCCACCTGGATGGTGAGGCTCACGTGATGTTCTCTCGGAGCGTCGCGGATGCGATCGTCGAGGCGAAGGCGGCCAAGCGATTGCCGTGGGCGGCCATCGGGACTGTCGTCGCGATCAAGAGCACGAAGGACGTCGGGCGAGCGCTATGGCTCTTTCGATTGAGCTATGACCGCCGCAAAGGCGTCGCGCCGTCCAAGTTGCTCGAACGCGTGGCCGAGCTGGGTCGCGTCGAGGAGCAGAGCAGTGATATCTCTGAAGCGTGAAGCGGCGTGCGACCGAGATCGTCTACACAATCGCGGACGTCGTGTTGCACCCTCTTCGGCTGCTCCGGCGTCGCATGGGGTCGGCGAAGGGGCCGTGGGAGTACCGCTTCAGGCGTCGCTTCGCCTACGGAGACGACACGAGCTACCGCAAGGCCGTCGCGTTCCTCGACGGGTACGGTGACCTCGAAGATTGGGGCTGCGGGACGGCGTACGCTTCGAAGTTCGTCCGCGCGAGCGCTTATCGTGGAGTGGACGGCAGCGCAGGCTACGCGGATGTCGTCGCCGACTTGCGGCTCTATCGTTCGCGCACGCCTTGCCTGCTCATGCGCCATGTACTCGAGCACGATCTCGAGTGGTGCAAGATCCTCGACAACGCGATCGCCTCGTTCGAGCGGCGGATGGTGCTGGTCGTCTTCACGCCGTTTGCGGAGCAGACGCGTGTCCTCAAGGTCGGTCCAAGCGAGATCCCCGACATCGCGTTCGCCAAACGCGAGCTGCTTGCGCGCATCCCGAGCGATTGTCGAGTGAGTGAGGAGTCCTTGCAGACGCGAAGCACGTACGGGCGCGAGCATCTCTTTTACATCGATCGCCCCGCGCCTGGGGAAGCTCCAGCGCGGCTGCGCGTGTGATAATCAGTGAGCTCAATGGGAGAAGCGCCGATTCCCAAGGACGAGGCTTCGCGTCTCTGCGCGCTTGCCGATGTCCGCATCTTGGACACGGCCCCCGAAGCGGCGTTCGACGATCTCGCGCGCATCGCGTCCGAGCTCTGCGGCGCGCCGGTCGCCCTCGTTACCTTCGTGGACGCGGATCGACAGTGGTTCAAGGCGCGCGTCAACTTCGTCGAGATACAGACGAGCCGCAACGATTCGTTCTGCGCGCATGCTCTCGAAGTCGACGACGCGCTCGTCATTCGTGACACGCACGACGACCCGCGCTTCGTCGGCTCTCCGCTCGTCACGAGCAAGCCGAACTTTCGCTTTTACGCAGGCGTCCCGCTCCGCGTCGATGGTGGGTCGGCGCTGGGCACGCTCTGCGTCCTCGACTACGTCCCGCGAGACCTCGCCCCCGAGCAGCTCGCGGGCCTTCGAGCGCTCGCGGGTCACATCGCGCGTGAGCTACGCGTCCGACGCGAACTGGCCGCCGCCCGTGTCGCGGCCGCCGAGTCGCCGCTCGTCCCAGGCGACGTGCTCGACGAGCGGTGGACGATCGTGCGACCGCTCGGCAAAGGCTCCGTCGGCGCGGTGTTCGAGGCGCGGGGACCGAAGGGCGAGCGCGCGGCGGTGAAGCTGCTCATGCACCAGTGGATCTCGCGCGACGAAGTGCTCGAGCGCTTCACGCGGGAAGCGCGCGTCTTGCTTCGGCTGAAGAACCCGCACGTGTGCGGCCTCATCGACGTCGGCAACCTGAAGAACGCGCGCGGTGGCCTTCCGTACCTCGTGCTCGAGTACCTCGAGGGGGATGATCTCGATCGTCGCCTCGAAGAAGAGCAGCGCATCGATTGGCGGCGTGCGTCGCGCTGGATCGCGGACGCATGCAGCGGCGTCGCCGCGGCGCACGAGCTCGGGATCATCCACCGCGATCTCAAGCCGTCGAACATCTTCCTCGCGAAGGAGGCGGACGGCGAGATCGTGAAGGTCCTCGATTTCGGCGTCGCGAAATCCGTGAGCGCAGAGACGGAGTCCAGCGAGATCACCGACACCGCGGCAGTCGGCACGCCGCGGTACATGTCCCCGGAGCAGATGCTCGGGTCGCGTGACGTCGGCCCGACGAGCGACGTGTGGGCCATGGGCGCGGTGCTTTACGAGATGGTGACTGGGAGGGCGGCGTTCGGGGGGAGCACACAAATGGCGACGTGCGCGGCCGTTTTGCTGGTCGCTCCGCCGACGATGCGCACGCACGTGCCGGACGTCCCCGCGGTGCTCGAGGAGGTCGTGCGCAAGTGCCTCGCGAGAGAGGCCGGCGCGCGCTACGCGACGATGAACGAGCTCCGCCTTGCGCTGCTCTCGTCTCTGAGCACGTAGAGTCAACGTCGCAGCTGCGTGGGACTCATCAGCTACCAGGTGCCTCGCCAACCCAATCCGTACGCCGGTACCGGACCCTCTTTGGTCATGCTCGAACCGATCGGTCCGATCACTGGCTCGCCGAACAAAGCGACCTTCGGCGTTGCTCGGTTGCGCGTCAAGAAGGCGGCCGTGACTCCGCCGATGACCGAGCCCGAGAGCGTTGCGATCAAGAACACTCGCGTCTGCGACTGCGTCACGTCGCCGAAGACGAGAGGGCTCGACACGGCGCCGCCCACCAATCCGCCGAGACCCACGCCGAGATCCAACAACAAGACACGCGACGGCGAGATCGTGACCTGCGTCGCCAAGATCCCGGCGCCCACGACACCCACCGCGGCTCCGATGCCTTGTCCGAGTGGTGGCGGTCGATCGAACGAGCCTCGCGCCATCAGCTCCACGATGCTCCCGACATACAGACCGAGCGCGCCTCCCGAGTGCGTGAGCAGCGCGCCGCCGTCATCGACAGGGCTGCGTGTCAGCGCGAAGATCGACAACCCCAGGCCGGCCATGCCGCCGGCGGCTCCGTAGAGGTATCGCGAGTTGAGTGGCTGCACGTTCGTGCCGCTCGCGAGGAAGAAACCCGAAGCCGCGCCCCACCACGTCCCCGCAGATAGGAACCACGCGGCCCCAGTGGTGACGTCCCACTCCTCTGCGGCGAGCAGCGATCCGCCGAGACCGACCCCCGTGCCCAGCGTCAGCAGCGGCAAGAGAACACGCGGATCATCCGCGTTGTCGATGTTGTTCACAGACGCACGCTGCAGGCTGAACGCGAGGAAGCCGCCGAGCACGGCGCCGTTCACGGCAAAGATCGCGCGGCCTTGCGATCGCGGGGGCGGCACAGAGCCGAGGTCCGCGAGCTGACCGGCGCGCTCGAGCGCCTGCTCGTTGCTCGCGGCTTGCGCGGACGAAGACGGAGCGAGCGAATCTCGCAGCATGATGAGGCCCTTGACCGAGACCTCCGAGCCCTTCACGGTCACGATGCGCACGCGCAACTCGTGAGCGTTCGGCGGCGCGACGACGAGTCGAATCAAGAACGTGTCGTTGTCCGCGGCTTCGATGCGCGGGCTCACCACCCACTTGCCGGTGCCCGTCGCCGAGCGAGCGAGGATGTCCGCGTCGCGCGTCGACCTCGGCAGTGCGGACGTTTGTCCGAGCGGGATCTCGAACCCCAAGTCCTGCGCCGCGTCGCGCAGCGTAGCGTCGAGCTCTTGTGCACGCAGCGCGAGAGCACCATCCGCATCGAGAGGGCGATGCATCGCCGCGCCCGGAACATCCCCCGCAGGCGTGAGCGTAGGCCAAATCTCGATCGCCTCTTTTGCGTCCGGCGACACCGAGGGCACACCCGCATCGTCGGCGAGCGCAAACCGTGAGGCGAACAACACCCCAGCGATCACGAGCAGTCCACACCCACGCATGCGAGCCAGTGTACCTCTTCTGCCCGTGCCCGTGCCCGTGCCCGGTCTGATCTCTCAGCCCCAACCTCGGGAGGGGGCTTCCCTCAGAACATCACGGTTCCGCTCACCCAGAGGGTCTCGATCATCGTGTTGTCGACGCTGAAGCGGCGACCGGGAGTGTCGATTACATCGCGGTGATTCGGGTTGGGCACGCCGGTGATCGTCTGCAGTGTGCCGGCGTCGCCGACACGGCACGGCCCGCTCGTCGCGGGGTCCTTGCTCACGTCCGGGTTGCACGAGTCCGCGGCCGTCACGATGTGCCCCTGGTTGAAGCGAAAGCCGCCGCCGACCTGGAACTTCACGTACTCGCCCGCTTGCCACGTCACCGAGGCGTTCGCGTTGAACGAGCCGAAGCCCTGTTGGTCCGTGATGCCGCGGAAGAAGACCTTCGCGGCGTTCGGATCTTGGATGCTGACGTTGTTGGGGCCCAACATGTAGCCGCCCGGGTTCGGATTGCGCAGCGACGGCGCCGAGGACGAACCGAGAGCGTCGAAGAGCTCCGAGTACTCGCGGCCCGGTGAGTTGTAGATGCCCGCGACGCGGAAGTCCGCGGTGAGACGCTGGAAGGCCTCGCGTCGCTCCCACGGGATGACCTCGAGGCCGAGCGTGTACGAGCCGACGAGCGGCGCGTGATTGACGAGCGAGCCGACGAGCCCATTGGTGGCGCCAAAATCGCTAGATGCGCTCGAGCTGAACTCGGCGAGCACATCGAACCCCGTGTAGGGCTCGACATAGCCGAGGCGCCGCGACACCACCATCGTGCCATTGATGCCGTGCAGCGCGCGGCTCATGCCCGGATCGCGCGAGGTCGGGTTCGAAGGATTCGTGGGGTCCACGCACTGAGGCGTGCCCGCCGGCGCGTTCGCGTCGTGGGGCGGCTCGTACTGGGCGATCCCCACGCGCGCCGAGCAC